>Ga0157378_10000097_pt1 | contig 82132 bp, 79 predicted proteins | sample M65metaG_FD_115309 | JGI IMG/M metagenome (GOLD analysis project Ga0157378, IMG submission 115309) | Miscanthus rhizosphere microbial communities from Kellogg Biological Station, Michigan, USA - M6-5 metaG | ecosystem: Host-associated > Plants > Roots > Rhizosphere > Soil | place: USA: Michigan... | reverse complement strand
AGCCCTTCGCTCACGCGTTGCCAGAACTGTTCAGTTTTTTGTCCGAGATTCCCGCGGGGTTTCAAGGTGACGCCATTCTACCCGGAGCTGGCTCTGTTTGCCCGTTTCCTACAATTCGGCCGAGTGGAAGCTTCGCGTGTATTTACAATCGCGTGGTGAAACCCCGACCTTGAACCGAATCTCACCACCGGAAATCACTCCGGCTATCGATGCGATCTATCTTGCTCCAAAAAGTCGCTAGGGGATATCGTGCCCAGTTTCTGGCGCAATTATTTCAAGCGGCAAGAAGGGCAGGCAGATGATGGCGAGAGTCCGTAGGCTCCGATATACCGCGTAAACCTGGATGGAATCTTAGCGCCCCATTCACTCTATGCGCCACATCCTGAATATTCTGAAGAGGCTCGAAAGGCGGGCTACCAAGGCACTGTAATGATGTCATTTGTCGTAGACAAGGCAGGAATTCCAAAAAACATTCAGATCACGAAGCCCGTGAGCCTAGGGCTCGACGAAAAGTCGGTTGAGGCAGTGAGTGCATGGAAATTTGAGCCTGGGCAAAAAGAAGCCAGGCCGGTGTCAGTTGAGCTTGAGGTGGAAACATCTTTTCGGCTTTACTAGATGGGTTGAGTTGCGGAACGAGTGGGGCTTCCACCTACTCTCCTGGCTTCGGAACTCCGGCGCCAGAGGAAACCCCCAATTTCCTCAGCCGCTCGCGCGCTTGCAACGCCTCACTCGAACGCGGATACCGCTGTATTACCTTCCGCAGCTCTGAAACTCCCTCATTCTTTTGTCCCAACTCGATAAGCGAGAAGCCTTTTTTCAATTGTGCAGCGGGTGCTTTATTTCCGGTAGGGAAGTTCTGAACCACCTCGTCGTAATCCTTGGCGGCCTGTTGGAAGTTTCCTTGGCGGTATTCCATATCTGCGAGGTAATAGTAAGCATTCCCCGCCAGGTCGGTAGACGGATAGTACTTCACATAATCTTCAAATTCCTGGACCGCCAACTCATTCTTTCCGGCGTTGTAGTCACGCAGGGCGTTGTTATAGAGAATATCTGGAGGAGGAGCCTGCGACTGCGGTGCGGTGGAAGGAGCTCCCGGCTGTCCCGGAACTGAAGTTGGAGGATTGGTAAGGTTCTGCTGAGCTGCCTGCATGTCTTCCAATTGCTTGCTCACTTTGGCGAGCCGAGCCTTCAACTCGTCGAGCGAGTCATTGAGCGACTGGATCTGGCCCGAAAGCTGTTCCACATGCGAGCCCGAATCGGACTGCTGTTTCTGCAGCGTAGTTTGCAGATCACTCATGGTTGCCGCAACCTTGTTAATGCTGTCCGCGCTCTTTTCCACCAGACTGTTCATGACCCCCATGCGTTCGTCAAACGACTGCTGCATGTGGGTCATCTGGTCTTGCAATTGTTGCACTTGGGTTTGAAGCTGCACCATATCGCGGTTTACACCCCACGCCGAGGGAGCCAGCCACAGTCCGGCAGCCAACGCGGATACGCCTAAATATCGCCGAATTTTCATAGTGTTTTCCTGAAATGCGAAAGCTTAAGATGCGGAAATTATACCGCCCGGCTGCATTGCCGGTTCGGCCTGAATACTCCCCTTGATTAGGATAGCGCGTTCTGGACACAAGGATCTCTTGGTTTCGAGCATGAGATTGCGGCGCGCCAACCGAAAGAAAATAAACGACAGTTGCCACGGATTTACACTGACCTACAGATAAACAAATCGAAAAATTTATCCGCGGCAATCCGTGAAATCCGTGGCTTGCTGTCTATTTCTCTACTTGTTGTAGACGAAGTGCCCGCGGCGATTCTGCTGCCAGCATTCTTCGTTGGACTGTGTGCAGAACGGACGCTCTTTGCCGTAGCTGATGGTCCGAATGCGGTCGGCTGCGATCCCACCTTGAACTAGCGCGCTGCGTACCGCACCTGCGCGGTTGTCGCCCAGAGCCAGGTTGTACTCCGTAGATCCGCGTTCGTCGCAGTGGCCTTCAATCGTGATCTTTGCGCCCGAATGCTCCTTCAGGAACGCGATGTCAGCCTGCAGGGACGACTGCTGCGCTGCCGGAATATCGTAAGCGTCGTAGCCGAAGTAAATATCCTTCACGTTCTGGGAGAACAGTTCTTCCTCCGTAAGGTTTGTGGCCGGAGGAGGCGGCGCTTGTGGAGCGTTCACCGTCACCCGCGCCGTAGCCTCTTGCGTTCCCCCCGGACCCTTCGCAGTCAGACGGTAGGTTGTCGAATCGGTCGGCGTCACCTGTTGCGATCCGTTAGCCTGTACGGCACCAATGCCGTCGATGCTGACATCGGTGGCATTGGTAGTTTGCCATGTGAGGCTGACTGATTGGCCCTTATCGACAGTGTTCGGATTGGCCGTAAGCGATGCGGTTGGAGCCGACGGAGCCGGCGGTGGAGGTGGCGGCGGTGGCGCCACTTTCTTCTTGCAGGCGCCCAGTACCATGATCGCGCCCAGAACCACTATCAAGCTAAACCACTTCAGTTTTTGCTGCGTCACAATCGCCTCCATGCATGAGCGCGCGCAGACTGTTCCGCGCGCTGCCAAAGTCCGGCGCGAGTGGGTCAATATTCCACCGCTTGCCGGGTATAAACGAAATAAATAAAGCCCTGTATATGAATGTTATTTCCAACTCCAGTTCGGCTGCGAATTCGATCCCGTAAAGGTCAACTGTTTTTGCTGGGTTCCATCGGCCAGCATGGTCCATATCTGCTCGCTGCCCGACCTCGTGGATTGATAAATAATGTGGCGTCCGTCCGGCGACCAGTAGGGAAAGTCATTGCGCCCACCGCCATGTGTCATCTGCACCCAACGCTTGCTGGCTAAATCCATCAGGTAGATGTCATCCCCGCCCGGTGCTCCCGGCCCGTAGTGGCGAATCCAGGCGAACGTCAGAAATTGACCATTGGGCGACCACGAAGGCGATACCGCGTAGCCCTCGTCTGTAAGCCGCTGCACGTTGGTTCCATCGGCTTCCATGGTGTAAATCTGGGGAAGTCCGGTGCGCCCGCTGACCCAGGCAATCTGTGCTCCAGTCTTGCGGTTCCACGTGGGCGCAACGTCGGGTCCTTTATAGGCAGTGAGCCGCTTCAGATCACCACCGCTGGAATCGGTTGAATAAATTTCCGAATCGCCATTGCGCGAGGATGAAAATGCCAGCTTGCCATCCGGTGACCACGCAGGGGAAAGATTGGTTCCACCATAGTGAGGAAAGGTCACCACCCGGTTCAATTCCACGGAGTACATGGAAATATCCCAGCCGCTCTTGGTGAGGGAACTGAACGCTACTCGCGACCCATCGGGCGAAACTCGCGGCGATAGCGAAATCGAACCCAAATGCGTCAAAGCATGCTGGTTCGCCCCATCGTAGTCCATCACCCATATTTCTTTGTGTCCGGTCCGGTTGCTGACAAAGTAGATCTTGCTCTCCGCGATACCGGCAATGCCGCCGCCTAAACGCAAAATAATTTCATCGGCAAACTTATGGGCAATCGTGCGAACATTATCGTCATTGGCAATATCTTGATATTGCTTGCCCAGCACCTGCGGCGACGCTGTATTCTTCACATCGAAAAGCCAGCCTTGCACCATCACATTGGTCCCCGTGACGCCAAGATTGCCGAACGCCAGCATGGCCGCATTCGGCGGCGGACTGCTCCACGCCTCAAACTTCACATCGGCAGCAGTCCCCACCGCTCCCAGGGGATAAAAACTCTTCGATACCAGATCAAAAATGCCGGCATTACCCAGGTCATTAAATAAGACATCGTTAAACGTCTTAAGGAGAGCAGTGTTTTTGTCGTCCGCAGTAGAAGCCTTGAAATCAGCTGCAGCCAGCCGGACCTTGTCCACACCAAGACCAGTCCCGGTCTTAATCCAATCGTCCTGCGCCCGTGTCGGAACAAACGCCAACACCAGCAGACAAACGACAAAACCCGCCCGATAAAAGAAAGAATTCATAATTCCCAAAACAACCCACCTACCTTTTGTAATCAAACCAGAACTCTACGGAAACCTTATTCCCGGAATAATCCGGGGGCAGTGCACCAAAGGTGTCAATGCGCTGAATCGCCCGCGTTGCCGATTGATCGAGTGATGGCACTCCGCTTGAGGTCTCCACGCGGACATTTGCCGGATGCCCGTCGCGCATCACATCGAAGGTTATGTACACTCGCTGCGCCTGAGTGATGCTTGGATCCACCTCGTACTTCTGCCAATTTTCCGAAACTTTCTGCTGTACTACTCTCACGTACCAGGCGTAGCGGCTGCCGAAATCTCCACCACCGCCGGTGAAGCCGAATCCGCCCTTGGCCCCCGCTGCGCTGAACGTCCCATAGGGCCCGCTTACCGGGCCACCCTGTCCGAACGGGACTACGTTATGCGCTTCCTCCACCGGTTGTGGCTCAGGCTTCCGCTTGGTGGCACTGGGTTCGGGCTTCTGCTTTTTTACCTTAACGTCTTTGTCAGGAATCTCGATTGCTTCCGGCTCGACCTTTTCCTCCGGCTTGGGCAACGACTGCGCTACACCCTTCGACTCGTTGGCCAGCACCTGTTCTTTTTCCGCATGCGTCGCAGGCAAGGGAACTGTGCTCACCAGATTGACGCCAATGGCGTCACCGCCGCCGCCCGCACCCCATCCCGAGCCGCTATTGCTGGGCGCAAATACCGCGTAGCCGACGATGGCTGCGGCAATCGCGACGTGCAGTACCGCTGACCAGGTAAGGTTTCTTGCCCAGCGGTCGTGCTCGAAGAAGATTTCTGCGCTACTTGCCATGGCTCTGCAGCGGCTGGGTCACAATGCTGACGTTTGTGATCCCGGAACTCTTCACCGCGTCCATGACCGTGGCAAAAGCTCCGAAGGGCACGTCCTCATCCGCGCGCACGAAGATGAACTGGCGCGACGGATCGCGCACCTTCTGGTGCAACCTCTCTCCGATTTCGTTGATGTTAACCGGATCGTTGCCCATGAAGACACGCTGTTGCTTGTCGATCGAGATCACCATGCGCTCTTCGGTGATCTCCTTCACGGTACGGGTCTTAGGCACGTTGACTTCAATCCCAGACTGCAACACCGGGGCCGTCACCATGAAGATGATGAGCAGCACCAGCACCACGTCGACCAGCGGCGTGATGTTGATGTCGGACATTGAAGTCTGGGTACGTCCGTTGGCAGCCGTGAAAGCCATTAGCGCCGGACCTCTTCTGCTGTGCGATAGGAACCCTGGGGCTGCTGGCGCTCGACGGCATTCAACATTTCCAGCGCGAAGTCGTCCCCGCGGGAAGCAAACTCTCGAATCGATCCGCCAATCAGGTTATAAGCAATGACGGCGGGGATGGCGGCCGCCAGACCCGCGGCGGTAGTAATAAGAGCTTCCGAAATACCAGGAGCAACTGCGCGCAATGTTGCGGCGCCGGCAGTGCCCAGTCCGTGAAAGGCATCGATGATGCCCCATACGGTGCCGAAGAGCCCGACAAACGGAGTGACCGCACCGGTGATCGCCAGCCAGGGAAGATTGCGCTCGAACCGCGTCAGCTCTTCCGAATTTGCAATCTGCATGGCGCGCTGCACCGCGGTCACGCTCACCACGGTGCCGTTGTTGCCCATCTGGCGGCGGAATTCCTCGAACCCGCCCTCGAAGACTCCTACCAGAGGGCTGGGACGGAACTGATCAGCCACGGCGGCAACATCCTGCAAGCGCTGTGCCTTCCGGAAGGCGCGCAGAAAGCGTCCACTCTGCACCCGCGCCCGCCGCAGCACTCCCCACTTGGAAAGAATAATAGCCCATGAAATCAGGCTGAAGATCAGTAACAGAACGAGCACAGTTTTAGCGACCGGGCCGGTTTCGCCCACCAAATCGACGATCTCGCCGCCAACGAAAAGAGCAAGCAGGGGATAGAAGTGCATGATTGTTTAGAGAAAACCTTGTGTTCGATTATAGGGATAATGGATGGTGGGTTCTACCTAGATGCGGGAATTTCATTTAGCACGTTGGTTCACTAGCGAGAATACGTCAACAGGAATTTGGACAATAGAGCCTATTGGCAGTTCGCCCCTTCATGCTCTACCGTAAGGGAAATGGAAGAGCCTGCGTCTGACATCAAAGATCTAGAACAACAACTCGACGCAGTCGACGGTGACGCCCAGCATTTGGTGGCAGGTCTCAGCGAGGAACACGGCTGTTGGCGCGCCCGCTGCGATTCGTGGAGCGTGGCTCAATGTTTTGACCATCTTGCCATCACCAACCGTATCTATATGGGCGCAATGGAGGGCGCGGCTATTCGCGCTCGGGAGAAAAGCCGGCTCCGGCGCAGGCCGGCCATCCCAGGATTGGTAGGACGATGGTTCGTGAAAACCATAGCACCACCTGCGAGGAGGCCGTTTCGATTCAAGGCACAGCGAATCATCCAGCCCGGCGCGGCTCCCTTCCTATCAACCGCCTTCGCCAGTTTTCGGGCCTCCCAGGATGAGGTGCGCGCCTTTCTTCGCGACCATTCCAGACTAGATCTGGCCACGGTCCGATTTCCAAACCCCCTCTTGCCCGGTATCCGCCTTTCCCTCGCTACCGGCCTGCACGTCATCGCAGCGCATGAGAAGCGCCACCTGTGGCAAGCTTGGGTCATTCGTCGAGCTGCCGAAAGCCAGGCGGCTTAGCCGGCCTTCCCGAAAATCAAGAATCGTAGCGCGCTGGCCATTGGGTAGGGCTGGGCACGACCCAGAAACATTTGCTCGCGTTGCACAAATTTTGCTCTTGACTAGTGTACTAGTTATATAGAACACTAGGAGAAGCAAAAGGAGCAAGCCATGAAGTACGTCCTCCGAACATGTTTGATCACTCTCACTCTAGCGGGCGTCACACTGCGGTCCGTTGCGCAATCGCCGTCGGTCCCGATGCGACGCGGCATCAGCGTTCAAATGCCCGCTACCAGTAATGCCGTGGCCGTACCCAATGCCGACAAAGAAGATGCCTTGGTCGTCGCCATCACGCAAGACGGCACTACGTATCTGCGAACCAATCCCATCAGACCCGCCGACTTGGCAAAGCAACTCAAAGAGGCGGGAAAGAAAACCAAGGTCCTCTACATCAAGGCGGATGCTCGCACTCCCTATGCCAGCGTCGTCAAAGTCATAGATGCGGTGCAAGCAGCCGGCATCGAAGGAGTCACCTTACTCGCTGACCAGCGAGACGCAGGTGACACCAGAGAATTAGTGCCTCCCAAAGGCTTGTCGATGTTGGTGATCTCGGCAAACCGTTCAAGGTAGTAGCTCTAGCCAGTAAGGGAAGCGGGTGCCCCATTTCTCGCGTACTTCGCGAGAAGTGGGGCGACAGCATCCGAATTCGATGGTCCTTCTGACAGCTATCTGCAGAAAGAGGAAACCTGCTGACAGCGCCTAAAGCAGATTGACGCATTCTGGCGTTCCCTGCGGACTCAAATATTGACTCTGGCGGAGAGCCGCAACACTTCAGGTCGGGGACGCAGCCCAGACGCGCCTCTGGACGGGCATGTTGTTGGATCCGCAAGCTACTTAAGCTGAAAATTCGACGGATCAAGCTGGACATTGCTGTGAATGTTGTCGGCGGTCATGTCCCAATCGTAGATGCGGGTTGAGCCATTCTGCAGCTCCTCGGTGTACTGGAGATCGTAATGATGCGGCAGCATGATCGCCTCGAAGGGCTGGAATTCGCTGAAGTGTTCTTCGATGGTATAGCGAAGCTGTTGTTGCTGAGCGCTGCGGTTGATGCCGTTGTCGACGTTCCGGGGTACGTTCTCGACTGAATAGATGGTCATTATATGACGGTGGGTGTCAGGGTCAAAATACATCTTGACCGTCATATCACTGCCGCCCTTTGGAAAACACTCGATACCATCCATTTCGTGGCCATCTATTTTTTTGTGCCCTATGGAGTGGAGCTTGAGCCGGTTTGGGTCGAGGTTTTCAAGCGCCCAGGCCGTGGAGAGTATTCCTCCCAGGACGCCGTCCTTGATGATGAAGTCATGGCCGCTGACGAACTGTGCGAAGGTGGTGTACTCGTGAGTGAGAGTCGCGGCCGCAAACGTGGGTTTGTTGCCGTCGTAGATAAATTGTTCCCCACGCCAGTTCCCGGTTCCGAAGCGCATCACGAAGTTTGATTTGCGCAGTTCAGATACGCGTCCCCAGCTGCCGACAGCTTCACCAGCCCCGCCGACCAATATCTTGAAGCGTAGAGTGCCCTGGATGGCGAGCGACTTAAGAGCGGAGCGAGCCTCCGCGGTGCCGATTGAATTAAGATGTTTGGCGATGAGATCGTCCGGATTTTTGTCAGCGGCATGGGCCGGACAAGAGAGTGCAGCGAGGAACAAAGCAACAGTGACGCTGCACCAGAAGCGGCCGTTTCTAACCAGATTCTTCAAATGCTTAATCTCGATTCCTAGTTCAAAATGCCGCTTAGCTTATACCGATACTTTGTCCTTGTCGACAGCGGCTTGTGGGGGTTCCTAGGCGGCGCTTGAAGGAGACGGCACTAGGTAGCTAGGATGATCGGCGAACCGGTTTCCATTTTTGAGGAACATGATGGGACATAATTTAAAGCAGACAATTTCGCTGCTCACTCGTACGCCGGTGGCTCTCGATGCGCTGCTGCGCGGCTTGCCGGAAGACTGGGTCTTGCGGGATGAAGGGGAAAAGACCTGGAGCGCGACCGAAGTGGTCGAGCATCTTATTCACGGCGAGGGTACCGACTGGATTCCGCGGGTAAGGATGATTCTCGAATTCGGAGAGAATGAGACATTCCTACCATTTGATCGCGGGGGACACAAGCGGGGGCCACGTACGAAATCGCTGGAGCAGTTGCTGGAAGAATTCGCCCGAGTTCGTTCCGAAAACTTGAAAGAGTTGCACGCTTTAAAGCTGGGGCCGGAGGATTTCGGGCGCCGGGGACGGCATCCTGTCCTGGGAGTCGTGACGCTGGCACAACTGCTCTCCACTTGGGCAACGCATGACCTGACTCATCTGCATCAGATTTCCCGGATACTCGCCTATCAATATAGAGAAGCAGTTGGGCCTTGGAGTCTCTATCTGGGCGTATTGCGGTGCACCGGGCACAGTTCTGGTTAATGCAGCAATTTCGGCCGGCAAAATCTTTGGTTAAAGAAAGAGGAACTATGAAACGCATCGTTATCTTACTGCTGGTTATCGCGGCACAATCGCTTTGGGCACAGGATTGGGCGCGTACGCAACTGGAAAAGTCACCGCGCCACCGGGAGTGGGTGACGGTGAAACACGATGGACGCTCGGTGGAGACATTCGTGGTGTATCCCGAGTCGAAGGGAAAGCGGCCGGTGGTGGTGTTGATCCACGAAATCTTCGGCATGTCGGACTGGGTGCAGGACCTGGCCGACCAGGTTGCAGCCGCCGGCTATATCGCGGTGGCCCCGGATCTGTTATCAGGTATGGGGCCGAATGGCGGGCGCAGCACGGAATTCTCCCAGGATAAGGTCACCGAGGCGGTCAGTCATCTGAATCCGGACCAGGTAACGGCTGACTTGAACGCAGTCTCCGACTATGCCAACAAGATTCCGTCCTCGAATGGCAAGTTGTTCGTGGGTGGTTTTTGCTGGGGTGGCGGGCAGACGTTCCGCTTCGCTACCAATCGCGGAGACCTGGCGGGGGCGTTTGTATTTTATGGGCCGCCGCCGGACAAGGACGCGATGGCGCGGATTAAGGCTCCGGTGTATGGGTTCTATGCCGGCAACGACGCGCGGATCGGTGCCACGCTTCCGGATGCCGTCGCGCAAATGAAGGCGGCCGGAAAGACATTTGAACCGGTGACGTATGAAGGTGCCGGACATGGCTTCATGCGGGCTGGGGAGGCCCCGGATGCTAACGATGCCAATAGGAAGGCTCGCAGTGATGCCTGGGAGCGGTGGAGGAATTTGCTCGGGAAGTGATTGAGTGGGTCTCGAATGTCATGCGAAGGATCTCTCGCGACGGCACTGACTGGCGGGAGAGATCCTTCCGCGCAAAAGCGCTCCTCAGGATGACAAGTTTTGGGGGAGGATCGCCCGGCAACTGCGTTGGCTTCTCACATTTGTTCCCGCTGTACCGAAGGTCCCTAGCAACTTGATCTCCTTGCGCACTTATTGTGCAAAGATGAAGGTACAGAGTCAATTCGGCTCTGCTGGAAGATCGGGGTTTATGACGAAGTACTTATTTCTGGCCATCTTGAGTTTCTCTTCATCGGCGCTGAGCGTAGCTCAAGCGGTGTCGGCCAATCAGCTTCCGGGGGCGCCGTCCTCAGTACGCGCAACATCCCCGCCACCGTACGTTCGTCCTTCGGAACGGACCAAATTCCACAATTTTATTTTCGACAGCGTTGGGCCTTATCCGATTTTGGGTGCGGCTCTGGTCGCGGGAATCAATCAAGCTGACAGCACACCACCCGAGTGGGGCCAGGGTGCGGAGGCATTTGGCAAACGGTTCATTTCCAACTTCGGCATCGCTGCGGTAACTACCTCCGCCCGGTATGGAATGGCCGAGGTATTCCAAGAAGATACGCTCTATTATCGCTGTGCCTGTAAAGGCATCTTGCCGCGACTGGGCAACGCCATGATTTCAACGGTAATGGCGCGTCGAGGCGAAGATGGCCATCGCGGATTTTCGGTCTCAGCGGTTGCGGCGCCGTACGTGGGGACGATGACGGCGGTTTATGTCTGGTACCCGGACCGTTACAACGGCAAGGATGCTTTCCGCATGGGAAATTACAGCCTATTGGGAGTAATGGGAAGCAATATCGCGCTGGAGTTCCTATACGGTGGCCCGCATACACTGCTCTCGAAGATTCACCTCGGCACGTCCCGCTAGCGGTTGAGGGAGACCTATTTGATAAAGGCTTCCTTGTTGACGACATAGGGCATCTTGGTGACGTCGCCACCGTAGTTGCCTTCCAACACATCGATCAGAGCCTGAACGGTGCGTCCTGCCATGCCTTTTTCCGGATCCCTCGAGAGCCGGGTGATCTTTGCCGCGCTGGCGAAGTGAGGCAGAAGGCGGCAGCGGTCTTCGATCTCAGGATCGCGCAAGGGAGAATTTGTCGGCAACGGCTCCTCTTCATAAACGTCCAAAGCAGCGCCGGCAATCCAATTTTCCTTGAGCGCTTTTGCCAGAGCATTCTCGTCAACCACTGGCCCGCGTGAGGTGTTGATCAAAAATGCCGTGGGCTTCATACTACGCAGGGTTTTCTCATTGAAGAGGTGATATGTAGGATTGGGGCTGTCTTTCTCCCGCAGCAGGGGAACATGCACGCTGACGAAATCTGCCTGTTGTAACGCGTCCTCCAGCGTGGAAATCTTAATCCAATTCTTTTCTTTGGAAATGCCGAGCGTGTGGCGCAGGTCCATCGTCTGCTGCATTGCTTGGATATATTCGACGACCGGCGGTTCCGGGGTATAGCACAGGATGTTCATGTCGAAGCCGGCACACTTCTTCATCATTGCCTGGCCAATTCTACCGGTGCCGATGACAGCGACTGTCTTGCCGGTAACTTCATCGCCCAGAAACGGCAGATAAGGATGCCAATATCCCCACTTGTTTTCTCGCGTCAGGTGCTCGGCACTCCACAGGCGGCGGGCCAAGGCGCCCATCATGAAGAAGGCGAACTCGGCCGTTGCTTCGGTCAGAACGTCGGCGGTGTGGGTGAAGGGAACTTTGCAGCGGTTGGCGTCGCCGCGGCTGATGTTGTCGAAACCCACGGCGATCTGCGCGACCACCTTCAAAGAGCCCCGGCCAGCGTCGAATATCTCACCATCGATCTTGTCGCGCAGGGTTGTGATCAGGCCGTCAATTCCTGATTTCACTTTTTCGATAATCAGGTTTTTGGGGGGAGCTTCCGGCCTGGGATAGACCTCCACTTCGTATCCACGCTCGCGCAACAAATCTATTGCATCGCCGATCTCGCAAGTGGCAAAGACGCGAAACTTTCCGTTCATAGGGTAGCTGGTCTCCTTGGGGTGTTCTTTCCAGATTCATCTTATCTTCATCCCGGCGGGCAAATTGTCGCAATGCGGAGGGAATCGGGTCTGCCGAACAACATCTTCGTAACCACCGGCCAACCCCGTCCTCTGCTATCCTGATTGCCTGATTCTCCATGCCTACTGTTTCCAAAGTGGACGATACCTTACTGCGCTGCGTCGGCTGTGGTGCCGTGACCGCGGTTGCGGACTCGGGGTTAAATTGCGCCAACTGCGGTAATTTGCTGGAGGTTGTATTTCCCAATGCCGACCAGATGAATCTTGAGGCCGGAAGTCTGAAGTCTCTCTGGCGCGAGCGGCGAGCTTCGAATCTCCCTATTGACCAAAGCGGAGTCTGGCGTTTCCGCGAGGTTTTGCCCTCGCTGGACGAAGCGCATCCCGCAATCACTTTGCGTGAGGGGAACACGCCCCTCTACGAGTTGTCGCTATGCGCGCGGATTGCCGGGGTTGACCAGCTCTATGCCAAGCATCAAGGCATGAATCCCACAGGATCCTTTAAAGATACGGGCATGACGGTAGCGTCGTCGTTTGCGCGTAAAGACGGGTTCCAGTGGGTGGCTTGCGCCTCCACCGGCAACACCTCCGCTTCTATGGCGGCTTACGCGGCACGCGGAGGAATGCGGAGCCTGGTGCTGATTCCCGACGGCAAAATTTCCTGGAGCAAGCTTTCGCAGGCCCTGGAATATGGAGCCGTTACCTGCCAGGTGCGCACAGATTTTGATGGCTGCATGCAGGTGTTGAATGACATCGTCACCCGCAAACCGATCTATCTACTGAATTCGATCAACCCTTTCCGGTTGGAAGGCCAAAAGACCGTCGCTTTTGAACTAATGGAGCAATCCGATTGGGAACCGCCCGACCACATTGTTGTTCCGGGCGGAAATTTAGGAAATTCGTCTGCGCTGGGCAAAGCGGTTCGGGAGATGCATGAACTCGGCCTCATCAAGCGTCTACCAAAGATTTCGGTGATACAAGCAGAAGGGGCCAACGCGCTGGTGCGCACGGTACGTGAAAAGGGCGGCAAGGAATTGGTTTCGGTGCACGCCGACACCATGGCTACCGCGATCCGGATTGGTAATCCGGCATCATGGAAAAAAGCGGTGCGCGTGCTGGAAGAAACCGGCGGCACTGTCGAGCAAGTCAGTGAAGTCGAGATTGCCCTTGCGAAAGCTGAGATCGGGGCAGACGGCATCGGCTGCGAGCCCGCTTCGGCGGTCACGCTCGCAGGATTGAAGAAACTAGTGAAGCAGGGATTCGTGAAACAGAATGAGTCCGTGGTGCTGGTGCTTACCGGACACCTGCTCAAGGATCCCGACTTCACGCTCAAATTTCATCGTGGTGATTTGTTTGAAGGCACGCCTTACGCCAAGCAAGCCGAAATTATTGCCACCAGGCAGCGGGCTCCGATTGTGCTCGATGCCAATGCTGACGCCGTGATTCGTGTGCTCGAACAGGCCGAGAAGTCCTAAGCCACCATGCCCAGCGGAAAGTCCAAGCAATCCAGTGCTTTTGCAATCAGCCTCCCTGCGACCTCGGCGAATCTGGGCCCCGCATTTGACGCGGCTGCATTGGCGTTCGACCTCCATTTAAAACTTCGCGCCAGCATCACCAACGAATATTCGATCAAGGCTCGTGGCCGCGATCCGGAGATTTGCGGCAGGATCGAGAAGCATCTCATCCTAGATACCTATCGTGATGTGCTCGATGGGGAAGGTCAAGCGGCGCAGCCCCTGGCGCTGACTATCGATAATCAAATTCCAATCGGTAAGGGATGCGGATCATCTGCTGCGGCCCGGTTGGCGGGAATCGCTTTGGCCGTGCACTTCGGCGGGCTGAAATGGCCTGACAGCCGTATCGTTGGAGAGGCATCGCGGCTGGAACATCATCCGGACAACGCGTCGGCCTGCTGGATGGGCGGATTGACGGTCGCCAAGATGTCAGGCGAGCACGAGGCACTGGTAGCAAGGGTAAAACCCAAAGGGAATTGGCCGTTGCTGCTGGCTATTCCCAACCATCCACTCTCTACCGAAGAGGCCCGCAAGGTTTTGCCTGAACAATATTCGCGCGACGACGCCGTGACCAATATTCAAAATTCCATGCTGCTGCTGGCGGCTTTTGTGCAGGGACGGGGAGACCTGCTGACATCGGCACTCGGCGATCGAATCCACCAGCCTTACCGGGCATCGCTTTGCCCTCTATTACCGTCGATCGAGAAACTGACGGGGACGGTGGGGATTTTTGGCGTGGCACTCAGCGGCGCCGGGCCGTCGGTCTTGATTTTTCTGGATCCCAAGGCTCAGGCCATCCGCGCAAAGACGGCTGTTGCCGAACACCTGCGAAAGCACAAACTCACTGCGGAGTTGATTGCTACCTCGATCACCGGCCAGGGCGGCAACGCCAGCCACTGATCTTACGGATCTCCACAGATAAACCCGGTTTAGATTTATCCGTGAAGATCCGCGCAGTCCGTTGCGTTAGCGGCTAGCCGGAGGCACGATTCCATTCATCCGCAGGTAGACCACCATTTGGCCGTAATGATCGAAGCAGTGGGGGGTAATCCATGAGGCCACTGCCATTCGGGGCACCTGGTCTTTGCCAAAGGGATTGGGCCCCATCTTCACTGCATCCGCATCACTGAATGAAGTCGTTGCCTTGTGGGCATAGGCAAACGAATCTTTCAGGAACTTCACGATGTCCGCTTTGCTGGTCATCGACGCGGGGCCTGCTTCCTCGCCGGTGTCGACGGGAGGCTTCTCGCCCAGAACTGCTGCGGCAATCACATAGTTGACCGCTGCGACGTGCTTCACCTGGGCGGCGAAGCTGCGTACCCCCTTGAACTCGCCCTCGGTTGGAGCGAATGTGTATTTTTCTTCCGGCATCGCTTCGGCTGCCGAAACAAATTCTTTCTCCACGTTTCCGAGGTTTTTGTCGAGCACGGTAGCGATGGTCCCGTCTTTCGCCGAAGCCACCGAACAACAAGCCAACAGAAGTGCTGCCCCTAGCAACCAATTTACCTTCTTCATTCTTGATTTCTCCTTTTTATTTGTGACCCGAAGTTAATCACGCACCACCGCTGGCGCCAATTGTAAGTCCCTGGCGGTAAGCCGGTAGCGTCGAACTGTGAAAAGACCAAGCACCAACGCAATGGACGATGCCAACAAAGCGTTGGGCACGCCCACTTTGGTGGCTAACTCGCCCCAGGCTGCGCTACCCAATGCCATTCCACCCTGAAGCACCAGCAGGTACATGGAAAGTGCTCGTGCCCGCAGCCACGAAGGCGACATGGTCTGGGCCGCAATGTTGAGGCACGCAAGAATTGCGATCCAGCCAATGCCGCTGGCAAATAAGATTAGACAGAGCCAACCGAAACTCTGTGCTTGTCCGGAGGCGAATGTCATGGCTGCGAAGAGCAGAATCGCCAACGCGACCACGCCATCCACGGAGAACCGCAAGCGCAGTCTGGGAAGCAGAGCGGCTCCAGACAAGGCTCCTAGTCCAAAGGAGCCGAGAAGCAGTCCAAATCCACTTGCTCCATAAGGACGGGCCAGCAGCGGCAGGAGCGCTAACAGGGAACTAGCTGCGAGACTGAAGGCCCCGGTGCGGATCAGTATGCAGCGCACCAAGGCGTCGCCTCGCATGTAGCGGATGCCGGCGCGCAGCGCGTCCCACATGCGGCCCTTCTCCACCTGCTCGAAGTGGGGTCGTTTCCAACGATACAAGAAGAAGATTACGCCGAAGAAAGAAGCTGCATTCAACAGGAATGCAACTGCAGACCCTGCGGCGGCGATTACCAATCCACCCAGCGCCGGGCCAACGGCACGGGCTACGTTGAAGCCAACGGAATTCAGAGCCACGGCAGGAGCGTGGCATCGCGTCGAGACAATCTCGGGCGTGATCGCCTGCCACGCGGGATCGTTCATCACCGCGCCGAGGCCCAGGACGAAAGTGAAGCCGAGCAGGATCCATGGAGTGACGTGGCCGAACATGGTGAGCAGGCCCAGAGTGGCTGCAGCTACGACCATCCAGCCTTGCGTGATCAGCAGGAACCGCCTCCGATCAACCAAATCCGCCAGCGCGCCTGCCGGCAGGATCACCAGAAAAACCGGCACCGTGCTTGCGGCTTGCACCAGGCTGATCATCAGCGGCGACATGGTGAGCTGGGTCATCAGCCATCCGGCGCCGACGTTCTGCATCCAGGTACCCGTGTAGGAAATTACCGCCGCAATCCACAGGGATCGGAACAGAGGCTCACTGAGCGGTTCCCATGCGGAATTCTGTGGTACGGATTTGCTGGAGGAAGCCATGTCAGTCAGCAGAGGCCTCCGGTAAAGCGACAGCAAATGAATTAAACGGCCATTCACGATTGCGCCAAGCCCGCAGCATGTAAATGATGATGCCGGTAATCAGGATCACAAGCGCGTAGCGAATCTGCTTCATGGAGTTGGTGCGGTAGATGAGCACGTAGATGAATCCAATCGACGCCAGCAGGGCCGGTACAGGGTAAAACCACATGCGAAAAGGACGAGGCAATTCCGGGCGGTGGATGCGCAGTACGATCAATCCAATCGCCTGCACCAGAAATTGTAATGTGATGCGAATAACCACGAGAGCTGCGATCACGTCAGCTAACGACAGAAAACAAAACAGTGCCGCTACCACTCCCAGCGCGAGCAATGAAACATAGGGAAAGCGATGTTGGGGATGAATTTTGGCAAACGCCCGAAAATAGTTGCCGTCCAATGCTGCCGCATAAGGTACCCGTGAATAACCCAGCATCAGAGAGAAGACTGAAGCGAAGGCCGTCCACATCACGAGACCCGTCGCCAGGTTCGCGGCCCAGGATCCGTAAATCCTTTCCATGAAAATAGAAACTACGTACAGCCCTCGATTGGAATGGCCCGATACCACTAGATCCCGCCAGGGCACCACGCCCAGAATGCTTACGTTCATTACCACGTATAGACATCCCACCAGCAGAATGGATAGCAGCAGCGCGCGGGGGATATTCTTCGCCGGTTCCTTGACCTCGTCGCCCAGAAAACAGACGTTGTAATAACCCCAATAGTCGTAGGTGGCGACCAGCATGGCGGAGCCCAGGCCGAGAAAGAAATTGTGGGATAGCGTGAAGGCTCCTGCGGGGAAATCAAAGGCGCGCGCCGGGTTGAAGTGGGTTAGCCCGGCGATGATGATCCAGCTAATGGTTCCCACTACTCCGCCCAGCAGAACTTTCGACATCCATCCAATGCTGGTGATTTTCCGATACAGCAGAAGCGTGGCCAGCACAACGATCGCAATCGCCAGAAACGTTCCACCCGAAACCAGCCATCCCACTTGCAGGGTGCCGAGCAGCGGCACGGCGAGACTCCAGTTGTGAACCGTGTATTGGGCTTCCAGTCCGGGCCATAGATAAGCAGCGTAACCTGCCAGCCCGATTGCGCCAGATGCAATCGATAGCGGCGCGCTGAAGGAGAGTTGCCAGATAAACAGGAATGAGATCAGCCGACCAGCGCCTCTGGGGCCGTAAATTTCTTTGAGGTAACGGTAAGATCCACCGGAGCCAGGCATTGCCGCGCCCAGTTCCGCCCACACTAGGCCATCGCAAATGGCGAACCCGGCGCCGAGAATCCATCCCAGCATGGCCTGGGGGCCGCCCATAGCGCTCAACATCAACGGGATGGTGATGAACGGTCCAACCCCGATCATGTCGATCATATTGAGCGCGGTTGCACTACTCAATCCGATACCGCGGATCAAGGGCTGCCCCGGTTTTGGCGAATCATCCATCGGAAGCTGGAGGCTGAGAGCTGGCAACTGAAAACTAAACTAAACTTTCAAAACAGATGCATGGGAAATCCGAATCGCGAACTATTTTTCGTGCCCAGCATTGAGCAAATTCACATAGAGCCGGATGGCTCCGGGAACACCCGCGGGCAGCTGACGGAAGAAAGCGTATCCGGCATAGATGTAAATTCCTTTGCCGAACTGTGCCCGGATCAAGCCGCCCTTCTGCGGAGGCTCGCCGGGATCGTGTGACGACAACAACGGTTTGTAATGGTCGTCCCAGGAGTCCATGAAATAGAGCCCGCGCTCCTGTACCCAACCGCTGAAATCGGCTTGCGTAATCTGGTTAGGAAAGCGGAAGACACTATCGTCGGGAGCAAGGATCTCGACCGGAGCCTCCTCGACGGAAACACGAGCCCGGCTGAGCTGCGCCGGGAAAGGTGTAAAGTGTCCGCTGTTGAAGTCGCCGACGCTCGCGTTGTACTGCGCCACCAACGTGCCGCCACCAGAAACGAAATCGAGCAACCTCTTATTGTTGACAGCAACTTCCTTTTGCGTGTCATAGGCGCGAATTCCCAGGACTATGGTTCCGTAGCGGCGCAAATCCTCGCTGGCCAGCTTATCGGCGGAGATTTGGGTGACGTCGATGCCGACTTGCTTCAGCACCGTCGGAATTTCATCTCCCGCACCCATGACATAGCCAACCTTCAAATCCTTCGGCGTTTTCACGTTGACGATGCTGACGCGCTGCGTGGCTGGCTGGTAGTAGTAGAACGTGTCGAGGTCTTCACGGCTGACTGTGCTGTAGCCTTCGCTATAGCTCTTGCCGCCAGCATCGAGCACCGCGCGAATCTGGGTTTTGCCTTCCTGTAGCGTGGAAGGAACCACCTTGAATTCAAACTCTTGTTTGTCTCCACGCTGCTGAAGATTTACCGGGATAGTTGGGGGATCCACGAGCCAGCCCGCGGGGGCTTCCAGGTGCAGTGTTCCTCTCGGTGCTCCATTTAGATTGCTGCTTACCTCGACGCTAACCGTGCGGGCTGCGGTGGTGTCGGCTGGGATCACCTGTTCACCGGGATCAAGCATCACCGAGAAGATGGGTGCCACGGCCAGCGCGCGCTTGGACTTGAAATCCTTGTCGGCAATCAAAACCATGAGCGGAGCGCTTATCTGTCCCTGAATGTGTTCCTTGCTGGAATAGTTTGCGCGAACGTGAAAGGGCGACGGTGGGAAGGGAAGCGTGACGTATTTCAGGTCATCGATGGTGTTGATTGCGTCTTCTTCGGGATTGTTCCGGTGCCAGTAGGGACGCGTATAGGCGGCGGTCCAAGGGGCCTGCACCGCGAATGATAAGGAAAAATCTTTACCCGGTTCGATCCGGGTTTCTTTCTTGTTGGTGAGTTCATGTGCCCAGTTTTCAAACCCTTCCAGCGCTACCTCTTTGACTACGATCGGAAACATTGCCCCATTGTGCAGTTTGACCTTAACCTCTAATTTCTGTCCGGGAGAAACGGCGGCCGATCCGTCGTTAGGGATTATCGCGTTCGCTTCCAGCGACATTCCGGCGGCAAGATTCAACGCGTCTTCGGCCTGCTGACGCTTCTCGCGTAAACGCTGTAAGAGTTCCGCTTTCGCCTGTGCACTGATGCCGGTGACTTCGACTCGACGAATCAAGCTCCCTAACTCTTCGGCGGCAGAAGACAGTGGTGCAGCGGCACCGGCTGGGTCGGTTCCGCTTCTCGCTGTTGCTTCCTCAATCTGTTTCGCAACCTCGGTTAGACCGGGCCGTAGGAATGCGACCTTCTTCTCCTCACCTCCCAAGCGCGAGGACAGTCCTGGCAAAGTGGTATCAATTCCGTCAAAGAAGTCCTTCTCGTGAGTCTTTTGATCAGGCTTGCCGGCCGCGGTATCAGTTAGCTTGTAGTAAGCGTAGTGCGGTCCCGCATCAACCGACCAACCACCCGCACCCTGCGACAACTGATGGCGTAAACCCTCGACGGCAAATTGAATGTAGGACATGCCCAGCGCCGAGTTCACCTCGCCGGTGTTTAACTTCACCGTGTAGTTTTCATCGGCGCAGGAAGATGCCATGAAACCGCAAACGTTGCCGATGTACAACTTTTTCGGCTGCCATGGAAGCAGGCCCTCTTTGACCTGCTCGGGGAAACGATTCGGATCGGCTGCCGCGTGGAATGCTTCCATGGTCAGCAGACCCGAGGCCTCGTGATGGCCGTGCCCATCGCGCGGCGTGCCTGAAAAGCGCGCGACCAAAACGTCGGGACGAAAGGTGCGAATTACGCGGACCATGTCGCCCAGTGGGATGTCGTGGCCTTGCCATTTCTGAAAAGTTTCTTCAGGATTCTTGGAATAACCGAAATCAGCGACGCGGGAAAACCGCTGTTCGACGCCGTAATGCTGGTCCGATGCGGTCAACTCCAGGGCGCGAAGAACTCCCAACACATCGAACAGGTTGCTGCCGATCTTGTTCTGGCCGCCTTCGCCCCGATTCAGCGTCATCAGAGTTACCGTGACGCCTTTACCTCGTGATTCCAGGGTCAACATGCCGCCATCCTCGTCATCAGGGTGGGCGGTGGTTTGCAGCATCCGGGCCGTGGTATGCAACCGCAGAAGCATCTGCTTCAAGCCCGCTGTGCCCGAATCCGGCGGCAGAGAGTCGACCGGACTGGTGAGTTTGCTCTGGGTCAGCGCAAAGGATGCGGCCAAAAGAATGCAAAAGACCACGACAAAGGCGCGGATCCGGCTTTTGCCATGGAAATCAGGTTTGGGAGTTTGCATGGATATCAGATTTGGGGCGTGCGAGATAGGAAGCAACATTTTTCCGAAAGGTTAAGAGTGATCTGGACCTCTAGTATGCCTGAACCCGCCGCTTATCTCTTCTTGGACGTACTGACGCCGAGCGCGGGTAGCAGCCCTTGGCGCATTTGCGCCACTACCTGCGCTTGAGTAATCGCAAGATTGTCGGTGATCGAGGGTACAGTACTCTGCCAGATCACGGTGTTTTTCTCGACATCTATCGCCTCCAGCGTGATGGTCAACCGCTCGCCCTGGGCTATGAAGTGGCCAGTCACCACGACTGCAGCCCTCAACTCTCCAGCGGCTTTTCGCAGATTCACTTCCTGACCCGAATATCGCTGAGTTTCCGACGCTGGGCGAACCGCCAAGGAGGAAACTGTGGTCAGTGACCGCGACATGGCATCGGCCAAGGCAAAGCGGAAGTTATCGATCTTTGGGTCGTGATTGATATTGGTCAGCGGCAGAACGGCGATGCTATTTGCAGGCGGCGGGCCCTCCGGATGGCGAAGCCACCACACGATACCGGATATCACCAGCGTCAGTAGCAGCGCACTTACCACCACCAACCCAATCGTCAATCGCCGGTGGGACCCCTGAAATGTATCGGTAGAGAAACGCAAGCGGCTATGGGAAGGCATCGGAACGCCACCCTCGATCTTCTTCTGCAGTAGCTGCAGGTCAGCCTTGATGGCGGTGGCATTCTGATACCGATAGCGGCGGTTCTTCTGCATCGCCTTGCCGATAATTCCAACCAGCTCGGCGGGAATCTTCGGATTCACTTCCGCCGGCGACTTGGGCTTATCGCGCAACACCGCACTCAAGGTGGTCACCGTGTTCTTGCCATGAAATGGTTTTCTGCCGGTGGCCATTTCATAGAGCACAACGCCGAATGAAAACAAATCGGAGCGCGGATCAAGCTGTTCGCTACGCGCCTGCTCAGGCGACATATAGATCGCCGTCCCCGGAACCACGTCGGCGGCGGTCAGCGAATCGTCGGTTGGAGTGTCCTCGCTGGTGCCAAGCGCGTGATTGCGGGGCAGCTTGGCCAAGCCGAAATCGAGAACCTTTACCGGGCCATTCGTAGTGAGGAAAATGTTCCCCGGCTTCACGTCGCGATGAATGATGCCCTTGGCATGGGAAGCTTCAAGAGCGCTGGCAACTTGCACGCCAATTTCGAGAACTTGCTTGATATCGAGAGGTTGGTGGTGAATCTTTTGCTTCAGGCTTTCGCCCTCAAGCTTTTCCATCACCAGGAAGGGATGGCCGTTGTTGTCCTCGATGTCGTGAATGGTGCAGATATTGGGATGGGCGAGCTGTGATGCGGCACGCGCCTCGCGTTCAAATCGCTCCAGGGCATTCCGGTCGCCGGCCAAATTGTCGGGAATAAATTTCAGCGCCACGCGGCGGCCGAGCCGGATGTCTTCGGCTTCATAAATCACTCCCATACCGCCGCCTCCAAGCTTACTGAGAATGCGGTAGTGGGATATGGTCTCGCCGATCATGAGGGGAATGCGGACTCGCGCCGCTCAATGGTATGGCGTCAGTTGGATCGGGTCAAACCCTGTAGAGGGTACTTGACGTGCCCAGCTCTTTACGAGAATCCCATCGTGTCGTCGGCAGACGGACCATAGGTTGCCGGAACCGGCTGTTCCGTCATCCTCAAATACACTCCAAGCTGGGCGCGATGGTGGATTAGGTGATTGAGGAACATCTGTCGGTACGCGAGAAATTTCCTGCCTTCGAAGATCGGCTTGCCCTGAAACGATAGTTTCCAGGGTTCGCTCCAGGCGGCGTCAGAAGTGCTCATCAGAGCTACCCGGACCTTCGCCGCACCCTCGTCCAGGAGTTTAACTAGTTGCGCGGCCGACTCGAACGGCAACGGCTTGTAACTCCCTTTAGAAAAATCCAATTCCGGTGTGGTCAAGACGGAAAGTCCAAATCCGCCCAACTCGGCGACGTGAGAGGCCAGCCGCCCCAGCTTCATCGACTTGGCATGAGGCGCGAAATCAGCCTTGTCTGGAACGCGCTCCAGAGTTTTGCGTGTCTTCTTTATCTCCTCGTCAAATTCCTGCAGGAGCGCTTCACTGATCATTAGGTTTTCCTCCGTCGCTGGAGCAGTCATTATCCCACTTACGTCGCTATGAAAAAAGGGCAGATCAGGCAGCCGCAACGAGAGAACGAATTTTGTCTAAGACTTGATCGCTGAATCCGTGGGTCTTTGAAAAGATGTGCCTGATCCCAACTGCCTCGGCGCTGGATTTCAGCAGGTCGTTACAGTCGAGCATGGTGAACATGACCATGTGGGTTTCCGGCGATATCCGGGAAATCGTGCGGGCGGCGTCGAGACCATTCATGATCGGCATGGAGAGATCCAGTATGACCAAGTCCGGCTTCAGCCGCGAGACCATCTCCACTGCAGATTGGCCATCGTCGGCCTCTCCGCAGATTTCCCAGTCCGTATTGTTCTGAATGCAACCTCGGATTCCGCGGCGCACAAGCGGACTGTCATCCACGATAAGAATGCGAATAGGCAAAAGGATATTCCTGGGGACGATTCTTAATGTCATGGAATTGTAACGGCTGGTCAATACCGGAAAGACTGTATCGCATCTAACGTAAACGTCGGAGGCCGCCCACAACTGCGTAAATTGTTGCCTTATAATTAGTTCCTCACGAGGTGAAATGTGGCAGAACCAACATATGAAGAGCTAAAAGCGCGCCTGGAACAATTGGAAAAACAGGGACCAAAGCGAACCGGCAATCTTGAGTTCCGGGTGGGTGAAAAGGGGGGAGTCAGCGTTTATGGGCTGGGTCGATTTCCGGTCACCCTTTACTACGAGCAATGGATTCGGCTGCTGGACCTCAGCGAACAGCTTCGCCAGTTCCTGGAAGACAATAAGTCCAAACTTAAACTCAAGGACCAGTAGCCGTCTTCCCCGACAACGCAAAACATAAATAGTTCATTTGTCCCACGTGAAGGTGCAGGTGCGTGGCGCACCGCAGGAAGATGGTGAAGCGATTTCCTGCGTCGTCTTCGCGCACCGCGGTGTAGAACTTTGCCCAGTCATTTGAGGATTGGGCTTGTGCCGTCCGTACAACGGTCGCCACAGCTTCCCGGAAGTTCGCCAGCGCCTCGGCTTTTGGGACTTGCTTCGGGTCTGCAAATTCAAGATCACGATCACGAACGTAGCCGGTCTTGCCGACTTCTGCGCCAATGTAGTAATTCAAGTTCCCGGTAAGATGCAAAACCAGATGGCCGAAACTGTTTCCGAAGGGGAACGGCCTTTGCCAGAACTGCTCTTCGGAAAGAGTCGCGGCCATCGCGATAGCGCTCTCTGCCAGTTCGGTGTATCTCGCTACAAAAGCGTTCACCACAGTCGAATGCAATTCGTTGGTCATAGAATTCTTGCGGTTAGCTGGCATTTCTTAACACAAGAGCCGAGTTCTTTGAGCCGAAGGCGATGCAATTGCAGACCGCGTGCTCGATTTTTTGTGCACGCCCAGCATCGGGGACATAGTCCAGGTCACAGTCTGGGTCGCGATTGTCCAGGTTGATGGTCGGAGGAATTTTCCCGTTCCTCATGGCGACGATGGTCGCAGCCACCCCGGCAGCACCGCAAGCGCCCTGGGGATGTCCGATCTGAGATTTCAGAGCTGACATCGGTACCTGTGGCGCGTGTTCGCCAAGCACCAATTTCAAAGCTCGGGTTTCGATGCGATCGTTCAGTTGGGTGGATGTGCCATGTAAATTTACGTAGTCCACGTTGCCCGGTGCGATGCCTGCCTCTGACATCGCATTCTGGATTGCACGGGCAGGTTCCTCTCCACATTCCTGCAAACGCACGCGGTGAAAGGCCTCACAGGTCGAGCCATAGCCGCGAACTTCTGCCAGGATTCGCGCTCCGCGGGCGTGGGCGTGCTCATACTCCTCGAGTATGAACATCCATGCCCCCTCCGCCACCACAAAACCATCGCGGTTTCCTGAGAACGGCCGCGAACCGCGCTCCGGCTGATCATTCCAGGAGTCGGTGAGAATCTTCATCAGGATGAACCCTTTCACAATGCCCAGTGCGATCGGCGCGTCGGCGCCGCCACTGAGCACCATGTCGAGCCGGCCGGACTGGATCTGCCGCAAAGAGTAGCCGAAGGCGTCGGTGGAGGATGTACATCCGGTGGTGACCACGTGGCTCGATCCGCGCAGGCCGAAACGAACGCTAAGTTCGCTGGAGAGAGTTCCCATGACCCCGGTGGGAACGCAGAACAGGCTCATGGATTTGTACTGCTGATGAAAGAAGAGGCGGTACTGCTCCTCGGTGAACTCCTGCGAGCCTCCACCTGAGCCGAGAATCACTCCGAAGCGGCGCTTCTCCTCCAAGGGAAGGGAATCAGTATCGAGGCCCGCGTCCTTCAGCGCTTCAGTTGCGGCAGCCAGAGCAAGCGGCAAAACACGGGATACGTGCTTTCGCTCTCGCTTGTCCACCCACGCCAGCTCATCGAAGTCACGGACTTCACCAGCGATCTGCACCTGAATTTCTGAAGGGTCGAAACGCGAGATGCGCTTCACCCCGCTACGGCCTTCGAGAATTGCCTCCGAAAATGCCTCATTGCCAATGCCGTTCGGACTGACGCATCCCATTCCAGTAATCACTACGCGCTTCTTCACAGAGGACGGCTCCTTAGTGTGGTCGAAACCAAGTTAGATGCGGCCAAGGTAGCGCCGGCAATCGCCTTGACGGTACATGCTACACTTCGCCGGAGCTTTCGGGAAAACTCCATGAAAATGTTTCTTCGGTGCCATCTTTTCGTCGTTCTGGTTCTAGTTAGTTTTCAAACGCAGGCTCAGAATTCCAGGATTTCACCCGAACTTGCGAAAAGGATCGATGAAGTGGCCACCCAGGAACTGGCCGCACGAGGGGTTCCCAGCGCGTCGGTAGGCGTGGTTCAAAATGGACAGATTGTCTATTTGCAGGCCTATGGTATGGCACGGATCGAAAGCCATACTGCAGCCCGTCCCGAGATGCGCTACAGCATCGGATCGGTTTCCAAGCAATTTACGGCGATGGCGATCCTGTTGCTGGCGGAGCAAGGCAAGCTTTCCATCGACGACCCGGTTTCTCGCTTTTTGCCGAGCCTCACCCGGGCAAAAGAGGTAACTATCCGCCAGCTGCTGTCGCATACTTCCGGGTACCAGGACTACTGGCCGCAGGATTATGTTCCGCCGTTCATGCTAAAGCCGGTCAAGGCGGAGGAAATTCTCGATCGCTGGGCCCGTAAGCCCTTGGATTTCAATCCCGGTACCAAGTGGCAGTACAGCAACACCAACTTCGTCATTGCCGGGCTGATTGTTGAGAAGGCGAGCGGCCTGCCTTTCTTCCAATTCATACAATCAAAGTTGTTTGCGCCGCTCGGAATGAAGAGCGTGCTTAATATTGATCAGAAGCATCTCGGCGACACCGACGCTACCGGTTACATGCGTTATGGGTTGGGACCGGCTCGAATTGCGCCCAAAGAGGCCAAGGGATGGCTATTTGCCGCGGGAGAACTGGCAATGTCGACGGAAGATCTGGCGAAGTGGGACATCGCCATGATGAATCAGGTTCTGTTGAAACCCGAATCATACCGCGTGATGGAGACGCAAACCTGCCTGAAGAATGGACTGTGTACAGGCTATGGTCTGGGAATCGATGTAAAGGAATTCCAAGGACATCGAGTTTGGAGCCACGGAGGCGAGGTATCCGGGTTCACAACCCACAATGCTGTATTCCCCGACGACCGGGCGGCAGTGATTGTGTTTATCAATCAGGATTCAGGGGGAACTCCCTCCGCCATCGCTTACGGAATTGCACCATTGCTCTTTGCTCCGGTTGCGCAAAATGGCGCAGTCGAACGCGACCACAAGATTTTTGAAGGGCTGCAGCAGGGAACCATCGATCGGACTCTTTTTACAGCCAACGCGAACAGCTACTTTACCGACCAGGCGCTGCAAGACTTTGCGTCCGGCCTGAGTCCGTTGGGACCTCTTTCATCTTTCGTCCAGACCAGTCAGGAAGATCGCGGAGGAATGACGTTCCATGCGTACTCCGCAAAGTTTCGCGATAGGGGCGTAGAAGTTTGGGTCCGCGAAATGCCGGACGGGAAGATCGAGCAATATCAGGTATCAGCTTCGGATTGAAAATGCTTGTTAGACTAGCGCGTCCCTCTCTCCACGAAGAAAGCAGGAGATAACCATGAGCGGCAAACCCACGTTACTGGCACAGCTGATTGCGGAATTTCTGGGAACGTTTGTCCTGATTCTGTTTGGAACGGGTGTCGTGGCCATGGTGGTGTTGTTTCCCACCAAGAATGCCGGCGATATTGTCCACGGCGGCTATACCAATATCACCATCGGCTGGGGCCTGGCGGTCACCATGGGTATTTACGTTGCCGGAAGAATTTCCGGCGCCCACCTGAATCCCGCTGTCACCCTGAGCCTGGCGGTGTTTCGCGGATTTCCCTGGCGCAACGTGCTGCCATATTCCATCGCCCAGACTGCGGGAGCGTTCCTTGCAGCGGCGGTGGTCTATCGCAATTACCTTCCGGCCTTCCATCAGGTAGATCCCATGCTGGAGAAGACCGCCGGGGTATTTACTACCTTCCCGGCTTTCGCTGGCATGCCCCAAGCGGGTTTGCTGGATCAAATCATCGGCACTGGACTATTGCTATTGTTGATATTTGCAATTACCGACGAACTGAACACTCCACCGGGAGCCAATCTCGCTTCGCTGATGATAGGGCTGGTAGTGGTCGCGATCGGCATGAGCTTCGGCGGTATGCATGGCTATGCCATCAACCCGGCGCGCGACTTTGGTCCACGGCTCTTCACTCTGGTTGCGGGTTTTCGAGATAACGGAATCACGGATGGTACACACGTGTGGTGGGTGCCAATCGTCGGGCCGCTGGTGGGAGGTCTGATCGGCAGCGCGCTTTACGACTTCGGGATTCGTCCATTCCTGAAGAACCTGGCTAGAAATTAACAGGAGGCAGCCTTGCCATATATTCTTGCCCTCGATCAGGGCACCACCAGCTCGCGCGCTATCGTCTTTGACCAGCAGGGCGCAATCGTAGCGGTAGCGCAACGTGAATTTGAGCAGATATTTCCCCAGACCGGGTGGGTCGAACACAATCCAGAAGAAATCTGGAGTTCGCAAATCAGCGTGGCCATCGAGGCCCTGAGCCGGGCCCAGGCGCGTCCGCGTGACGTGGCGGCGATTGGAATTACCAACCAGCGCGAGACCGCGATTGTGTGGAATCGCGAGACCGGGAAGCCGATTCACAATGCCATCGTCTGGCAGGACCGGCGCACCGCAGACTACTGTGGCCAGCTCCGGGCCCAGGGACACGAGAAACTAATCCAGGAAAAAACTGGCCTGTTGATTGATTCCTATTTCTCCGGAACCAAGATCGCCTGGATCCTCGACCACGACGAAGGCGCCCGCAAATTAGCCGAGGCAGGAAAATTGGCGTTCGGCACCGTGGATAGTTGGCTGGTCTGGAACCTGACCAGCGGACGGGTTCACATCACTGACATCAGCAACGCGTCACGCACCATGCTGTTCAACATTCATACTTGCCAGTGGGATGACGAGCTTCTGAATTTGCTGAATGTTCCTGCGTCGATGATGCCTGCGGTTTGCAGCAGCAGCGAGGTCTATGCCGAAGTAACGACGACCCTGGGCTTGGGAAATGTTCCAATCGCGGGTATCGCAGGAGATCAGCAGGCGTCGCTGTTTGGCCAATGCTGTACCGCGCCCGGCTTGGCCAAGAACACCTACGGCACCGGTTGCTTCATGCTACAAAACACCGGAACCAAAGCGGTGGCTTCCTCGAATCGCTTGGTTACCACTGTCGCCTGGAAAATTGGCGACAAGACCGAATACGCGCTGGAAGGCAGCGTGTTCGTCGGTGGAGCAGTGGTGCAGTGGCTTCGCGACGGCCTTGGACTAATTCGCACCTCCGGCGAAATTGAGCAACTCGCAGCATCGGTTTCCGATAACGGCGGAGTCTATATGGTTCCGGCATTTGTCGGATTGGGCGCGCCGCATTGGGACGCCTACGCACGCGGCTCGATCTTCGGCTTGACTCGCGGATCAACAGCGGGTCACCTGGCGCGCGCGGCCCTCGAGAGCATCGCCTACCAGGTTGCCGATCTGTTGGACGCGATGCGGCGCGATGCGGCTCTGCCGATCAAGGAAATGCGCGTCGACGGAGGAGCTTCGGCCAACGATGCGCTCATGCAGTTTCAGGCCGACATCATGAATATTTCTGTGGTGCGGCCCGACGTGACCGAGACCACGGCACTCGGCGCGGCCTATCTCGCAGGACTCGGTGTGGGTTTCTGGCGCGATGCCCAGGCCCTTGCAGCCATGCCCAAGGGCGAGCGGCGCTTTGAGCCGAAGATGGCCCGGCCTCAAGCGGCGACGCTTCGCGAGCAATGGAATAAAGCTTTGTCTCGTGCAAAGTCCTGGGAGGCGGAAGCCAAAGCATGAACCGGCAGCAGATGCTCAACCGGGTGCTGGAGCGCAGTGAACCCTGGGACGTTGTCATCATTGGTGGTGGCGCCAGCGGCGTAGGCAGCGCGGTGGACGCAGCTTCGCGTGGATACGAAGTCCTGTTGCTGGAGCAGAGCGACTTCGGCAAAGGCACATCCAGCCGCAGCACTAAGCTAGTGCACGGCGGCGTCCGTTATCTGGAGCAGGGAAATATTTCGCTGGTCATGGAGGCGCTGCGCGAGCGCGGCATCCTCCGCCAGAATGCGCCGCACCTGGTCAGCGACCTTGCATTCGTCGTACCCCGTTACGACTGGTGGGAGGCGCCATTTTACGGACTGGGCCTCAAGATCTACGACCTGCTTGCGGGAAAATACAACTTTGGCCCCTCGCAAATCTTGTCGCGCGAAGAAACGCTGGAACGGCTACCTACAATCAAGCCGGAAGGTCTTCGTGGTGGAGTCGTCTACTATGACGGCCAATTCGACGACACCCGGCTGTTAATTAATTTAGTGCAGACGGCCGCCGACCATGGCGCAACCCTCTTGAACTACGCGCCAGTCACAGGAGTCATCAAAGGCGACGATGGTTTTGTCGCCGGCGTCGAAGCTATCGATGTCGAAGGCGGCTCTAAATTCACCGCGCCAGCCAAAGTAGTGATCAACGCGACTGGTCCGTTCTCTGATTCGGTGAGACGTCTTGCCGACCCCACTATCACGCCGATGATTTCCCCCAGCCAGGGAATCCACCTGGTGTTTGACCATTCATTTCTCCCCGGCGACAGCGCCATCATGGTGCCACACACCAGTGATGGCCGCGTCATGTTCGCCATCCCTTGGCACGGTCACACGGTGGTGGGCACCACCGATACTCCGATCACCGAATTGTCGTTGGAGCCGAGGCCGTTTCCCGAAGAGATCGATTTCATTCTTGAAACCGCTGCCAGCTACCTGCACAAAGCCCCATCTCGGGACGACGTGCTTAGTGTGTTCGTCGGCATCCGGCCGCTGGTCAGCAGCGGAGCCGCGGCCAACACATCCACGTTATCGCGCGACCACACCATCCGCATCGATAACTCCGGCCTGCTTAGCATCGCCGGCGGCAAGTGGACGACCTATCGCCACATGGCGGAGGATTGCATCAATCAGGCCGCCATGCTGGCACGCTTGCCCGAGATGCCATCTCAAACTCAGCACTTAACCATCCGTGGATTTCACAAGAACGCCGCAAAGTTCGACAGCCTCGCCGTCTATGGAGCGGATGCGCCTTCCATCCAAAACCTGATTCGCGAAGACCCGGCGCTGGGTGAGCCGCTTCATCCAGCATTGCCATACTGCGGGGCTGAAGTGGTCTGGACCACAAGATCGGAGATGGCTCGCACAGTAGAAGACGTTCTTGCCCGGCGGACTCGGGCGTTGTTTCTGAATTCCAAGGCCGCCATATCCATGGCGCCGCGTGTAGCCGAGATCATGGCCAAGGAACTGAAGCAGGATGCACAGTGGCAGGAAAAACAGGTGCAGAGATTTCGCGAGATAGCCCGGAGCTACGAAATCCCTGCTGTGCAAAACCGCCAGTAACAACTGTTCTCATACCAAGGTAATACCAAGTCCACCTGATTGTTCCGCCTGCGGCGATGACCGATGCTTGTGTCTCCCGGATAACAATGGTGTGGCATGGTCGCCAGCCGCGACCGTGCGGAGGGGGAGGAATGGACAATCTGAACCTCTTGCTGGTGGAGGACGATATTCCCAGCTTGGAAATGATGACGGAAGTATTTGGCTCGCTGAACGCCGAGGTGCGTCCGGTAAGTGATAGTGAACGGGCTGCCGCCATGGTGAACAAGGAACGTTTTGACGGAATTTTCCTCGATCTTGAAATGCCCAAGGTGTCCGGTCTGGAACTGGCCCGCCGGATCCGGATGTCTTCCTGGAACAAATCCACTCCGATCGTGGTGGTTACCGGCCGCGACGACAAGGAGGCCATGCAGGAAGCGTTCGCAATTGGCGCGACCTATTTCTTGCACAAGCCGATTGACCGCCACCGGCTGAGCAAGCTACTGCGAACCGTTCGAGGCGGCCTGTTTCAAAACCGCCGCCGCTATTCGCGAATCCCGCTGCAGACCGAAGTGACATGTATAAAGGAATCGAATACTTTCAAAGTAAGCAGCTTGAATCTTAGCCATGGCGGCATTCAGTTGGACAATGCCAATCTAAAGCAGGGAGAAATTTTGCGGATCGCCTTCAGTATCCCCGACTATGCCGGAACGATAGAGGCATTAGGGACGGTGGTCTGGACCGACGGTGTTCGGCAGGGTATTCAGTTCACCAAGATGGCGCTTCAACATGAAATGGCGATCCGCGATTTCATCGCCAAATCATTTGAGTAGATTCTTCCAGGTTTCCCTCCTCCCCCAAAAAGCTTGATAATCGAATGGCCGTTTTTCCGGTAATTTCTTGTTGAGGCCATTTCATGTCGAGCACCGCAGTCGCCACCTGGATTGAGAAGCAACGTTTTGTAGCCACAGCGGGAAGCAATCATTCCATTGTCCTGGACGGCGATAGGGCCACGGGAAATAGTCCGACCGAGTTAATCCTGCTCGGGCTCTGCGGATGCACTGGGTACGATGTCGTAAGTATTCTGGCCAAAAAGCGGGAGCCGTTTACCAGCGTCGAAGTCCGGGCAGAAGCGGATCGATCTCCCACCCCGCCGACGGTTTATACTGAGATCCGGCTGGTTTACCGCGTGGGTGGCAAGGTGTCGCACAAGGCCGTGGAGGACGCGGTGAAGCTCTCGGAAGAAAAATACTGTTCAGTTGCCGCTATGCTGCAAAAAACTGCAAAAATCAACTACACAATTGAATACACGGAATCCTGAACTAACCAACGTGATAGGCTTCGCCAACGCCACGTGGCTACGCAAACGCGCCAATCCTATCGGGGCTATCTCTACATCGCCACCAGCGCTTTCCTGTGGGGAGTGGGGGCCACGCTCGGCCGCGCTGCTTTTACCGGGCGGTTGCTGCCAGGTCAACAGGCACTACGGCCGATTGATCCGCTGATTCTCTCCCAGGCCCGTATAACCTTCGCCTTTCTGATTTTTCTGCCGGCATTGCTAATCGCAAGAGGACCTCGCGTCCTTCGGGTACCGCGTGCGGACGTGGGGCGTCTGGCACTGATGGGGATTCTGGGACTGGCCGCCTCGAACTATACCTACTATCTTGCGATCCAGCGGACAAATATCGCGACTGCGATCACCATTCAATACACGGCGCCGGTGTGGGTGCTCTTGTATGTTGTGATCGTTAGTTGGCAGATGCCAAGTCTGAAAAGGATGATTGCCGCGGCCCTTGCAGTGGCCGGCATTGGTCTGGTGATTGGGGCATTCCAGCGCGGGGGACTGCGGCTTGATGTTATCGGGGTAGTGGCTTCGCTTGCGGCGGCGTTTGCCTTCGCGTTTTACAGCATTGCCGGGCACGGATTACTCGCGCGCCATGATCACTGGATTGTTCTGCTCTTTGGAACCATGGCGGGATCCTTGTTCTGGCTGGTAGTCAACCCGCCGTCGAAGATCCTTGCCGCGGGCTATTCGCTATCCCAGTGGATATTTTTACTTGTCTTCTCGCTCGTCTCAATGCTGGTGCCTTACTCGTTTTACTTTGCGGGATTGAGATATCTGGAACCGAGCCGCGCCGTCATCGTCAGTTGTCTGGAGCCGGTATTTGCCATCGTGATCTCTGCTGCTGTCCTCGGGGAAATGATGAGGCCGCTTCAGATAGTTGGAATCGTCGTAGTGCTGGCCGCGATTGTGATGATTCAGCTTCCCGACGGCAACCGGAGCGGCACATCGGCTATTGTTGAGCCAATTCAATGATTGGAGAATTTCTGACCCTTGCCGAAAGGAAGATTGGCGAGAGCGCCGGAACGCGGTAAGATCGTACCTCTTTGTCAGTCCTATGATCCTGGTCGGCGCCCTTAGCAAACATCTGCCCATGTCCCTCTCCGTAAGTCATTTAGCCGGTCTAATTGCTGCGCGGGCTCTATCCCGGCCAGTATTCGGCTTGTTGCTGCAGAGTCCAGAGAAACGGGAAGACGTTTACAACATTTTGTGGGTGCTGGTTTTCGGCTTCGCTACGCTGAATATCCTTGCCCTGGTGGCACGTCAGTTTGATGACCGCCGCCGCTTCAGTTTCGGTGAAATTATTGCAATTATGGTGGTCGTGGTGGCTGTCATCCTGTTGGCGTCAGAACTGCTTTACCAGTTCAAAATATTCCCCATCAAACTTTCACACTAAGTTTCGCGAGAACTTCTTCTCTTACTGATTGCTGTGTTGTGAAACCCACTTGGTCTCTGCGTCAGGTACTATATTCCGTTCCGGAAAACCGATTCCAAAATGGAGATAAGAATGCGGCCTCGCGCCACCCTGCTGGGGTTCTTGTTAATTTGCTGTCTGTTTGTTCTGGCCTCCACCACGGAAGATTCGTCCCCGCTAGGTGGATATTCCGCGACCACCTCGAAAACTGAGCGCGAATGGGAGACAAAGTTTCGCGCCATTCCCTCACCCCAGAATCTTCGCGATTACATGCAGCGGATGGCGGCGCATCCCCACCATGTAGGCTCGCCCTACGACAAAGACAACGCCGAATGGATGCAGGCCAAATTCAAGGAATGGGGACTGGATGCGCACATCGAAAGCTTCGATGTTTTGTTTCCCACACCGAAGACGCGCTTGTTGGAGATGGTTGAGCCGACGAAGTTCGTGGCCAAGTTGCAGGAGCCCGCGCTCGCTGTCGATCCAACTTCGAACCAGATGTCGGAACAGCTGCCTACCTACAACGCCTATTCGGTCGATGGAGATGTTACCGGGCCACTGGTTTACGCGAATTACGGCACGCCCGACGACTACGAAAAGCTGGATCGGCTGGGGGTTTCGGTGAAGGGCGCAATTGTGATTGCGCGCTACGGAAACTCGTGGAGGGGAATCAAGCCGAAAGTGGCGGCAGAGCACGGGGCCATTGGGTGTCTGATTTATTCCGACCCCAAGGATGACGGCTACGGACCGAACGATGTCTTCCCGGCGGGGCCGATGCGCCCCAAGGACGGGGCGCAGCGCGGAAGTGTTGCCGACATGCCGACGTATCCCGGAGATCCGCTCACTCCCGGTGTCGGGGCTACCAAAAATGCAAAACGGCTGGAGCTAAAAGACGCCAAGACGCTGACCCACATTCCGGTGCTTCCGATTTCCTACGGCGACGCACAACCCATGCTCGCAGCCCTAAAGGGCGAAGTTGCTCCCGAAGAGTGGCGCGGCGGCCTGGGACAGACCTATCACGTCGGCCCGGGCGCAACGAAAGTTCATCTGAAATTGCAATTCAATTGGGAGCTCAAGCCGCTGTACGACGTGATTGTGAAGATTCCCGGTACCGATCAGGCTGATCAGTGGATCGTACGCGGTAATCACCACGATGCCTGGGTCAATGGCGCCGAAGATCCTGTTTCAGGTGCGAATGCTCTGATGGAAGAAGCCCGCGGATTGGGTGAGCTGTTGAAGCAGGGTTGGAAGCCGAAACGGACGATCATCTACTGCGTTTGGGACGGAGAAGAGCCCGGCCTGCTGGGTTCCACCGAATGGGCTGAGACTCACGCCGACGAGTTGCGCCAGCACGCCGTGGTTTACATCAACTCCGATGGCAATGATCGCGGCTATTTGAATGCCGGAGGCTCACACACCCTGGAACGGTTTGTCAATGGCGTGGCACGGGATATCGAGGATCCCGAGAAAAAGATTACGGTCTGGCAGAGAACCCATCTCAAACACCTGGCTGACGCTGACTCCGCCGAAAATCGCAAAGACGTTCGAAACCGCGCGACCTGGCGCATTGATGCCCTCGGGTCGGGTTCCGACTTCACTCCTTTCCTGCAGCATTTGGGCGTAGCAGCTCTCGATCTGGGATACGGCGGCGAAGGCGACGAGGGAATCTACCACTCCATCTACGACGATTTTTACTGGTATACCCATTTCTCTGACACCGACTTTACTTATGGCCGGGCGCTATCGCAGACCGTCGGCACGGCTGTAATTCGCCTGGCTGATGCTGACCTGCTGCCCTATGACTTCACTGCTCTGTCTGACAATACGCACCGCTATCTGGATGAATTGCAGAAGCTGCTCAAAACCAAGCAGGATGAAGCGGCCGAGCGCAATCAGGAACTCGATGAAGGCCTGTTTGCCGCGACCGCTGATCCCAAGAAGACGTCCGTGGCTCCGGCTCGAAAGGACCTGCCACCGCACTTGAACTTTGCGCCCTTACAGAATGCGACCGATGCGCTCAATCGCAGTGCCGACCGCTACCAGAAGGCGCTAGACAAAGTCAAAGAAAATGGCGAACTGAAGATTTCCGGTGACGCGCTCAAGTCGCTAAATGAACTCTTGTTGCAAAGTGAGCGCAAACTCACCTCGGAAGACGGTTTGCCCGGTCGTCCGTGGTTCAAGCACCTGATCTATGCACCCGGACTATACACCGGTTATGGGGTGAAAACCGTTCCCGGAGTTCGCGAAGCCATCGAAGTTGGAAGATGGAAAGAAGCCGACGAGCAGATTGTGAAGGCTGCCGCTGCCCTCGATGCCGAAGCTAAGTTGGTCGACTCGGCAGCACAGCAACTAGAGGCGGCGGGAAAGTAGATCATGCGATTGCGCTATTTGCCCATTGCCTTTCTTTGTGCGGCGGTGTTTGCCCAGGATGTGGCAAACACCGCGGCAGCGAAGCAGCAGGTGCTTTGGCAGAAACTGGAAGCCTCGATCACCGATGTCGATCGGCACCTCGACGGCGTTATGGGTGTCGCCATCGAAGACCTAACCAGTGGGCAGAGATTTCAGCTTCGCGGCGACGAGGTTTTTCCGCAGGCTAGTTCCATCAAGACTGCGTTGCTGACGGGACTCTACAGACAGGTCCAGGATGGCAAGCTGAAATTGACCGATCTATACACCGTTCAAGCCTCTGACCTGGTTCCCGACAGCGACATCATGAACGGTCTAACCGCCGGCACGACGCGCGTTACTCTGCGCGACCTGGCCACCATGGTGGTAGCAGTCAGCGACAACAGCGCCACCAATGTTCTCATGGACAAAGTCGGCATGGACAACGTCAACGCCCTGATGGACTCCCTGGGCCTGAAGCACACTCGCCTGCGGCGCAAAATGATGGACCTGAAAGCTGCCGGCGAGGGCCGTGAGAACATTTCCACTGCCAACGAAATGGCAACCCTACTCGACCAGCTCTATCGTGGCAAAGTCCTTAACAAGGAACTGACGGACGACTTCTTTAACCTCCTGAGCACGCACAAATCAAGCTTCATTCCGCGTGACCTCCCCGACGATTTGAAAATCGCCAATAAACCGGGAGAACTCGAGGGCGTCCGCAATGACTCAGGAGTGGTATTTGTGCAAAACCGCCCGTATGTAATTTGCGTGATGACAACCTATCTCCACCGCGAACGTGACGGAGAAGACGCGATCAGCAAGATTTCTGCGGAAGCGTACCGGATGTTCGACCGTCTGGCTCGCGCCTCCGAGTACGGCCGGGTAATTTCGCCAGGGAACAGCAGCCACTGATGACCATCCGCCGCATGAAGACGTACACCGGAGGCCAGGGATATGTCTATCAGTACTACTTTGTGGGTAAACGAACGGCCCGCAGCGAGGCAGAGGTGAGCGAGTACATCTTCGACGTTACCTCCGACCGCAAGACCATGTTTTCGGTCAGTATTTTTCTTCCGGACCAAACAGTACGCGGTTGGGCGGCCGTTCATGGGAGGTCTCTGACCGATGCCGAAAAGTATGCCGCGGTCAAGATGCGCCTCTTCCAGGCCTTCGACACCGTTGAGAACATGATGGCAGACGGCCGCAAAGCGAGGATTGCGAAGGACGAGTTAGAACCCCTGCTGTCAATGCTGGGCGTCCAGTAATATCCCTTTCGTTACTAAACTACTGTAGACAAAGGCTGAAACGTCGCTGGTCCAGACTATAATTGTTGTACCCTCTGCTATGCCCATCATTTGGTTGCGAGTTGCGCTGGGTTTTTACGCCATTGGACTGCTCTATTCACTTTTGGTTTTGACCCGCAAGAACTACGCGCTGGGCAAGGTGGCATTTCCAGCCATGGCGCTCGGCATGGTGTTCCAGTTCGTGGCGTTTCTGGAATCGGTGCTCCATGCCGGCCAGATCAGCCTGGCTTCGTTGCACAACTCCGAGTCACTTCTTGCCCTGCTGGTAATGGCGGGATTCGTGGTGGTTTACATCGTCTACCACACCACCTCACCGGGCATCGTAGTTTTTCCCCTGGTCTTTCTGCTGACATTCATCGCGGCCACGGGACAGAAACCATTTCTTGTGATCTCCCCGGGGGTGCGTGGCGGATGGCTGTTCGCCCACATCGCGCTAATCTTCGCGGGATACGCCGCATTATTTCTTAGTTTTGGCGCGAGTCTCATCTATCTTCTCCAGGAACGGAATCTGAAATCAAAGCGCGCCGGCGGTGTACTTGCCCTCCTTCCGGCGCTTGAGACCATCGACGAAATCAGCTACCGGGCGCTGCTTTTAGGCTTTCCGTTCATGACTCTGGGCCTGGTGGCTGGCGTGGTTGTCGCACAGGCGAGTTACGGGCAACTGGATTACCTCGACCCAAAGATACTGCTCTCCTTGTTGATGTGGTCGGTGTATTTGGTGATGCTCTATACCCGCTGGAATGCGGGATGGCGTGGTCGCCGCGCCGCTTATCTGGCGACCGGGGCATTTGCCACTGCGGTCGTTGCTTGGGCGGCGAATTTCTTCAGCAACATTCACCGGTTTGTGCAGTCATGACCTTTCATCTCATCGGCGTGAATCACAAGACCGCTCCAATTGATGTTCGAGAGCGGCTTGCGATTCCAGATTCACGGCTCGAGGAGGCGTTGAAGAGTCTGGTGCGGCACCCCGGCGTCGAAGAAGGAGTCATTCTCTCCACCTGCAACCGGGTCGAGCTTCTCGCTCAAACTAGAAATGGCAGCGCCGATCTGCGGCAGTTTATCTGCGATTACTTTGATCTCGATCCGCACAAGTTCGTGCCACACCTCTATGAATATCGGGAACGCGAAGCGATTCGACACCTGTTTCGCGTCGCTTCTAGCCTCGATTCCATGGTGGTGGGCGAGCCGCAAATCCTCGGCCAGGTCAAAGATGCCTATGCCACCGCCCGTGCCGTTGGCACCGTCCGGTCTCAGCTTGATCTGTTGCTCACAAGGGCCTTTGCCGTAGCCAAGCGGGTACGCACCGAGACCGCCGTTGGATCATCCGCCGTGTCGGTAGCTTCGGTGGCCGTCGAACTTGCTAAGAAAATCTTCGGATCACTCAAAGACAAGCACGTCTATCTAGTTGGAGCCGGCAAGATGAGCGAACTTGCCGCCCGCCACCTGCAAGCCCAGGGTGCGGCCAGTATTTTCGTCTCCAATCGCACCTACGAGCGAGCCACGCAGCTGGCTGCGAAATTTTCCGGCGAAGCCATCCACTTCGACGAGCTGTATGAAACTTGCGACCGCGCCGACATCGTGATCACTTCAACCGGTTCGCCGCACGCCATCTTCCGCCGCGAGCATGGCGAGAAATTTCTGGCCAAGCGCAAGAATCGCCCCATGTTTTTTATCGATATCGCGGTGCCACGCGATGTTGACCCAGAGATGGACAAGGTTGACGGTATCTTTGTTTACGATATCGACGATCTGCAGCAGAGTGTCAGTGCCCACGCCAGTGGCCGTAAGAAAGAAGCGGAGCGTGCGGAGACAATCATCGAGATCGAGGTGCAACGCTTCCTCGACCGCCTCCAAACCCTCGATGTGGTGCCCACCATCGTTTCCCTACAAGATCATCTGGAGAACATCCGCCAGGCGGAAATCGACCGGGTGCGAGGACGCCTGGGCCCGCTTAGCGCGGAACAGGAACTGGCAATCGAAGCCCTGACGCGGGGCATTGTGAATAAGGTGATGCATACGCCCATTCGCACTCTGAAGACAGCCGCTCGAGATTCTGAGTCAACCACCGTGGTCGATGTGGTGAAGAGATTGTTCAATCTGCAGGACAAGAAATCCGGCGAAGGTCCCGAGGATGAGGGCTGATGGCCCGATTGCGAATCGGCTCGCGCGGCTCGCAACTCGCGCTCTGCCAGGCCAACCACATTGCCTCCCTACTGCGCCAGCGCGGACATCAGATTGAGATCGAAGTTATTCGCACCACTGGGGACAAGATTACCGACGTGGCCCTCGCCAAGGTAGGCACCAAGGGAATGTTCACCAAAGAGATTGAAGAGGCGATGGCAGCCGGAGACGTCGATCTGGCTGTGCACAGCCTGAAAGACATGCCGACAGAGATTGATCCGAAGTTCGAAATTGTTGCCATCACCAAGCGTGAGAGTCCGCTGGACGCGTTCTGCAGCAACTCTGAGAATCTGGCTGCCTTGCCGCACGGCGCACGCGTCGGAACCAGCAGCCTACGCCGTCAGGCCCAACTAAGAGCTCTGCGTCCGGACCTAGAGATTCATCCTTTGCGGGGAAACGTTGATACCAGGCTTCGCAAACTCGAAGCCGGCGAATACGCCGCCATCATTCTTGCCACCGCGGGCCTGGTTCGATTGGGAAAACAACATCTGATTCGTGAGGTACTGTCGCCTGAGGTCATCTGCCCGTCGGCAGGTCAAGGTGCGCTGGCAATTGAAATCCGCGCTGTTGATTCCGTCGTGCGGGAGCATCTGGCTTTCCTCGATGACGCTGAAGCCCGGGTGACTACGACGTGCGAACGCGCGCTGCTTAACAGTATGGGTGGCGGTTGCCAGGTACCCATCGGCGCGCTGGCAGAAGTGCACGAGGAAAATTTGTACTTGAATGCCGTGGTCGCCAAGCCCGATGGCAGTGAGGTCCTTCGCGGGAGAGGTGAGGGTGCCGATCCGGTCGCGCTCGGTGAGGCGGTTGGAATCTCGCTCCTGGCGCAAGGAGGTCATGCGATTCTTCAGGAAGTGTACGGACACAGAGTTAGCGTTCCGCAGCAACCCTAGGTAGCCTTCCAATCATGAGCAAAGAGAGTAAGGCTCTTGAAGGAGTTCGGGTGCTGGTAGGGCGCGCCCGGCACCAGGCCAGCGCGCTCTCTGCGGGCCTGCGGGAACACGGGGCGGCGGTTCTCGAAATACCGTTGATCGAAATTCAAAGGCCGCGCACCTACAAGGCGCTTGACGAAGCGCTGGCCCGGTTACACGAATACCAATGGATCATCTTCACCAGTGTCAATGGGGTAGACGCGTTCTTTGAGCGCTTGGACGAGCAGGGAATCAACCGAAAGGAATTGCGGCAGATAAAGATTGCCGCCATTGGCCCGGCGACGAAGAAGGCTATCGAAGGTCAGAACAAGCAAGTCGATGTCGTCCCCAAAGAGTATGTTGCCGAGTCCGTGGTCGCGAGCTTGCGAGACGAGGTCGATTTGAAAAGAGTGCTCCTCGCCCGCGCACGGGTGGCACGCGACGTGATTCCAGTTGAGCTCACAAAGCTTGGTGCAACCGTCGATGTCGTGGAGGTCTACGAGACCGTCATCCCGAAAGAGTCGCGAAGGGAATTACGGGTGGCGCTAAAGAATCCTAAAGCGTGTCCGAACATCATTACCTTCACCAGTTCGTCCACCGCGAGACACTTTGCCGCTCTGCTGGCGAAAAATGAGAGTGGTCAAGTCGATTTGTCTCGTGTGGATCTGAGCGATATCCGCTTTGCCTCCATCGGACCAATCACCTCGGCGACCTTGCGCGAGCTTGGGCTGCGGGTAGATATCGAGGCCAAACAGTACACCATTCCGGGCTTGGTTGCGGCGATCGTAGCCGATCAGCATGCATAGAGCCGGGGCGCCTCCCCCCAAGGCGGACTCTGGCTGGAAGGGCAATGTGCCCTAAGCTCCGTGGAAGCTTGGTGCTTCAGCACCACGACAAGAAATCATGGTCATGATGCGCTCGCTTTTGCGCCCGCAGACAGGAGCCGAAGATAACTTCCAGAAGGGCATCGATCCGTCCTCCTGAGTTCGGGCTAATTTATTTTCATTTCCAGAACCACCAAGCGGCAGGATTCTTCCGGGAATTCTTGAAGGTGGGTGTTGCACCGGGAAACCACCGTACGTTGCCTTTATAGAGCCGCACTTCCTTTGACTCCCCGTTCTCCGGGTACAACAAATTAAGATCGGTCATCGCCACCATCAGGGCACCCACCCCGCCCGAGTGCAGCTCTTTCGAGTCGCCGCCGAGCAACTGCACGTTCAGATTCTCGACCGAAGTGTTCGTCAGAGCATTGACATAGGAGACATGGGGGTGCACGCCCGGACCGAGCTTTTGTCCAAAGGGAGACAGCGACGGATCGCGCAAGCGATTGGGCGGCTATCGTCTCCTTGCATGATTTCAAACAATAATCGCCCGGTACGAGTCAATGTGCGGATTCCGCAAGCTTACATGGTTTACCGGAAACAGAAACGAAACCACATAGCCTTCGGGATCTTCGCAGGGCGCACTGCCATAAACAGTTCCGCCCCACGCTTGCTCGACCGTGCCGTTCAGCGTCATTCGCACCCAGTCATGCTCATGCGCCACCGGTTTCGTCCCTTCGAGGCGGCCCAAGCGCAAAAGGTACGCGCGACAATACTGGTTGGTGAAGACCCGTGAATAGTGCGGCTCATTGTCCATGTTGGGCACCTGCTCCTGTGCGGCAACCCACGCACTCAAGCAGATCGCCATCGACAGAATCCATACAACTCGGTTATGCATGAAGTCCTCCGAACCTTTTCCCAGTCAACGTGCCCAGCTGTTACGGGAACCACGGTGCAACCGTCTGGTTCGCTAGCCACCTCCTTCCCGCTGAAACCAGATTTCCACTGTCAGAAATGCCAGTGTTCCATAATCGCGCCAATAGAGCACTCTCAATGTAGAAGGTGCCGGAGCTACTAGTCATCTGGGAAGATAGCTGGGGTGCGCATGCGTGCGACAAGTTATGTCTTGATTCTCTGGCTCAGCCTGGTCGGGCTGAGTGGGTTTGCAGACAGCGTCATCATGGCCCGTGCCTTTGGCCAACATCTGATCGCCGTTTCAGCTGTCGTCTCCCCGACATCAGAGGATCCCAACAAGGCTCCCTCGGAATTCAATCACCACATTGCGGGATGGGCCTTAATTGGAGTCGGAGTCCTTGTCCTCGCCTCCTGTCTTGCTCCGGATCTCAGTGCCCTGCGTTATACATGGCCCACCCTGTTTCTGCTTGCGGGGGTGTTCCTGGCTCTTTGGAGTGACGCTGAAATCTGGCCGCGCGGCAACCTGAACTGGGCTTGGCTTTTGCACCACGACCAGGAAGCTGGGCAGCACAAAATCTACGCCCTACTCCTCATTGCTATAGCCATCGTCGAGTATCTTCGCACGCGCAAATCGCTCAATCGCTTCTGGGGCACGTGGACATTCTGCTTCCTCGCCATCATCGGCGCGGCTTTCCTCCTCGTCCACGATCACACCGCCAGCTCCGGTGCGAATTCACCCGAAGCCCGCGCCTATTTGGTCAATCCTGCCCTCGGTCCCTATCGAGAATTGCCCGCTCCGCATGCATCCAATTCCATGCCCGGCATAAATCACTCGAGGATGGATATGGACCACGGTGGCATGCCCATGGATCACTCTGGCATGAATCATTCCTCCATGCCGACCGGTAACGATTCAGCTCTCGCCGTCACTCCTTCGCCCGACCATCACCACCACATGACGCCCTCTATGGTGCTAGTCGCGCGCGAACACTTCTGGTTTATGATCGTTGGCGTGAGCATTGCGCTGTTCAAACTCATTTCTGACGGTAAGTTTTGGCGTCGGCCCTTCATTCCCTATCTTTGGCCGAGCAGCATGGTGTTGCTGGGCATATTGCTTGTGCTCTACCAGGAATAGCCCCGCTGCGGGTGCAGCTTTCTCAATTTTGGCGAAAAATCGCTCTCGCACTCACGATGCTTTAATCGAAACTGCCTAGTGGCAAACCGGCGCGGTAGACGCTTTTTCCCTCGCCTGCGATATACTTCGCCGCACGATGGATAAGGCACTTGCACGCCGAGCAATTGTTATTGGCCATCTGGCACTTACTGCTCCCGCGATAGCAGCGATTCTGTTGGTGCCGTTCTTTGGCTTACGCATGCTTGGCCCCTTTCTCCTTGTGTACTACGTTCTGGCGGGTGTGACGTTTGGATGGCAGTGGCACTCCTTGGCACTGCCTGCCTGGACAAGATGGGTGGTTCGGAACGATGTTTCCGACGAGGAGGCACTCCAGCTTGCTCACCGTGCTGGTCTTGCCTGGTTGGGAGAAAATAGGATAGGGCTGTTTGCACTTCATACGACGGCGGCTGCGGTTTGCGGCATCCATCTCGGCCCTTGGCTTCTTAGCCGCTGGTCTATCTGGGTACTTCCTCTATTCGGTATCACTCTCCCGCTCACTGGTAGCGACCACCTTCAGCATTTCGAGCTAGTAAGTCTTGCTCCGGCTTTCGCGGTGGGGTACTTCATATATCCACGCTTTCCGAGGCTGGCAACCTGGGCTTGGGTCGTCCCCACCGTCGTGCTTTTGTACAAGATGCTGACATTCACCGAACCGTACTCGTCGGTTCTTGTTCCCCACACTTCGACCTTGCTCTCATATTTTTTCGTCATCCAACGGACGATGCCCACCCTGACTCCTGATTTTGGTGGTGTTGATGTTGTGCGTGTCGAAACACAGTTGATAATAGTTGCCCCTTTTTATGCTGGAGTGGCCTACAGCATTGGCGCCCTTGTAGCGAAGCACGATCTACTGAAGAAGTTCCTTGGACGTTCTCCAGGCATGCAGCAAGAGACGGAAATAGCTCAGACGGAAAGAATTGGATGAGCTCTTCCTCATTTTCTTGGCTCATCGGGACGGAGTAGCGGTTGAATCCTCCTTGCGGCGGCATCATGAGTGACATCTCTTGATTTCGACGGTTGCACCGTGACCGGCGAACCGCACCAGCATTTAGCTCACGACCGGGGTTCAATCTGATTGCAGAAATTGACTTGCGAGTTGGTCGTCACCCGGCAAAGGACCATCGCTACAGCTCAAGGCCCGCATCTTCCCAATGCCGACTATACTGCGAGGTGAGGCGTCACCTGACAACAGAGGACGAGCCGAACATGAATACGATTGCAAGAGTAGGCGTACCGGGCCTGACCAAAGTACCAAACGCTATTCAAATAGCTGTCCTGATTGCCCTTTCGATCATAACTGTGTGGATGCTCTATGTGGTTCCGTCGTGGCAGGCGGCTGGAGATCCGTTTCTCCTTGCCACCATTGCCTCGGCGGTTACCGTCGCTTGCCTTTGGTTGGCGCGTTGGCTGGGATCGCGGGCAGTGAAGTTTGAGCAAGCCTGGCTTGCCGCATTTCTTGTGGGCATGCCTCTCGCCTATGTGCTGGGCTGGTTCGCAGCAGGAGCCCGGGCCGCGAATTCGTGGATCTGGGTAGAGCTTCTGGGATTGGCGCTATTTGCCACTTTCGCTGCACTCGGCTTAAAGAACTCGCCCTGGTTCCTTGTTATAGGAATCGCCGGCCATGGATTGGCTTGGGATTCTTGGCACTATAAGAACTCGGCTTATGTTCCGGATTGGTATGCAGTTGCCTGCCTGCTCGTGGACTTAGCGCTCGGCGCCTATCTGGTCGCGCGTATCCCCGCCTACAGACAGGCGCAGCGCATAGCCGCATAGCGAAGAAGAATCGATAGCAGCCAGGCCCACCATCCGTGTGTATTTATCATGGCTTATCGGGAGCTTCATCCGAAGGTCCTAACGGATTGTGGGCACACCGGAGATTATCAAACCTATCGGATCAATTGGCGAAACATCGTCATAAACACTCGTTGACCTGTCCTGAGCGCAAAAACCTTGTTAACAGAGATTGAATCCGTACCACGTCCCAATTGTGCAATGATTTAAACGCTTCATCAAACCCATAAACACTGCAGAAAAATAATGCCCAATGAAAAGGAGAGACCGATGATCCGACCGTTGAAGATTGGCCTGCTTGCGTGCTGCGGGATTCTCTTGGCGGCGTCTCAGCCTCCACAGGCCACGGACATGGCCGGTGCCCGGGCGAATGTTTCCAACGAAACCATAGAAGGGCTGGTTCGGGATGTCGCTTGCCCAATTCAGAATCTTGATAACCATGCGACGAGTATGGGCGCCAAGTGCGTACAGGATTGCGTGAAGGGTGGCTCGCCGCTCGTGATTCTGACCAAAGATGATCGGCTGTATTTTCCCATCTCTGCCAAAATGCCTGATGCGGATCAACGGCAGGTACTCATGCCGTTTGTCGGCAAGTACGTGCGGGCGAGCGGGATTGTGTTTGAGCGAACTGGAACTCATGCAATCGTGATCACGGAAATTAACGAAATGAAAGAGGTCCGGGTGAAGGATGAGGAATAGGCGCCGCGGACTGCGAATAGTTGATGAAAAATCCCGATATCGCTCATTGAACCCTGCCACCGGGTTTTGAGCTAAGGCCTGACTACATCAACAATGGCGAAATGGGCACCATTGTTTACGCAGGAGGTACCTTAACTCGACTGGCCATGCGGAGCCAGGGCCATGCGAGGGCCAGCCCTATCGGTAGCCCAATAAGGGTTTGTAAGGGTTTCTTTTCCTCTCGCCACTTCCTCGATCGCAAACCCACCGTCTGGGATGACCGCCACTCCTGCGGGAACCACGGTGCAAGCGGACTGCGTGGATGCCTGCAGGCTTCCGCATTATTTGCCACCACCGCTGCACTCCGGTTGATAGTTTCCTCATCCCCGGCAGCCACCAGAAGCGCGTCGTGATCAGCTTTGCTTTCGCGGTCCAGGTAAACCATTCTCACTAGCCCGAAGCCTGCGAAGGAACTGAACGGGTCCAAGATGGGCCGTTCTTTCTTCGCCGTCTTTCCTTGCTCCACGGCTTCGGCCCCGGAGAAGGCAATACCGATTCCCGCACCCTCCCGAGGACGCACCTCGTAGTAATCCGTTTCATAACCGACAAAGTCCTTGCTTGTCGTGGAGACGAGGGAATTGCCTTCCGGGGTGATGGTCATGGGCACTGTATCCGCCAGATCGCAAAATTGGCACGACAACCCGGATTCGCCACCCCGCCTTGAGTTCCAGGTAGTCTCGGTTCTCAACAACAAGGATCTGGGCTTTGAACCGGCGCTCGGCGCGTGCACGCGGTGGTAAGACGCAGGGCGGCGATGGTAATGAAGCGTGGTGCTGCATTCCAAGATGCCACACCAGGCCACAGGCTGAACACCTAGGGCAGGGTGCAACTGCAATCCTGCGGGGGCACGTGGGCTTTCAGGAAGCTGGCCACGCGGTTGTAGGCGTCAATCTGGTTTTCCACGCGGGCGAATCCGTGGCCTTCGTTTTCGTAGACGTGATACTCCGCCGTGCCACCGCGTTTCTTGACAGCGTCCACAACCTGCATGGCTTCGGTTTTGGGACAACGCGGGTCATTGCCTCCCGCCAAGAGAATCAGGGGAGCAGTAATTTTGTCGATGAAGAAAATCGGCGAGCGGTCTTCGTACAGAGCTTTGTTGGTCTTGGGGTCGCCCATGGTGGCGAGGTCCGACTCGCGCAGCACCGGGTCTTCGTTCTCAATTTCCGTGAACCAGTTGACGAAGGGGACGATCGGTACACCCGCGGCCCACACCTCGGGCGCTTTGGTCACGCCCATCATGGTCAGGTAGCCGCCGTAGCTTCCGCCCATCAGGATGAATTTCTTGGGGTCGGGATATCCCGTTTGCTTCAACCAGTCGACCCCAGCCAGAACGTCTTGTAGGTCGCCGCCACCCATGTCGCCGAGATTGGCCTGCTGGAATTCCTTGCCGTAGCCTCGCGAACCACGATAGTTGGGTGCCAGCACCATGTAACCCTGGTTGGCCGCGTACTGGATAAAGCGGCTGAAGGAATTCATGGTCTGCGAGGTCGGGCCGCCGTGTACGTACACTATCACCGCGTTCTGCCCGTTCTTCGGCATGTTGTATGGAACATAGAGAAAGGCGGAGATGGTCCACTTGCCGTCGCGGCTCGGATAATGGACCAACATGGGCTCAACCATGTCCTCGGAACGAATGCCGGCTACCAGCGAATGCGTCACCTGCTGCGACTTGCCAGTGGCGCGGGTATAGACCCAGGCATCGTCGGGGGCATTCGGACCGTTGTGGTAGTAGAGTAGGCGCGATCCGTCTTTGGTAAAAGGCGACTCGGAACCGCCCAATGAATTCACGCCCTTCGGCAGCGGCAACGGTGTACTCTTGCCGGTCACAAGATTGTGAACGTAGATAGCGGTGTTTCCATCAACGTTCGCCTTCCATAGGACTTCTTTTCCATCGGGAGAGAAATTGCCGCCATTGATCTCCCACTTATCTTTGGTCAGCCATTTGACCTTCTTGCTGGCGATAAAGAGCAGGCCAACGTTCTCGTATCCATTATCGGCATTTGAGGTGACGAGAAGGGTTTTGCCGTCAGGAGAGAAATCGTTAGCCGAATAAATTTGCTCGCCTTGGTGTGGCGTCAACAGGCTCTTCGTGCCGCTGGCAACCTCTGTCAGGTAAATGTTCGAGTCCGTTCCCTTGGCCTGTTCTTCGGTATAAGCGATCCATTTTCCGTCCTGTGACCAAATCGGACTCGAGTTCATCTTGTTGGCGGGAGTGTTGGTGGTCAGGGGCTTAGTTTCCCGCATCAGGGTGTCGTAGATATCAATCTCATACACCGAAGAAGTTTTGGGCTTTACCTCGTACGCCAGGTAGCGACCGTCGGGCGACCACGTGGGAGAAAGCTCCGCGACCTGGCGAGTGTTGGTGACGTTTACCACCATGCCGGTCTTAGGCGAGACCAGGTAGATATCCCATTGCTCGTCGCCGTCGTAGTCGGACTGAAATGCGATCCACTTGCCATCGGGTGACCATGTCGGTGAGCTTTGACGCTGGTCGCTGATGGTGAGCTGCGTTGGCCATCCTCCGGTGGATGGCACCACCCAGAGATTGTTGCGGCCACTGATATTGCTTACGAATGCGATCGACTTGCCATCGGGCGACCAAGTTGTCGAACCCACATTGCGGGTCATGTACAGCTTTTCGATGCTCAGGCTCTTTTCTACCTGGGCATTGGATTTACTGGTCACCTGCTTGGGATCGGTAATCGCCTGCGGCGCTGCCAACGTAGCCATGAGCACGACCATAAGAAATGGAATAAAAGAACGCATGCACACCTGCTTGTGAGGATGAAGACGAGTTTAACAAGATTTCAGGTCGAGCCCTATCTCCTTCGACCATTGCTGTTGGATCGTTTCGTTGCTGTCTCACTTGGATCGGGATGACTTGATGCCTTGTAGTGCCCCTGAACGCTTAAACTTTGGGCACAGAAGTGACACGTTTTGGGTCACTCATTGTAACGGCTTCTCGATGCTCAGCTTAGCGTCAATGTATGTACATTCGAATAGGTACTGGGCAGGAAGCTGGCCCTAATGTTATGGGCAAATCAACTATGCAGCTGAAGTCAACCAGACGCTCGCAAAGGGCATTGTAGGAGAGTTTCTTTACCCGGGCCGGGAAGGAGCCGGCTCGCTATTTTTCAACAACTTAGCGCCTATGCCTTCACGGAACTGCTAAGTCACAATGAAATCAATTCTTTTGTAACAATGATTTTTCTTTTCCGCCCAGCGGCACCGGAATCTGCTCCACAATCTCGATGCCGAAACCTTCGAGCGCTGCCACTTTACGAGGATGGTTAGTGAGCAGTCGAATTCGGCGCAAATTGAGATCGGAAAGAATCTGCGCGCCCAATCCGATTTCGCGTTGGGTTTTACGTTCACTTTCCGGCAGGGAAGGATGGCGCTTGTCGCGATGGAACGCCAATGCGGTTCGCTCGCCGACCTTTTCTACGGAGAACCCTTTTGAGGTCTGGTGCAGATAAATCAACGCGCCCCGGCCTTCGCTTGCAATTGCATGCAGAGAGCCTTCGATAGTTTCGTGGCAGTCGCATCCCGTAGATCCGAAAACGTCACCCATCAGGCAGTGGGCATGCATGCGAACCAGCACGGGCTCGGTTCCCGAGTCGATGTCTCCTCGCACCAGAGCCACGTGCGACTCACCACCCTCGACTCCGCTTTCATAAGCGATCAGCCGGAATTCGCCATGGGGCGTACCTACGACCGCTTCACCCACACGGCGAACATAGCGCTCATGCTGCATGCGGTAGCGGATTAATTCCGCGACCGTCAGCATTTTCATATTGTGCGTGGCACAAAATTCAATCAAGTCAGGCACACGAGCCATGGTTCCATCGTCGCGCATGATTTCGCAGATGATGCCGGCAGGGACTAATCCCGCGAGCCGAGAAAGATCTACGGCCGCTTCGGTTTGTCCAGCGCGGACCAGAACCCCGCCCTTTTTAGCCTGAAGGGGAAAGATGTGACCGGGACGTGCGAGGTCGGCGGGCCGGGTTGCCGGATCGATGGCTACCTGAATGGTGCGGGCGCGATCATAGGCCGAAATGCCGGTCGTGACCCCGTCGCGCGCGTCGACGGCCTCGCAAAAAGCTGTTCCGTAGTTTGAGGTATTTTCCGAACTCATGGGACCGATGCGCAGATGGTTCAATCGCTCTTCGGTCATCGCCAGGCAAACCAGCCCACGGCCGTACTTCGCCATGAAGTTGATGGCCTCAGGCGTGACCTTTTCCGCCGCCAGAGTCAGATCGCCTTCATTCTCCCGGTCTTCATCGTCAACGACTACGATCATTCGGCCAGCACGAATTTCTTCAATTGCGGTTGGGACGTCGGTGAAGGCGGACCGGGAATCCATGATGAAAATTGTAGCAGTTTGAGGAGGCTAAGCCGCTGGATAGACCAGTCGGATGACCCAAAAGACGGTTGCGGAAACTGCCGCTGCCGCTGGGATGGTCAAGATCCATGCCCAGACAATGCGCCGGGCCACGCCCCAGCGGACCGCAGAAAGGCGATGCACGGCGCCTACGCCAACAATCGCTCCTGTGATGGTGTGGGTGGTGCTAACCGGAATCCCTGCCAGGGCAGTGCCGAAAAGTGTGATGGCGCCGGCGGTCTCAGCGCAGAATCCGTCAAACGGTTTGAGCTTGGTGATCTTCGATCCCATGGTGCGTACGATGCGCCAGCCGCCAAAGTAAGTCCCTAAGGCAATAGCGGTATGGGCGGCAAGTATGATGTACCACTTCCAGTGTCCCCAGTCGTGGGCCATATCGGTTGAGTTCATGTAGCCCGCGGAGAACAGAGCCCCGGCGATGATTCCCATGGTCTTCTGGGCATCGTTTCCGCCGTGGCCCAGGCTGTAGGCGGCTGCCGACAGCAGTTGTAACTTGCGGAACCACTTGTCCACTTGCTGGGGAGAACGATCACGAAGAATCCAATAGGAGATCACTGAAATCAGCAACGCCAGCACGAGTCCAATGATGGGAGCGACAACGATAAAAATGAGCGTCTTTGTCCATCCTTGAGGAATGATTACTGAGAAAGCGTTGCTGATGCCGTGAGTAAACGCGGCGCGGGCCAGTGCTGCCCCGGCATAGCCGCCAATCAGGGCGTGGGATGACGACGTGGGGAGTCCCCACCACCAAGTCAGCAAGTCCCAGACAATCGCTCCGGCAAGGCCGGCGATGACGACGTACTGGGTAACGTCGTCAAGGCGAATCATGCCTTTGCCAATCGTCTTAGCGACTGCGGTGCCCAGGATAAAGGCGGCGACAAAATTGAAAATAGCGGCCCAAATCACCGCCAGTTTGGGCGACAGGACGCGCGTAGAAACCACGGTCGCGATGCTGTTGGCGGCATCGTGAAAGCCGTTCAGAAAATCGAAAAACAGGGCGGTTCCGACGGTGATGATGAGTAAGAGCAGTCCTGTATTCACTGGGGGGCGCACCTCATGGGGTGAGTCTCTGCGAAACCGGACACTAGGAATTTTTCAGCGCAACCGTTTCAAGTACGTTGGCGGCATCTTCCGCCCTGTCGGTTGCGCTCTCCAGAACCTCGTAAAGTTCTTTAAGTTTAATCAGTTGGATGGGGTCTTTCTCGTGCTCGAAAAGGTAGGCGATGGCCTTGCGGCTTACCCGGTCGGCTTCATTTTCCAGGCGATTGATTTCGACGCAGTGAGGAATTACCTGCTGCGTCTTTTCCAACACTGCGACTGCTTTGCCCAAGGCCTCGGCTTGCTCGACAATGATGGAGGCCAGTTCGGCGGCATCCGGCGGGGCAGCACCGATCTTGTAAAGGATCAAGCGGGTGGCCGCGGAATTGATGAAGTCCAGGACGTCGTCCAGCGAAGAGGTAAGAGTGTGAATGTCTTCCCGGTCAAATGGCGTTATAAAAGTCTGATTCAGCTTGGTGAAGATGGCGTGAGTCATTTCGTCCCCGAAATGTTCCACCTCCTGTATGTGCTCGACCTTGGCGGCCAAATCCGAGGGATCCACTAAAACCTGGTGCAGCAGACGTGCGCCCTCCGTGAGATTATTCGACACTTCGGAGAACATCTGGAAGAATCTAGTCTCCCGGGGAATAAGACGAACCATGAATTCAGGGGCTCCTTGAGGCTTAAGGGGCTAGGCAGCATGGGACGGCCGCTGCCACGAAACCGATAAGACTATCTCATGCAGGTAGGCCAGCGTCAAACAGCAGGTACGGGGCGGGAATTTGTGCATCGGCAAACCTCGACAGGTCATCTACTTAACAGGTGCGAAGGTCAATTTTGCGCTTTAAATTGACTCTCTAATGTGGTTGGAGATAGCCTAGGCGCAATGGTTGTGGCTTGCACTCTGCGAGCGTTTATTTCGGCCGATTCCACCTGCAGGATGTTTCGGTTCGGCGTGTCCGTGGCCGCTCCTCCAAATCCCTATTCTTCAGCAGTTTACGCAGGGAAAGCGTATGGAATACGTCAGGATTGAATGAAGAAGAGCATCGAGATAATTCCTAATATCGAGGCCCTGTTCGGTACGCGGGACGAGAATTTGCACGTACTGGAAGACGGGCTAAACATCAATATTGATCTGCGCTCAGACTCCATCGATCTAGAGGGCGCCCCCCGCGATGTCGCCAGAGCGGAACAAGTCTTTGCCGATTACCAGCATCTGCAGGGATCCGGGTTCACCTTCAATAACGGCGATTTGAATTCCATGCTGAAGGTGTTGGTCGCCGATCCTAAAACCACTTTGCGTGGACTGGCCGAGGCAGGACGGCAACGTTCGCTGGGCCGGCGGGTGGTGCAACCGAAAAGTTTGAACCAGCGGCGCTACCTGGATGCGATCGAGCAACACGACATGGTTTTTGGGGTTGGTCCGGCAGGGACGGGAAAAACCTATCTCGCGGTGGCCATGGCCATTTCGGCGCTGATATCCAAGCGGGTGAACCGCATCATTCTGGCGCGGCCCGCCGTGGAAGCGGGAGAGCGTTTGGGTTTCCTGCCCGGAACTCTGCAAGAAAAGATTGATCCTTATTTGCGTCCGCTGTATGACGCTCTGTATGACATGCTCGATCCGGAGAAAGTGGATCGCTATCTGGAGAAGAACGTAATCGAAATCGCGCCTATCGCCTTCATGCGGGGACGGACTTTGAATGACTCGTTCGTCATTCTGGATGAGGCGCAAAACACGACTTCCGAACAAATGAAGATGTTTCTGACCCGGCTGGGATTCAACTCCAAGGCGGTGATCACGGGCGATGTCACGCAAATCGATTTGCCGACAGCGCGGCGCAGTGGATTGCTGGAAGCCATCGACATCCTGAAAAATGTGCAGGGATTGCACTTCGCCTATTTCGATGACGGCGACGTGGTGCGCCACCACCTAGTGCAGCGCATCATTCGGGCTTACGACGAGCACAAAACCAAAACGGAAGAGCAACTTTCGCTGCTTGATTCAAGGCCGTCTTTGAATGACAGACCACCGGGTGCAGGATACGGTCAATCTGATACATCGCCACGAGCATTTGAGATAGGAAGCGAAGAGTAGAGCAGGTAGAATTATTCAGGAGGGAGCGGTCTGGGGCCCTCCTATTTTCTTTTTCGGGCGAAACAAGCTTGATTATTGTTCGCAAGCCGGTGCCAGGCGTTCGCGAATCGACGCTTGCCCGGTTTGCAGGAAAAGCGGCACGAGCGGTCAAGCTGAAAGGATCGATCAATATTCTGGTCACAAGCAGCAGAGAGTTGCAGGCATTAAACCGGCGCTTCCGCGGGAAAGATATGCCGACCGATGTTTTATCATTCCCGCCGATGGCGAACTTTTCTACCGGGTTGGCAGGAGACATTGCGATCTCGGCGGAAATCGCCGCCAGGAACGCGAAGGCGCTGGGACATTCCACAGCGGACGAAATTAAGACGCTCGCCTTGCATGGAATTCTTCACCTGGCGGGGTACGATCACGAACAAGATAATGGAGCTATGGCAAAGCAAGAGGAGAAACTACGGCGGTCGCTGGGCTTGCCGGTTTCTCTGACGGAAAGAAGTGGCCGCAGTACAAGCCGGGATTCCCGGCCTCCACGATGAACTACGCGATTGCAGTCGCGCTACTGCCGCTTCTGGGTTTGCTAACGCTGGTTTCGTATGTGGATCGGGTCTACAGCGAGATCGGCAAGTTCCTATCGCGCGAGTTTCAAGACAACATCAACTCTTTCGAACAGTATGTTGAGCCGAAGCTGGGGGTGGCGCGTAACCGGGCCATCCTTTCCGCCGCAGTGCTGACCCAGTTGACCATTGGCGGAATTGCATTGCTGCTGGGTTTTGCCGTATTCCGCGAAGGTATATGGGGTTACGCCGAAGTGCTTCAGGCAGCTTTGGGCCTGGTCCTGATCGTCATCATTTTCAACCGGTTTCTGCCGTTCATCTTTTTCTCCCGCACGCGCGGTTTGTGGATGCGGCGATGGACCTTCCTGCTGCGTGGCCTGTTCTACCTGGTACTTCCAGTGACGCTAGTGCTCGGCTTCCTGCAGTCGGTGACGGCGCTGACCCGGGAACATGCTGACCGCGAACCCGAGACCCAGGCCGAGGCCGTGGATGCTCTTCTCGAGGCTGGACAAGAAGAAGGTATTTTGGACGAAACCAATCGCGACCTGATTCAGTCAGTGGTCGAGTTCGGCGAGAAGACGGTGCGTGATGCGATGAAGCCGCGGCCGGATATAGTGGCGGTGCCTTCCAATACAACGGTCGAACAGTTTGTTGATTTGTTGCGCTCTAAGCCATTCTCTCGGGTCCCAGTGTATGAAGGCAGCATTCACAACGTTATCGGGGTCGTCTATGCGCAGGATGTTTTGCAGGTGCCTGACCTGGAAGCACCGACCCGCACTGTCGATACGGTGATGCGGCGCGACGTCTATTTTGTTCCTGAGAGCAAGCTGGGAAGCGATCTTCTGCGAGAGATGCAGAAAAACAATATCCGCATGGCGATCGTAGTGGATGAGTACGGCGGGGTTGCAGGACTGGTGACGATTGAGGACCTGGTAGAGGAGATTGTCGGAGAGATTCGCGATGAACACGACAAGGCCGACGCTGTTCGCGAAAACGACAACTCGTATATCGTAAGCGGGAAAATGGATGTCGACCGGCTGGTTGAATTATTTGGTATTCGTCCGGAGGGTAGGGAATCGGCAACTGTCGCTGGATTAGTAAGCGAGCTGGCGGGCCGCATCCCGCGCAAGGGAGAAGTGGTTGAAGACGATGGCCTGCGCTTCGAAGTTCTTGAATCGACTGAGCGGCGGGTGGACCGGGTACGGATTTCGACCGCGCAAGGCAAGCAAATGAAGCTGCTATAGTCACCTCGTGGCATTCCGCTCTGGTTTTGTGTGCATACTCGGCCGCCCCAACGCAGGTAAATCCACCCTATTGAATGCCCTGGTGGGTGAAAAACTCGCCATCATCAGCCCCAAGCCACAGACGACGCGCAACCGCATTCTCGGAATCATCCATTCCGAAAAACAAAAGGGAAGATCCGCCAGCCAGATCGTTCTCATCGACACCCCTGGAGTTCACAAGCCTGACAGCTCGCTGGGGCGCAAAATGATGGTTGAGGTGCAAGAGGCTTTGCAGGGCTGCGACATTGTGCTTCTTATCGTTGACGGCTCCCGCCAATTCACTCCCAGTGATCAGTTCGTGCTCGAAATGGCGAAGCGGTGTAGAACGCCGGTTTTCTTGTTACTCAACAAGACCGACTTGCTCAAGGGAAAGAAGCAGGAACTGCTGGGCACAATAGACGGGTACCGCAGACGATTCGATTTCAGAGAGATCATACCGCTGTCGGCGCGCAAACGTGAGGGACTGGATCTGCTGGTACACAAGCTGATCGAGAATCTTCCCGAAGGTCCGCACTATTTCTCGGACGATCAGATTACGGACCAACCTACTCGATTCATGGCGGCGGAAGCGATTCGCGAGCAGATATTGATTCACACCGAACAGGAAATACCTTATTCCAGCACTGTGGTCGTAGAGCAATTCGAAGAGTTGCCAAAATTGACCCGCGTGGCCGCCACGATTTATTGCGAGCGCAACAGCCAGAAGGGAATTCTGGTGGGCAAGGGCGGGCAGATGCTTAAGAAGATCGGCACCGAGGCGCGAATGCAGATCCAGAAGATGGTTGGAATGAAGGTTTTCCTGGAGTTGTTTGTGAAAGTGCAGCCCGGCTGGCAGGACTCCCGCCAGTTTGTCGATGAGCTCGATTGGCGGCGGCAACTGGAGAATCTGGCCGGGAAACCCGATAGAACGAAGGGGAGGGAAGCCTAGGCACGTCCGTGCATTTGCCGCCTTGGCGGCTTTTGATTACATTGTATGGCGTAACGAACCCCAGGTTTATGAGTGCGAGGCTGACGGTTTGATCTCCAAGCTAAGCGTCACCATGGCGGCCGACAAGAACGCCATCGATCCCGTGGTGCAAAGCATCATGCAATTGGTCCTGCAGATGCCGAGTGCCGTGGGTAAAGAGCCTGCTGTCGAACTGGCGCTGACCGAAGCACTGGCGAATGCCGTGGTCCACGGCGCAAAGATGGATCCCAGCAAGCAGATTGAGTGCGATATCACTTGTGACGAAACCCATGGGGTGGTGATTGTGGTACGCGATCCTGGGACAGGATTTGATCCGTCTGAGGTTCCCGATCCTCTCTATGGCCAGAATCTTCTTTCCAACCATGGCCGCGGGATTTATTTGATCAATCAGTTGATGGATGAAGTGAAGTTTCTGAAGAACGGCACCGAAATTCACATGCGTAAGCGGTGAGCGGGCTTGGGCCCGCCTGAGGATTTTCTTCCGCTTCTTCGCGGCTGATTCTGGCAAATTTCTATCGTTCCTCTTGTGGCTGGGACGCAAGCTTTTTGAGCGCAGAGCCAAAGCGATGAGGGACGGAATTGAAAACGGTACGACCTCTGATTTTGATCGTTTGTTCGGACGCGTGGGGGAGATCGGCCCGAAACTTACGCTGCTTCTTTAGCCGCCAACGCTGCAACAGGAACATTCGCCTGCTTTGCCAGAGTCGTCACCTTCATGCGCTGCCAATCGTAGGGCATTTCTTTGCCACATTCCAGGCAGACCACATAAGTGCCGGCGATGCCCGCGGGAGCGTTACGGCGCGTGCTGCGTCGCACGGTGATAGGGAAGCTGTATTGGGAGTGATGGCAACCGAAAACTGCATCCAAAATCTTTGCAATCATACTGCAATCCTTTCCACACCAATCCAGAGAGCTAGCGGTCCAGACTTGTCATGTTGCTTAGTACAACTACTTAGATTCAGGATGGCGCAAAAAGGTTCTCGTGAAGAAAAGGATCTGCAAGTAATTCAGGAAATGGAATTAACGAGGCAGGTAATCTTGGTAATTAGTTACGAAGATGTGGAAATCAGACTTGTTCCGGTCCCGCTTTTTTCTTGGCTTGGCATTTGGCCACTATGGCGGAACGGAGGCGCCCGCGAAGGTCGTCGGGCAGTTCGTACAGTTGGGAGTCGCGGTAAATCTCGATGGTCTTCTTGGTTGTGTCGCATACGACGAAGCAGTTGTGGCACCAAGATAAGTGATCTTCTAATTCGGCCTTGGTACGGTCGTCCATTACGCCGTCCAAATAGTTGGTCAGCTCGTGCAGGAATTCAGAGCATTTCACTGGTTGCCATCTCCGCTCTCATGTCTTTGGAAGTAGCGGTTCAACCGCTCGCGCAATTGCAGGCGCGCTCGCAGCAGCCGAGACTTCACAGCAGGGACGCTGAGCTCAAGAGCCTCAGCCGTCTCCTCGGTTGAAAGGCCTTCTACGTCTCTCAACACGAACACCGTCCTGAAGGTTGCGGGTAATCCCTGGATGGTTTTGGTCAAGATGTCGCGCAACTCGGCTTGCGTGTACTGCTGCTCCGGGTTGGGGCTCCAGTCGGCGACTTCGCGAGGAAGCGAATCGTCTTCTGTCTTGACGTCTTCATCCAGCGACACCATACGCTCGGGCCGCCGACGGCGCAACTTCATGAGCGCCTCGTTAACCGCGATACGTACCAGCCAAGTGTAAAACTTGGACTGTCCCTGGAACTGGGCCAGATTGCTGTAGGCCTTCAGAAACGCGTCCTGCACCACGTCTTCCGCATCTTCGCGGTTTTGTGTGATGTGTTGCGCAATGCGGAACACGTTCCGATCGTAGCGCTTTACGAGTTCCTCGAAGGCGCTAACATCTCCGGCTTTGGCGGATTGGACCAGCGCCAGTTCATCACTGACGGGTTCATCTACTTTTTGTTGGATGGCATTCATCTTGCTTCCGATGCAACAATTTTCGGGCTCAATCGCCGAGACGCAAGTGTTAGTTTACTTGGTAACCCGGCGCTCTGCCCAGCTGATTTGACGTATTCTAGTCGCGGGTCGTTAGCGGGGATACGGTTTAGCGGCGAACGGCGTCTGCGGCGGGCTGAACAGCAACGAGGCGGCGTAATCCGCCGCTCCCAGTCCATACTTGCTAATGTCACACTCAAAGTACCTAAGTCATCTCCCAACGAAACGAATGGCGTGTCATAGTGGCGAGGTATCTAAGTAAGGCCAAATGAGCGATCGGCCAGAGCTGGAACAACTCGAAAAAGTAGTCTCGCAGATTCTGGAGCGCCACGTCGCCTTGATGCGGGATGAGCTGGTGCGCAGCGTCGGGCTTCCCGGCGATGGCGCGTTTGCGGCTGCTTCGGCTCCGGGGGAAAGCACATCCGCGCAGCTCTTGAAGGCGATTTCAGCTATTCAGGCGGGTTCCACCCAGCGGGAAATCTTACGCGCACTGCTCGACAACATGGTCCGCTATAGCGGCCGGGCAGCGCTTTTCGTGGTGAAGGGCAATGCCAGCACCGGCTGGCAAGGCCGGGGATTCGCCAACAACGACGAGCTCAAAGATTTTGTCCTGGACGTAAACAGCGGGCTGCCGGGGCGGTCCTTGCAGGGGCGGATGGTGTTCAGCGGAACCACCTCAGACATGGACGCCAAGTTCATAGAACGATTTGGCGCGCCAGCCAGTGATCGTATTTTGGTGCTGCCCTTGCTGCTAAAGGACAAGGTCGCAGCCCTGGTCTACGCCGACGCCGGAGTCGAGGCGGGCGGGCGCATTGAAGAAGAAGCGGTGGAATTGCTGGTGCTTTCGACCAGCGCATGGCTTGAGGTTTCGGCGCTGCGCAAGCAGGCGCAAAAGGGAGGCAGCGAGGCCCCGGCCGAGCCGGCAGCTCCAGCTTCGCCGTCTGCTTCCGATCCGTTTGCGGCACATGCCCCGAAACATACCGGTGGAACGTCAGATCCTTTCGCCGGACATGCTCCCGTTTCAGAAGCTGCGGAACCTGCTCTTGGTCAGGGGCAGATTGATGTTGCAGAGATCCCGGCGGCCGAGTCTCATACACCGGCAGTGGCCAGTGCAGCGGCTGCACCCGAAGATGCCGAGGCACACCAAAAGGCGCAACGCTTCGCGCGGCTGTTGGTGGATGAGATCAAGCTCTATAATCAAGATAAGGTCGCAGCAGGACGTAGCAACAAAGACTTGTACAACCGCCTGCGGGAAGACATCGAAAAAAGCAAATCGACCTACGACAAGCGTTACGGCAGTACTGCGGCTGCCAGTGGCGATTACTTCAATCGCGAACTGATTCGCTCCCTGGCCGAAGATGATGCTTCTCTCATGGGCGAGAATTTTCGGAGTATGGAACATAGTGGTAGTGCCTCCGCGTAAGTGGATTTCCTTCCTGGTTTTCGGAATTTTCTTTCTTAACAACACGCCAGGGGCGCGCGCGGTCGCGGCCCAGTCCACTCATCGTAAGACTACTTCGACCTCCCAAAAGAAAGCTTCTAGCAAGCGGCGCAGTTCTCCGCGGGTGCGGCGTATGCGGCAGGCGTTTGTAGCATCCGCGAATCTCAAGCCCATGGCGCGTCAGTTGCTCCAGGACCGCACGCCCGCAGCGTATGTAGGAGTCGAAGGCTATGCCCGCAAGCACGCCCAGGAAGATGCAGGCGCGCTGGCATGGTTGGTGGCGGGCTACGCGCACATTCTCGACCATGACTACGCCAAAGCGGTTGATACGCTGAGCCGGGCCAAACTGAAGGCGGGCGATCTGGGCGATTACGTCAATTACTACCTAGCGAACAGCTACTTCCAGACTGGACATTCCGCGGAAGCCGCAGCGGTCCTGGTGGGATTCGATAAGGACTTTCCAGATTCTTTATTGCTTCGCGATGCGCGGGTCCTTTATGCCAATGTGCTTTTGACCGATAGCCGGGCAGGGGAAGCAGTTGCCCTTCTGGAAAAAGACCGACAACCTCTGCGGGCTGAAGTGGAGTTCGCTCTTGGTCGCGCTTATGCAGCTTCAGCACAACCGGCGAAGGCGATCGAGGTTTACCGCAACTTGTATTTCACCATGCCACTGAGCACGGAGGCGGACCAAGCTGATGCCGAACTTAAGAAACTGGCCAGCACAGGTTCGGTCCCACAGCCTAGCTTCAACGATCGCAAGACTCGCGCTGATCTACTGCTCAAAGGAAAACGGTATGGCGACGCGGCCAGCGCCTACGAGGATCTGTTAGACCAGGCGCCTGCCCAGGAACGTCCTGGACTGCAGTTGGCTGCGGCATCGTCAATGCGGCGTGCCGGACGAAACAAGGAGGCCAAGAAGGCGTTGGAATCGCTTTCCGGCTTGCCCGCGGGATTAGAGGCTGAACGGCTTTTCAATCTCGGCGAGATCGCCCGTTCCAGCAATGACGATGAAACTTTTCTCCGCTATCTCGGTCAACTGCGGCAAACGGCTCCGACAAGCTCCTGGCTTGAGCAGGCATTGCTCGCAGCCGGGAACATCTACCTGCTGAAACCGGACTATGACCACGCCATCGATTTCTATCGCGAACTGCAACAGCGTTTCCCGGCAGGTAGCCGCGCGGCTTATGCCCACTGGAAGGTAGCATGGCTAAGCTTGCGGCAAGGCAGGAATGTGGAGGCCAAGCAGGAATTTGAACAGCAAATCGCGCTATATCCCGCGTCTTCGGAGGCTCCTGCGGCTTTGTACTGGCGCGGGCGCCTCGCGGAAGAAGACAATGACGCCCCGACTGCGCGGGCGTTTTACCAGAAAGTTTCCACACGGTTTCAGAACTATTACTACGGCGAGATGGCGCGCCGCCGGTTGGCGAAAGTCAAGAAGGACGATGATCCCGTCCAGATAGCGTTGTTGGATCGTATTCCATCGATCGAGGCCAATTCGCGCGTGACGCCTGATGAGGTCCCAGCCGACAACGTGCGGGTGCAGAAAGCGCAACTGTTGGAGAATGGAGCTCTCGTCGACTTTTCCGTTCGCGAATTGCAGGCAGCGGCGAATGAAGAAAAAGGGAACTGGCTACCAGCTGAGACTGCTCGGCTCTATCAGGACATGGGACGGTATGACGTTGCCATCGACGTGCTGAAGCGCGCCGTGCCTAACTATTTTGCGCTCGATCTCTCCAGCTTGCCGCGGCCTTATTGGGAGGTGCTGTTTCCTAAGCCATTTTGGCCCGATTTGAAGCGGTTTTCCTCGAACAATGCGTTGGATCCTTATATGGTAGCTTCGTTGATTCGACAGGAGTCGGCGTTCAATCCCAATGCGGTCTCTCGCGCGAATGCTCTTGGGCTGATGCAGTTGGTCCCCAAGACCGGCAAGTTGGTAGCAAAGCAGGAAAAGGTTCGACGCTTCTCGGCTACCCAGCTTTTTACTCCTTCCATCAATCTGCAACTGGGCACGCGCTATTTTCGCGGAATGGTCGACAAGTTCGGATCGTTTGAGTATGCGCTGGCGGCTTATAACGCCGGGTCGGACCGCGTGGACGACTGGCTCAAGTTGGGTAAGTACCGTGATCCGCAGGAGTTTGTGGAGTCGATTCCGTTTACCGAGACACGAGAGTATGTGCAGGCGATTCTGCGGAATGAGAACGTTTACCGGCAGTTGTACGGAACGCCTTAGCGGAGTCCCTCGAATCTCTGTGGTGGGAGAACCTCTTAGCCACGGAGGATCCTGAAATCACAGAGAGAAGCCATGCCTCCATTGCAACGCGCGGCCCGGCGTTGCGCCCTTGCCAACTGCCTCAACAGATTCCTCCCCTTGGTCGGAACGGCAAGCGGCTCAGGGGAGACGTAGCGGAACTACCTCCCTCCGCCGGTATTCGCTAGGCGGATTTTTCGGCCGGTTGTGACTTCGAAAAGAGGACTTCGATTACAAGCAGGCCTGCGCCGACTACGATTGCGCTGTCGGCCACGTTGAATGCCGGCCAGGGATAGCTTCCAATATAGACCAGTAGAAAGTCGACTACCCGCCCCGTGGTCAGCCGATCCCACAAATTGCCCAAGGCGCCACCCAGGATCAGGGCGAGCCCTACCCCCGTGGTGGTCATGCTGTGGCTGTTTCGCCATAGCAGACCAAGCACAATGACCAGCGCGACCATGGAGAACAGCACCAGCATTCCCATTTTCCATTGCGAGGGAGAATCGGCGAACAGGCTGAACGCGGCACCTCGGTTTTCGACGTGCGTAATGTAAAAGATGTTGTTGATCACCTTGATGGTGTCATGCAAGGCGATGTCTTTGGCCACGTACCACTTCGAAATCCGGTCGAGGCACAGCACCATCAAGGCGACCAGGAAGTGGAAACGGCGCATGGCGTGGGCATTGGTCATGTACATAAAAATGGTAACAGACGGATTGGATGTAGCCCGTGGCCCGAAAGGAACATTGTTTATAGGATGCGGTTGGTGGGGTTTTCCGAAACTAGGTCGGCACTTTAAAGATGAGATATCCACCCAGAAGACCAAAGATGATGTCGGGCGACCAAGCCGCGAGCATTGGCGGCAACTGGCTTACGTTGCCCATGGCTTCAAAGAGGCTGGACACGGTGGTATAGACGACGGCGATACCAACCGCGGTTGCAATGCCGGCAACCGCTCCCCTACGCCCGGAGGAAACCGAAAAGGGGACTGCTAGCACGGCCATGACAAGCGCTATCGCCGGATAGGCGAACTTCTTTTGCAGCTGCACTTTCAGCCTCACCACATCGAATCCGCTGCCTTGCAGATCGTGAATGTAGCGCTGTAACTCTTCATAATTCATTTCCGACGACTGCTTCACTTCTTTCTTGAAGTAAGCGGGAGTTTCGGTCATAGCGGCAAACGTCGAAACATCGAAAGTACGGTAGTTCTCGATCGCGCTGCCCTGAAAATTACGTTCCCATCCCTGAGTACATACCCAGCGACCTAACCGTTCGTCCCAGTTGGCACGTTCGGCGTAGATGCGATGCATGAGTTGAAAACTTCCTGGCTCGAACTGGAAGACCGAAAGATTGCCGAACTGGTCGCGATCCGAGTCGAAGAATTGATAGTAGTAAATAGTTGACTGCTGGCCGAAGATCCACTTGCGATCGGGATTGAGGTAGGTTTGCGGCGGCTTGCCTTTTATCAGGTTGCGCAGGGCGTCCTGACGTTTGTTCGCATGAGGAAGATAAACCTGGTCAAAGAAGAAAAGACCCATCGCGAGCGCCGACGAGGTGATCAGCACGGGGATGATGATTCGATACAGGCTGATGCCTGTGGCCTTCATCGCCGTGATCTCGTTGGAGCGCTGCATCAGGCCGAAGGTGATTAGGACTGCCAGAAGGATGCTCAAGGGAGCGATGTTATAGATGAAATACGGAGACACGTTCAGAAGGTAGGCGCCGACGACAAGCGGAGAAATATGATTGCGCAGGATGTCGCCGATCAGTTCAAAGACGGTGAACACCAGGAGCAACACTACGAAGGCGGTGACGATCATTCCCAGGTAGACCACGAAGTCGCGCAGAACGTAGTCGTCGAGAATCATGGGGAAGCGCGCGCTGAAGACTCTGCGCCGGTTCGAAGCTCTCTCGAACGCATCTTCGGTACGGGTGGGAAGCGGCAGCAGACCGGCGCCATCCTTGAGGCGGCGGAACGGGTTCCAGGTTGTGCGCAAGGATCCTAGCTCGAACGGTCGGTGCTCAACCCGCCAGAGTAGAAATGCTCCGCCTAGAAAGAAGACGATGTCGGCGAGCCAGCCGCCCAGTCCGGCGGGAATTTTGCCCTGCCGCGCGAGGCCGACGCCAATCAGCGAGACGGAATAATAAGCAAACACCAGAAGGATAGTCAGCACGAAGCCAGCTGATTTGCCGCCCTTCTTGGAAGAGAGTCCGAGCGGAATGCCTACCAAAGCCAGCACCAGGCAGGCGGTGGGGAGCGCCAGGCGACGATGGAATTCCATGAGTGCCAGGCGACCGGTCTGTGGAGTTGCGTGATGCGACTGGTCGACCAGTTCCCGCATGCTTAGCTGCGAAAGGGGAGCAGCTTCTTCATCCTGCCTGACGGGTTGAGGCAAGGAGATTGGGATGTCGGTTTGCTGAAAGGTGGAAACCTGGTAGTTGTCCGCCGATTTCGGAATTTCATGCATCGACCCATTGCTCAAGTGGAGATGCAGGGCAGTTGGCCCCTCGGGCAGCAGGACGCCTTGCTGCGCGACCGTAATTCTCGGTGATGCGGGAACTGTCATGTCGGCAATGAAAACGCCCTTCCAGATGGCGGCGTGGGCGGCGCTTTTTACGTCCTGTACATAAAGCACCAGCTTGGGGAAGCCTTCATAAAAGACACGCGGCTGAATTTCGAAAGAAGCCTGGGAAGTTTTCAAGCGGTCTTGCAGGCGTCCCAGTGCAGCCTGAGATCGGGGAGCAATGTATACGCTGTTGGCTACCGCGAGCAGCCACGCGGTCACTGCGAAAATCGAAATGATGCGAACAAAGGTGGTGGCGCCGATTCCGACGGCACGCATGGCAGTGATTTCACTATCCGCCGAGAGACGGCTAAGGCCGATAAGGATGCCCACCAGCACTCCCATGGGGAGTGTGTAGGTGAGGGCGACAGGCACGGTGAAGAAGAAAATTTCCGCAACACTGGGCAGCGGGGCGCTGTTACGCACGACCAGTTCGAGGATGCGTGCCAGGTCCCGGGTAAACAGCACGAAGGTGAAGACGGCTACGCCGATGAGGGCGTGCGAGGTCACTTCGCGCAATATGTAGCGGGTCAGAATCCGCATGGGGAGCCTAAGGCGATGGTAGCACGGCGAAAAGAGAGGTTTGCGCGCGGAGGTACCCGTTTTAAAGCTCCGCTTGCGGGGATTTTGCGATGCTCTGGTTAATGTTTTTTCCAGTCGTCTTGATTGGAGGTAAAAGAGTTGCTGGCTTTTTTTATCCCAAGGCCCGCCCAAGCGGAACTTGAACGGGGCACCCTCTCTTGCATTAAAGCTCTCGATTCCTTAGCTGCAGAAGGGTGAAACTTTGTGGCATCGTACATTCGTTCCGACGGTGGGGGCCATCTTAGGGGCGCGTTCATTTCTTTTTACAGGAGCCTGATATGCCGAACGAAACTGATCGAGAGAATCCGAGCGGCGGCCCGCAATACGAGCAGGGAGAAACTACAAAGAAACGGCCCAATCCATTCGGCGAGCAGGAGTCACAAGGCAACGAGCAGACACGTCGCGCCCCTGGCAGCGGGCAGGAATATCAGGGCAACGAACCGGAGCAGCAGCGGGCACCGGGAATTGAAGAGGATGGCAATACGGACGGCGAGAGAAGTCGCAAGTCTGCCTAGCTGTCGGATAAGAAAGCCTCCTCATAGGGTGAGGAAGCTATTGTTTTAGCTGCGGCTCGCGGCCTAACTATAAAGTGGATGCTAAAATCGAAGAGGTCAGACATCGGTCCTACGCGACACGTTCTCGCCAACCCCGCCAGGTCCGGAAGGAAGCAACGGCAACGAGCTCTTGTGTGTGCAGTGGGCCGCCGGTGTCTGACTATTCTTTTTGTCCCTTCTGCTTTTTCGTATTTCTACGGTCATTTGCGGACAAGAGTGTCTGATCTACAGGAACGCGAGTGTGGGATTGGTGAAATTCCCGATATTGGGGAAGACCGAAGGCAGATCGGCATTCTGCACTCCGAACCAGGTCGCCAGCGTCGCACCGTATTGATCGAGTGATGTGGTTGGAATCCAGCGGCCTTCGTCACCGAGATCGTCGGGGCCTCCAGGGGCTAGCGTCGGGAAGGTGCCGTACAGGTCGCCGCCTTTCACCGCTCCGCCTACGATCAGGTGATGACTTCCCCAGGCGTGATCACTGCCTGCGTTGCTGTCCGGCAACAGGGTCCGCCCGAAGTCTGACAATGTGAACGTCGTAACCTGCGGCCCTACGCCGATTTCGACCGTTGCCTGATAGAACGCGCCCAATGCCTGGCTCAGTTGGGTGTACAGGCGATCCTGTTGTGCGAGTTGATCACTGTGGGTATCGAATCCGCCTAATGAGACGAAGAAGATTTGCCGCTGCAGTCCGAGAGCGCCACGGACTTGAATGATCTGCGCCACCTGTTTCAGCTGGTTGGCGATATCGGTGTTGGGAAATGCCGTGGCCAGGGTGGATCCAGAGGCCAGCGCATCGGCCAATACGCGCCCTTGTTGCAAGGCGCTGTTGGTGGCTGCGCTGGCTGATTGGATCAGGGAGATACCGGTGTCGAAAGTCAGCAGGTTTTGCAAGGCGGCGAAGCGAGCGTTGGAACTTCCGGAGCCGCTGAAGCCCGCCAGCACTTGTCCAGCTCCACCGCTGGAAGCGAGCGGGCTGGTGGCAATTCCCTGGCAGAAGACCGATTGTCCGGCCAAAGAGATGATCATGGGAAAGTTGCTGCCCGCCAGCGATTGCACTTTGTCGGCGGTGCGTCCGGCCCAGCCGGTCTGGGCGTTGGCATCGAAGGTGGCAGTCTGCATTTGGCCCTGTTGATCTTCGTGGGAAAACAAATTGTGGGGGAGGGAAGCGCCGTTTAGATTGGAACGGGTCGTGGGTGCGATGAGAGTTCCAACATTGGCAAGGATCGCCGCATGCTGGCTGTTGAATAGCGATTGGAATTCCACCATGCGGGGGTGCAAGCCATAGGGCGCTCCAGCACTGGGCGGCACAATCGGAAGCAAACTATTCTGCGGAAGAGCGAGTGTCGCCCGATTTCTCTGATAGCCGGCGTATTCGGTCACGCCGGTCGGGATCACCAGATTGTTAGCATCGTTACCTCCGAACAGGAAAACGCAAACCAGCGCCTTATAGTCGGAGGCGGATTGCGCCATCGCGTTCAGGGCTCCGAAGCGGCTGAAGCTGGCGGCGGTGAAACCGGCGGCTGCGGTACAGCATGTCTTCTTAAGAAATTCTCTTCTGGACCACATGGTCGGCTCCTTAGTGTTGGACCTGAAATTGGGATGAAGTGCCTATCAGATACAGCGCCGCCTTCGCGCGCTTTGTGGTGTCCGGGATGGCTGACACGGTGGAGATCACGGTGTTACGCATGTCGGCGGAAATGTTGCCGTGCATCATGATGGAGGCGATGTTATCGACGAGCACGGTTGGGTTTCCGGCCAGGGCTACGAAAGGTGCAATGTTTGCGACGTTGGTCCCGCACGGCGTTCCATAGACCCAAGTGTTGACGAAATTGATCCGATTGATGGTGGTGCCGGCGTCGAGGATTTCAAACTCGGGGCCGAGCAGGTTAGTACCGTCGATGACATGGTCGGGATGGAAGAAGTTGAAGACCGACGGAGAAAAGAAGGGCGGTTGTTTCATGGTTGTCGCGTAACTAGCAAGGCAATCACCCTGTCCTGTTCCATTGAGCGCCTGAATCACGTTCATCATGAATTGCACGGGCTCTTTTAGCCTTCCGTCGGCGGCGTCAACCTGGGTGGGATCGTCCCCTCGTCGAGCTTCGGGGTCGAGGTAGATCGCCCGGATGACTGAGCGAAGATCGCCGCGGACGCCTCTCCCGTTATCGTTGAACACCGCTGCTATGCGTCCGACGTATTGCGGGCTGGGGTTGCTGGTGATCAGGTGCTGGATGAGCTGCTTGCTGACAAATGGCCCGACATTGGGGTGCTGGAAGATATTGAGAAGCGCTGCCGTCAGGTCTCCCCGGGCGGTGCCGGCTGCTGGCAAGATCACTCCATTTAGCAGCTGTTTCGAACCTGTGTCGTGGTGGTCATCAAAGGGAATCATCGGTCCGCTATAGTTCTCGGGGTTAGGGAAACGCGCCGTGCTCCCGGCTTTTGTGGGATAGGTCCACCCAGTGAAGACGTGGGCAAAGCCTTCCACAGTGTCCTGGTCGTAGGTAGGGATGGGATTGCCGGAACTGTCGAGTTGGGAAGTTCCGTCCTGATTTAATTCGTTAAGCCCTATGCTGAACAACTGAAGAACTTCACGAGCATAGTTTTCGTTAGGAGCGGTGCCTGTAACCGGATTTGGTTTGTCATTGTTCACCATGTCCAGGTAGTTCCCCATGGTTGGACTCAGGGTTACATCGGTGAGCAAGGTTAGGAAGTTACCGAATGCGTCCTTCATAAACATGTTTTGCCAGAGCACAAAGGCGGAGGGCTTATTTATCTTGTTGGCTGAGGCCACCATCATCTGAGACAGCGCGAAGGCGACGCGCTGGCGAAGGTGATCGCTGTTGTGCAGGGCATTCAGGAAAAATCTGGCTTGCACTGCATCCACGCCGTCATTTGGGCCAACCGGAACGAAAATTGAAGGGCCATTCGACAGCTCTGAATCGAGGCGGTTTGCGATTCCTTGCCGCCTGACCAGCGTGATCAACGCTGGGTTAGGTCCCCATGATGACTGTTCCAGAAAACGGGCCGCGATACTGGCGCTGATGACATTAGGCGGGGGAGGGGCTGCTACAACCAGGTTTAACATGCCCGACGAGGCGGAGCCTGGATCGGGATTTTGCACCGATACCTTGACGGTTCCGGCTAAGGTTGCACTTCCCGTGGCGCGTAGCTGGGTTGCGGATATGAAGGTCGTGGTGAGGAACTTGGTTCCCCACACGACAACTGAACCGTTCACAAAATTGGTTCCGGTAGCGGTGATGGTGAAATTTCCCATCGGAATACTGGCGGGGGAGACCGAGGCCACCGTGGGCACCGGGTTCTCCACCGTCACGCTGGCGCTAGCGCTCACAGTGGAGTCAGCGGCGCTGGTAGCCTCAACGGAAATGAAGTTGGGGGAGGGCAAGGCTACCGGAGCTTGATAGAGTCCGGTTGAATCGACTTTGCCGATGGTGGCGTTTCCGCCGGCGATGCCGTTTACTGACCAGGAGACGGTTTTGTTGCTGTTATTGGAAACTGCCGCTGAAAACTGCTTTTTGGCGTTCACTCGCAATTGCGTACTTGCTGGGGTGACCGTAACCTTAACGGCGCCGGGGGATGGCTTGTCTGACGTGCTGCTCGTCCCTAAGCGAGAAACGCCGCCGCAACCGTTCAAGATCGCAATTGCAAGTACCAGTCCGCAGAGCGGAGCACACGAACGTACAGGAAAATTGATCTCTGTCTTGGGCATGACTTGTGAAATCTCTTTTCCGGCCGGAGGTAGCGTGTTGTGATGGGGAGATTAGAGATTTGTCCTGAATTGGAACAGGTGCCTGTCGTTCCATATTGAAACTGGTCGATCGAAGCAGAGCGATGCGGTGACCGGCCACGCACAACCGTGGCGGCCGGGCGGCAAAAAAACGAGAACCGAAGAGGCATGTGCTTGTACTCCGGTAACCGGTGGCCGCCCAAAAATAGCTTGGCTTGGAAGCGGGTCGCCTCAGATGACACCTGCCAATGCGGCTGCGCCAGTTGAACATTGCGAGCCCGTCAGTCAAAATAACGGATTCGGTATGCAGGCAGAGGAGATCACTGAGTGAGCCAACTTGTGCGCGCGAAGATCAGCGCTTTGGGAACCTACGTTCCGCCCCGTCTTTTGACCAATTCCGATCTGGAAAAAATGGTCGAAACCTCGAATGATTGGATCGTCGAACGGGTCGGGATTCGCGAGCGCCACATCGTGGAAAAAGGTGTCGCTACCAGCGATCTGGCGACAGCCGCCGCCAAATGCGCATTGGAACAGCGTGGCCTCGGTGCCAACGAAATCGAAGCGATCGTTGTGGGCACGGTGACCCCCGATATGCTGTTTCCGTCCACCGCGTGCCTGGTACAGAACAAGCTGAGAGCAAAGGGTGCGTGGGGCTTTGATATTTCGGCGGCATGTTCCGCCTTTGTTTATGCCTTGCAGGCAGGGGCGCAATTCATACAGAGTGGAGCTCATAAGAAGGTGCTGGTAATCGGTGCGGATGTGATGTCTTCGATCATCGACTACACCGACCGGAATACCTGCATCCTGTTTGGCGATGGAGCGGGTGCCGTGATTCTTGAGCCTGCGGAGGATGATACGGTCGGCCTGATTGATTTTATTCATGAGATCGACGGCTCGGGAGGCTGCTCTCTCTACATGCCGGGGGGAGGAAGTTTGAACCCATCCACGCATGAGACGGTCGACAAGAAAATGCACTACGTTCATCAAGATGGGCAAGCGGTATTCAAGTACGCAGTGCGGAAGATGGCGGAACTGTGCGAGAAGCTGCTATCGCGCAATGGGCTGAAGCCGAGTGATGTCGACCTCTTCCTGCCTCATCAGGCTAACAAGCGGATCATTACCGCGACCGCCGACCGGCTTGCCATGGATCCGAAGAGCGTCGTGATCAATATCGACCGCTATGGAAACACCACCGCGGGAACTATTCCCCTCGCCATGGCCACGGCGCGCGAGGAAGGTCGGCTTAAGAAAGGCGATCTGGTCCTGCTGGCTTCGGTGGGAGCCGGATTTACCGCTGGCGCTACCTTGATGCGCTGGGCCTTTTAGCTGTTGGGTTTCTTGGGCGCCTCATAAGCCTTTTGCAGATATCTTCTGGCCTCTTCGAGAGCACCCTGAGTGTTGTCATTGGTCTGGACGGCCTGCCGATATTCATTGGTGGCGCGCTCGCGCTGCCCGGTTACGTCAAAAATCTTGCCTAGCTGAATGTGGCTCCAAACTTCAGTCCAGCGTGGATCGCCGTCTCCGTTCAACGAGTCACGGTAGGCGTTGGCGGAAGCCTGAAAATTCCTCTGCTGGAAAAAGACCTCGGCAATGCGGTAGTGCGCGAGCGAGCTGTTCTTATTGACGTCGAGGGCTTTATTGAATTCGAGCAGAGCACCGGCGAGGTCTCCCTGCTGCACCATGGCTTGGCCGCGCTGGATTGAAGCGCGCAGCTTCACGTCGGTTGAGTTTTTCAAGACGTGATCATCAGGGTCGACCGATATACGGCGCGGTTTACCAAAGGTTTCGACGGTGAAGGCAGAGTTGGTGCCAACGACTTCGATCCGTTTGCTCTCGGTCTTTCCGTCGGTGTCGATTTTAAGGTCGACCGGCATGCGGAAGAGGTCGAGATCCTGAGAGATTTCTCCCACCACACGGAAGCCTTTGTTATTTCCGAGGCGATAGACCGTGTATTTCGTTTTGAATTCAGGAGCGCCAGTTGAGTCGAGCCATTGCGAGAAAAACCAAGTCAGCTGATCGCCAAAGTTCTGTTCCGCGATTCCACGGAAGTCATCCAGCGATGCGGACTTCCCCGCGAACTTGGTGGCGAAGTCCCGCATAGTTTTGTCAAACTTCTGGTCTCCAACGACCCAGCGCAGCATGTGCAAGATCATTGCGCCTTTGTCGGTGACCAGCGATTGGAATTCCGGGGAGAACATGTCCATCTTACCGACGGTTGAGAGTGGTACGGTGTCGTAGGCAAGCGCACCTACTGACATGTCTTTTACAGCTTCTTCGAGACCTGCCGGTCCGGCGGCGTTTTCAATGTAGCGAGCCTCGGAGTAGCGGGCAAAGCCGGAGTTCAGCCACCAGTCGTCGCGCGAACTGGGGCTAACCGACACCCCCCACCACTGGTGGGCGATGTCGTCGGCGAGCAAGCGATAGTTCACCCGCTCGGTGATTGCGCGTCCAGCCAGCGCAGCAATCTCAGGCGCCCATGCGGTCGGAACAGTATCATCGGGAAGCTCGATGACTTTGAGGGTGGTCGATGGCGCCGTGCCGTACAAAGTTACGTAATAAGTAAATTCCTTGACGGCCGTCTCGGCGTAAGTCTTGGCCATGTTCTGGTGAACCGGCTTGAAGTAGACGTGCAGATCGACGCCGGCTTCGTCACTTTTAAAGTCCTGGAAAACACCTGCGACGATGGTTCCGGGGAAGCTTGGTTTGTCCCAGCTGAAATTGAATGTCTTGGTCGGGACCGCACCTGCGACAGGCTTTTTGGGCTCGGAGGTTGTTCCTGCTGATTCCTTGCCGCTGCCGATGACGATCATGTGCGCGGGAACGGTCACGCTGATGTCTGCAGTAAAGCGGTTGACGCCATATCCGTTTACCGGAAACCAACGTCCCGCATAAAGCAGGTAGCTGGTTTCGTCATCGATGGATGCGAGCTTCAAACCCTGTACCGGACTATCGTCGGCGGAAGAGAGCTCCCCTTCGTATTCGAACGTCAGGCTTGTGGAGGTGTCTTTCTTCAAACCGTTTGGTAGCTGTACACGCACCGTGGAGTCCTGTGTGACTCGTTCCGCATTCAGAGGTTTGTTGGCAGTGTCGAGTACCTTGGTGACACGCAGTGCGTTGTTTAGTTCGAAGGTAGCGACGCTCAGGTCGTCGAGAGCGGTGAACTCGACCTTGGATTTCGCCGCCAGCTTGTGGCTGTGAGGTGATAGTTCAGCGTCAATCTTGTAGTGATCGACGCGCAGACGCAGCTTATCAGCGGCCCATGAAGGAATGCTGGTAACTATAACCAACAAAAAGAGATAGAATAATATGGCCCGACGGTCACGCCGAGTGCTGAAGAGCATTACTTGCTGTCTCCTGAAAAGTCGCGTCAACAGTATGATGAGGATTGTTACGCAAAAGATGCTGGTAGCACAAGGGTTAGGGAAGCCTTCAACCACCAAGCGACGAAGGCTACGAAGGAAAAACATCCTAGCTTTTGGAGTGCAAAAGCGAAAGCGTCATCTCCGCGGCGCGATCTGCGGGATGAATCCCAAATGGTAAGTTTCCGGCCAGTTTAAGTCTTACATCTCGGAGTTCATTGAGCATCTTCGCGCGCGCCGGACTCTCCGCCACCAGTTGCGCGAGCAGCGCTACTACTTTGTCCCCTGTGAAGTCATGCTGGACTAGCTCCGGCACTACCTCTTTACCGGCGATCAGATTCACCATGGCGAAGTGCGGGATCTTCACTCGGGGCTTACCCAGGAAATAAGTGAGCGGCGAGACCCGATAGACCATTACGAAGGGAAGCTCCATAAGGGCAGCCTCCACAGTGGCCGTTCCGCTGGCGATTATCCCAGCCCTCGAGTGGGCGAGCGCAGGAAGGCTTTCCGGAACCAGGTGAACATTCAGGCCTTGAAGCTGTTGCTGCATCCACGCACGATCCAGCGTTGAGGCCACAGGCACGAGAAATTCATGGCCAGATCCCAGCTTTGCGACAGATTCAAGTATGCCGGGCAAATTCATGCAGACTTCTTTGCGGCGGCTTCCCGGCATCACGCTAATCCATGGTTTGGCAGGATCAAGATCGTGCTGCTGGGCATAGTCACTTCTTGAAATCTGAGGGCGGGGAAGATCAGCTAATGGATGGCCGACGAAAGCGGCATTCACTCCGCGGTCGCGGTAAAACTTCTCTTCGAATGGAAAGATAACCAGTGCCTTATCGACATACTTCCGCAGCAGTTTCACTCTGCCCTGGCGCCAGGCCCAGAACTGCGGGCACACGTAGTAGACCACGGGAATGCTTCGCTTGCGCATCTGGCGCGCGACACGCCAATTGAATGCTGGGGAGTCGATTACCACCACCAAGTCGGGCCGGCGCGTGTCGGCCTCGGCAATGAGTCTGTGAAACAGACCCCAGATTTTCGGCAGGTGGCTCAGAATTTCGGTTATGCCTACCACCGCCAAGTCCTTGGCCTCGACGACGGTGTCGCATCCCGCAGCCCGCATGCGGTCTCCGCCGACGCCAAAGAATTGCAGCGAGGGGTCGCGGTGGCGCATGGCTTCGATTAGCTGCGCGCCGTACATTTCGCCGGAAGCCTCCCCGGCGGAGATCAGGATTCGCACGCAAGCATTGTAGCGGGTGGAGGCCTGCTCGTCGGGCGACTGCGGAAGCGATAACTTCCAAGGACACGAAGATCACAAATGAAAATCAAAATCGCACAGAATCAAGATTTCCTTGGTGTCCTAGTGGTTATCGCTTACTACTTCAGAAAGGGATTACTTTCGCGCTCGGCGCCAATCGTTGTTTGCGGGCCGTGGCCCGGCACCACGATTGTTTCGTCGGGCAGGGCGAGGATTTTCTCGTGCAGCGAACTGATGATTTTTTCGAAGGAGCCACCGGGAAGGTCAGTGCGTCCGATACTACCGGCGAAGAGGGTGTCTCCGGCAATCAGTTTTTGGTGAGCAGGGAAGTAGAGGCAAACGCTGCCTTCCGTGTGGCCGGGGGTGTGAATAACTTCTGCGGTCAGCGCGCCCGCTCTTAGCTGATCGGCCTGGGCGATGGACTGGTCGATCTCGATCTTGCCGGGCGAAGCCATGCCAATCCAGGAAGCCTGGACGTCGATCATTTTTAGCAGGGCGTGGTCGTTCTGATTGAGAAGAATGGGCGCGCCAGTGAGCTTACGAAGCTTGGAGGCTCCGCCCACGTGGTCAATGTGAGCGTGCGTAACGACGATCTGCTTTACGGCCAAATTGTGTTTGCGAATGATGGCCAGAACGGCTTCAACGTCATCGCCCGGGTCGATGACCATGGCTTCGCGCGAGGCCTCGTCGCCGATGACCGAGCAGTTGCACTGCAACGGACCAACGGGAAGGATTTCGTGGATCATTGGAAAATCCGACTCTCGCAGCCTATTTAGGCTGGGCGGGCGCAGCGGGAGGCGGGGTAGCCGGCTTGGTCTGCGTCGGGGCAGACTTCACGCCCTCGAGCACGGAACCAGGGCCAGTGCGGCGTTGGGCTAAGACCGACAACGTGATCGAGGTGACCATGAAGATCACGGCTGACCATGTGGTTGCCTTTGAAAGCGCAGTGGCGGTTCCGCGCGGACCGAATGCGGTCTGGCTGCCTTGTCCGCCAAAGGCAGCAGCAATATCTCCGCTTTTGCCGCTCTGCAAGAGGACGACAATGATGAGAAATAGACAAACAATGACGTGAACGATAGTGAGAAGCGTAATGACCATAATTTTTATTGGTGCGGAAGGGGGGATTTGAACCCCCACGCCTTGCGGCGCCACCCCCTCAAGATGGTGTGTCTGCCAGTTCCACCACTTCCGCACTGAGGTGTAAATCTGTGAAAAGGCAGGTTGATTATAACAAAGTAATCTTGCACCCGAGTGTAGAATGCCGTCGCATGGCAGCGGCATTATGCAAGTCACAGAAAACCTCGAAGGGCTGCGACGTAAAAGCGAAAAGCGCTATGCCCTTTTGGCAAACCTGGGTCTGCTGGCAGGCGCGGTGGCCGGGTTGATTTTTCTTCGGGGAAAACTATCGATTCTTCCTTTGGCCGCGCTTCCCTGGATCGCAATTTTGTTGGTCTTCCGCTCGAAGGGAGGGTGGAAACTCGACCATCGCAAAAACGACCCGAATCCCAGCTTGCCATTGCCTTTCCTGCTTCCGGGATTCTTTCTGCTGCTGGTAACGATCGACGACATTCATCCGGCGCAATGGCCCCACGCGCTCGGGTTGACCTTAACCCTTGCCGCGGTGCTCTCTACCGCGGCGATAAAGGCTGATCGGGAACTGGGTGAAAAGCCGTGAAAGCTGATCCTGGTTTTCCTCCTGCTTGCCTCCTACGGATACGGCGGAGGGATGCAGGTTAATGCGCTCTCGATTCTTCGACTCCCTCTATCCATCCGATCCGCGTGCTTGGCAAACGGATGACACGGAGTAGAGGCACTAGCTACTACCTGCAACTGGAACCATGGGAAAGTCTGCCGCAAAAAGAGATTTCCGTCCCTCGTTCTGCTTATCAGGCGATAGAGGCTGGCGATACGGTGTGCGCCACGCCTGCATTGGGGCGCGCTGCGCGTGGCGTGGTACACGGTGAACCTGTGCAGATGAGGCGGTGCCGGCCCTTTCTGGCCGGGTGTGTCGTGCTTGTATACTTCCGACTGGCGGCGGGATGCTATGAAGACCATTTCTGTTTCTTCCTCTCCTTCGTGTTCTCCTTTTCTTCTTCTTTCTCGTGCTTGTTCTCTTGGCCTTTGCCTATTGCTGTTCTCCTTGATCGCGACGGTTGCGGGAGCCCAGGCTCCCGTCATTCAGCCGCAATACAAGTCGAAACTATTTAACCGGCAGGAAGTCATGATCCCGGTTCGCGACGAAGTTCATCTGCAGACCGTGATCTTCACACCGAAGCGATCCACGGGACCACTGCCATTTCTGATGGTAAGGACTCCCTACGGTGTACCGGAGGATGAAAGCGGGCTTACTTCAGGCACCTCCGACGACCTTATCGACGACGGATACATTTTTGTTTTCCAGAATATTCGCGGCCGGTTCAAGTCGGAGGGACAGTTCGTCATGCAACGTCCGGCGCGAGACCACGCGAAGAAGGATTCTATCGACGAGGGAACCGATACCTACGACACCATCGAGTGGCTGTTGAAGAATATTCCCAGCAACAATGGCAAAGTCGGAATCTGGGGAATCTCGTATCCGGGGTGGCTGGTGACCCAGGCTTTGATAGAGCCTCATCCGGCGCTGAAGGCGGCAAGCGAACAGGCCTCGCCTGACGATATGTTCGTCAATGACGACTTCCACCACAATGGGACCTTTCGTCTAAGTTACGGTTTCGAATACTCAGCTCTACTCGAGACCGCGAAAGAGGAAAATACCAATTTCGCTTTCGACAAGTACGACACCTACGAGTGGTACCTAGGTCTTGGCGCGCTTTCAAACGCGGACAAGAATCATTTCCATGGAAAGCTTCCCACCTGGAGTGACTTTGTCGAGCATCCGAACCATGATTTTTGGGATAGGCATTCGGTCACGGGCGTTCTCAAGCACACCACCGTACCGAACCTTAACGTTGCAGGATGGTACGACCAGGAGGACTTTGTCGGGCCGACGCGCATCTATGCCGCGCTCGAGCAATCTGACGATCAACACCTGAACTATTTTGTCGCCGGCCCCTGGAACCATGGGGGCTGGATGGGCAAAGCCGGGAGCGCACTCGGAAACATTGATTTCGGCAGTGATACGGCAAAATATTATCGAGCTAATATTTTTGCGCCGTGGTTTGCCTACTGGCTGCACGGCAAGGGCCCCCGGCCCGATGCGGAAGCTTGGACGTTCCAGACGGGATCGAATGTCTGGAAGAAGTACGAACTATGGCCACCGAAGCAGGGAGTCAACGAGAAGAAGCTGTACTTTCGTGAGAACGGAGCACTGTCGTTTGACGCACCGAGCGGGGCTGACGGATTCGATAGCTACGTTTCCGACCCGGCAAATCCCGTGCCTTACCGTCCGCGTCCAATCACGCCCACCTATCCAGGAAAAGACTGGCCCATCTGGCTGCTGCAAGACCAGCGGTTTGTGGAGCACCGGCCCGATGTGCTGACCTGGAAGACCGGACCACTAAATGACGATGTCGTAGTGACCGGCGATATCGCCGCCGATCTATTTGCGTCGACCAGCGGCAGCGATAGCGACTGGGTGGTGAAACTGATCGATGTATATCCAGACGACTACCAGAAGGTAACCGACGAGGAAAAAGCCAAGGGCGCGGGACCGGTGCTGAACGGTTATGAACTGATTGTTGCCGATGACGTTTTGCGCGGACGGTTTCGCAATGGTTTGGAAAAACCGGAGGCGATTACGCCCAACAAGGTGACCGAATTCAAGGTTGATCTGCATCCCAACAATCATGCGTTCTTGAAGGGGCATCGCATCATGGTGCAGGTGCAGAGCACCTGGTTTCCGCTGTATGACCGGAATCCGCAGAAATTTGTGGAGAATATTTATAAGGCCAGTGACGGGGACTACATCAAGGCTACGCAGACGATTTACCGGTCGAAAGATGCGGCGTCGAGTGTGATTTTACCGGTTGCGGTGGAATAGAGTCTTGTCAGCCGCTTTGCGCTTTGGGCCCCAGGAGCTTCTAGTACTTCACGATCGCGGTGAACGATTTCGGATCTAGGCTCGCGCCGCCTACCAACGCCCCGTCGATTTCTTCCTGGGCCATCAGGGCCTTGACGTTCTCCGGTTTCACCGAGCCTCCATAGAGAATGCGAAGGTTGGCAGCCATCTCGTCGCCGAATGCTTTGGCAGCTTCATTCCGGATTAAGGCGTGCGCGTCTGCAGCCATCTGGGGCGTAGCGGTTTTGCCGGTTCCAATGGCCCACACGGGTTCGTAGGCCACGACGAGTTTGTGGGCCTTCTTGCCGGAGATGGCATTGAAGGCGCGAAGGCACTGCCGACGCAGGACATCTTCGGTCAGCCCGGCTTCACGCTCTTCGAGCACTTCTCCCACGCAGACGATGGGGATTAGTCCTGCCTCGAGCGCCGCTTTCGCCTTCAGGTTGACGGTGTCGTCCGTCTCTCCGAAGTATTGACGCCGTTCGGAGTGGCCGACGATCACATGCGTACAACCGACAGCGAGCAGCATCCCGCTGGAGGTTTCGCCGGTGAAGGCACCCTCTTTTTCCCAATGCATGGTCTGGCCGCCGATGGAAACATTCGATCCCCTGGCAGCTTCGACCGCCACGTGGATGCAGACGAAGGGCGGGTGCACCGCAATTTCATCGCGCGTGTGGTCCTTTACCATGGGAAGGAAACTGTTGAAGAACTCGCGAGTCTGGTCGGGGGTTTTGTACATCTTCCAGTTTGCGGCCATTAGTTTGGTGCGGGGCATTAGGTCCTTTCAAGAACTACATTCGGCACTCAGCTTGTCAGATTTACTTGTTAGTCAGCGCTTCCACACCTGGAAGTTTCTTGCCTTCGAGGAATTCCAGGGACGCGCCGCCTCCAGTCGAAATATGCGTAATCTTGTCGGCTACGCCGGCCTTGTGAACTGCAGAAACCGAATCGCCGCCACCCACGATTGAGGTGGCGCCTCCGTTGTCGGCCACGGCCTGAGCCAGCTTGAAAGTTCCCTTCGAGAAGGGAGCGACTTCAAACACACCCATGGGTCCGTTCCAGACAATCGTGCGCGCGGTCGAGACCTCTTCTGAGAACAGTTCGATGGATTCGGGGCCAATGTCGAGGGCCATCATGTTGGCGGGTATGGGTTGGCCCTTGGGGATGGTGCGCATGGATGCACCAGCATCGATCTTTTCGGCGACGATGTGATCGACCGGCAGTAGAAACTTCACGTTTCGTTTTTTGGCTTCGTCCAGAAGTTGACGAGCCAATTCAATCTTGTCGGCCTCGACAAGGGATTTCCCGATTTCATGGCCTTGCGCTTTCAGGAAGGTGTAAGCCATGCCGCCGCCCACGATGAGTGTATTCACCTTGGTCATCAGGTTTTGGATGACTGGGATTTTGTCGCTTACTTTGGCCCCGCCTAGGATGGCTACAAACGGCTCTTCCGGATGTTGCAAGGCCTTGCCCAGGTATTGCAGTTCCTTCTCCATCAGCAGGCCAGCGGCCGATTTTTGCACGAATTTGGTGATGCCGGCCGTCGAAGCGTGAGCGCGGTGGGCACTGCCGAAAGCATCGTTCACATAAAAGTCAGCCAGGCTGGCGAGTTGCTTGGCGAATTTTTCGTCGTTGGCCTCTTCTTCCGCGTGAAAACGGAGGTTCTCGAGCAGAAGCGCCTGACCCTTTTCCAATTGCCGGGCCATTTCCGCGGCTTCGGGCCCAACGCAATCGGGGCAGAAGCCGACGTTTTCACCTCGAGAGAGTTCCTTATCGAGCATCATGCGTAGGCGCTCGGCCACTGGCTTCAGGCTCATCTTTGGGTTGGGCTTGCCCTTAGGACGTCCGAGATGGGATGCCAATATCAGGCGAGCACCATGCCGCAGCGCGTATTCGATAGAGGGCAAGGTTTCACGGATGCGGGTATCGTCCATTACCCGGCCGTCTTCAAGCGGGACATTGAAATCTACCCGCATGAAAACGCGGCGGTCGTTGAGCGAAAGATCGCGGATGGAAAGCTTTGACATGAACGGCGTCCTGAATTGTGGCGCCGGTACCGACCGGCGCCACCGGAAGGATTAAAGGCCTTTGCTCACCATAAAGGTAATCAGATCACGAACGCGATTGGAGTATCCCCACTCATTGTCGTACCAGGAGATCACTTTCACGCAGTTGCCACCGACTACCAGCGTCATGGGCGCATCGACGATCGAGGAACGGGGATCCCCTTTGTAGTCGGACGAAACCAATTCCTGTGTCTCGTAACCCAGGTATCCCTTCAACGATCCCGATTCAGACGCCTTCTTCAGAGCTGCGTTGACTTCGTCGCGAGTCGTCTTCTTCTCTACCCAAACCACCATGTCGACCACGGAAACGTTGGGTGTCGGCACGCGCATGGAAAAGCCGTCGAGTTTACCCCCGAGCTCCGGAAGAACCAGCTTCAACGCCTTGGCCGCGCCTGTGGAAGTGGGAATCATGTTGATCGCAGCAGCACGCGCCCGTCGCAGGTCTTTATGCGGGAAGTCGAGGATCACCTGATCGTTGGTGTAAGAGTGGATCGTAGTCATAGTCCCGCTGACGATCTTGAACGCGTCATTCACGACCTTTGCGATTGGAGCCAGACAGTTGGTGGTACACGATGCATTTGAGACGATGTGATGCTTGGCGCCGTCATATTTGTCGTGATTCACACCCAGCACCAGAGTGATGTCTTCGTTCTTGGCGGGGGCCGAGATGATGACTTTCTTGACGCTGTCGCGAAGGTGCTTTTTAGCGTCAGTGGCGTCGGTAAAGCGTCCGGTGGACTCGACAACCACCTGCGCGCCAACACTGCCCCAGGGCAGTTTTGCGGGGTCTTTTTCGGCGAAAACCTTGATGGTCTTGCCGGCGATGCTGATGCTGTCGGCACCGGCCGTGACCTCATGATCCAGATTGCCAAGAACCGAGTCGTACTTCAAAAGATGAGCCAGGGTTTTGGGATCGGTAAGGTCATTGACCGCAACAAATTCAAGATTGGGATCGTTAAGCGAAGCGCGCAGCACGTTGCGACCGATACGTCCGAAACCATTAATGCCTACTTTGACTGCCATGTTGCCTCCGATCGAAATAGTCCAGCTCTTTGACGGGAACTAAAAATCTTAACAGGGGAATCGTTATGGTGCCAACGCTGGGCAGTCAAGGTCAGGAGAAATTGATTCCATGATCTGCCGGATTGAAATTCGCATTTGGGAAATAGAAGGTTTTCCACAGAGGTTGTGACGGACCGTCACATAGAACGGACGCAGGCATTGTGAATGATCGATTCAACCCCGGGGGCCGCCACAGAATTGAAAAGCCCTGCACAGGGCCGCTGGGAATGCCGTGAAGGGAGGTATGCGATTCACTTTTCACTGGCTGCGCTGGTTCCTTTCTGCCTGCTTACGTTGCCCGCGACCCTTCTTGTGTGTTACAAGCCATGCATGCGCAAATGGATGCGCGATCGTTTGAAGCGCAAGAAAAAGACGGACGACACAAAAACCGAGTCCGGCCCCGCCCCTCTGCAGCCGGCGTATTTTGACGCCGGTAAAGAACCGACCGCTAGCCCTGTGCCACCCACCGCGCGCCGAGACGAACCATCACCCCAAAAATCTGCAGCCACTGAACCGCCGGAACCAGTTGAATCTAGCGACGAAGAATCAACGCCCGTGCAGGCCCCCTCTGGTTCCGATGCTGGACGTCCGGTTCGCCGTCGTCGGAGCCGAGGAGGTCGTGGAAGGGGCCGTTCTCGAGCCTCCGCAGCGCCAAGCCCGACAGACGAAGCCCCCGAAGCCGCGGCCGCAACTCCCGTAGTTGTGCCGACGGCGGTGGCCGCCCAGCCCCACGCGTCAAAGGGCGTGGTGGTGCTGGCAATCGGGCTGCCAGGATCCGGCAAGAGTTCATGGTTTAAGCGCCACAACATTACCGCGCTCTCCACCGACCTGCTGCGATCGCTTCTATTTGACGACGCTAACGAGCAACGATTCCAGGATCTGGTGTTCTCGAATTTGCGCTCGATGCTGAAGGCACGGCTTATTGCCCGGCGGCCACTCAGCTATGTCGACGCCACCAATCTCACCCCGCAGGAACGTCATAGCTGGATCAAGCTTGCCAAGGATTTTCAGTACGACGTTCAGGCCGTCTATTTCGACGTGCCCCTCGATGTGTGCCTGGAAAGAAATCAGAAGCGATCACGGGTGGTGGGAGAAGACGTAGTTAAACGAATGTCGGCAAAGCTGAAGCCGCCCGCATTTGAAGAGGGCTTCACCAAGATCACAGTGGTCCGGGTGAAGAAGAAAGACAGCGAAATAGCGGAGGAAGCCGAGCAGCAGTAGGCAATTAATCTGCGGAGATGCAAAATCAAAACGCCGCCCCGAAGGGCGGCGTCTTTGTTT
>Ga0157378_10000096_pt1 | contig 83922 bp, 65 predicted proteins | sample M65metaG_FD_115309 | JGI IMG/M metagenome (GOLD analysis project Ga0157378, IMG submission 115309) | Miscanthus rhizosphere microbial communities from Kellogg Biological Station, Michigan, USA - M6-5 metaG | ecosystem: Host-associated > Plants > Roots > Rhizosphere > Soil | place: USA: Michigan... | reverse complement strand
ACGTTCCCGCGCTGCGGGCCACGCGCGTGGAACCGCTCACGGCACTTCGTTACGAATGAAGGAGCCAGGTCCCGGAGCGGCATCGTAACGATCTGGCCGGGTTCGAGATACATGCCTGGTTTGCACGGATAATCGTAAACTTGAAATGAAGCTGTGAAGAAACCTCGATTGAGAGTTGGACTGAAAATTTAGGGTGAGCTTCCCGGATTGTTGGCCTTCTGCTTCGAACGAGTATCTCGGTCCAATCGCTCTTCTCTTACTAGCTCAGGTGATCGCTGTTGTTGTGCGGAGCTTGTTCAATCGGATCCAATGCTGCAGGTTGTAGGTGAGGCAAGCCCACAGCATTTCCATCTGCACTTTCTTCAAGCCCCGTACATGGAATTGCCGCAAACCCAGTTTGCTCTTGATCCAGGCGTGACAAAACTCCACGATTCTTCCCCGACAACGATATTGTTTGCGGGCTTGTTCGCTAGCCATCTTCTTGCGAAACGCTATTACCACCGGACTTTCTTCGGGGTGCGCCACCGAACGGCCGCGTTTTTGGTTGTCTGGGCAACACTCCGGTTTGCGAGGACAGGCTTGGCAATCTTCCAGCCGGGCTTCGTAGAGGTGGTATATCACCCCTGCTCTCCTCTTGCGTTGTCCCGCCGGATGCAGGACTTTGCCCTGCGGGCAAACACAGTGGTTCTTCTCTGGCAGATAAGGAAATGCGCTCGGCGGAAACCGGTTCGGCAAGTTGGCGCCCCGTGGCACATTTTCATACCGCATGGTCCCCAGAAAATCGATCTCTCGCCCGGCCATCTTCTCGATATTCTCTCGCGTGGTATAGCCACTATCGGCCACCATCTGTTGCGGCTTTTTCTCCAGCCGCTGTTCTAGGCTATCCACCGCTGGCAATAACTGCCCGCTGTCGGTGGGCTCCTGGGTTACCGCTACTCCCACAATCAGGCCTTGCGCCGCATCGGTAGAAATCTGCGCGTTGTAACTGAGCGCTAATCCGCCATCGGCTTGATGCATGGCCCTGGCTTGCGGATCGCTGGTGCTCACTCGCGTTTCCTTCTTGGCTTTTTCTCCGCTCTTGCGCGCCTGCCACTTCTGCAACTCTTCCAACGCACTCTCTAGCCGCTCTTGTTGCTGGCGTCGTGCGCGCACTTGCGCTTGCTTGGCTTTCGGACTGCTCTCCTCGTTCCGGGGATCGCCCATCTCCGCTACACGTCGTCGCGCCCGCTCCAGATGTTCGCGAATGGTTTCCTCTTGGCAATAACTCTTACTGCTCGCCTGCGCCTTGATCTTGGAGCCATCTTGCATCACTTGCTCCAGCGTGATCGGTCCTTCCTGGCTCAGCGCCGCCAGTACCTGCGTGAACAGTTCATCGAGTTCCTGCTGCTTCTCCACACGGAAATCCGCCAGCGTGTGATAGTTCACTTCCTCCCATCCCGTCAGCCACTGGAACGCCGGATCGTACGCACAGCGCCGCGCCACTTCTCGCGCCGAACCAATCCCCTGGCTATAGGCGTACACCCACAAACTGATCAGCAGTTGCGGATCAATCGCCGGCCGCCCCCCTTCCTCCGTGCTGCTCTCGATGGCTTGATAAAAGGCGCTCAGGTTTAGGCGCTCTACCAGTGTCCAAATGGCTCTCGCCGGGTGGTCTTCGCTGATCAGGTGTTCTACATCCACGGCCCGCCAACTCATCTGCTGTCGGTTCACGTGGCGAATCAGGGGCTGCTTGCTGATCGGATTTTCTTGGCTCATGCCGCGAGCTTACGGCAGGCCTCTTTTTTTGCAAGACGGAAATTCAGAAGGTTTTTTCACAGCTTCAATCCACATGGACGGTAACTGCGTTCGGGAGCTGACAAATTAGGCGAGCACAGGGCTCTACTTGGAACGCACGCTCGTGCGCTGCGCGACAGCCCGGCCTCTGCCAGCGAACCCTCATTTCACCAGAAATCGCTAAGGCCTGTAATTCCTACCAGTTTCGAAGATTCCTCAATCGCTTTAACTTCCGGGTAAGGGTCTCTTGAGAATCGCGTTCGTGTGTGAGGAGGTGCAACGTGAAGGCTTGGCTTTCCTTTGTACTGACGTTTGTAGCATCCGCCACATGTATCGCGCCTGCACGATCGCAACAGCCAAGAAAGGGCGCGCTTGCGGATGTTAGCGCGATCGGTGATCGCAATGTTGCTCGCGGGCCCAATTTTTATTCGTTGCAGCGTGAAGTTGATCTTGGTAAGAAGCTGGCTGTCGAGATCGACAGCTCAGTGAGATTTATCGACGATCCTGTGGTAGCGGAATACGTAAACAGGATCGGACAGAACCTGGTCCGCGATTCCGATGCGCAATTTCCCTTCACGATTCGGGTTGTGGATTCCGACGAGATCAATGCGTACAGTCTGCCGGGGGGATTCCTGTACGTGACTTCTGGTTTGATGCTTTTTGCTGACGAGGAGTCGGTTCTAGCAGGCGTAATGGCGCACGAAATAGCGCACGTATGCGCGCGTCACAGCACCCGAGTCGCAACGAAGAGAACGATCGCTCAGGCGGTTGCTACACCTCTAATTCTTTTAGGGCCGGGCGGTTGGGTCGCCTACGCGATCTATGGCGGCGTGCGTCTTGCGGTACCGCTCACGATGCTGAAATTCTCTCGGGCGGCTGAGATGGAGGCTGACTATCTCGGTACGCAATACATGTACAAAGCAGGGTACGATCCGAATGCGGTTGTCGCATTTCTGGAAAAGATTGCTGCCGATCGCAAGCCTACCCGGAAGGCATCACGTCTTTTTTCTACGCATCCGGAGCTCCGAAGCCGAATTCAGGCAGTCGAGCGGGAAATCGCAACCACCTTGCCAGGACGAGAGGAATATGTCGTGACTACTTCTGAATTCGAACAGGTGAAGAAGCATCTCCTGGCGATTTACGATGAGTCGCATTAGGGCGCGAGCGAAGATTCGGAAAAGCCAACGATCCACAATCGCAGCGATCGAGATGCACACCAGCATTAGATGAATTTCTTCATAGACTCATCCTACTCATGTCATGCCCGGGAAGCAGACACTTCTATTCGTTCTTGCCGAACTACATCGTACGTTCGGTCGCCATATCACTTTTAGAGGTCACGTCCTGGTAAGTCGGCTAACCGGACATCAAGTGGATTTCCCTTGAGCTAAGGGGATGTGGGCCGGGTCACGGGCTACCAACCGTGCACCGGCTGTGCACTCAAGCATGGAAAACCTGTCTTTACCAGCAGATGCAGGTGAGCGTCGGTCAAGGACACCGAATGTCAGCACACCAGCAAATCCGGTGCACAAATGGTGCACGAAATCATGTTACCCCACCCGAAAAACCCCCTTTTTGGCCGATCAGATGCCTTCTAACCCACTGAAAATACATTCTGCCGACAACCGTTGCCCGTCTGTGGCACCGAATGTCGCGGGTTCAAATCCCGTCTCCCACCCCAAGTACCGAGCCTGCGCAACTCCTCCCTACAGCGCATCCTTCACTAGGCACTAGACCGAAGGGCAGATTGCAAAAGAACGGAGACTTGGTAAACCGTTGTGACCGAGCTTTTCGAGCCCCGCCCGCATCGTTTTATACCGAAATCATAAAAAGTCAGCTCCAAGTCACCTCCGCGCCATTGTGGTCGATAGGTCCGCCGCCGATAGTCGGCCTACGACGGGCGCACATTCGTCCAGTACTACAGGTCGCCCCAATAGTCGAGGACTAACCCATGTTCAGGTTGACCACTGCGATTGTTCTATCCGCGCTCACCTGCAGCCTTCCCCACACGGCAACGTACGATCTCAATCCCCGCCTGCAAGAGGAACCCAAAGCCACTACCCCGCCGCATTTTCCAGCTCCTCTGATGACTCTGCTCGACCTGCAAGAGCCTCCGCCACCGAACGCCTATTCCATTACCGGCAACTATTTGCCCCCGTTTCTCCAGGAAGTCGTGCGCACCTGGCAGCTGGAGTTTCCCCGGATTCCCTTATCAGCAAACAGCATCATCTTCGTGATCCGGCCTGCGGAGTTCTACTCCGACCTGAATCCGGAACAAGGGGCTTGGCTGGCCAGCCGGGAAATGCTCGGCATTCGCAACTTTCCTCTGATCATCAATCCGCTGACGCCAGGTGACGATTGGTACCTGAGGGCGCAGCAGGAGTGGAAGCGCGGCAACAACGACGCCGTCTATATTCTGCTCACGTCCCTGTTTCACGAGATCACGCATACTCAAGATGGTGCGGACGAATCCGCGGCGTATCAGGGTCAACTCGCTTTGTTCCAGCGCTTTCGCAAGCAAGGCAAGTTGGCCAGTCCGTACGCCCGCGCCTGCCACGAATCGCTACGCAACACGTCCGCAGACCTTCGCAAACATCCGGAACAATATGCGCAAGTACAGGTCCACTTCCAACGCCAAACGATCGCCCTGTTGGTGCGCTCACCAAAGACCCTGCCCATTCCCCAGAACCATCCTTTCTGACCCAACGGGACTCGAATTGCGCTCGAAATAAGTCACTTTATGGCTACTATGATAGAATCCCGGACAATCAACGGTCGCCGTTCGTCCTCCCATGTACCGGTTCGACTCATTCCAGCTCGACCCGCGCTCCCATGAGCTCCGGCGCGATGGCCTCCGAATCAAAATTCCAGAGCAGTGCTTCGTGGTCCTGCTGACGCTGCTGGAACGTCCCGGCCAACTGGTGACCCGCGAAGAGCTTCGCAAGGCCGTGTGGCCTTCCGACACCTTCGTCGATTTCGACACCGGCCTGAACAAGATCGTCAAGCAGCTCCGCCAGATTCTGGGCGATTCCGCCGACGCTCCTTCCTTCATCGAAACCGCTCCCAAATTAGGCTACCGATTTATTGCGGAGATTAATCCGACTCGGAACTCGTCCACCCTGCGCGTCAACGCAGGTGCTACCCGCAGCAAATCGCGTGCTGCCATCCAGTCGGTCGGACTGGGAGTGCTTGTCGCGGCGCTTCTTGTCGGCGCCATCCTTTTCTTTCGCAGGTTCTTCCGCGGGCATTCAGCCATTCCATTTGCAAGCAGCGAACTCGTGCCACTCACCGGTATGCAAGGCGCGCAAGACTATCCGGCCTTCTCTCCCGATGGCAACCAAGTGGCCTTCACGGTCCACAACGCCGATGGCGGCACAGGGATATATACGACACTGATCGGCGGCGAAAAACCGCTGCGGCTGACCAACATGTCCAGCCGAAACGGTAACTGGGAGGATTGCTGCCCGGTGTGGTCGCCCGATGGAAGATCCATTGCCTTCAATCGAAGGTCCGAACTGGAGCACGCCATCTATTTGATTCCGGCGCTCGGCGGCACTCCGAAAAAGATCTACACGTTTAACGACCCCGAGCCTTGGGTGGTGGGTGAGACTCGCCAGACTTCCTGGTCTCCGGATGGCAAGACGCTGGCCGTCAGTGCAGCGCCGCTGGCTTCCAGTTCTCGAGCTATCCTGCTGATTTCGCTGGCCGATTTCTCACAGCACTTTGTGACTTCTCCCGGAGCCTCGGATTCCGATTGGTCTCCTGCGTTTTCGCCGGATGGCCGATTCATCGCCTTTCGCCGAACGGCCGGGCCTGGGCTGGTCGACGATTTATATGTCATGCCTTCCAGTGGCGGGGAGCCTCGGCGGGTAACCTCCGACAATGTCTACATCCCCAGTGCGCCCGCGTGGACTCCGAATTCCCGCGAGATCATCTTTACTTCCATCCGTGGCGGGCTGACCACACTGTGGCGCATTCCCTTCACCGGCGGCACTCCCCGGCGAATCGAAGGCATCGGTACGTCTGCTTTCTCTCCCTCCATAGCGCCCAAAGGGCACCGCATGGCCTTCACCAGCGCATTCGCGAATCAGAATCTTTGGGCCGTGAAATTCACCGACAAAACTCACGCCGCCGGCGATCCGCAAGTGTTCCTTACCTCCAAGGGCATGAATGCGCTTGCGCACTTTTCCGCCGACGGGAAAAGGATTGCCTTCGAATCGTCCCGATCTGGCTACAACGAAATCTGGACGGCGAATAGCGATGGCTCCAATCCCGTGCAGCTTACATTTCTTAACGGGGATTCGGGCACGCCACGATGGTCAAACGACGGCCGCCACGTGGCGTTTGACTATCGCCCGCGAGGACGCAGCGAGGTGTATATCGCCGACTTCTCCGGAGCGCCCCCGAAACTGTTCCCAACCAATGCGGGCGCGGATAATTTCGTGCCCAGTTGGTCGCATGACGGAAAATGGATCTACTTTGCCTCCACAAAGGCAAGTGAGCGCTCCGAAGTCTGGAAGATTCCATTTCCCAGCGGCGGTCCTCCCATTCAGCTTACGACCCACGGCGGAATGGCCCCCGTCGAATCCACCGATGGCTTTGTCTACTACAGCCGTACCCAGGGCTCCGACGAGGTGTGGAGGATCTCTCCGCGCGGAGAGGAAGAGACATTGGTCGTGAAAGGCGTGGGGCTCGATTGCTGGTGCCATTTGGCTCTAGCGCCGCAAGGGATCTACTTCATCAGCGACCGGACAGCGGGGAATCGCACACTCTTCTTTTACGATTTCAAGTCGCGAGAGCGATCGTCCATTGCTGCCCTCGGCAGGCTCGCCGGCAATCCGGCCTTGTCGCCAGACGGCAAGTCGCTGATCTATTCGCAAGTAGACCTCATCGATGAGACGATCATGCTGGTCAACAACTTTCGCTGACGGCTCCTTTGCGCGGCCCCTCAACACTCAGCACTGCTACCGCCCTTTCTCATTCACTGCTACGCAACTTACCGTAAGTACCTGCCGGAACTAACTTCATCCAATAACGATTGACCACGATTTGGGAGGAACCATGCCACGATACGGACGATCGGCACAAAAAACCGTCAAGAGCGCCATGCGCCGCAGAAAAAAGGGCACGTTGCGATCCGGAAAGGGCGGCAAAGGCGGACCGGTAAAAAGCCGCAAGCAAGCCATTGCGATTGGTCTGTCCGAAGCTCGCAAAAAGGGCGCCAAAGTTCCACGCAAACGCTCCAGCTAAGCGGGTTGCCCCGGTTTCGCGCAACCCGGTTCTTGTCGGAGATCGTCAACCTGCCAACGACTCGCGAATTATCGCGCCACTACCGCCGTCCGCGGCGGGCGATTTTCGCTCTTGCAAGGAGACCTATCGCCGTGAAAATGAAGCGCAGCCAGAAACTTCGTGTTAAGCGCGAGCGAGGCAAACGCCCCCGCGACCGCGAACAACCTCCACGCTCTTCCGATCCTTCCGCAACCACATCTGCCCACGATCTCCCGCCCAATAACAAACTTCGCAAATTCGCCGACGAAATCTACGGCGACACGGAAATTCCCAAACGCGAGCGTCGCCCCTGACCTGACCCCTTTCGCCGGACCTTCACCAAAACGCATCTAGGGTCCGGTGCACGCCTTCAGTATTATTGGGCATGGGCCAAATCCAATGCCTCGGACTGCTATTCGATCTTGATGGCGTCCTCGTAGATTCGACACCCGCCGTAGCTCGCTGCTGGACCAAATGGGCGATCCTCCACGGCTTCCCCAACGCGGAAGAAATCGTCCGCCTCGCCCACGGCCGCCCCAGCATCGCCACCATGCGCGAACTGCTCCCCAATAGCGACTACGAGGCAGAAAACCGGCAGATGGAGCGATGGGAAATCGAAGACGTCTCCGACGTTGTCGCGCTCACCGGCGCGCCGCAACTTCTCGCCGCCTTGCCGCCGGAGCGCTGGGCCATCGTCACCTCCTGCACGCGCCCCCTCGCCGAAGTCCGCATCCGCGCCGGAAATCTCCCGCTCCCTAAGCATCTGATCACCTCCAACGACATTACCAACGGCAAGCCCGATCCCGAACCTTACCTCAAAGGCGCCGCAGCCCTGGGTCTTTCGCCCGCCGAGTGTGTGGTGGTAGAGGACGCTCCCGCAGGCATTCGCTCCGGCCGCGCCGCCGGCGCATCGGTGCTCGCCTTGCGCACCACCGACATCGACTCCGAGCTCACCTCCGCCGGCGCCAACTGGATCATCGACAATCTCAGTTTTGCGCGCCTCCAGCCCGCCAGCGCAAACCATCATCTTTCGCTATCCTTATCCGAGCCCGCCCGTCAATAAAGCACTGGTGGCGAAATGATTGGCGGCGAAACAATTAATGGGCGATTCCGCGCCGGCAAACCCCGCCTCCACCGGGTTGTGTTCAGACACACTGTGCCTGTCCGGTGTTCCGGTGTTATAGAATCCGCACGGCATTCACAAACGATCGACGCTCAGGAGCTCAACTTGATCTCTCGCCCCGCTTTGCTGTTCGCGCTCGCCGGCTTCACGTTGCTTCCGATGGTTTCGCCCGCATCGCGCGGTCAAGAAAAAGACAAAGACGCCAAGTCCGCCGAAAAGGAAAAATCCACCGAGCCCGCGCCGAAGGAAGAGTCGTCGGTCACCGACCACACCATGAAAATCGGCGGCCAGGCTATTCCTTACAAAGCCACCGCGTCGATGATCTTGCTGAAAAATGAAAAGGATGAGCCCACCGCGCTCATTTATTCCACCGCCTATATCCGCACCGAAACCAAAGACAACTCCCAGCGCCCAATCTGTTTCATCTACAACGGCGGCCCAGGCTCCGCCTCCATTTGGCTGCATATGGGCGCCTTCGGCCCGCGCCGCGTCGTAACCCCCAACGCCGAGTCCACTCCGCCTCCCCCATACAAGCTCACCGACAATTCCGGCACCCTGCTCGACAAGACCGACATGGTTTTCATCGATCCGGTCGGCACCGGTTTCAGTCACGCCGTCGGCAAAGCGCAGGACAAGGACTTCTGGGGCATCGATCAGGACGTTAAATCCCTCGCCCAGTTCATCGTTACCTGGGTCAACCGCAACAATCGCTGGAACTCGCCTAAATTCTTGATCGGCGAAAGCTACGGCACCTTCCGCTCCGCCGCGCTCTCAAACTATCTCCAGTCCCACGACGGCATGTACTTCAACGGCATCGATCTCATCTCTTCGGTTCTTGATCTCCGCACGCTTTCGTTTCTTCCCGGCGACGATATGTCCTACATCTTCTACGTCCCCAGCTACGCCGCCACCGCCTGGTATCACAAAATGCTGCAGGATCGCCCGGAAAACCTGAACGCCTTCGTCGAAGACGCGCGCCGTTTCGCAAAAACCGAATACGCTTCCGCGCTGATGAAAGGATCGCAGCTCACCTCCTCGGAAAAAGCCGACATCGCCAAAAAACTATCGCGCTACACCGGCCTGAGCGAAGACTACCTGCTCAAAGCCAACCTGCGTGTGAAGCTCTTCCAGTTCATGGAAGAACTGCAGCGCGCTCGCGGCTTGACCACCGGGCGCCTCGATGCTCGCTACTCAGGTTTCACCTACAACCTGCTGGCCGAAAATGCGCAGTACGATCCGCAGAGCGACGCCGTCACTGGCGCATTCACGGCCGCGTTCAACGCCTATTTGCGCGACGAGTTGAAATTTAATCAGGACAAGCCCTACCACGCCATCACCGAGCATGTCGGCTCCAGCTGGGACTGGAAACATGGCTCCGGCGGTTTCGGATTCCCCGGCTCACCCAATGTTCAGGGCGATCTCGTCGAAGCCATGATCACCAATCCTCACCTTCAGGTCGAAATCGACAATGGTCTCTACGATCTCGCCACTCCTTTCTTCGCCACCGAATACACCGTCGATCATCTCGGCCTGCCCGAAAAGCTCCAAAAGAACATCCATCTTCAGTATTACGACGCCGGCCACATGATGTACGTCCGCGACGAGGATCTCGCCAAGCTCAAATCCAACATCGCCGCGTTCATCGACTCCGCCTCCAAGCCGTAAAGCGAGCGCGCAAGTGCAGTCCGCTCTTCGGTGCAGCCATCTACACTGTTTCCCCGATATGGGTCACGGCGCACATCGCTCGTAACTTTCACGGCATGCACACGCGGGTTCCATATCAACTCGCTACTCACGCTCCTCTACAATGGCTAGGCGTTCGATTGAACCGATTGTTCTGCTTCAGGCACCCAGCCACTCCGGGTCAACGGAACTCGCGCGAAGGATCAGGGAACCATGGGAACCACTACGCAACAACCAGCCGCGACGCCCCCGCAAGCTGCCGCTCAACCGAGTCCCCAGGCTCCTCCCACACAGCGCACCATCCACACTGCTCAGCTCATCACCGCCATGCTCAAGTCCGGCGCTCATGTGAGCGACCTCATTTTCTCTCCCGGCCGCGCCCCGCAAATCGAAGTAAGCGGCCAGCTCGTCGAGCTCAAATTCAAAGGCCTCGAAAAGCTCCTCCCTGATGACACTCGAATGATCGCCATGGACATCATCGGCAAGAACGAACATCCCTTGAAACAGTTGGAGCGTGACGGCTCCGCCGATCTATCCTACGGCCTCGCTGGCGTGGGCCGCTTCCGCGTGAACATCTTCCGGCAGCGCGGCAGCCATGCCATCGTGATGCGCGTCATTCCCGAAGGCATCCCCACCTTTGAACAGCTGAACCTTCCTTTGCAATTGCAGGAAATCGTCGAGCTGCGCACCGGCATCGTCCTGGTCACCGGCCCGACTGGTTCCGGCAAATCTTCGACGCTCGCCGCCATCCTCGACAAAATGAATGCCGAGAAGGCTTACCACATCCTCACCATCGAGGATCCCATCGAATTTCTCCACCGCCACAAGAAAGCCACGATTCACCAGCGCGAACTGCACACCGACACACCCACCTTCGCGCTCTCTCTGCGCGCCGCCCTGCGTCAGGCGCCCAAAGTCATTCTCGTCGGCGAAATGCGCGATCGCGAAACCATCGAAATCGCCCTGGAAGCCGCCGAAACCGGCCACCTGGTGATGTCCACTCTCCACACCATCGATGCGTCGAAAACCGTCGAGCGCATCATCGGCGTCTTTCCCCTCGCCGATCAGCAAGCCATTCGCACGCGCCTCTCCAAAGCTTTCCGCTACATCGTTTCGCAGCGGTTAATCCCCCGCAAGGATGGCCAGGGCCGCATCGCCGCCGTCGAGATCCTGAAAGCCACCATGCGCACTCGCGATTACGTGGAAAAGGGCGAAGGCGAAGGCAAAACGCTGCTCGACGCCATGCGCGATGGCGACACCGACGGCATGCAGCATTTCGACGGCATCATTGAGAAGTACATTCGCGAAGGCCTCGTCGATTTCGAAACCGGCATGGGTTTCGCCACCAACGCCGGCAACCTGCGCCTCGAGTTGGCCGACCTGCCGCAGACTTCCATGGCTCGCACACCCGCTCCTGCTTCCGCAGCCGCTCCTGCCAAAGCCGAAAAGCGCGAAACTGAAATCGAAATCGAACGCTGATCTCGTTCCCTCGGTGCCATCGTCACGCCTTTTCTCACGCGCTGAAATTTGCCTCTTTGCGGTACTCTCTTCTCCGATGATTGCGCTTCCCGGCGCCACCTGCATTGGCTCCTTTCTCAGTGTTGCGATTCCGCTCCGGCCCGTCGCCATTGCTGCAGTTGTTCTCCTCGCAATTTTTCTGCCGGGCATCGGCCAAAAATGGTTCGCCCGCATCGAGAGCACCTCCTCACGTCTCGCACAACATGCCGTGGCATCGCTTTTCGTCTTGCCCTTATCCGTAATGCTGCTGAGGTTGTGTCTCCTCCCGTGGCTGCGCGTTCCTATCCCCGGCATTCACGACGCTTTCAGTTATCTCCTTCTCGCGGACACTTTCGCACATGGCCGCCTCAGCAATCCCCCGCCCCCGATGTGGATCAGCTTCGAAACCTTCCACGTAAATTGGCTGCCCACCTATCACTCCATGTATCCGCCCGCACAAGGTTTCGCCCTCGCGATCGGTCAGCTGCTCGGACATCCCTGGATCGGCGCGCTGCTCAGCGATGCCGCCATGTCCGCCGCAATCTTCTGGATGCTCCGCGCATGGGTGCCCGCGCGATGGGCCTTCCTCGGAGGCGCACTCGCCGGTATCAAGTTCGGTATCGCCAGCTACTGGATGAACAGCTATTGGGGAGGGGCCGTCGCCACTATCGGTGGCGCGCTGGTGTTAGGTTCAGTCGCGCGCATCGTCAAACAGCAACCGCGCATTCGCTACGCGACTCTGCTCGGCGTAGGTCTCGCCATCCTCGCCAACAGTCGCCCGTACGAAGGCTTTGTGTTCGCAATTCCCGCGGGTATCTGGCTTCTGGTCTGGTTTTCACGTCAGGCAAATTCGCGTGACGCATTGCGTCCTGCGCTTTCCCGGGTGGCCGCGCCTGTACTCGCCATCCTCATGGGCACCGCCGCCTTCATGGGCTACTACAACTGGCGCACCACCGGAAATCCCCTGCTCATGCCGCATACGCTGAACACACGCACCTATCACTCCGTTGGCATGTTCTTGTGGCAGCACGCCTCGCCAGAGAAGCAGTACCGCAATGAACAGTTCGAGGAGTTCTACAACGATTGGGAGCGCAACAATTACCGCAATACCTGGGCCGACGTCCGCCGCGTCAGTTGGGAGAAGATCCAGCGCTACAGTTCCGCTTACCTCTGGTTGGGCCTGCTTCTAATCCTGCCCGCCTTGCCCTTCGCCCTGCGCGATCGCAAAATGCGCCTGCCCTGGATCACCCTGGCCTTCGGCGCCTTCGCTGTTTTTTCCGTCATCTGGTCCAACGCGCATTACGCCGCGCCTTTCACCTGCGCCGTTTATCTTCTGATCGTGCAGGCCATACGCCACCTGCGCACCATGCGCAAGCCGTACGGCGTCGCATTGTCCCGCGCGGTCGTGGTTCTTCTTGTCCTCGACGTCGCCGCCAATGTCCGCCTCCACCGCTGCGATCCCCTCACTTGGACCTGCGAAGGCGATGTCAGCCGCTTCGCCGTCATCGACAAGCTCAGTCAACAGCCCGGAAAACACTTGATCATGGTTCGCTACCACGAGGAAGAACACAACATCCACGACGAGTGGGTCTACAACGCCGCTGACATCGACCACGCCAAAATCATCTGGGCCCGCGAACTCGACGCGCGGCAGAACCGGAAACTCTTCAACTACTATAGCGATCGCCAAATCTGGCTGGTCACCCCGGATTCCGACAACACCTACCTGGCACCCTATACCCCACCCGGAGTTCCGCTGCAAGAATCGCAGTGACCTCACCCCGCCACGCAGCTTCACGCACCAGCCAGACCTGTCAACCTGAGCGTATCCGAAAAGGATAGGCGAAGGACTTCAACATAAGAACCTAGCTAAAACGCAAGAACCAGAAATCATCCGCCAGCGGACGCGCCAATCCACTCGCTCAACGCGCCGCCACCATCAAATTATTCAACCCAAACTCAAACCGCCTATGCAGAAACGTCTGAAATCCGATCCGCCGCAGCATCTGCTCCAGCGCCTCCACCGGAATCCGCTTCTGGTGTTCGTCGCTCTCCATTTCATCGCTGATCAGATGCAGCATATGCAGCACACTCAAAATCGGATCCACCATCGACGAAGGCCACGTCAGAATCAATGATCCGCCTGGCGCCAAAATCCGGTGAGCCTCGCGCAACACCGGCTCCGGCTCCACTAGGTGCTCTAGTACCGCCAGCATCGCCACGTGATCGAACTGCCCGGAGTCCAGCGGCAAGGTAGCGCGAATATCCGCATGCACCCGCCGCCACCTCCCTTGCATGCCGCTTTCGACCTGATCGTCGACGCCAACACCGCTCGCAATCTTATCCTCTGAATAATCCAGAAACGCCGCCTCCAGCCCGCAACCCAGATCGCAAACCCGCGAACCGGCGCGCACATGCGGATACGCCGCGCGAAACCTCATCCGCGCTATAAAGTGATCGATTCCCGTGTACGCCATTTATTTGAGTTCGTAGTCCCCGATGTACGTGCCCCTACTGATCCCAAGCATGCTGAGGAAGAAAGAACCGAAAATTACTTGAATCCCGATGAACAGCCACATCGACCAGAACAAAACCTGCCGCACCGCCTCCAGCGGCCCGAATCCGCTGGCCACCCACGTCCATACCACCCACACGCACCCGCCCAGCCCCACCGCAAACACAATTCCGCCCAGCAGCAATCCCTTTTCCAGCGTGACGTGCGCCAGTACGCGATTCAGCGACACGTTTCCGCGATCGAATCGCTCCGCGTAACTGAAAACCTTCGCGAACGCGCCAATCGACAAAATCTGCACGCCCAGCAGCGTGAAGATCACCCCGAAAATCATCGTATGTACATCCAGCACCACGCCGCGCGCCACGACCCGTGGCCCCGGATACAGCCAGAACACCAAAAACAATCCCACCGCCACCAACGACCCGCCCGGCAACAGGAAAAGCCAGTTCGGCGCGTACAGCAGCATGAACCGCAAATGCCGCCAGCCGTCGCGAAAGCTTCGCAGATGCGGCGGCCGGCCGCGCTTGTCCGGCCACAACGTGATCGGAATTTCCGTTACCTTCGCACGCAGCTGTGCCGCCTTGATCACGAACTCCGACGCGAATTCCATTCCTGTGCTGCGCAAGTCCATGCGGTCATACACCGCGCGCGTGAATCCGCGCATTCCGCAATGACTGTCCCCAATCCCCGCATGGAAAAACAGATTCAGCACCCGCGACAGCACTGGATTTCCGATGTACTTGTGGTGCCACGGCATCGCCCCGCGCTTGATCTCCCCGCGAAAGCGATTCCCCATCACTACGTCGTATCCCGCGCGCCACTTCTCCACAAATCGCGGCACCTCGCCAAAGTCGTAGCTGTCGTCGGCGTCACCCATGATGATGAAGTCGCCGCGCGCTGCCTCAATTCCCGTCCGCAGCGCCGATCCGTATCCGCGAGCTGCCACGCGCACCACGCGCGCTCCCATCTTCTCCGCAATGTCGATCGATCCATCCGTTGACCCGTTGTCCGCCACCACCACTTCTCCGCGCAATCCCGCCGCGCGAAAAGACGTCACCGCCTTCTGCACGCAAATCCCGATCGAATTCGCCTCGTTCAAACAGGGTATGACCACGGACACATCGATCGCCCTCGCGCGCGCCTCAACCGCGCCATCCGTCACGCCTTCCATCTTCGCTTCAGACTCGATCAACGCTCACGCTTCCGAACCTCGCTGTTTCGCCTGTCCGTCATCACTTCGGTACTTCCTCACTTCCCGGCTTGCTTTTTCTCACTCCACCGCTATCATGGCGCAATCGTCCCACAAGCACACTTGCGCCCAAACGCAGATCGACTCTGAGACGCCCCATTGTCTAACACATCCGACGCCCCCGCCACAGCCGACGGCCTCGACCGCAGCGATGCTTCTTCAGCAAGCAGGACCTCATCGCCAGACTCGATCCACTCGGCGAAAAATCGCGGTCGTCTCCTGCAGGTTCTCGGCATGTGGTTCGGCATCGCCGCCGCCGTCGGCAACACCATCGCCGCGGGCATTGTCCGCACTCCCGGCGATATCGCCAGACTTCTTCCCAATATTTGGGTTTTCTTCGGCGTGTGGATTGTCGGCGGCTGCTACGCGCTGCTCGGTGCCTCGTCTCTCGCCGAATTAGGCGCGGCCATTCCCCGCAGCGGCGGCCAGTACAATTACTCCCGCCGCGCCATCGGCGATTACGCCGGCTTCATCGTCGGGTGGAGCGATTGGCTCTCCACCTGCGGCACCAACGCCGCCGTCGCCATCGTCATCGCCGAGTACAGCGCCGCCTTCATTCCTGGCATCGCCGCGTACCAAAAATTCTTCGCCGCCTCCATCCTCGTTTTATTCATCCTACTGCAATGGCGCGGCGTCAAATGGGGCAGCGGCGCGCAACTCGTCACCGCCGCGATGAAAACCGCCGCCTTCCTCATTCTGGTGATCGCCTGTTTCGCGCTCGGCGGCCATCTGCGCGAAGCTTCTCCCGTAGCCGCGGCTCCCGCCCTCGCTCTCCCCGGCGGCTGGCTCCTCGCGGTCGCCCTCATGCTCGGCCTGCAAGCGGTCATCTACACTGTAGACGGCTGGGACGGCGTCATCTATTTCGGCGAAGAAGTCAAAAATCCCGGCCGCGACGTCCCTCGCGCCATTTTCGGCAGCGTCTTCTCCGTGATGGGCATCTATCTGCTCCTCAACGCTGCGGTCCTGTACGTTCTTCCCATGCGCGAAGTTTCCGGCAACATCTTCGCCCTGGGCCTCGCCGCCGAACGCATCTTCGGCTCTTACGGCGACCCGCTCATCCGCGGTATCATGATCGTCTCGCTGCTCAGTTGCATCAACGCCTGCCAGATGTTCAGCACGCGCATCCTCTACGCCATGAGCTGCGACGGTCTGTTTTTTCGCACTGCCTCGCGCGTCAATAAAGGCGGCACACCCACGCTGGCGCTCTTTCTCAGCGGAGCCGTCGGCATCATCTTCATCCTCGGCTCATTCGAACGCGTCATCGCCATGCTCTCGTTCTTCTTTGTCGCCAACTACACGCTCTCCTACACCTCGCTCATCGCCCTCCGCCAAAAAGAGCCCAACATGCCCCGCCCCTACCGCGCCTGGGGCTACCCATACACCACCGGCATCGCCCTCGCCGGCTCCATCCTCTTTCTGATCGGCTCCATCGTCACTGATCGCGACAACGCCCCGCTCGCCGCAGGCATGCTCATCCTCAGCTACCCAATCTTCCGCGTCATGAAATACGCCGCCTCCAAAACTCCCGCAGCCTAACCCCGCAGCTCGGCCGCGCGGCTCAACCCCGCAACACAGCGCTCCACTTCCAATGTGCCACCGCAAGTTTGTCATCCCGACCGGAGCAGCCCGCTTTTTCTTGCGCTTGTCTTTTTAGCACGGGCTGCGAAGTGGAGGGACCCTGGCTTGATCTCACCGGAACGCATCTCGACGAGATCAATTCCAGTCTCAACGCGCCCCACGAAAAAAAATCCCGACGACATGAAAATGCCGGCGGGATCAGTCTTCTTCACCTCATAACTTCCTTACTTCAATACCTCAGATTTTCTCCGCAATACTCTTCCCCTGCATAAACAACAACAAATAATCCTTCCCACCGGTCTTCGAATCCGTCCCCGACATATTAAATCCCCCAAACGGATGCGCCCCCACCATCGCCCCGGTACACTTCCGGTTCAAATACAAATTTCCGACATGAAAAACTTCCTGCGCCTTCTCCAATTTCGCCGGATTCTTCGAGTACACCCCGCCAGTCAATCCAAACTCTGTCCCATTCGCAATCTCCAGTGCATGATCGAAATCCCGCGCCTTGATCACCGCCAGCACCGGCCCAAATATCTCCTCCTGCGCGATGCGCGCCTTCGGGTCGACGTCCGCAATAACGGTAGGCTGCACAAAAAATCCATCGCCGGGCGCGCGATCTCCGCCCGTTAACACGCGGCCCTCTTTCTTCCCTACATCGATATAACCCAGCACCGTTTTCATCGCCGTCTCGCTCACCACCGGCCCCATAGAGTTCGCGGGATCCTCGCTCGGCCCCACGGTCACCTTTTTCGCGCGCTCCGCAATTTTCTTCACAAAGTCGTCGTATACCTTCTCGTGTACGATCGCTCGCGAACACGCAGAGCACTTCTGCCCTTGATACCCGAACGCCGCCTGCGCGACGCCTTCCACAGCCGCGTCCACGTCCGCTTCCTCATCAACAATCGTCGCGTCTTTACCGCCCATCTCCAGCACCGCACGCTTGATCCAGATCTGTCCTGGCGCGCGCTTCCCCGCCGCCTCGCTGATCAGCAATCCAACTTCCTTCGATCCTGTAAACGAAATAAATCGCGTCTTCGGATGCTTCACCAACGCATCCCCCGCCACCTCGCCCAATCCGGTCACAAACTGCAGCGCTTCCTTCGGCACGCCCGCCTCATACAAAATCTCCACCATCTTTGCCGCCACCGTCGGTGATTCCTCCGACGGCTTCAGCACCACCGTATTCCCAGTCACCAGCGCCGCCGCCGTCATTCCCGTCGCAATCGCCGCCGGAAAATTCCACGGCGGAATCGCCGCTCCCGCCCCCAGCGGAATGTACGTCAGAAAATTCCTCTCGCCCTTCATCGGCGTCACCGCATGCGGCCCCGCCAATCGCAGCATTTCCCGTCCGTAGTACTCCAGAAAATCAATCGTCTCCGCCGTATCGGCGTCCGCTTCCACCCACGACTTCCCCACCTCGTAGCAAATCCACGCTGAAATCTCGAACTTCCTCTCCCGCACGATCTGCGCCGCACGAAAAATAATCTCCACGCGCCGCTCTGCCGGCACCCGCTTCCACGACTCGAACGCCCTGTTCGCCGATTCCATCGCCTGCCCCGCCTGCTCCGCCGAGGCCGACTGAAACACGCCAATCACTTGTTTCGGGTGCGATGGATTCGTGGACATCAATTTCGCGGTGGTCACCACCGCCTTCCCACCGATCCACAACGGATATTCCCTACCCAGCTCCCCCGCCACTTTTTTCAGCGCCGCTTCCATCGCCGTCCGGTTTTCGGCGCGCGAAAAATCCACAAACGGTTCATTCGTGAACTCGCTCACCTGCACTCTAGCTTCCGCAGTCGCCATCACCAGTCTCCTCGTCGCCGGGCAAACGTCTCATTCTACTTCGCGCCTAACCGCACTCACAACCACTTCGACCATCCCTGCGGACGTCTACAGCACACAGCCGATTGCGGCGCGCACCCCTGCGCGGGAGAGTCTTCCGGCGGTCTCGTCCGCGCAAACTGGCCACCATCGTGGCGAACATATGGAGAAAGTTAAGCGAGTTCCGAAGAAACACGGCCTTACGGTCCTCCTTGTCGACGACAACCCCGCAATCCGTCGCGAGCTGTCCAAGCTGTACCTTTCCGATGGCTTCGCCATTTCCGGTCAAGCCGGCAACGGCCGCGAAGCCATCGACCTCGCCAAGAAAATTGCCCCCGACCTCATCGTCCTCGATCTCTCCATGCCCGTCCTCAACGGTCTCGACGCCGCTCCCCACCTCCGCAAACTGGCGCCCGATGCGGCAATCGTGCTCCTGACCATGTACCCCGTCGACGCCGTCTCCGCCCAGGCTCGGCAAGCCGGCGCCGATCTCGTCCTCTCCAAGACCGAATCCTCCGAAAACATCCTCACCAAATCCCACGCCGCAATCGACCACCGGCGCGCCCATCACACACGCTAAACATTCCTCTCAAACTGACCTCGTGCTCCTCATTCGCGTCCTCATTGCCATGTAGCCGCCGGGCTTTAGCCCGGCCAGCATCCAGCGCACTACTCGCCCTTTTGGAATCCTGATGTTGATCCGGCGATCAATTCGCTCCCACCTGCCTCCGCAAAAACTCCAGCGTCCTCCGATTGAACTCCTCCACCTTTTCATAAATCGGCGCGTGCGCGCACCCCTCAAAGACGACCAGCTCGGAATTCCGAATCCCATTCTTCAACGGCTCCGCGAAACGCAACGACGTCACCTGGTCCGTCCGCCCGAATGTGATCTGCGTCGGCGCCGCAATCTTCCCCAGTTGTGCCGACACGTCATGCCCGATCACCGCATGCGCCTGCTGCAAAAACGCCGCCACCGGCTGCGCCGGCCGGCTTCGCACAAATCCCGCCAATGACTCGATGTACTCCGGCTTCGCCGCATACAACTCCGGCGTAAAACACCACGGAAAGATCGCCGCCACCGTCATCTCGGCAACGCTCCCCAACGCCTCCGCCATCGTCTGGAAACCTCCGATCACCGTCTTGATGAACGGATCCGTCTTCGTCCACGCGCTATGCAGCGACAACGACTGCACCATGTCCGGATGCTTGGCCGCCAGCCACATCCCCACCGCCGTCCCCAGCGACAGCCCCGACACATGCGCTTTCCGGATTCCCACCGCTTGCATGAACGCGGCAATGTCGTCCGCCAGTGTCTCCGTCGAATATGCCCCGTCGGGCTTGTCCGACTCCCCCGTCCCCCGCAAATCCACCGAGATGCACGTAAAGTGCTTGGCGTACTCGGCCACTTGAAACGCATAGCAAGCGTGATCGGCCGACAAAAACGGAATCAGAATCAGCGGCTCCCCGCTCCCCTGCTGCTCGTAGTTCATCGTGATGTTCTTGACCGCGACCTTAGGCATCTCGCGCTCCTTCCGCACCCCGCAGCGCGCATCATACGCCTGGATCCCGATGTAGGCGCCGGGTTTCAACCCGGCGTCTCAACCCCAGCACCCCCCACCTGGCATCCACAACGCTCCGTGCGAGTAACTCCGGGCCGCACCGAAAGACCCCGCCCTTTGCGAGCGGCGCCGGCACCTCCACCGCGCCTTTTTTGCCATCGTCACAACCGACCCCCAGGACCACCGCCCGTGTGTGCACGCTCTATCCACGTCCCTTCTTGCACTTGCAGCCAACTCGAACGAAGTATCGCCTTTTTCCTCCAATTAGTACTATAATGTAATATTACTTTACAATTTATCTCATCCGCGCTACCCTGCGCCATGAACTCTCGAAATCCAGCTTCGCCCACCAGCCGCCTTCCTGCGTTTACCTTCACGGGTCACGGACCACAGGCCACCAGCCGCGCGCACAAGCGCAGCCTCGATTTCGATCTTCCCAGCAACAAATCTACGCGCAACCCGTTTCCCCTCAGCACTCTGCAGCCTCTTTGCAAATTGACGGGGGTATACCCCCAATCCCACTCTCAGAAAGCGAGCACTACCATGCATCCGCAAGCACTCGATCCCGCTTTCCTTCACTACTGTAGCCATCGCACCCCACCGGACGCCGCTGCCACTTCCCAGTCTTCGGCAACTCTGCCCTCTGCTCTCGCCACTCCCCCAAGTAGGTCCCGCAGGCCGAAGCCGACGTCACCGCCGAGTTCGGCAACCAGCTCCTCTCCACTCCCCAGCGCGCTGCCAACATCAACGCCTTCCTGGCTCGCCTGGCCATTCTCGTGGTCCAGAACCACATTTCCCCTCGCCGCGCCGCCGTCCTGGCTTACGTCTCGAACCTCCTGCTCGGTTCCTTGCCGGAAATCGACCGCGAAAACGACACCGGCCGCTTCCCCCCAAACTCGTCGCCCTAGCGGTCCAATCCGCCGCCGCGCATCCAACGGCGCACGCGGCCGCCGATCGATGCGCCGTTGCGGAATCGACTGAATGCGGTGAGGTGTCTTCAGGCCTGCCCGATCCAACGACCACTCAAGACAGGAAACCACCGAACCCAACTAGACCGGCTCGCGTTGCTCTAGCTGTAAAGCGAGGCTGAGCCCGCTTACACCGCCTGCAGATCGGTGTCCGGAGCTGGATATCCCAGGATGCGCAGCATGGCGACGATCTGACCTTTATGGTGAAACGCGTGCGTGATCACATGCAGCAGGATAAACGCCGGACTTCGCAACTCGCCGCCCCAATCCTGCGGAGGCTTCGCCAGCGTCGTGTTCAGCTCCGCTTCGCTCAGGCTGTCGAGATAAACACGCGTCGCTTCCCGAATCCGGCCCTTCGTCGCCTGCAGCGCCGGCATCGTCGCTACATCTTCTTCCCGCCAGCCTGCAAACGCCTTGTACTGCAAATCGTGCACCCAGCCTTCCTCGCAGCTGAGAATGTGCAACAGCTGCTTCCACACCGAGGGATGGCCGAATCCAGACACTGGCTCGCGGAGCAAATGATCCGGAACGGTCAAGACATGGCGCAACAAAAGATCCACCCTCTCGTGCATCAACCCATGCAATTCCCGAATTCCGGCCTTGTTGAACATTGTGGGTGCCTCCAAGTATTTACCTGCGACCACGGGCTGGCCTCGCCAAAGAGCGCGCCCGCCGGATGTAGAAACAATTGTCCACGTCCATCAGATACCGCCGTTTCGTTACCATCCTTTGCGCTTCTGCGGCCGGTCCTGGCCTCGCCCCGGCGAGCTCTCTTTCGGCAGGGCCACAAGCAACTCGAACGCTTCCGCCATCGGTCCTTTGTTCCCGCGCAGGTCAGTCTCACGGGCGCTCTAGCGAAATCTGCGCTTGCTTGCTGATTTGGAATTTTTTGGGTTGTCGCGTCATTTATTCCCCCGCAACGAAAATGTTTGAGCATACGCCTTCCCCGGGATGCTCGCTCAACTCTGGTTGGCTCTCACTTTCTGGCTTCGCGCTTTGCTCCAGTACTGTCGGTCCAAGCCTTGTCGGACCAGTGTCTTGATCACCGCTTGGCGGCTGATGTTCAGTTCCTCCGCAGCGTCATCGAGCTCGCGCAGCATGCCGGCAGTGAAATCTACATTGACTCGCTGTATGGGTTCGACCATTCGCCCGGCATTGGTGAAGAATGGCGAAACGTCCTTTCCCCGCTCGGCCAGCCGGGCGATCGATTCCGCAGAAACCGCTTTGCCCTTCTTACGAGTGCTCTTCATACAACTCCTTTTCCTTCCTCATCGCGCGCCACAGCGTCACCAAATGTAAAAATTTGCCATCGGCATCGTCGCGAACTTCAAAAATCAGGGAGTATAGTTGCTGCCCAACTCATCCGATCGCACGAAATTGCCCGGACTCATCGGCACACTCATCCAGATAGTACGGGTGCGAGAAAATCTCCTGCGCTTCCTCGAACCCTATACCACGCTTCGGATTGCTCCACAGCCTCCTGCTCTTACGAAGATCAAAATGAAATCGCATCGGAGTGGTATAACAGTTATATCACACCCCTTAGAGGCCGGCTTCACGGACTTGCCACTACCTAGAGGCGGCTAGATAATCCGCAGCGCAGGGCGTCGGCGTATGCAACGCTGGCGCATGTCGAGGACCACACTGTGGCTATTACGTTTCGATCGACCTATCCCGTCGAGCGCACCATGGCGTTCGAGCGTGAATATCATCCGAACTTGCGGCTTACCTTGCCCGAGAAGCAGCACCTGCTCAAACGTGCCATCGTTATCTGGATGTTTGAAAGGGGCCGGCTGGTCGGCGAAACCTACGGAATCACCCTGGACGGGCAGGATGAAATGCCCGGCTGCCCGCGCGATCCGCACGCCATCTACTGCTACTCCAACACTATCCTTGGAAAATACAAGGGCAAGGGCTACGGCTCGATCCTGAAGGCCGCGTTCATCGGCCGCGTCTCACCGCATTTCCATCGCATCTACGGACACGCGCGCCCGGGAGCCAGCCAGGCGCTGAACAAGAAATTCGGTGCGCGCTTTCTGCACACCCATCGCAACTGGTTCCAGACCGGCGAGGACTATAAATCCTACGTGCTGGATCTGGAAGGCGCGACGGATTGAAGTAAGAAGGAAGGAAGCAAGGAGGCAAGGAGGGGAAGATTTCGAGAACGGCCGGAGCGTTGGTCATCGGTGACCGGAAGCCCTGGCAAAAACCGGGGACTCGATGGTGCCGCTGACTTTGAAGGGAAATGACAGCAAGCCATCCTTTACGGTGGCGCCCGCGAAGCGCGCGAACGTGTTGGTGAAAAATCCCTGCTTGGTGGTGATGCGCGCGACGCCTTGGTAGTCCAGCTCGTCCGAGCCGTCCACGTTCACGTTTCCGGCGGCGTCGACATCGACGCCGTAGCCGTCGATATCGATGGTCTTGCTGCTGATGCGCAGGTTGGCCAGTTCCAGATCGGTGGAGATGCGGTTGAACGAAGCGGGATTATCCTTCGCGGGGCCCTGATTGTTGAATTTCACCAGGCGCATCAGATTTTCGTTGAGCGCCAGGCTGGGCACGCGGCCATTGTGCAGCGTCACGTGCCCTTGCCCGCGAATTCCCGCGAGCGGCCGGCGGGTGTGCAGGATTTGTCCAGCCAGTGTGAGGTCGCCTTCCATCTGGCCGGTCATTTTGCCGCGTCCGTTCTCAAAGGGCTGCAACACCGCGACCATATCGACGCCGCTGAATTTTGCGGTGGTTCGAAACGCCGGACGTTTCCCGGTCAAATCGAAAAAGAGCGATCCGGAAGCGTGCCCGCCGCACGCATCGGCTTTCAGGTCGGCCAGAAAAACTTGCTTGGCCCAGAGCTGCAGCGTGAAGCTCAGGTTCTTCGCATCGATGACGCCAAAACTGAAGTGCTCCGCCCGAACGCGTCCCTGGCCGCCCATCGAACTGGCGGACGGATCGATCATGGCGTCCACATTCACGCGATCGAGTTCGCCATAAATTTCATGTGCTTCCAAGAACACCGGGCCCGGCGCATTCGACGGCAACAGGTTCGAGGCCACCAGTTGTCCGCGGAGGATGGTCACCCGGCCGATCTCGCCCAACGTGAATGGCTTGTTCGCCGGCTTGGTGTTGGGATTCTCGAAATTCCACGGACCGTCGGGATCGGACGTCGGATTCACCGACGGGCGGTCGAGCACCAGCGAGGTGATCACGATGTGCCGATGCAACAAAGCTCGTGGATCCAGCTGGGCGCCGATGCGCGCCACTTTCACGATGTAGCCCGCGGGAAACGGCGGCGCGTTGCGCAAGCCGAAATCTTCGACGCTGATCGCCAGCGGGAAAAAGCGCAGCGCGAGCCGCCCGATCTCCACGGGCTTCCCAGTTCTCTGCTGCAGATAGGAGATCACCCGCGGCCGATAGCGATCGACATTTAGCAAAAGGCGAACAGCCAGCGCGATGGCGATCAACGCGGCAGCGGTGATTAGAAGAGCGACTTTGCGGCGCGTGGCCATAACGATGGTGAAGCCATAAAGAATGGTGAAGAATGATACGGGAATTTGGATGCGCCAGGCCCCAACAAGAGGATGCGTTGAGATGTTCTGGCTAAATGCGCAGGCGTTGGAATGCCGTGGTCTGCAGCCTGGGCCTGGTTACGGATTGCGTGGCGACGCTAGATTCGAAACCCTGCCTACCCCCCGAGAGGGCCTCAAGCCACGCGTTCGGGCGTGGCGTAGGACTAGTACCAGATACAACACCGGGGCCCACATGACCGGAGCATTGGCGAAACCTAGGAGGCAAACTGGGGTTCCTATAAGTAAGGCGCCGGGGAGCCCAGTGAAAATCCCGGCTGAAGCAGCCCTATGTCACTATAATTGTGACACTTAATGGAAGCGCAACAGGATCTTTTGGGGAGGATTTCATGCGTAAATGGATGCCGATGTGGACTTTGCTGGCGACGCTGGCGGTGGCCCTGTGGCCGACGGCCTCAAGCGCCCAGGTTGCTGTGGGCGTATCAATTCGGGTTGGTCCGCCGGCCATTCCGGTGTACGAACAGCCGCCCTGCCCGGTGGAAGGCTATCTGTGGACGCCGGGCTATTGGGCTTACGGCAACACCGGCTACTACTGGGTGCCGGGAGTGTGGGTGGCGCCTCCCCGGCCGGGATTCTTGTGGACGCCGGGCTATTGGGGCTGGAATGAAGGCGTGTACCGCTGGCATGCCGGCTACTGGGGCCCGCACGTTGGCTTCTATGGCGGCGTGAATTACGGCTTTGGTTACGGCGGCGTGGGATTTTACGGCGGGGAGTGGCGCGGAAACCACTTTCACTACAACACCGCGGTGGTACGAGTGAACACCACCGTTGTGCACAACACCTACATCAACCGCACGGTGATCGTGAATAATACGAATCGCGTGGCCTACAACGGCGGACCGAGCGGAATCAACCGCCGGGCAAATGCGGATGAAGAGCGCTGGGGCCGGGAATCTCATGTGCAGGCGACCAGCGTGCAGATGTCGCACCAGAACAACGCCAGAGCAAATCGTGGAAACTTTGCGTCTGAGAATCACGGACGCCCGGCAACGCCGGCGATGAGCCGTGTGGGCGCGCGTGAGGTCCATCAGCAGGACCGTATTGCGAATGGTGTGCGATCGGGCCAGCTGACGCCTCACGAGACCGCCCACGTCGAACGCCAGGAAGGGCGCATCAACCAGCAGGTGCACAACGAACGCGCGGCCAATGGGGGTCACTTGACCGGCCAGGAACGCGCGCAAGTCAACCGCGAGCAGAATCACGTGAGCCGCGAAATCCAGCGGGACAAGCACAATGACCGCGTGGATCGTCCGGCGGACGGCGATCACGGGCGACCGCACCGGTAACCGTTCGTCCAGAATAATAAGTAGAAGAGCCGCCTCCCGCCGAAGTGCTTCGCCGGAGGCGGTTTTCTTTACCAGAAACTCACAGAAGGTGAACAGGATTTGCGGTAGGATAACTATAACCTGGCCCATTGGAACGGAAAGTCCGATGGAACGAGAACGACGCCGGGTGCCCAGGTACCAGTTCATAGCCCCTGCTGAATTGGTGGAAGAGGCCTCGGGCGCGCGGTCCAAGTCGTGGGTGGCGGATTTAGGATCGCAGGGATGTTCCCTCAGCGTCAGCAACCCGCTACGCGCAGGTAGCATTGTCCAGTTGAAAATCGGAACCGATCCAAGGGAGCCCTTTCAAGCGCGATCGATTGTCGTTCATTCCAACGGCGAGCACGCCGGCTTGCTGTTCAGCGAGATCAAACCACATTCGTCGGCGATTCTGGAAAAGTGGCTGGCGTCAGCGAAATTTCCGAAACAAACGAGCACGAAGCACGCGGATTGATGCCGGAGACACGGCGTTCGTTGCGGATTCCTGCGTATTAAGGAACGACCTGAACGGAGTTGCTGGCCAAGGCCATAGGTGAGTAAGTGTCTCAGTTGCTCGCAGTGTAACACCCGAAGTGCGTGATTTCTTAGACGTTTGAACCCGCTACATGATCCGGGCGTTCTTGAGACCGGCCGGTTCGCGCAGTCTTGACAGCGCGTGAGAGGCATGATGATACTTGCGCCTCTCGAGCGATCGTGCTGACAGACGTGCGCCGAAAAGCGCGAAGGGACCTCATGAAAATTGAGCTGGCAGGGATTTTGGTTGTGGGTTTGCTGCTGCCGGGGACGGCGATGATGGCACAGACACAGGATAGTGCTGGGGCGGCGGGCGCGGGAGTTGCGAAGGTGGAGTTTGAAAACGAGCAGATTCGCGTGGTGCGGGTGTCGTATGCGCCGCACCAGAAATCGGCGATGCACAGCCATGCGGGGCGATTTGTGGTGACTTTGACGAAGAACCACACGCGGAGCATTGCGCCAGACGGGGCGGCAAAGACTTCCGAGCGCGCGGCGCATGAATATTATTGGGGCGACGCGGTGACGCACCAGATCGAGAATTTGTCGGACGAGCGGATGGAGAACATTGAGATTGAATTCAAGCTTTCAAAGACGGTGGGCGTGGAAGTGAAGCCGCCGAACAAGGCTCCGGTAGCGGGTAATGGGACGGAGAACGATCCGGTACCGGTGGAACGTGAGCCGCATCATCATGTGGTGTTCGAGAATCAATACTTGCGATTGCTGGATGTGCTGGTCCCGGCGGGCGAGATGACTTTGTTCCATACGCATTCGCTGGACAATGTGGCGGTGTTGCTGGCGGACACTACTTTGAAGAATCAGAATCCGGGAGAGGATTGGACGGAGCGGCCGATTACACATGGGTCGGTGGGATTTCGGGCGGGAACGAAGACGCCTTATACGCACCGGATCATGAACCCCGGGTCGGTGGTGTTTCATGTGATGGATGTGGAGATTTTGCCGTGAGGATCGGGAGCGAAAATATCTCGTCGAATTGCGTCGTGTAGTGATTGCGCCACGGTCCCCCCACTGCGCAGCCCGCGCTCGTCGTTGTCCTACAGAAAATTGGCGAGCGCAGGAAAAAGCGGGCTGCTGCGGTCGGGATGACAGGATTTGCTCATCGTGAGAATTGAGAGTCACTTTGTTGGGGCTGGCGGGGCGGGGAGCATGTTGCGGATGGCGGCGATGCGCCAGCCTTCTGGCGTGTGGATGACGAGCAGAGCGGTCCACATTTTGCGGGTTTCGCCACCCACCAGGCCGGTGAGTTCGTAGCGGCCGTCGGCTAGAGCGACTTCCTTGGAGAGAAACCGGACAGACTCCACGGTGATGGTGCGCTGGCCGCCGATGTTGCGGGAGCTGGCGAGGGTGCCGCGGACGACGGCGTCGCGGCCCTTGCGCCATTCGCCGGAGGAGACGAGTTGATCGGCGTCGGCGGTGAAGAGAGATTCGAGGGCATGGGCGTCCTGATGGTCGCGGGCGTCCATGTATTTCTGCACGATGTCGCGGATGGGGGCCGGATCAGGATCGCGGGTGGCGGCGGCGTCTCGCGATGCGAGCGACGCCAGAACGATGGCGGCCAGCGATAATCCAAAAATCTTACCCATCAGGCCAAGCAGTTTACGCATCCGCGACTCCAGAAAAGCGGCGATCTTTGGCGAGATCAGTCTACCGCCAAATGCGGGCCAACGTTGACAGCGGTAGTTGACGGGAGAATACTTGGGGTCCGCAACGCAGTTTGCGTATATGTGAGCGTGGTGACTCCATGAAAAAAGCAAAAACCAAAAAGAGCGCAGCGAAAAAAGGCGGCACTGCGCGGGCGAAGGCAAAATCGGCAGCCCCGAAGACGAAGATCGGCGCCGCCGAGGCGGATCTGGGCGCGAAGCTCAGCTTCAATCACGCCATGATTTATGCGCGAGACGTGGGTAAGGCGATTCTTTTTTATCGCGACCTTCTGGGATTCAAAGTGATCGAGGATTTTCGCCACGAAAACCAGTCGGTGTACGCGCGGCTGCGGGCTCCCGGGGGAGAGGGAACAATCGCGCTGCATCAAGCGGCGCCGGGAGCGCCGGTGACGAGCGACGGAGTGCGGTTGTATTTCGAAATTCGCGAGCTGGATGACTTTTGCCGGAAGCTGCAGCAGAAGAATTTTTATATCACGCAGATGCCGAGGATGATGCCGTGGGGCTGGCGGCACGCGTATCTGAACGATCCGGATGGGCATGAAATCAGCTTGTATTGGGCGGGCGAGAACCGCATGAAGAAGACGGTGATACAGGCAGCGGCGAAGGCGGCGCGGGCCTAGACGATGGCGAAAGACCAGGGGATGAAAGACGAGAGGAGACGAACGTGAGCATGAAGATTCTGGCGTTGGTGTTGACGTTCGTGGCGCTCCAAGCGCCGGTTTTTGCGCAAGCAACGAAAACAGGAGGCAGCTCGACGGGAAGTGGAGGTTCGACGTCTTCTTCACCGCCAGCGACCGTGGATCCGGCAAAAATGATGAATCGGGACCTGGACACATTGCACAAAATGGGGCGAGCCGGGGATCGGCTGACGGGCAATGTTACGGTGACAGGCGGGTCAGTCCCGTGGGATCCGATTACGGTAACCGTGGTGTGCGATGGAAAAGAAAAGTACACAACGAACACGGACGGGAAGGGATTTTTCGCGATCAATTCCGTCGACGATCGCGGGCCGAATACGGTGAAGGCCGATCCCAAACCGGCCGGATGGCAGTACCTGGGATGTAATGTGCAAGCGGTGCTGCCGGGTTTCAATTCGAGCACGCTGGCGATCGCAAACCGCGGCCTGACCGACAGCACGAACATCGGCACGATCAAGCTAACGCGCGAGGAGAATTCCGGTGGCAGCGCGGTAAGCAGCACGACGGCGAGCGCTCCTAAAGATGCAGCGAAAGCGTTCGAAAAAGCGCGGGCGGCGTGGCTGGAGAACAAGCCTGCCAATGCAATGAAAGAACTACAGAAGGCGGTGCAGGAGTATCCGCAGTTTGCCGAGGCGTGGTATCAGATGGGGCGGCTGCAGGAAGGGAGCAATCCGACGGAAGCCGCGAATGTGTTCCGCAAGGCTGCGGAGGCCGATCCAAGATATGTTTCCCCGCACGTGCAACTGGCGTTGCTGGCGAGCCAGGGGCAGAAGTGGCAGGAGGTTGTGGATGAGACGAAGCGTGCGCTGGATCTCGACCCTCGGGGAACGGCGCTGCTGTGGTATTACAACGCGCTGGGAAATTTTCAGTTGAACGATATGGGAGTGGCGGAATCCTCAGCCACCAAAGCGCTGGCGATGGATCCACTACACGAGCAACAGAACACCGAGCAACTACTGGCGGTGGTGCTAGTCAAGAAGATGGATTACGCGGGCGCGCTGGCACATTTGAAGAATTGCCTGACGTATTTCCCGCCGGGGCCGAATCTCGATCTTGTGAAGGAACAGATTGCGCAGATTGAGCCAGCAGTGAAGAAGCCGAGCTAGTTCGGCGCGGCGGCGGTGACGAAACCGGCTTTCACGCAGTCACAATACCCACATTATGGGCGCCCACAATCCGATCAGGCCGTGAGCTCACGGACGGCTTCGGAGAAGATGCTGGTGTGGGCGTCGATGTCGTATTCCGTTGTGGCGGGACACATCAGGGCCATGTTGTGGAAGGGCGTGAGCAGGACGCCGCGGTTGAGCGCGTAAAGGTGGAGGAAGCGCTCGAGTTCGAAATCAGAGGCGGCGTAGGATTCGGCGCCGTTGCGCGGGGGGTGCTGCGTGAAGGTGTATTCAACTCGGGAGCCGAGGCGCGTGACGCTCCAGGGCAGTTGCGTGGCACGGATTTGCGCGGCGACGCCGTCGGCGAAGCGCTCCGCGAGCGGGATCATATGTTCGAAGGCTGCGGGTGTGAGCGCATGCTCTAGCGTGGCGCGCATGGCGGCGAGTGAGAGCGCATTGCCGGCGAGAGTGCCGCCAATTCCACCGACGTCGCAATCTTCCAAATGAATGCGGGCGGAGATGCGCTGGGCTACTTCTTCGGTGCAGCCGTAGGTAGCACCAGGGATGCCGCTGCCGATCGGCTTGCCAAAGACCAGGAGATCGGGATCGAGCGTCCATTCGCGGGTGCACCCGCCGGGGCCGGCACAAATGGTGTGGGTTTCGTCGGCGATGAGGAGTGAACCGTAGCGGCGGGTGAGTTCGCGGGCGGCGCGCCAGTAGCCGTCGTCGGGGAGGATGATGCCGACGTTGGTCATGGCGGGCTCGGCGAGGACGCAGGCGACATCGTTGTGCTTGAGGGCCGATTCGAGGGCGGCGAGATCGTTGAACTCGACGACGCGGGTGGTCTCGGCGGGATTGACCGGCGGGCCGATGTTGCCGCGGCGCGGGCCGACGGCGCTCGTGGTGGCGTCGATGATGGTAGCGAAGGATTCGTCGACGGTGCCGTGATAGCAAAAGTTGAAGACGAGAATTTTCGGGCGCTGGGTGATTTCGCGAGCGATGCGGATGGCGAAGCGGTTGGCGTCGGTGGCGGTCAGCGTGAATTGCCAGAATGGAAGGCCGAAGCGGCGGCGGAGTTCTTCGCCGACCCAGAGGGAGTCTTCGGTCGGAAGCATCAGGGTGATGCCTTCGCGGACGCGGCGGGCGATGGCGTCGGCGACAACTGGCGGCGAGTGACCGGTCATCGCGCCGGTGTCGCCGAGGCAGAGGTCGATGTAGTCGCGGCCGTCGACATCGGTGAAGTGCGCACCCTGCGCGGATTTCACGAAGATCGGGAAAGGGCCGGCCCATTTCTTCATCCAGTTCATGGGGACGCCACCGAGCAGCGAGGACTGGGCGCGCTGGTAGTGGGCGGCGGACTGTGGATGATCGGAGATGAATCGCTGGGTCTCTCGAGTGTGAAGCTGGTTCAGTCTGGCGCGATCTATTTCGGTCATGAGAGCGCGGGTAATTTAGCAGAAAGACGGCGGCGAAAGCGATTCGGGGAGGAGACTGGAACTTGATTTACCGCGACGCAGCTAACCCGAAGCTTGCAGTCGAAAAACGGGAATCTCCGGGCGGACGTTGAAACGAACTTGCAGCAAATGGCCAACCCCACGGCTGATGTACATGCGACGGTTCCCGGATAGTGCGAACTCGCCAGAGGTGTAGCGTTTATTCTTGACCGGGAGCAAAGGCGGCGGCAGGAACGGAGGTTTGCACTGACCTCCGTGAGTATGACCGCAAAGGATCCAGCCTTCGTATTGGCCCCACACCGACTCATCCGCGGTGTCCGGATTGTGGCACAACACGATCGTGGAGGCATCCCCACTCTTCTTGATGATGATCTCCCCGGGATCGAAAACAGGGCTCCACAAATCTTCCAGTCCGACGAACTGCAGTCCGGAGATGGTCACCGCCTCGTTGCGAAGCAGCGTCACTCCTGCGTTGCGCACGATGGCGCTGACGCGATCCGCTACATCGAGCATGCTCCAGCCGAAACCGTAGTCGTGATTTCCCAAAATTCCGATGGTGCCGATGCGTCCGTGAGGCAGCTCTGGGGAGATGCGCTGAAGATGTTCCAGTTCGCGCGCACCACGGTAGGTGATCCAGTCTCCAGTATAAATCACAAAGTCGGGAACGAGTTGCCGCACTCGCCGGAAGGATTCGAGAATGTAAGCGTCGTCCACGCGCGGACCGACATGGGTATCGCTGATTTGCGCAAGGGTGCACCCTTCGAGCGAAGCCGGCAAACCGCAAACCGGCAACGCGGGGAACGTGAATTCAAGCCAGTGCGGCTCGACCTGCCAGGTGTACAAACCCGTGGCCAAAGCAAGCGATCCAACGGCCGAAAACGATTTCAGTGCTTGGCGTCGAGTAGGCATTCCATGGTTCCGGCTGGCCCGATCACAGCAGGTCCCGGTTTTCACCGCGGGCGTCTATTGCACGCATGCACACATCCTCACATTAGCAGAATCCGAGGGCGAGATACGCGGCAGTTGGCGAGGCTGCAACTAGCTCAGCGCAGCGAGTGAATGATTTCGCGCGCGGCGTTGGCCCCGGATGCGCCTGTCAGGCCGTTGCCGGGGTGCGTGCCGGAGCCGCAGAGATAGAGGCCGCGGATCGGCGTTTGGTAGCGGGCCCAGTCGAGGACCGGGCGCATGGTGAAAAGCTGATCGAGAGCGAGTTCGCCGTGGAAAACGTGGCCGCCGGTGAATCCGTAGGCGGCCTCCAGATCGTGTGGAGTGATGACCTGCATGGATTCGATGAGCTCGGTGATACCGGGCGCGTAGATGGAAAGCGTTTCGACGACGGTCTCGCCGAGTTCCTGGCGCTTGTTGCTCCAGTCGCCGCTTTTCAGTTTGTAAGGGGCGAACTGAACGTAGGCGGAGAGCACATGCTTGCCTTCGGGCGCGAGCGACGGATCGAGCAGCGTGGGGATGGTGACGTCCAAATAGGGCGCGGACGAGAGCTGGCCGTATTTCGAAGCATCGAAGGCGCGTTCGAGATAATCGATCTCGGGTCCGATATGGATGCGGCCCGAGAGCGCCTTGATGAAGCCGTCGGGCGCGATGGCGTCGGTGAGCGCAGGAAAAACGGGCAAGACGCCGAGCGCGAGATTGACCTTGGCAACGGTGCCGGCGGCGCGGATGTTTCGAATGCGCAGTGCGAATGTCGGATCGAGCTGCGAGGGATCCACAAGGTTGAAGAAAGTGCGCTTGGGATCGACGCCGGAAACAACCGCCTCGGTGGCGATTTCTTCGCCGTCGACGAGGATCACGGCATTGACGGCACCGTTCTTGATGCGAATTTGCTGCACGTGCGAATCGGTGCGGATTTCGACACCAGCTTGGCGAGCTGCGTCGGCTAGCGCGCGTGTGAACGCCCCCAGGCCGCCACGTGGAAATCTCGCCGGTCCAACGGGATGGGGATCGGCGGCGGCGCGCAGCAGCAACACCGCGGTGCTGCCGGCAGACCAGGGGCCGAGCGCGGTGCCAAAAATACCGCGCGCAGCGACCACTGCGCGAATCAATTCCGTGTCGAAAAATTCCGCGGCAAAATCTGCGGCAGCCATGGGGCCCCAGCGCAGCAGATTGAAGATGCCGTCTTTGCCGAGGCCGCGGACGTTGCGGCCAGTCTTGAAAAGATTCCAGAGATCCTTGGGCGAAGGCGATTCGATGTCTGGGGGCGTGATCGAGGCAATCTGCGCGCAGACTTCGGCGACGTGCTCGAGCGCGTCGGCGAATTTCGTGTAGTTGGCGGCGTCTTTGGCGGAGAGATGCGCCATGCCGCCGGCGGTCTTAGCGTGATCGTTGTAGAACAGCAGGGCCTTGCCGTCGGGGGTCGGCGCGAAAACGCGTGGGTCGGGATCGTAGAGGTGGAGGCCGAAGCGCTCGAGTTGCATGTCGCGCGCGACGTCGGAGCGAAGCGGGCCAACGGTGTGCGCCAGTGTGGAAACGCGAAAGCCGGGATGAAATTCCTCGGTGATGGCGCCGCCACCGACTATTTCTCGGCGCTCGAGGATGAGCGGCTTGAATCCGCCCTTGGCGAGATAAAACGCGGCCACCAGCGCATTGTGACCGCCACCGATGAACACCACGTGCTGTCCGATGGGCATGGTCAGTTTTTCTCGCGGTTGTGCGATGAGGGGGAAGCGGATTCAACCGCGGGCTCAGGGACCGGTGGTGGCACGGGCTCGACGAAGTCTGCCGATTTCGGCGTCTGGGTGCGCGGTGTCGCGCCCGACTTACCCGGGTGCCTGGCTGCGGAGATTTTCTGCCAATCCTTGAGAATCACCTGGCTGGCGATGCGCCCTGGCGCGCCCATGATGCCGCCGCCGGGGTGAGTGGCGGAGCCGCACATATAAAGGTTGTCGATCGGGGTGCGGTAGTAGGCCCAGCCAGGTACGGGCCGCAGGAAGAAAAGCTGCTCGAGCGAAAGTTCGCCCTGAAAGATATTGCCCTGGGTCAGGCCAAACTCGCGCTCCAGATCGAGCGGCGTCAGCACTTGCCGGCCGACGACAATTTTTTTGATGTTGGGAGCATGCTCGGCAATGGTGTTGACGACGGTGTCGCCGAAGGCGTCGCGCTGATCGTCCCAGGTACCTTTGGCGAGCTTGTACGGCGCGTACTGCACGAAGCACGAGAGCACATGCTTGCCCGGCGGCGCGACGCTGGGATCAGTAAGGCTGGGAATGACCATGTCGATGTATGGACGGCGCGAAAAATGACCGTACTTCGCGTCATCGTAGGCGCGCTCCATATACTCGATGCCCGGTGAAATCGAAATCGCGCCACGAAGGTGCGCGCCGGGGCCAGGCATGCACCTGAAGTCGGGCAGAGCGTCGAGTGCCACGTTCACTTTGCCGGAAGAGCCGCGGTATTTATAACGGCGAACGCTGGCGAGAAAATCGGAAGGTAGATCGTTGGGTTCGATGAATTTTTCGAAGGTGAGATGCGGATCGACGCTGGAGGAAACGACGCCTGCGGAAATTTCCTCTCCAGATTTCAGCGCCACACCAGTTGCGCGGCCGTTCTTGATCAGAATTTTGTCCACTGCGGCCTGCGTACGAATTTCGACACCGGCCTCGCGCGCGGCCGCGCCGATGGCGTTGGAAATCGCACCGGTGCCGCCGCGGCTGAATCCCCAAGAGCGAAACGCGCCGTCAATCTCGCCCATGTAGTGGTGCAGCAAGACATACGCCGTGCCCGGCGAGCGAATGCCCAGGAACGTGCCGATAATGCCGGAGGCCGACATGGTGGCCTTGAGGACGTCGGTCTCGAACCACTGATCCAGAAAATCCGCGGCGCTCATGGTCATGAGCTGAACAAGCGTGTAACGCTCGTCCGAGGAGAGCGAGCGGAAGCGCTGCATCAGAAAATGGAGCTGTTTGAGATCGCGCGGATGCAGCGTCGTGGGATCCGGCGGGATCATCGACAGCAGCGGCTTCACGAAGCGGCACATCGGAGTCATCATTTTCGAGAATTCGTCGTAGGCTTCGGCGTCGAGCCGCGAGTGCCGGCGAATCTCGCGCTGGGTGCGTGCATGATCGTTCATACGCCACAGGTAATCGCCATTGAGCATCGGGGAAAAGGTGCCATCGAGGGGCAGAATTTCCAGTCCATGCCGCGGAAGGTCAAGCTCGCGAATGATTTCAGGGCGCAAAAGCGAGACTACGTAGGAGCATTCCGAGAAAAGAAAGCCGGGAATGATCTCTTCAGTGACCGCGGCGCCACCCAAAACGTGGCGGCGTTCCAGCGCGAGGACTTTTTTGCCCGCCTTCGCCAGATACGCAGCATTGACCAGGCCGTTGTGCCCGCCGCCGATCACGATTACGTCATAGTGCTGCGCCATCGGTATAACTCCGCCGTGAGTCCGCAATGAGAAGAAGAAGCTGCGGTGGAAGATTGGACATTGTACCGGGAGCAGCGAGGGAGGTACAAGCAGACCCCAGTCGCGGGATACGATAGCTTCGCCCTTTTGCAGAGAGTATCTTAACAGCCCGGGCACTAAGACATAGGCTCGGCGAAAATTTCGGAGGCTATTTGCCCCATGTCCCGTCCGGGCGGCACCGAAGTCGATGTACAGAAACTCGGATACGAGATAGCCGAGCCCATTTCGTATGAGGCTTTCCCGATCGACGGAGAGCCCTCCAACGATACCGCGAAGAGCGATGCGCCCTCCAAATCCGTCCGCAGCGAAAGGTCTGCGCGTTATGCCGAGGACTGGGATGACGCACAAAAGGAGAGACCGCAAGCTTCAGACTATGACTCGCGCAAATTTCGCCCATCCGAGCGCGCCCACCAATCCAGTTTGACGCGCGGCACCCAGCGAGATACGCGCGCCGTTTGGATTGTGCACGGGATGGGCCAGCAGGTTCCATTCGAGACGCTCGACAGCCTCACAAACGGCCTCCTGCAGTCCTTTCGGGAGCTAAATGCGCCGCAGCCTGCTCCAACGCCGCGCCTGCGCACGGTGAGAATTGGCAAAGAAGTCTTGCAGCGCGTTGAGCTGGACGTGACGGGAGAACACGGGGACTACGAGTTACATCTATACGAATCCTATTGGTCGCCAAAGACCGAAGGAGTAGCAAATCTGACCGATGTGGTCAGCTTCCTATGGGATGGCGGCACGCGCGGGCTGATGAACTCCTTCCGCGATTTCAATCGCGCGATGTTCGGCGGCATGGCGCTCTTCAAGATTCGCCTGCGCACGGCGGTGTGGATCGGTCTGACGCTGGCGACGCTCGCGGCGCTTACGGCGATCAACGGCGTAATTGCCGCGGCAGCGGCGGCGCAACTCAACATCAGCGCATTCGATGTGTTACACGATCATTGGGAGGCGCTGGCGGCGCTGGCCAGCTGCATGACCGCGGTAGCGTTCAGCTTCGGCGTGCTGCTGTTCCTGGGCTCTCTCGCCAAACCTCGAAACCTCTCGCGATGGCAGAGGCGCCTCATCTCGATTCTGAGTTGGCTTGGATTTATGGGCACGCTGACAACCATCCTGAAGACGTCCGCGCTCATGCTGGTGTTTACGCGCCCCGAATTGCTAGGCCGGGTGCAAAACCGGTTTGGAGACCTGGCTCGGGTGCCCACACAGCCGCTGCAGGGTTTTGCGACGCTGGTGATTTTTGCGTGCATCGCGCTGAGCATGGTGGCGTTGATGGGTCGCGCATTCTCGCGATCGGAAGGATCAGAGCCAGTGGAGAACCGGTTCCTGATCGCGCTGTTTGTGCTTTCGTATCCGGTGCACGTGATCGCGGTCCTGGGTCCCGCATGGATCTGGTTCCACCGCGATCCTTGGACGTGGTTGCCGCACGTGCTGAGTTTTGTTTACAAGTCCTGGTGGGTGTGGCCCTTTCTGATCGCGCTGAGCGCAAAGGTTCGCGGCGTGATGGTCCAGTATGTCGGCGACGTGGCCATCTACGTCACCTCGAACAAGCTGAATCGGTTCGACGAAGTGAGGACGAAGGTCAAGGAAGCCGCCCGAACAGTTGCGTCCGCCGTTTATCTCGCGTTCAAGCCGAACTCGCAGGAATTCCTCTACGAACACATCGCGATCGTGGGGCACTCCCTGGGATCAGTCATCGCCTACGACACGCTGAATCGTCTAATGCTGGACGACTGGCTGAATAAGAATCAGCTGGGCGTCGCGAGCCGGACGCGAACGATGGTCACTTTTGGTTCGCCGCTGAACAAAACAGCATTCTTTTTCACGATTCAGGGAAGCGACTCGCTGCACATCCGCGAACGCCTGGCGTCCACGGTGCAGCCGCTCATCCAGAGCTATCCGAAATTCCGGAAGCGCACGTTTAAGTGGATCAACGTGCACTCCGGGAATGACATTATTTCCGGACCGCTCAGGTTTTATGATTTGCCGGGTATGCAGGAGAAAGATAACCCATCACCGTTCGCCATCAAGAACGTGGTCGACAAGGATGCAGCGGTTCCGATCGTGGCGCATGTGGACTATTGGAAGAATCCATGCATCTGGCGGGAGCTGCGGCAACAGATCGCGCCTTGATATAGATGGATGGATGCAGGTGAAGTGGGCTTACTTCGCGTCCGGTGGATATTTTGGCGGAATTTCCGCGTAGCCGGGTGCCGCGGTTTTGAGGTTCACCGGGATCGACGCTGTGGCGTCACCCATGGACCAGCGAATGCCTCCGGCGAGCAGGTGCAGGTGGAATTCGTTTTGCCAATTTTCCGCGCGGTCGCCGATCGCGGTGTAGAAGACTTTGCCCTTGCCGTGCAGGCGCGCCCAGACCACTGGATAGGGCGCGCGCTTGTAGGCGTTGCCGTTCATGGTGGTGGTGTCCAGAGTGCAGATGACATGTAGATCGGGCGCGAAATCTTTGAGGGAATACCATTCCTCGTTGAGGCTGACCGGCGAGGTGACTCTTTCCAGCCCCGGAAATTTCGGATCATTGATAATCACGTTGGCGGTCTGAAGGCGCGGATCTTTGTCGCGGCCGTGCAGGATGAATTCGCCACCCAGCATTTTCAGATAAGGATCGGATTTCTCGCCATGGGCAATGTAGCGGTTTGAGAGATCTTTCGGGTCCGGCTGGGTGTGGAACGAGTCGCTGGCCGCGTGAACTCCGACAAATCCCATCCCGTTGTGAATAGAGTCGAGCAACGTCTGCTTGCCTTTTTCGGACATCGGCGGGTTCTTGTCGGTGCCCTCCTCGGTCAGGACGCCGGTGGTGAAAAAGACGACTGCGGCGTAATCGTGAAATTCCTTGGAGTCGAAAATCCGGCCGTCCTTGCCGGCGGTCAGTTCGAAATTGTTGGCATCTGAAAAATTGCGCAGCGCCGTTTCCATGATGCTGGGTTTGCCGTTCTCCACTTTGATCACCGCGTGCTCAAAGCCCGACGATTTCGTGAACAGCAGCACTTTTTTCTTGCCGGCCGCGACCGATGGCCTGGCCACCAGCAATCCGGCACCGGCAACCGCGGTGGTGCGCAGGAAATCACGTCGCGTGGATGAATGGCTCATTGCTGTTTTCCCCCTGAACGCCGAACCAGCGACGTCGCAGCCGCTCCAATGCCTAGTTGCGCAAGCCGGGGTAGTGTACTGGCAGAGGTAGACACAGGCAAGCACTCGAAGTGGCCATTCGGACGGGTACTCGTTCGCTGCGCGGGGCCTTTGGTTCCATTGCTGCGTGCACGCCCCGCCGCGAAGATGATGCCATGAGTAAACGAGCGATTTGTATCCTCGGGCTCCTGCTTGGCATTGCCGCGCCGGTATTTGCGCAAGATCAGGGTAAGGTTTTCGACTGGCAGCCTGCCAACGATGAATCGGTCCGTATGGATCCGGCGAATTATCACACCGGCCGCACGTATCGTCCCGGACCACAGGGCGGCAGCATTCACGTGGACATTGAAGCACAGAGGCCGGTCACGATCGCACTCACCGCGGCCGACGATTGGAACGCCGCGCTGCAGCGGCCGGAGCTAATCGGCAGCCTCAACTATCTCTGTCTGCGTGAGCATGTCGTCAAGACTACTTACCTCTGCGATCTGCCGGCGCAGCCCATGACTTTGGTGATCCGCGATGAGCGCAACAATCCGGATCGCGCCGTTTTTGCCGGTTTGGGCGCGGTGCTGGATCCGCACGACAGGGTCGATCACGCCGTCGGCGTTGGCATCGCAACGATTTTCACCGGCGAAGGCTCGCCGACGCGCCGCTTCGCGGCACCGAACGATATTCATATCCAATATTATCGCTGGGCCTGCGTCAGCAATTGCATCCAGCCTGAATTTCAATGGATTCGGCAGGCGAAGGAAAAGTACGAGCTGACGTCATTCCTGAAGGTCTATAACGGATTCACGCCGGAGCGCGACGGCGAACAGGTCAGTGTGAAGATCAAGTCTCCTGTGCCGATGGTGGTAGCCATTATTCCGTCAAATGTCGCCGGCCAGCTCCATGGCAGAACGGACGCTCTCGAAACCGCGCTGGAAAACAATAGTTGCCAGCAGCGCGGTGTGCAAAACCTCGAATTTCAGTGCAGCTTCAACGCCGCGGACGGCCCGCAAGCGCTGATCGTCGGCCCCGAACCTGGCGGCAAGGTGCCCCACAAGAAGGCCGAAATCGAAATGTACGCCTCCAAGTGCGTGGCCAATTGCGTTGTCCCGGCTGCGGCAACGCAAGCCGCGGCAGGCAACAATCCGTAGTCGAAAATGATATCCGGCGGGCGTCCCTTGCTGTGACCTCATCTGGCCTTCTATAATTTCGCTGCGTTTGCCGCGGAGGACTTCCTGTGCCGGTCGGAACTGCATTTCACGAACGAACGATGGCGCTGTGCGAGAGCCTGAACTATCGCGAATGGTCGGGCTACTACACCGTCGGCGTTTATGAGATGCATCACGAGCATGAGTACAACGCCATCCGCAATTCGTCCGCGCTCATCGACATTTCGCCGCTGTTCAAATACCGAATCACCGGCCGCGACGCGACTAAATTCGTCAATCGCGTGATCTCGCGGGACATCAACAAGGTCAGCGTCGATCAGGTCATCTATTGCTGTTGGTGCGATCCCGAAGGCAAAGTGATCGACGACGGCACGATCACGCGGCTGGGTGAGAACGAGTATCGCTGGACGGCCGCTGATCCCAGCCTGCGCTGGTTCCAGCAGAACGCGCTCGGCCTGGATGTGAGGATCGAGGATATTTCCGAGCAGCTTGCGGCGCTGGCGCTGCAGGGGCCAACTTCGGGCAAACTGCTGATGGCGGCTGCGGAGGCGAATATCGCCAACCTGAAATATTTTCGGGTCACACGCGGAAAGATTTCAGGTGTTAACGTCGACATTTCGCGCACCGGATACACCGGCGATCTCGGGTTCGAGATCTGGGTTCCATGGAAAGATGCCCTGCGCGTGTGGGATAAGTTGATTAACGAAGGCGAAGTCTTCGACATTCACGCGGCCGGAATGATCGCCCTCGATGTGGCGCGCATCGAGGCCGGGCTGATCCTGATCGAAGTGGACTACACCTCGAGCAAGAAGGCGGTGATCGATTCACAGAAATATTCCCCGGCGGAAATTGGCCTGGGCAAACTGGTCGACCTGAAGAAGGACAATTTCGTGGGACGTGACGCGTTGGCCGCTGAAGCAAAGAAAGGAGCCGCGCGCGCGCTGGTGGGGCTGGAAATCAACTGGAATGAGGTGGAAGCGCTGTTCGACAAAATGGGAATGGCGCCGCAGGTTCCCAGCATGGCCTCACGCGTCGCGGTCCCGATCTATCGCGGCGGCCGCGTGGTCGGCAAGGCTACGTCGACGACGTGGTCGCCGACGCTGAAAAAAATGATCGCGCTTGCGAGCGTCGAGCGCCATCAGGCCACGATCGGCACAACGTTGAATATGGAAATGACGGTGGAAGCCGTTCGTCACACGGTGTCGGCGAAAGTGGTGCCGCTGCCATTTTTCAACCCCGCGCGCAAAACCGGCGTCCCTATCGACTGAAGCTGTCGGCAATGCGGCTGCGGCTCAGGCTCGGTTGCCCTATCGCAGGCAGGATGGTTGCGCTGCACCGTGCGAAACATCGAGACTGCCGAACCTAGTTTTCGCGGGCAAATTTTTCGACTGATTCGAGCATATCGTCCAGCGCCTGGCGGTCCAACAATTTTCCGCGAACAAAGACCGCCCGGATCCTGCCGATGTTCCCCATGTTGTCGAGCGGATTGCCGTCCAGCAGCACGAGGTCCGCGAATTTCCCGCGTTCGATCGTTCCTTGCGTCTCCGATTTCCCCAAGAACTCCGCCGGGCGTTTCGTAGCGGCCTGCAGGGCCTGTAGAGGCGTCAGCCCCGCCTGAACCAGCAAGCCCAACTCCACGTGCAATCCCATTCCAGGAACCACGTAAGGCGCGGCCGTGTCCGTCCCTGCCAGAATCGCTACGCCGGCTTTTTCCATCTGCTCCACTACCTCCAGCGACCTGGCGAAAAGTTTCTCTCGCAGCGCAAATTCCGCCGGCGATGCGAACTTGTCTTGCGCCTCGGCGGCTTGCTTCCATTTCTGGACGATCGATCTCGGAACGAACCTCAAAGAGTCTTCCGTAGCCGACCGCGCCTGCACCGACGGGAAAGCGTCTTCGCGCAGCAAAATCAGCGTGGGTGTCTGCCAGGTCGCATTGCGGACAAACGTCGCGATCAATTTCGCGGTCATTGGTTCCGATTGGGTCGCCAACAGCTCGCGCTGCCACGCAAATTCTCTCGCGTGCGCTTCCGAAGGTGTAGCGCCCTTCGGCCGCGCCTGCATTTGCTCGCGCATGAGCCGCGGCTCGTCGCTGGCGCATGCTCGCAGCACTCCGGTGAGGTGCTCGATGCTTTTCTGCCCCCCGTCGGAAGCCTCCGCGGCGACCACGCGATCTGGAACGTGCCCGACAAACGCAATCTTCTCGCGCTTCGCGGCCGCCGCAATCGCAAAGTATGCGTCGCGCCCCAAAATCGACTGCACCTTGATGAAATCAACTCCCTGCTGCACCAGAGTGCGCACATCTTCGGCCGCCTGCGTTGCGTTGGTGACCACCAGGGACGGTTCGAACGATGGCGGACTGCCATCGAGATACGGCCCGGCGAAAAACATTTCAGGCCCAATGCGCTTCCCGCGCTTGATATCGTCGCGCAGGGGCTTCAGCGATTCGAGATATCCACCCATATCCCGCACCGTGGTAATGCCGTGGGCCACCAGCAGCGGCAGGATGAATTCCCTGCTGCCATTCGGCTCTCCCGATCCGGTCAAGTGCACGTGTGAATCCACCAGCCCGGGGATCAGAAATTTTCCCGAGGCGTCGATGACCAAAGTTTCGCGATCAACGGTGACCTGTGCCGACTCCGCGATCTGCGCGATCTTCTGGCCCGCTAAGATGACCGTCATGTTTCGTTGAATGGGCGAACCGGTCGCGTCGATCACGTTCGCATGCGTGATTGCAATTCGCGTATCGTGCTTTTGCGGATTTGAGCAACCCGCTGCCAGCAAGCACACGAATATTCCCGGCAGCAACTGGCTCACCGTTCGTTTCAGGAGTGTAAGCTTCCCGCCGCGCACGATCGGTATTGGATGCGTCATAACAGACAGCGGTTCGGCTTGGACTTGGTGAGCGTTACTGCGACAATCGATTGTATTTCTTCAACACCGCTCGCAGCTGATCTTGCGGCAAGGCGCGAACTCGATGATTGTCGATCCCCACCATCGTTTCCGCCGCCACCATCGAATTGATGATGGCTTCCTCAGTGCCCTGCACGGTCGCCGCAAAAATCGGTCCCAGCATGTCGTTCGGCAGCATCTTCAGATCCACAACGTGATTGGTGGCTGCCGCGCCCGGATTCGCCGTCGAAAACGCGATAAAAATGTCACCCGACCCATCGCCAGAAATGCTTCCGTTCCGCCCTAGTCCCAGCGACACGCGCCGCGCCAATCGTTTTAGCTGCTGTCCTATCAACGGGGCATCGGTGGCCACGACCACGATGATCGACCCGCGATCTTCGCCTGCGAATCGTGTGGATGCATACGGATCTTCGGTCGCGATCTCCCGCCCCACTGGAATTCCGGCGATGCGCAAGACATCCCGCGTGCCATAATTGCACTGCACCAGCACGCCCACTGTGTACGCGCCCGCACGTTTCACGTCCACACGGCGGGAAGCGGTTCCGATTCCGCCCTTGAATCCGTTGCAGATCATCCCCGTTCCGCCGCCGACATTCCCTTCTTCGACGCGCCCGCCATGCGAAGCCTCGATGGCCTGAAACGCGTGCTCCGGCTTGACGTGAAATCCGTTGGTATCGTTCAAATATCCGTCATAGGTTTCCGCGACCACCGGCAGCGACCACCAATACCCGTCCGGCTCCGGTTTTCCATGTTTCACGCGCCACTCAATCACCGCGTCGCGAACCACGCCAACGCTGTGGGTGTTCGTGATCATCACCGGTCCCTGCAAAAATCCGGACTCCTCCACCCATGTCGTGCCGGTCATCTCGCCGTTCCCGTTCAGACTCCACCATCCCGCGAAATAAGAGTTGTTCGCGGAATCCTTGCCGCGCGGCATCACCGCGGTGACGCCCGTCCGGACCGGTCCTTTGCCGACGAGCAACTTCCCTTCCCCGGAAATCAGCGTCGTATGTCCGACGGTCACGCCCGCCACGTCGGTGATGGCATTCAACGGTCCCGGCGTTCCATCAAACGGCACGCCGAGATCCCGCGCCCGGGGCTTCCCATGGGCCGCCTCCTGGCCGCCGGCTATAAATACGCCGACACCGAACACAAACGCACTCGCGCACAAAATGATTCCGGCCAAAGTAAGGCGCATTCGTTTTCTCTCCAAGGTTCGAGCGACCACAACAAATCATCGAAGCTTTAGAGTGTATTAAGACTCCGGCGTTAAATCGAATCAAACACTTTCGTAATCGCCGCTCCTAGTGCCCTCGCGATTAACTCCGATTCCTCCGGCATCACGATAAACGGCGGCGCCAGCAGGATATGGTCGCCCCGCTCGCCGTCTACGCATCCCTGCGTAGGATAGGTCAGCACATTTTCTTCCAGCGCCGCCTGACGCACGCGCTCTGCAATCCGCTCGGCCTTTGCGAACGGCTCGCGCGTCGACTTATCCTTCACAAATTCCACGCCGATCAGCATTCCCAGCCCACGCACTTCCCCTACATTCGAATGCGACTCCAGCCGCGCCAATCGCGACCTCAGATCCGCAGCGGCCGACTCCACGCGTTCGAACAATCTATGCGCTTCGATGTAATCCAGCACCGCATTCCCCGCTGCCGTCGCCACCGGATGCGCCTGATACGTAAATCCGTGCTGAAAAGCTCCGGACCCGCGCGCAAACACCTCCGCGACTCGCGCCGAAACCAGCACGGCGCCCAACGGCGCATAGCCGCTGCCCACACCCTTGCCCACCAAAATCAAGTCCGGCTCCACGCCCCAATGCTGCACCGCAAAGGCCCTGCCGGTGCGCCCCATCCCGCTCATCACTTCATCCGCGATCAACAAGATTCCGCGCGTCCGGCAAATTTCCGCGATGCGTTGCGCGTATCCATCGGGAGGCGCCGCAGCTCCCAGCGTTGCGCCCACGACCGGCTCAAAAATGAACGCAGCGACGTCCCGCGCGCCGTCTTTCTCCAAAAAGGAATCCAGATCCGCCGCGCAAGCCACGCCGCAATCCGCGCAATCCAACCCGAATTCGCAGTGATAGCAGAAACACGGCGCCACGTGCCCCCACTCCGCTAGCATCGGCGCATACGGCATGCGCCGCGCCACATTGCCGCTGACGGTCATCGCGCCCAGCGTGCTCCCGTGATAACTCTGGCGTCGCGACACCACGCGATATCTCGACCCTTGTCCGCTTTCCAGATGAAACTGCCGGGCCAGCTTGATCGCCGTTTCCGTCGCCTCCGACCCGCCCGACGTAAAATAAGCGAGCCCGCCACGACGGAAATTCCCGGGCGCCAACTGCAGCAATCGCTCCGCAAGCTTCTCCGCGGCCTGCGAATGAAATTGTGAGGTATGCGCAAACGCAATCCGCGAGGCCTGCTCCGCCATGGCCCGGGCGATCTCGCCGACGCCATGCCCGATACTGACCACCGCCGCCTGCCCTGAGGCGTCCAGCAGCCGCCGGCCGTCGGCAGTGTAAATCCAGCACCCCTCGCCACGAATGGCGAGCGGAAATGATTTTCGAAGATTGCGCGAAAAAAGAGATGAGCTTGTAGGCATGCGACGCGCCGATTGTAACAGACCAACTCGGCGAAACTTGGAGTGTGTTACGCTGTCGCGATTTTTCGCCATGCGCCGAGGATCGCTTGCCCATTTCCGATAGTCAATCTCTGGTTCGCAGCATCGGCCGCGCCAGCCTGACCGCGCTGATGATCAACTCGATCATCGGCAGCGGCATCTTTGGCCTGCCTTCGGTCGTCTCTACGCATCTCGGCAAGCATGCTCCCATCGCGTACTTCATTGCCGGCGTCGGAATGGCCGTCGTTGCCGGCACGCTCAGCGAAGTCGCTTCGCAATTCCACGAAAGCGGCGGCCCTTATCTTTACGCTCGCGAAACGCAAGGCCGCTTCATCGGCATCCAAATCGCTTGGCTCACCTGGCTCTCGCGCCTGGCCGCTGGATCCGGCACCGCAAATCTCTTTACCACCTATCTCGGGCAAATCCTTCCGCGAGCGACGCAGCCGCTTTACCGCGCCGCCATTCTCACGGCGCTGGTGGCTATCCTCGCTACCTTCAACTACATCGGCGTAAAGTCAGGAGCGCGCGTCAGCGATTTCTTTACCGCCACAAAAGTTTCCCTGCTGGTTGTTTTCGTCGTCGCGGGACTAATCTGGATGAAAATCCACGGCAGCGTCACGCCCGTACCCCTCACCCATGCCGTCACCGCCACCGATTGGCTCGAAGCCACGCTCGTTCTCGTCTATGCTTATGGCGGTTTTGAAGCCGTCCTGCTTGCCACCGGCGAAATACGCGATCCGCGCCGTGATGCACCCTTCGCGCTCCTCATTGGCCTCGCGGTGGTCGCGGTCATCTACTCGCTGATTCAAGTCGTCGTCAGCGGCACGCTCGCCGATCCCGCATCCACGCAAAAGCCGCTGGCGGAATCAGCGTTTCACATCTTTGGGGCCGGAGCGGCTGCAGCCATCTCCCTAGGCGCGCTGGTCTCCATCTATGGCTATCTCAGCGCCAACATGCTGCATACCCCGCGGCTCACCTTTGCCCTCGCTGAGCGCGGCGACTTCCCCGCTCTCTTCGCGCGCATCCATCCCAAATTTCACACACCGCATATTTCGATCCTTCTCTACACCGTGCTGCTGCTAGCGTTCACTCTGTGGGGCAACTTTCGCTGGAACATTACACTCTCGGCGATCGCCCGCCTGTTCACCTACAGCTCGATTGCGATCGCGTTGCTGGTGTTGCGGCGCCGTCAGCCCCATGCGAGCGCTTTTCGCCTCCCCGCCGGCAAATTCCTGGCGGTGCTTGCGATCGCCTTCTGCGTGGTCTTGTTCGCCCGCGCCCCACTCAGCAACTCCTCCGCGGTCGTCATCACGATCCTGCTGGCAGGCATCAATTACGCCGCCGTTCGAAGCCGCCAAGCGCCGACCTAGACCATTTTGGCAAGCTCCTTCCTGACTGCGGCATGACTCCGCGCTTCTGCCCGCCTGGCGCAAATTGTCATTCTGGGTCGTCAAATGGAGGACACTGAATCGTGGCCATGAAGCGCACCGGATCAAGCTGGATACCCGCCGATCAGTATGGCAAGTCGCTACCGAAATTCTCGGTCAACCTGCTGGTGCGCGATGTCGCGCAATCTCTCCCTTTCTACCGCGATGTTCTCGGCGCTACCGTGCGCTACTCCGATGCGGATTTTGCAGCTTTGCATCTGCTCGGCTTCGATTTCATGCTGCACTCCGATCACACCTACGACCACCACGCACTTTATGCTCGACTCCAGACTCCCGGCCTTCGGGGGACGGGCGCTGAACTCCGCATCCTCGGCATTGATCCCGATGCCGTTCACACTCGCGCCCGAGCCGCTCAGGCCACCATCCTCCAGCCACCCACCGACTACCCGCACGGTTGGCGCGACATCACCATCGCTGATCCCGACGGCTACATCTGGGCTGTCGGCCTCCCTCTTCCGTAGACGCGCCCAGCCCTTCATTCGAGCCTGGAAAATCGATCGATGCGAAGTTTCCAACCTCCGCCCCCGTTCACATTTCTGCCAATCCCAGTACAATGCTTGCTCCGAAAATGCCTCGCACCTTCCTCATCGACACCGACACCGCTTCCGACGACGCCGTAGCCCTGATCATGGCCCTTCGTTCCAAAGCGATTCGCGTAGCGGCCATAACAGTAGTCGCCGGCAATGTTTCCATTTCCCAGGCGGTGAACAACGCCCTCTATTGCGCCGAAATCTGCGACTCCAATGTTCCCGTTTTCCCTGGCGCCGCCACTCCGCTGCTCCGCGAACTCACCACCGCCGAGTGGTTCCATGGCAAAGACGGCCTCGGCGACCACGGCTACGCGCCAACCAAACGGCGCGCTGAATCGACGCCTGCCGCCGATGCCATCATCGAAACGATCCGCGCCAACCCCGGAATCGAAATCGTCACGCTTGGTCCGCTGACAAATCTGGCGCTTGCGCTCTCCCGCGAACCGAATCTTGCGAAGTCCGTCGCGCGCTGCGTCATCATGGGCGGCAATCCTTGCTGCGAGGGCAACGTCACTCCCGCCGCCGAATTCAATATCTGGGTAGATCCCGAGGCGGCCCGCATCGTCTTCCACTCTGGCCTCAATATCGAAATGGTTGGCTGGCATCTCTGCCGCGGCCAAGCGGCTCTCAATCACAAAGACATCGAGCACGTGCTCGCGCTAAAAACGCCGCTCGCTGAATTCACGGTCCGCTGCAATTCGGTCGCGCAGTATGCCTACTTCAAACAAACCGGCGAGCGCGGCATCTCCCTGCCCGATCCCGTCGCCATGGCCATCGCAGTCGATCCAAAGCTCTGCACCAGCTCCAGCCAACACCACGTCGAAATCGAGACCGTCAGCGACCTCACCCGCGGGAAGACGGTAGTCGATCGCCTCAACGTAACGGCCGATACCCGAAACCGCGATACCTGGTCCCAAGTCCACGCCCGCCAACCCAACAAGATCCACATCTGCTGGACTCTCGACATCCCCGCCTGGAAAGCCGCGCTATACTCTTCGCTGGCTAGTTGACGACCGATCGCGGCAAGCCGGAGTCACCTTGGCGTCGCACGTAGCTGGCTAGTACAAACGAACGCTCGATGGTCAGCAACAGCCTTAGCAAGGACCACCGGAGGTCGGGCCTTCAGGTCCAACATCAGAGCGGCGCAGAACCCGGCTTTCGCCGCTGCGGAATTCGGGTTCGTTAGCGGTCACTGCGTCTCAAGGCCTGGGTGCTCCACACGCCGTTTCTGTGTGTGGGACGGTCACCGTATCTTGGCATATGAAGTAGAATCACACACCGGTAGCACAGCCACTCCTGGCTGTGCAGCCCAATGCGCCTTGACACATAAATTAGGATCAGTCACCAGTCTTTCGTAATAAATCCAGCACCACGGGAATTACAAAAACCATGCCCCAACGCATCCTCGTCACCGGTGGCGCCGGCTTTATCGGCAGCGTCATCACCAAACAACTGGTCGATCGCGGCGACGAAGTCCTCGTCTTCGATAATCTCTCGAATGGCCGTGAAGGGGCCGTTCCCCAAGGCGCGACGCTGGTCAACGGTGATCTCTCCGATCGCGGCGAAATCGACCGCATTTTCGAAAATCGCCCGGTCGACGCGGTCATTCATCTCGCCGCTTCGATCGAAGCCGGCGAATCCATGAAATTCCCCGAAAAATATTTCCGCAACAACACCGCCAACACCCTCACGCTGCTCGAAGCAGTCATCGCACACAAAGTTCCCCGCTTCGTTTTTTCGTCCACCGCGGCTCTCTACGGCACTCCCGACCGTACTCCCATCGAGGAAGGCGATCCGCTGCGTCCCACCAACACGTACGGCGAATCCAAACTCCTCGTCGAGCGGATGCTGGCCTGGTTTCACGGCATTCACGGCCTGCGCTACGCCTGCTTGCGCTACTTCAACGCCGCCGGGGCGACCAAGGAGCAAGGCGAAGATCACCGTCCCGAATCGCACCTCATTCCCTTGATTCTGCAAGTCGCATCCGGCAAGCGCGAGTACATCTCTATTTTTGGCACGGACTACCCCACGCCCGACGGCACTTGCGTCCGCGACTATATTCACGTCAGCGATCTAGCTAGCGCGCACCTGCTCGTCCTCGACGCTCTCCGCGACAAAGACAAGCTCATCTACAATCTCGGTACCGGCCGAGGCTTCACGGTCCGCGAAGTCATCGACACCGTACGCAAAGTTACCGGGCATCCGATCCCCGCCCGCGAAGAGGCTCGGCGCGCCGGCGACCCCGCCGTCCTGGTCGCCAGCTCGGACAAGATCAAGCGCGAACTCAACTGGCAGCCTCAATATCCCGATCTCCAAGACATCGTGAAAAGCGCCTGGACCTGGTTCCAAACTCACCCCAACGGCTACGGCAACCCGGCCAGGTAGGCCGAATCCTTATGAATCTTCTTCCCCGTAAACTCCGTGCTCTGACTCTTGCGCTTTCGGCGTTAAATCTTTCTCCGCTGTGCGAACCCTCAGCGTACTCTGCGTCTCCGCGTTCTCTTTTGCCCTTTCCTTCCTGCTCTTCTTTCATCGAGGTGCACCCAAAATGAACCAACGTTCTACGCGCCGCGAATTCCTTACCACCGTCGCCGCCGCCTCGGCTGCATCGCTCTTGCCCCGAGCTGCCTTCGCCTCCCCATCGCTGCTCTATCCCCCGATGGATCTCTCCCATTTCAACACGCCGATCTCGCCCGCTCCCTCGGACATCCGCTTCGGCTACGCCTCTATCACCTGGGATGGTGACGACCGCAAAGCCATCGAAGATATCGCCGCCATGGGCTTCCACGGCATTCAACTCCGCTCCAACTGCATCGAGGAATTCAAAAATGAACCCGCTGTCGTGCGTGACCTTCTCGCTCAACACAAACTCACCTTTGTCGCGCTCTCCAGTGGAGGGCTCTCCATCGACCGTCCCGAAGCTGACGAACTCGCCAAGCACCTCGCCCACGCCAAATTCGTGAAAGACGCCGGCGGCCTCTACATGCAAGTCACCGACGACCGCCCCAAAAACCGCGCCATCACCACCGCCGACTACAAACACCTCGGCAAACTCATGACCGAACTCGGCAAACGCACCGCCGACATCGGAATCCAACTCGGCTATCACAATCACATGAACACACTCGGCGAGCGCCCCGAAGAAGTCGACCAGATTCTCGCCAGCGCCGATCCGCGCTACGCCAAACTCGAACTCGATGTCGCCCACTACCTGCAAGGCGGCGGGGATCCAGTGAAAGCCATCGAGAAATATCACGACCGCCTGCTGTGGCTGCACCTTAAGGACGTGCAGCGAACCACGAATCCCGACATTCACAAGGCTTACGTCTTTGTCGAACTCGGCCAGGGCCAGGTGGATTTCCCCGCAGTCTTCGCCGCGCTGCACAAAGTCAATTTTCGGGGATGGGCCATCGTCGAGCTCGATGCCGTGCCCGACAAATCGCGCACACCGAAAGATTCCGGCGAAATGAGCAAGAAATATCTCGCCGAGAAATTGGGGATCACCGTATGAAGTCCGTCTTCCGTGTCGCAGTTATCAACGACGAAATCGGCCAGGACTTCGGCCATGCCTGCGAGATCGCGTCACGCGAATTCGGCATGGAATGGATCGAGCTGCGCGGCATGTGGAACAAAAATTTGCTGCGCCTCGACGCCAGGGAAGTCGAAGAAGCTCGCCGCATCCTCGAAAAATACAAGCTGCGCGTCACCGACATCGCCAGCCCGCTCTTCAAGGTCGATTGGCCCGGCGCGCCGCTCTCGAAATTCAGCCCCAAGCGCGATCAGTTCAACGCCGACTTCACATTCGAACAACAAGGCGAAGTTCTGGAACGGAGCATCGCACTCGCCAAAGCCTTCAACACCGACCGCGTGCGCTGCTTCGATTTCTGGCGCCTCGACGATCGCGCTCCGCATCGCGACGCGATGAACGAAAAATTACTCGACGCCGCAAACACCGCCGGAAAAAGCGGAATTACGCTGGTCCTGGAAAACGAACCATCCTGCAACACCGGCACCGGCGCCGAATCCGCAAAAGTTCTCGCTGCCGTGAAATCGCCGCACCTGATGCTGAACTGGGATGCCGGCAACGCCGCCACGCTCGGCGAAAAGCCGTTTCCCGACGGCTACAATCTGCTGCCGAAGGAGCGCATCGGCCATTGCCACTGCAAGGACGTGACCACCAAAGCCAGCGGCGAGCATCACGACTGGGCCGCCATGGGACGCGGCACCATCGACTGGCCCGGCCAGTTCACCGCCCTCAAACGCGACGGCTATCATCTCGCCGTCAGCCTCGAAACCCACTGGGACGGCGCCGGCACCCCCGAAGAATCCACGCGCCAAAGCTGGGCCGGCATGAAAAAACAACTCCAATCCATCGGGGCCCTCGCGTAACACCAACACTGTTGTGTACCAACGTATAGCTCCGATTTATTCGGAGGTGCGAGCTTTAGCTCGCACGTACAGAGATGCTCTCAACGGGCTGTAGCCCCTGCAGAAAGCTTTTCGTTTTTGCTTCTGCAGGCGCCGGGCTTCAGCCCGGCGTTGCACTTCCGTTCGCTAGCCAATCTCCTCAATTCCCGGCCAACTCTTTCAACAGCGCCTTGCCCTTGCGAAACCACGGGCGCTCCACGCGTTGCATGTAGCGCGGCAACGTGCGCTTCTTCGCCAGCAGCTTCTGCGTCCACTCGCGCGCTTCGTCGCGCCGATTCTGTAATTTCAGAAAGCACGCGTAGTTGTAAAGCGTTTCCGGCGTCGTCGAGAACCGCGTCACCTCGGCGAAGAGCGGCTCGGCGCGCTCCATCTGGCCCGTCCGCGCGTACGCATCGGCCAGCAAACCTGTCGCTCGATAGTAGTCAAACTTGATGTCCCTGCTGACCACTCGCTGCAGATCAGGAATCGCCGCCGTCAAATCATTCAATCCCAGCGAGCACTGCGCGCGATGATAAAACGCGTGCGGCGAGTCAGCACGCGCTGCAATTGCTTTGTTGAACGCTTCGCGGCCCTTCGCGTACTGTTTCTGCTCCAGACAAAGCTCGCCCAATTCTTCGTAGTTGCCCGCCGACGGATTGTCCAGAATCTGCGTTTGCAGCGTCTGGATTCTCGATCGCCGCCCAAATCCCTGAAACACGCCCCGCAGTAGCCCCAGGTCTGGTATGACTTCCACCAGAATGTAGGCGCCCGCTCCCAGCGACCCGCCAAAGAAAATGATGTAGATCCAGTAATTTTCCGGCCGCCGCTTCACGAAGTGCACCAGCGCGATGGCCTGCAGCACCAGACCCCAGGGATAGAAGAGGTATCGCCCGAACATGGATGACCACCTGATTACTAGAATGTCGGTTTCCGGGCACGCCGGTCAAACAGAACGTGGTCGGCGAGCTACTCCCAGTTATTACTGCATTAACGCGGAAAGGCCTGCTAACATTTAGCATATGAATCCGGTCGAAACACTCGGCCTCGCCTTGGGCGCCGGATTTTCCTCCGGCCTCAACCTTTACGCCACCATCGCGACGCTCGGCCTGCTGGAGCGATTCCACATCGCGCATTTGCCGGGATCGCTCCAAGTACTGGCGCACCCCTGGGTGATCGGAATCGCCGTTGCGCTCTATGTCCTCGAATTTCTCGCCGACAAGATTCCTTATGTCGATACCGCGTGGGATGCCGTGCACACCGTGATTCGGCCGCCCGCTGCCGCGATTCTGGCTTACGCGTCGGTCGGCGCGGCACCGGCGGAATGGCGGTGGGGAGCTGCGCTTTTGGCCGGCGGCGTGGCGCTAACTTCGCATGGGACCAAGGCGAGCACGCGGGCGGCTGCCAACACGATTCCTGAGCCGTTCAGCAACTGGACTTTGAGCCTGGGCGAAGACGTGCTCGCCGTTTGGCTGAGCTGGATGGCGGCGGCGCATCCGCGGGCGACGATTGTGATTGTCGCGGCGCTTGTGGTTCTTGCCGGCTTCCTGTTGTTCCACCTCTTTCGTTTTTTGCGGCGCGCTGTGCAGCGTTTGCTTGCGGCGTAGGCCTTGGCTCGCGTTATGCTGACTGCTCGCATGCACATTTCCTTGTGCCTGGGTTGTCTCTAAACCCTCAGGCCTGAAGGCCTGAGCTACAGTGTTTTTCCAATTCACCTTCCTTCTACTTCACGTACGTCGCTAGCCAGTCAAAGAATGTTTTGTACCAGAATTGGGCGTTTTGCGGTTTGAGGACCCAGTGGCCTTCGTCGGGGAAGATGACCAGCTTTGACGGGACGCCCTGGCGCTGCAGGGCGCTGAAGAATTCGGCGGACTGCGTGTAAGGAACGCGGAAGTCCAGCTCGCCGCAGATTATCAGCGTGGGGGTTTTGTATTTTCCCAACTCGGCGGCGTAGGTCATGGGCGACCACTTTTTGTAATTTTCGGGAGCGCTCCAGGGCGTGCCCATCATGTCGTGCTCTTCAAACCAGAGCTCTTCGGTACCATACATTGCGGGTTTGTCCCAGATTCCCGCGTGGCTGATGATCGCTTTGAAGCGCCCGGTGTGCGTGGCGATCCAGTTGGCCATGTAGCCGCCGTAAGAGCCGCCGGCCGCGGCCATTTTTGTGCCGTCGATGAATTTGTATTTCGCCAGCGTGACGTCCACGCCTTTCATCACGTCGGTGTACGCCTTGCCGCCCCAGTCGTTGGTGATTTCATCGGTGAATTTCTGGCTGTAGCCGGTGGAACCACGCCGGTTGATCATCAGGCTGACGTATCCGGCGGCGGAAAAGACCTGCGGGTTCCAGCGATAACTCCAGGCATTGGAAAACTGGGTTTGCGGCCCGCCGTGCAAGATGACCAGCAGAGGATATTTCTTCGTGGCGTCGAAATTCGGCGGGCGCAGCAGCATGGCCTGCACACGCGTGCCATCGACGGCGTCGAACCAGAAGGTATCCGGAGTGGGCAGCTCGATGTTGGCCAGAATCGAGTCGTTGTGATGAGTCAGCTGCCTGGCGTCAGAGCCGGGCTGCGCGGCGAAAATCTCGCCCGGCAGAGTGAGCCCGGTGCGCGCGAAAGCGATGATTTTGCCGTCTTTGCTGATCGATAGTTCGTGATTGAATCCCTCGGCGACAATTTTCTTGGGAACCGCGCCCGCGCGGGCCTCGATCGAGTACACCGGCTGTAATGTCTCGTTTTCCGCCACAAAGTAGATCGTCTTGCTGTCGGCGGACCAGGCCAGTTCGGCGGCGCTGCGATCGAAAGAAGTCTCGGTCAGGTTCTCGTTTTTCTCGCCCTGCCGGTCGTACAGCCACACGCGCCAGCGATCGGCTTCATAGCCGTTAGTGAGCTGCGCGTGGTAGGCAATGTACTTTCCATCAGGCGAGTAAACAGGATTGCCGTCGTAGCCAGTATTTTTGGTGATGCGTTTGGGTTCGCCACCGGCCACTGGAACGAGGAACAAATCGGCGTTGGTGCTGATGGCTTCGATTTTTTCGGTGACTGCGGTGAAGCAAATTTCGGAACCGTCGGGTGAGAAATTGAGATCGTTTTCGTCGCCGCGTACATCGGGAGGCACGTCGTAGTTCGCCCCTGCGGTAAGGTCACGCGGGGCACTGCTTGCTTCGGTTTGCGCGGCGTTGGCGGGCGCGGGAACCACGAACAGGTGGCTGCGCTTGCCTTCGGTCCAGTGATTCCAGTGGCGGTATAGGAGGCTCTCAGCAACGTGCGCCTTGACCTTGTTTTTCTCCTTGGCTTCCTCGCGCGCCTTGTTGCAGGCATCGTCTTTGCAGTCCGGATAGACCGACGAAGTGAAGGCCATCGTTTTTCCGTCCGGCGACCATTTCACGACGTCAGCGCCGCTGGAAAGATGCGTCCATGCGTGCGCTTCGCCGCCATCCATGGGCAGCACGTAGACCTGTGACTCGCCGGAGCGTGAGGAAATGAAGGCCAGCATTTTTCCGTCGGGTGACCACACCGGAGAAGTATCGCGCCCGCTTTGCGTCAACTGAATCGGCGCGCCGCTATCGGTGGAAACCATCCAGAGATTGCTGGCGTTGCGGTTGGCGTCCATGTCCGGAGTGGCGACGGCATAGGCCACCCACTTTCCATCGGGCGAGATTTGGGGCGCGGCGACGCGATGGAGCTTGATCATGTCGTCGAAGGTGATGGCGCGCCCGGGCTGCTGCGCGCGCGTGGCGACCGCTCCCGCCGAGCCGCCCAGCAGAACCGCCACCACCGCTAAAATCACACCGCGCCGCCCGCCGATGCTCGTCATGGGAATGCCCTCGCTTGTACAGGTGGGATGAAAGAGCCCCTGCCAAACGGTGAATATGTCACGAATGCGGCGAGATGCCAAGCAAGCGCGATCGTGGGGACGAGGTTCATGCGCGATTGGCGTCTGCCGCCGATGGAGCGGATTCGGTGGAGTCGCCGTCGCGCTGGCCGGGGAAATCGAAGACGACCCTGGGAACCTCGTCGTCCAACTGCTTCTCGACGGCGCGCTGGTTTTCCATGGCGGTGCGCAGTGCGAGATTGCCGGCATAGATAAGGACGGCGGCGCGGCGCGGGGAAATGCGGCCCTGGGCCAGCAGGCGAACGACGTTGAAGACGAGGGAGTGGATGTCCTCAAGGCTGAAAAGTTCCGTGAGGTTGTGAGCAACTCGGCGGAAACGTCGGCGGAGTCCCCCTGATCCTGAGCTTGTTTGTGGCGGAAGCAGAGGCGGGAGCTGGAGTCGAGGATCAAGAGCTGACAGCGATTGCCGCGAGCGTCTACGTGCGAGCAACGATTGGCACTGGAGGAACCGCGAGAGGGCGCGGAACTGCGAGCAGGCGCCGCCGAGGGCGGCAATTCATTGGTGGAGCTGTGGTTAACGGTTTGAGAGGTCATGGTAGGTCCTTAAGATGAAAGAAGATTTGGAGTCCCCGGGTGGTTTGCGTAGTTGACTGAAAGAAAAGGAGTTGCGGGGAGTACGATGCTGGAAGTTATTGAAAAGAAAGGGCGGATGTGTCGCGGGGATTTGTGGAAGCAAGGCGGGCCGGAGAGGTGATTGGCTGAGACTCACGATAGATAATAACACGTATCGTTAACTAAGTCAATACATATTTTAGGAGGTACTAGAGGTTTTGGTTCTTTTTCTTTAGGGGAGCGCCCGGGAGACGGGTCTTCCCTTGAAGCCGAGTGCTGCGCGGACGGTTGGCGTCCTTTGGGTGCGGCCCACGGGAGGCGCAGAAAGCCCGGAGTGGAGTTAACTTTTTTCCATGGCGAACTCGGATTGGAGGTTTTCGAGGTCGCGGGAGATGGTGGCTACGGCCAGGGGCCGGCTGGATTGGAAGTAGGTGACTTTGCAGTTGCCTTTGGAGGGGTCGCCTTCGATTTCGGTTTTTTCCCACTTTTCGGCGTGGCCGACGTAGTTGATGGCGACGTCGTAGTGCTGGCTCCAGAAAAAAGGCACAACGTCGAATTTCCGTTTTTGGCCGAGGATGTTTTTGGCGACGGTCTGGCCTTGGCGCATGGCAACCACCCAGTGCTCGACGCGGATGTTCTGGCCGGAGTGCGGGTCGGGCCAGCGCGTGTTGTCACCGGCGGCGAAGATGCCGGGCTGGCTGGTCTCGAGATACTCGTTGACGACGATACCGCGGTCGATGGCGACGCCGGCGTTCTGCGCGAGGGTGAGATCGGGGCGGACGCCGACGCCGAGAACGATGAAGTCGGCTTCGAGTGTGCCGCCGCCGTTCAGGGTGACTTTGCGGCCCTCCATTTTTGAGACGGTTTCGCCGAGGTGGAAAGCGACACCGTGGGATTCGTGGAGGGCACGGATGAACCGGCCGATTTCGGGGCCGAGGACGCGATCGAGAGGCTGGTGACTGGGAGCGACGACATCGACGGCGATTTCGCGCTTGCGGAGAGAGGCGGCGACTTCGAGGCCGATGAAGCTTGAGCCGATGACGACGACGCGCTTGGCGGAGGCGGTCTTTGCGACGATGGCGCGGCTGTCGGCGAAGGTGCGGAGATAGTGGACCACGGAATCAGGCGCACCGGGAACCGGAATGTGGACGGGATCAGCACCGGTGGCGAGCAGAAGCGCGCCAAAGTCGAGCGATTTGCCGTTGTCGAGCGTGACGCGCTTGTTTTTAGCGTCGATGGAAGTGGCACGCGTGCTCAGCAGCAGATCGATGTTCTGCCCGGCGTAGTAGTTTTCGAGGCGCAGGGGCATCCACTCCGGCGGCGCATTGCCGGAAAGAAAATCCTTGGAGAGATTGGGACGATCGTAAGGCCCGGAGTCGTCCGCGGAAACGATGGTGAGAGGATTCTTGTAGCCGAGGCGGCGCAGCATTTCGGCAGCGGCGAGTCCGGCGGCGCCTCCGCCGATGATCACGACGGAGGAGGGATTCGCGGCAAGAGGTTGCGGAGCAGGCTGCGCGAGCTTTTCGCGGACGAAGACCTGGTCGTCGACTTTTTCGGTGCGCCAGCAGGAAATCCAATCCAAGGCGGGAGCGGCTACGGCCTCGCCGGTGCGGAGATCGAAGCAGGCGTGATGCCAGGGGCAGCGAACGGTGTCTCCAACGACAAGGCCATCGGCGAGAGGGCCGTGATAGTGGCTGCATTGCGCGCCCACGGCGAAGAAGTTGTGGCCACGGCGGGCGAGGATGGCGTCTTCGCCGTCAACCAGGCCGAGAAGGATGGAATTGTCGGCGAGGGCGTTGAGGGGAGTTCCTTGTTTCAGATCGGGTTTGGGTGCATCGGGCATTTTTGGCGCGGCCTCGGAGTTTGGATGAAAGGGAGATGGTACAGGATATGGAGGTTGGGAGGAAAAGTCGGGTGGGAGTCGCGGCGATTGCAATCCCGTTCCGTTGATAAGCAGATTGCATGCACATCTAGTTTGGGTGGTGTTGGATCTAAACCCTCAGGCCTGAAGGCCAGAGCTACAGGGTGATGTCAGAGAGTGATGTCAGGGGGTGCGGTGGGGGCGGACGGCGATGAGGGACATTTGTTCGAGGTCGGGGTAGCTGCTTTCGGCGTCGGCGGTGCGTTGCGGCACGGGCGGGATTTGTTGCAGTAGGGTTTCGGCGGGGAGCGGGCCGGAGAAGAATTTTTTGTAAACGCGATGGTAGTCCGCGGAATCGGAGAGATTGTCGAGGTAGATGGTGACGGAGACGACCTGGTCGAACTTCATGCCGGCTTCCTCGAGGTTGTCGAGCTGGTTGCGCATGGTCTGGCGGGCCTGGTTGGCGGTGGACTCGGCGAAGACACCGCTGTTGGGGCCGGGAGTGAAACCGCTCTTCGCGGAGCAGAACAGCGTGTCTCCGGCGAAGACGCAGGGGCTGGCGGTGGGGCTGGGGGGCATATTTTTAGGACGGATGGCGTGACGCTGGGAGAGGTCGCGGACGGCGATGCCGGTGTAGGCGATGTGATTGTTTTCGGGGAGGCTGGAAACCTTGATGGTGGCGCGCCCGGGAGTGTTGCCGAACTCGAAGCGTTGGGAGTAGAGCTGGTTCATGACCTGCGCGGGGATCGCGGCAGTGAGATAGGGATTGACGAAGACCATGTGGGCGAGGGTGAGGTTGGCGGATTCGCAGACGGATTTGAGATTGTCGAGGGCCTGGTCGACCTGTGCGGCGGGTGCGGCGGGAATTTTGCCGGTGGCGGGATCGGCGCCGAGCATGGTGGAGATGAAAAGGCGGTCGTGGGTGAGCATGCCGGGGGAATAGGATTTGCCGGGCTTAAAATTTTTCGGAGTGACGGGTTGCTTGTCTTTGAGATCGAGGACGGCGATGGCGTTGATCTGGATCTGCGGCTCGGGGAGTTTGGCTACGCCGAGGACGGAGCGGGCTGGGGGAGTTTTCGGGAAATAGGCGGCGAAGGATTGGTCGAGCGCAGCGTAGTTGTCGATGTTTTCGAGGTAGACCTGGAGGTAGACGAGGTTGTCGAGGGTGAGGTGGGCGGCTTCGAGGATGGATTTGAGGTTGTCGAGGGATTGGCGGACCTGGGCGGGGAAGTCGGTGGGTCCCGGCCCGTTTGTGGTGTGCGGGCCCTGGGCGGAGATATAGAGATAGCCGTCTGCTTCGATGGCCGGGGAGGGTTGGTTGGGATTTGGGTTGATGGGTTGGATTTGAGCGCGGGTGGGGAGGGAGAGGAGGAAGAAGAAGAGGAGGGCCAAGACCGAGGTCCTGGCGAGGAGCGAAGGGAGATGAGCTTTAAGCCCGCGCCCTGAAAAGTGCGGCGTGCGGCACCCACGGAGTTTGGGGGAGCGGGGGATGATGGTCTCACCGATCCTGGTGCGGGAAAAATCGAGCCAGGGTCCCTCCACTGCGCTCGCGTTCGCTCGCGTCGCTCGGGATGACAGAAAAAGCAGGAGAGGGCGCGACGGGATCATGCGGGTTTTGCCTTACGAGCAGCGGCGAGGATGGCGCGGAGGCGATTGCCTACGATGATTTCTTCGCCGGGTTGGATGGTCATGGAGATGAGCTCGATGTGGTCGGGAGCTTTGTGCTCCTTGGCGGTGGGCTTGGCGGTGCCTTCGCGGACGGCTTCGACGAGGCTGGGATTGTCAGGGCCGAGGACTTCGATGCAAGGGTCGCTTTGGCGGAGCGCGGTGACGCAGTCGGCGAGCGTGAAGCCCCAGGCTTGCTGATCCCAGGAAACCTTGAGCGTCGGGTAGCGGTTTCCGTCGTCGGGGATGTAAATGCTGGTGGTGACGCCGGGAACGGTTTCGACGAGCTTGCCGATGCGGTCGACGCGGGCGTTCCACTCGGCGTAGAGTTTTTTCTGGTCGATCTTGAGCCAGGTTTCGACGGCGGTGAGCGCGCCGATGACCTCTTCCTTGCCGACTTTCATGGGGCGGCAGACCGCGCCTTCCCATGGGGCGCAGTTGCGGAGCGCGGCATCGATGAGGTCCTTGCGGCCGAGGAGGACGCCGCTGCATTGCGGGCCTTGCAGGCCTTTGCCGCCGGAGAAGGTGTAGAGATCGATTTTCATCTTGGCGTAGAGGGTGAGATTGTCGGCGGGAGGGATGCCTGCGGCATCGTCGAGGAGCATGGGAACTTTGTGGGATTTGGCGACGGCGAGATCCTGGGCGAGGCGGTCGCCGAGGTTGGTGGTGTAGATCATCGCAGTCTTGTCGTTGACGGCGTTGGCGATTTCGTCGGGCGTGTCGACGAGGACGAGCTTGGCGCCGGTGAGGCGGATGGCACTGTCGAAGGCGCTGCGGCCGCCGGACATGATGACTTCGTGCTTGAGGCCGGTGACATCGGGGAGCTGCCAGATTTTTGCGGGATCGCTGCCGGCGATGCACGCAGCGGTGGCCGCCGCCATGGCTCCCGCGGCACCGGAGGTGACGATGCCGGATTCGGCGCCGGTGAGTGCGGCGAGTTTGCGGCCGACGGCTTGCTGGAGCTCGACCATGTTCACGAAGTGGCGGGAAGCCTCTTCCATGGCGACGCGCACTTGAGGAAGCGGGAGCGAGCCGGAGAGATAGGTCCACGTGCCGCGACAGTTGATGATGGTTTTGAGGCCGAGGCGAGTGTAGACGTTTTCTTTTGTGGCGACGCCGACGGCGGCCGCTGACTTGGCGTAGAGATTTTGCGCGGCGATTTGCGCGAGCAGCGGCGATGCGGCCACCATTTTCATGAAGTGACGGCGGCTGGAGCCTTGCTGAGTGCGAGACATGTGGTTCCCTCCGTGGCGCGGTTGGCGCGCACAAGTTCGTTCGAATGAAATCGTTATTTGGCGAAGATCAGCGTTCCAAAGTGTTCGGGCACGTGATTGGGGTCGCGATTGGCGGCGCAGGTCGGCTGCCAGCACATGAAGTGGCGCTGCGGGTCTTCGCCGAGGCCGTCGATACGATAGAGATTGCCGCGCCATTTTGTGCCGGGCTTGACGGCGTGTTCGCTGACGGATTTCAGCGGGACTTTGGCGGCGGCGTACCAGACGTGATTTTTTTCGTCGATGCGGCCCTGGCGCTGCCAGCCAGAATCCCAGTTGGCTTCGTACTTTTCCTTGCCGAGATCGATGGCGAGATCGACCCAGTCGCCGGTCGGTGCGATTTCGAATTCGCGATAGTGCTTGATGTCGGTGAAGTCGTCGCCGAGGAAAAATTCGACGACGTCGCGGTCCCAGAGCTTGAGGTGATCTTTGGTGGGATCGGCAGGCCAGAGATTGAGGACGGTGTAAGGCGAGACGAAGAGTAGATAGAGGTCGGTGTCGGTCCAGAAGGCGCGGACTTGGGTTTTGAGATTGGGGTAGTCGAGGCTTTTGGTAGTGCAGTCGGCGATGATCCAGGCGGAGGAGACGTGCTTCCAGGTGGCGGAGTGCGGATCGGTGTTGAGTTCCGGCGAATGCTTGACGTGGGGAACGGAGATGGAGGCCATCGGCGTGGTGACTTCGCAGACTTCAGCGGCGAGGGCGCTGAAGGCGACCATGGACGCGAGCGCGGGCAGCAAAATGTAGCGGATCGATTTCATGGTCATGGGCGGGGCGCGTTTCTGAGTTCGGGTGAAATTTCGTAAGCTTTTTCGAACTCCGTTTGCGCCGCAGCCTCCTTTCCTTCCTGGTGCAAGGCCAACGCAAGGTTGTAGTGCGCTTCGGCGTAGCCGGGTTTGAGGCGCAGAGCTTCGGCGAATTCGGATTGCGCTTTGGTTGCTTCGCCGGATTGCAGGAGGACCAGGCCGAGATTGTTGTGGGCTTCGGCGAACTTCGGTTCGCGGCGGAGGAGATCGCGGAAAACGTTGGCGGCGCCGGGCAAGTCATTTTTCTGGCTGAGGACCAGGCCGAGCTGGATACGCGCGTCGGTGTATTTGGGATCGAGGCTGATGGCTTCGCTGAGTTCGCGGGCGGCATCGTCGAGGCGATCGGATTGCGCCAGCGCAAGACCGAGATTGTAATGGCCTTCGGCAAGATCGGGGTCGGACATGACCGCTTGCTGGAATTGGGCGGTAGCGCGCGAGCGATCGTTCTGCCTCCAATACAGCAGACCGAGACTGGAATGCGCCTGCGCATAGTCGGGCTGTAGCTGCAGCGCCTTTTCGAATGCGGACTGCGCGCGCGCGGCGTCGCCTTGGCGTTCATAAGTGACGCCGAGATAGTAGTGGCCGGTGGGCAGTTCGGGGCTTTGCTCGACGGCTCGTTCGAACGAGGAGAGCGCGTCGTCCAGGCGCTGCTGTTTGAGGGATTCAACGCCTTGCAGGATCTGCAATTTTGCCTGCGCCAGGCGCGTGCGGAATTCGCGCAGGCCATTCAGCTCGTTGAGTTCCTTCTGACTGGCTTCCGTTTTGCCTTGAGCGCGCAGGGCGATTCCGAGATTGTAGTGCGCTTTTTCAAAATCCGGCTGGAGCGCGATCGCGCGCTGAAAAGCGGCGATCGCTCCGGGCAGGTCGTGACCGGCCTTCAATTCCATACCGAGGTCATACTGCGCTTCGGGATCCTGAGGATTGAGTTCGACCGCTTTGCGGAATTGCGCAAGGGCGCCGGGATGATCGCCGTTGCGGCGCAGCGTGGTTCCCAGCAACAAATGCGCGGGGGCTAATCGCGGGTTCATCTGGATCGCGCGACGGCTATGCGCCGCCGAGGCGTTCAGATCGCCAAGCTCCAATTCGGCAAGGCCAAGTTCGAAATAGACGTCGGCGGAGGGCTTGGAGGCAGCGGCAGCGCGAAGCTGGGTTGCGGCAGCGGCGAAATTCTTTTGTTGCGCGTAGATGCGCGCGAGAAGGCGATGAGCGCCGACGTTGGCGGGCTCGAGTGCAGTGGCGGCGGTGAGTTCCTTGACGGCAGCGGGCTGTTCGCCGAGATCGAACCAGGTGGCGCCGAGTCCATAGTGGGCGTCGGCCCATTTGGGCTTGAGGCGCAGCGCAGCCTGGAACTCTTCCACGGCCTGTTTCGGTTCGCCTTTGTATTTGAGCGTCAGAGCCAAGTTGTAGTGAGTAGAGGCGTCGCTGGGTTCGAGTTCCAGAGCTTTTTGATAGTTGGAGATCGCATCATCCCACGATTTGCTTCGAGAAAATTCGATGGCCCTTTGGCGATAGGTTTCGGCGGTTGGCGCTTGAGCGAACGATGGCCCGGATATCAACAGCGCCAAAACAAACAGCGAAGCCGGCCTATGAAAGGCGATCAACGTAAGCCCCGAGGTCGAAGCACCAACAGATGCTAATCGCAAAATGATGGCGGGCGAAGCGAAAAGCGCCTCGCCCGCCGGATTCGCTCCATCGGCTACCAGTAGAACTTGGCGCTGATCTGGCCGATGCGCGGATCGCGAGCTTTGCCGACAATTCCGAAGCCCGAGCTGCTGATATCGCCGCCCGGATTCTTAAACTGTGCATGGTTGAAGATGTTGAAAAACTCGACTCGGATATCGAAAGCCAGATTTTCCTTGATTCTGGTGCGCTTCAATATTCCGAAATCGGTGTTGTTGAATCCCGGACCGTGGAAGAACCGGCGGTTGGCGGTGCCGAAGGTTCCTAGAGCGCAGTTTTGGACGAAAGCCCCTACCGTCGGCACGCACGGATCCGCGGCATTCGGATCGGGTGGTATGAAATAGCATCCCGTGACCGTGGGGCAATCCGGGTTTGCATCCCGAGGATTGAGGGTTTTTACGTTGCCGATGCGGTCCGGCATATCTGTGGATGAACTACCGACCAGCGATACATCTCCGTTGCCCTGGTTCAGCTGGATCGGAAACCCAGTGGCGAAACGCGTTATCCCTTGCATCTGCCAGCCCTGCGTTAGGCGCTTGGGCGCGTTGGCGAACGCACGGTCGAAGGGGATGGCCCAGATGTAACTGACCACGAAGTTGTGGGTGATATCGCTGGAAGACAGTCCGCGGCTCAACTTGGGATTTTCGAAATTCACCAGGTCACCGAAGGCCGAAGAATTGTCCAAGGCTTTGGCGAATGTATAGGCCGCGAGGAACGTCACGTCGCTGGCTCTGCGCTCCAAGGTAATCTGCCCGGCGTTGTATATCGAATTGGCCTTCGTCAAAGTGAAAGTGTTGCCGTAGCCGTAACACACCTGGATAGCCGAGCCGGGACAGAAATCTGGATTGAGGATCGAGTGCCTTGTACCGTAAACGCAACCCGGGAGCGGCGTCGGGCTAGCCGTCGAACAGGGAACAGCAGCCGACGGAAGCTGAAAAACATCATTCTCCGCACCAGGTTCGCAGCCGGTGGCGCCGGTGATCGCGTCAATAGCCCCTTGCGCGGTCAACTGCATGCAAAGTGCCGCGTCACCCGGGTTGGCTTCCTGAGATGTGACGAGGCGGTGCCCCTCGGTCCCCACGTAAGCCAGTGTCAGCACCGTTGATTTGGTCAGCTGGCGTTCGATCGAGAGATTGAAGTGCTCCGCGTAAGGCAGCTTATTGTGAATACCGTAGCCCGGAAAATAGTTGATCGGCTCGAACACCGAGAAGTCCAGTGTCTTGTTCGATGGGTCGCCCGGAGTCGGCAGGGCGTAGGGAAAACGCTGTCCCAAGGATTGCCCGTTGGTTCGAATCAGGAATGGTTGGTCAAACATGACCGAAACGGGGGATTGCCAATATAGTCCGAACGGAGCATCCGCCACCTCGTAGAAAAGGTTTAAGTCTTCAACTGACGTGTAGTAGATGCCGTAAGCCGCCCGGATACTGGTCTTGCCCGGGCCGCCGAAGACCTTGCCCAATAACCCCTCGCTAAAGTTGGGCGAATAGGCGAGCCCGAGGCGCGGGCCGAAGTTGTTGTATTTCGTGGGGGCGAGCGTTTTGGGAATGCCAGCATCACCCGGGAATACCAACCCTTGGGGAGCAAGTGGAAAGACCGTGGACTGTTGCCCAGGAACCCAGGCCTGAATCTTTCCTTGCGTGTCGTACCACGGCATGCTCACTTCCCAGCGCAGGCCAAGGTTGAGCGTGAGGTTGGACTTGACCTTCCACGAGTCCTGGGCGAAGGCACCTCCATAGCGTGTGCGGGAATCAAGAACCTGCTTGGCAGCCTGGATGTACGCGCCACCACAGGAAACGCAGGTCGCGCCGAGGAGGAAATCCGCGACGTCGTTGCCGGTCACCGTACCATCGAAGTTGAATTGCCCATTCGGGCTGGCAAAGTTTCGTTCGTTCACCTGCAAGTAGCGGAATTCACCGCCGAACTTCCAGGTATGTCTTCCGAAGGACTTTGAGAATACGTCGCTAACCATGTAGGTGGTGTTGGGCTGGAAGGTATTGAGAGTGGGCACGCCGATGTTCAACCCGATCTGACCAAAGCTAATCTGAGGCAAGTACTCCTTGTATCCGGGAAGCGAGGCAATGCCGAGGGTATCGGCGCCGGTCACGAAACCAAGGGAAGAAAGGTCGGCAAAACTCCCGGCCGGATTGTCTATGTGAGCGACGTTCCGGAAGACGCTGAACCGCGCCTCGTTGACAGCCGTGGCTCCTACGGTTTTGGTGTTGCTCATCACGAACTGTTGCGCCCGCGAAGGAGTGGTCGTTCCGAAGCCCGGCACCTGGGAAAACTGGTTCAACGAGATTGCGCTGTTAAGATTCGCGTTATCGAGATGGTAATACCAGGACCAATTTCCGGTCTTCTGGTTATTGAAGTCCACCCGCTCGCCAAACTTGTTATCATTGGCGATATTTCGCTGACTGTTGTTCGAATAGTTGTTGGTGTCTCCCGCAGACGTCGGCGCCGGAATAAACGGGAGGTAACTCGCGACCGGTGCTGCCCAGGCCGCCCGTGGGATTACGCCATTGGGAAATACGCAGTCGGTTGTAGCAGCACAGCCTGCGAAGCTATACGGCTCGTCTTGCGCGACGGCATAGCCCAAACGCTGGGAGAGGACCTGCGCCCAGTAAGCTCCATCGACAGTACCGGTCAAGGCTCCAGGATCAAAGTTGCCTGCAAGCTGGTCAGTCGTGGGCACCGTGACTTGGCCGGTCTCCGCACCTTGCACTTCCCGGGTTCCCTGATAGTCCGAGAACCAGAACAGCTTGTTCTTCCATATCGGCCCGCCTGCCGCATACCCAAACTGATTGCGCCGCAATTCGGACTTCGATGAAGTGAAATAATTCTTAGCGTCCAGCTTGTCGTTGCGCCAGAACTCGAAGACGTCGCCGTGGAAGCCGTTAGTGCCGGACTTGGTGATGGCGTTCACGATCGCGCCGCTGAATTTTCCGTATTCCGCATCGAAGCTGTTGGTGATCAGCCGGAATTCCTCGATCGAGTCGAGGTTGGGAACCATGCCGGCGCCCAAGTTGCGCCCCTCGCTGACATCGCCGCCGTTCACCAGGAACGCGTTCGCCGTTTCGCGCTGGCCGTTAACGGAGATGTTGCCCGGGTTCAGGTTTCCGGAAACCGGTCGATCTTGCTGAATCGACTCGGCTGTGGCGGGAGCCACGCCGGCCTGCAATCCGAGCAGATCGATGTAGCTGCGCCCATTGAGTGGTAGCGCCAGCATCTTCTTTGAATCGATCACGTCACCGAGCTGAGTATTTTCGGTGTCTACGCGCACGGCATTCGCGGAAACGTTTACTGCCTCGGACACCGTGCCGACGTCGAGTGTGATGTCGAGCCGGTACTGATCGTTCACTTCGAGAGTGATGTCGGTCGCAGAATATTGCCGGAAGCCGGTGGAGCTTGCGGTGACTTTATAGTGGCCCGCCGGCAAGGCCAGGAAATGGTAGGTGCCGTCAGCGGCCGAAGTGGTCTCCTGACTGAGGTTGGTTTCCACGTTTGTGGCTCTGATCACCGCGCCGGCAATCAAGCCTTGAGAGCGATCACGAACGACACCGAGAATCGATCCGGTGACGTCGGCCTTAGTTACGTTGGTGCAAAACAGCAGCATTAAAACGAATGAAACGATTGTCCAATTCGAGCGACGAACATTCCCCATGCGACCCTCCACGGAAGGAGTACTTGCCCGGTACAATGTCACGAAGCTCTGGGAGAATCAAGTGCGCGTGTCCTTCTGCGCACGAGTCGAGTGCGTACCGGGCGTGATTTTGCTACGCGGCAGCGATTTCTTGCGATCCGGCAGGCTCTAAATATTCTTGTGGATGGCATCGCCAAGCATGTCTCAGCCCAATTTTGGTTTGTATTGCAGACCCACCGGTGCGCGACACGTCAACGTTATAAACATTTTAACAAAATCCGTGATGATGACCGGATCATGGGACTCTTGCCCGTAAACTAGCGGTATGCTGCCGCTTGTATCTCGTAAAGCTCCGCGTACTGCCCGCCCTTGGCCATCAATTCGTCATGCGTGCCGACTTCAACCAGCCGCGCTCCGTCGAGCACAACAATCAAATCGGCCATGCGCACGGTTGAGAAACGATGCGAAACAAGGATGGTGATACGGCCCGTGCCTTTCCTTTCGCTGCCCTGCGCCGCGGCGGCGTAGCGTTCGAACAGGGCGTGTTCGGTCTCCGCGTCGAGTGCGGCCGTCGGTTCGTCAAGAACGAGCAGGAGAGGCTGGTCACGCATGAAACCCCGCGCGAGCGCGAGCTTCTGCCACTGGCCGAACGAGAGTTCCACACCAGCCGGCCAAGTTGGACCAAGTTGCGTCTCCAGACCCGACGGCAGACGGGCGACAACGTCACCGGCGCCAGAACGATCGACCGCCGCGAGCACGGCGGGCTCATCATCCATCCGGGGAACGTCGCCCAGGCCAACGGTGTGGCGAACGCGAAACTCAAAACGGAAGAAATCTTGGAACGCGCCGGCGACCCGTTCGCGCCACCGGTCGGTCGAGATCCGTGCCAGCGGCACTTCGTCAACGTAGATCGAACCGGAAGAAGGCTCGTACATCTTTGCCAGCAACTTCACGAGAGTCGTCTTCCCGGCTCCGTTCTCACCAACGATAGCGACCACTGCCCCAGCCGGCAAGGCCACCGAGACATCGTCCAGCACAACGCGGGACGTGCCGGGGTAAGCGAACGAAACATGGTCGAGCCGGATGTTGCGGTGCACCGCGACGGGAACAGACAGGTCCGCGGCAGCCGCCACGGACGCGGCATAATCCTCAAGCCAAGCCAAGCGTCGCGAACCGTCCATCCAGAATCCGCGTAGAAATCCAATCTCTCCGACCGTGGCGCCGATATACGCCGAGAGGCGCGCGCCCGCGGCCAGCACCAACAGCACAGCGCTTGCTGGTCGATGCAAAAAGGAGGACACGAATACGACAGCACCGACATACGCGAGTCCGAAAACCGCCCAGGCGAGCGCATGCCACAACGCCGAACCCCACCGAGCCTTTGCGACTGGTCCATATCCGCGCTCCCAAGCGGAGCGGCGACCCTGAATGAGACGGTCTCCGATGCCGGTCACCCGCACGTCCTTCCCAGGCGGCGCCGTCGTGGCAATCATGAACAAATGCCGAGCCAGCCGATGGCTCGGCGCCGCGCGCTCCTGCGCATCTCGTTCGACGCCGGGCCTCCACGTCGATGTCAAAACTGTCGGCACGGCGAAGACCGCAAGAAGAAGAAGCGCCGGATGGATCGACACCAGCAGCGCCAGCGTGACGCCTAAGCGCAGGATCCAGCCAACGGTTGAGAACACCGACATGTACATGTGGTCGAGCACGAAGACCTGATTGCGGAGCATCGACAAGCGATCGAGGTATTCCGGGCGTTCCTGATGCGCGATCGTTGCGATAGACGCTTGCAGTCTGGCGACGTGGGACTCGAGAGCGATCGTCACCCTGTCGCGAAAGCGCCGTTGCACGCGGGTGCTGACCGTGCGCAGGAACCAAGTGGCGACCGCCGAAATGGCCAGGCCGACTGCCGCGATCTGGATCAGACCCGACCGATGCTCCAGAACGCCTTTGCCGAGCAACATAAGCCAGAGAGCCAGCAAAGCGTCCGGTAAGGCGGCAAACTGCGACAACACAAATGCCCAGAGCATCAAACGCGGCTCGTGACGATAGCCCAACTTGCACAACCGCCACATCGACGACAGCGCCGGAGGCAACGGATCGATGGCGCTCTTTCGTTCAGGCGAGGACGTCATACGCTGTGCCTTCTTCATCGGTTGGAGCGTGAAACCGCTGCGCTTGCAGATCGAACATGGTCCGGTAGCGCCCGCCCAAATCCATCAACTCGTCGTGGGTCCCAAGCTCGATCACGCGGCCGTGCTCCAACACGCAGATGCGATCCGCGTGACGAACCGTCGAAAAACGGTGAGAAATCAGGATCGTCGTGCAATGACGCGTTGCCGCAAGGAGTCGATCGAAGATCTCCGCCTCTCCGCGCACATCGAGCTGCGCAGTCGGTTCGTCGAGCAAAACGACACCAGCACCCAGGTCGACCGACGCCAACGCCCGAGCCAGTGCAACACGTTGCCATTGGCCGCCAGACAGGTCCGTTCCGCCTTCATAACCTCGTGCAAGCACGGTATCGAGGGCGGCGAGATTCGCTGCTCCCGCCGATTCAAGAGCGGCCCGAATCACTTCGTCCGGCGCACCCGCCGGAGCCACGTTGTCGCGCAGTGGCAATTCCAGTCGCAGGAAGTCCTGGAAAACAGCGGTGATTCGTCTACGCCAAGACGCAGGGTCGAACTCGCGCAGATCTATGCCGTCAATTTCGATCGCGCCGGATTGCGGATCGTAGAAACGGCAAAGCAGTTTTGCGATGGTCGTTTTGCCGGCACCGTTCTGCCCGACGATCGCAAGAGATGAACCCGCCGGGATCGTAAGATCGAGGTGTTCGAGCACGAAGGCGCCATCCTCATACCCGAACGTGACGTCGCGAAGACGAATTTCGCGAGCGGGCATCGCATCTGCGGAACGAGAACCCGAGTGCAGTGCTCCGACCGGACGCATCGCCGTCTCAAGTCTCAACACCGCAGCCACCGGAGCAGCCGCGCCGTCGAGCGCCCAGCTGAACCCGCCGAATGCAATCATGGATACGCCGACCGCGCTCTGCGCATACGTCACGGCTTCACCCAGACTCAGGCGGCCATGTGCAGCCGCGCTTGCGATCGCCCAAATAACCAGGACATTTGCGGACAAAACCAGGAGCAGACTCCAAAGGAGCGGGCGCTCGCGAAGACGGGTGGCTGCATACTGCAATTCATGCAATCGAGTTCGCCTTGAAATGAACCGATCAATCGTCCAGTTCGCCAGTCCGAACAATCGAAGTTCCTTGCTGGCCGGCGGATCGACGGCCAGGCGATAGGCGTAATCGGAATCCCGCTGTGCTGCGCGCACTTCTTCCGTGTTGCGGTCGCGCCAAACGGCGCTCTCCCGCAGAAGCCAGTGCGTGGCAAGCCACGCGGCGCCCAGCACGATGGGAGCCCACCATGCGTATCTAAAAAGAATCGCAGCGGACGCGAGGCCTCCAATCATTTCGACCATCCCGCTGGCGATGAAATCCATAGAGATCGACAGCGGAGGCCCCGTCATTCCGAGATCGAAATCGCGCGCGACGGTAAGATCGTTCGTGAGTGAGGGGTCTTCCAGATGCTTCATGCCGGGAGGGCGCACGCAGGACTCGGTCAGCCGATCATAGAGCCACGCTGCGGTGCGGTCGCCAAGGTTGGTGCTGAGCGCCTGATGGATTGGACTGAGGACCTGAAGCAGAACGAAGGTTGCGCCAACGAATGTGAGTGGGAGGACTAGCGGCTGTCCGTGCTGCACTGCCCCCACCAGAACGCCCATCGCGACCGCAAACCCGGCAGGGAGCGTTCCTCGCAACAGCAAAACGATCCACCATGCCGTGCCCAGGCCCAAGTCCGCCTTAGGCAACACCGCAAAGAACTTCCATTCCTTACGCTCGCTGAGCCGTTCGAGCATGGGCGCATTCTGCCACAGCGCTCGGCATCCTCACAGGCTTGGCTTTGTTAATCGCATTACTCAATCGTTCCCCGTGCCCCTATTACCGGTGAAATCGACCAGGAGGCACTTCCTGCGGTTGCCGCGTTTGCCAGGCAACGCAGGTCTAGTAAACGCAGCTCCATGAACTCCGGTTTACTCTGCCGCCTCCTTTCGCTATAGTTCCGCCAACGTTTACACGTCCATGGTTTTCCAGGGCGTCCCGTGACAACGGCGTTGGTGGCGGTGCCGGCAGAGAGCTCCCATCCGATCTATCGCGCGCTTACCGCTCGCCGCACTCTCACAGCTCTCGTTCTGATCGGGGCCGTGCTACATCTCTGGGCCTATCTGGCCGACACAGGTCTCTATCTCGACGAAATTCTGCTGTCCTATAGCATTTTGGATGTTCCCCTACTCGATCTGCTCACTCGGCCGCTTCCGCTAGACCAGGTTGCCCCGCTGGGATTTCTGCTCGTCGAACGTGCCGCCATCACAATTTTCGGCCACCAAGAATTGGCGCTAAGACTCTTCCCATTCCTGTGCGCCATTGCTCGGGCGACATTGTCTACGTCTTCCCACTTCCTTCCGTTGGCGTGCGGTTTTACGGCCCTGGTTTTGGACTCCAGCGCACTGACTGGATCGTGAGCGTCTGCGACCGAAACGAGACGCGGGGCCTACATTAGGGATGTCGATCGCTTTCGCGGCGCTCCCCGTTTTGGATTCTTACCGGAGCGGCCGCCCAATGCGTTTTGCCCGGTCTGCCGTTCTCCAATACCTGGGCACGATAGGAAAGCGGATTGACATGTTGTCGTTTCCTTCTCCAACCTACGGTTCGGTTACGCTGGAGCTCTACGATCTTAGCGATCCAACTCGCCTAAACCGCGCGGATGCTGGAACCTTCCCGGTACAACCAATGGCGACCGATCCGCGGCCTGGTTGTCGCGACTTTCTCTCTCGCTGGCCGGGGGAACAGGTATCATTCTGCCGCCTCCTCCTTACCGGAAATATGGATCTGGGCCGGTTGAGTCCGGTAACCGCGTTTTATCAGACTTACCCAGAATCGGAACCAAGTCGTCTTCCACGATGCCGATAGCTAGGACTAGCCCGAAGATAGAAAGTGTGTTGAGAGAAAATTCTACACCAAGCATGGTCGAGAACCTCCCAACCAGCGACACAGGAAGGACCAGAAGTGGAATGATTGACGCTCGCCACGTCTGAAGGAACACCGGTACTGCAATCATCACGAGAATCAGCGCTTCAATAAAAGTGTGTCCCACAGCACGAATCGATTCGCGCACGATATTGTCTCAAAGGATTGATAGATCGGCGCCAAGTTCCCAGTGGACGTAATCAACGACAGCTTGGGGACCACAGCTGAAAGGGGTTAGCCCCGCTCGCTGTGTGTCGAGCCGGGCTATTTGCCAGCGGCTAACGACCTGGAGACTAGAAGTAGAGTTTCGCTCCAAGCTGGAAGACGCGCGGGTCAAAGGCAGAAGTGACCTGGCCAAAGTTGCTGGAGCCGAGGCCGTTGCTGACTTGGTTAAACTCCGTGTGGTTCCAGGTGTTGAAGCTTTCGACGCGCAACTCAAAGCGGCTGCCGCGAGTCTCGCTGATCACGAAGCTCTTGAACAGCGACAGATTCCAATTGTCGCGGCCGGGTCCCCGCAGCGAGTTATGTCCGGCATTGCCGAACGCGCCCACAGCCGGATTGACGAACGCTGACGTATCGAACCACTCTGCGACCGTATGCGGGTAGGAGACATGGCCGACCTGGTCCGGACGGTTGGTGGCGTTGGGCAGACCATTGGCGCTCTGTCCGCCGGTGAGTTGCGGGTTGATCGGGAGCCCCGAGGTGATGGTGACGATGCCGGATACTTCCCATCCGCCGAGCGCTGTTTTTAGCAACCTGTTGTTGTGGTGGCGGAAGACTGGGATGTCATAGATGAAATTGACCGATGCGTTGTGCGTGCGGTCGAAGCCACCTGGGCCGACGTCGTATTTCCAACCCGCGTAGGGATTGGAGATATTGCCCAAGTCGCCGCCGCCATTGCCGGCAGTGGTCGGATCGATGGTACGCGAGAGAGTGTAGAAGGCGCGAAGGTTAAGGTCGCGGCCCAGCTGCGAGGTTAGGTCAACCTGAAGCGAGTTGTAGTGGGAATTCGCTTCGTTGGCGCTCATGCGGATGGAGTGGAATCCCGGATAGGGCAAGCCCGGCGCCAAGGTATAGATGCCACCGGCGATGAGCGAAGGAAGCGCGCTCGGGTCCGGCAGATTGCTCTCCCCGTAGTCGTTCTGGTGGCGGTTCTGGTTTCCGACGTAGGCGATGGACAGCACCGACTTGGCGCTTATCTGGCGCTGAACGCCGATGCTCCATTGATAGCTGGCGGGAAGGTTGTAGTTGTCAATCTGCAAACCGGTGATCGACGGCGCCACAATGGGCTGAGCCGCTATCGTGCCAGTTGCGAGCGCGATAGTCGGATTCTGGAAGGTGACGCTGTTCAGATTTGCAGCAAAACTGAAGGGAATGTTGGGGCCAGCGTTGTACATGTCGTTGCCTTGAATGCGCTCGTACATAATGCCGAAGCCGCCGCGGACAACGGTTTTGCCACCGCCCGTCAAGTCATAGGCAAAGCCCAACCGCGGACCGAATGGGGCCCAGTGATTGTTGACCAAGCCTTTCGGAACTCCGCCCTGGCCGGGAATGCCGATGCCGTTCAGGTAGAGAGGAACGCCAGCGAGAATCGGATTCGGACTGGTGCCGAGCCCTGGGCTGGCCGGGTCGATGTTTCCGTTGGGTAGAAGAGTTGCGGCATCCGCTGGGTTGTAAAGAGAGGGATAGAAGTTGCCCATGCGGTTGTTGGCTTCATAGGTGTGGGGCACGCCATCCCAGCGCAGGCCGAGGTTGAGCGTCAACCTGCGATTGACGCGCCAGTTGTCTTGAACGTAGGCGGCCCACGAAACGTTGTTCCATTTCCCGCTGTCCTGGACGCCGAGTTCGGTGTAGCTCTTGGCGTCGCCGAGAAGGAAGTCGGCGAAGTCATTTCCGGTGTAGGTACCATCGAAGTTGAATGCGCCTTGCGTGACGCCAAACAAGTCTTGAACTTTCTTGTAGAGTGCCCAGCTTGCGCCGAACTTCAGCTGGTGAGAGCCCTTGGTCAGCGAAATGTCATCGCGAATCTGGTAGTCATCAGCAACGTTGTGCCACGGCCAGCTAGAGATTTCGAATTTCGTGCCGGTTGAACCGTTCAAGTCGATATTGGGAATGCGGTTGTCATTGTTGGGGCCGGTGAACAGTCGCGAGGTGGTGGAGTCATATCCGCTGGGTAGCGAGAGACTGCTCAACCCGGAACCCGGAAAGGGAACGATGTTGATGCGGTTGCCGTTGTAGTTGAAGGCGGTCTCGTTTAGCAAATTGGGGCTGATCGTGTACGTTGCGTGAACGACGGCGCTGTACGACGGGTTACCAAACGTATCGCCCACCGACGGAACGTTAGCGCTGCTCCACTGGCTGGTAGAGAAGCCCTGCGAGACCTGCTCAGCGATATAATGTCCGAACACCGAGAACTTGCTGCTGAAATTGTGATCGATGCGGACGATCTCTTCCTTCAAGTTCGTTGGTGAGGTGGCAGAGCCAGTGAAGGTGTTACCAGAAGTGGGCGCCGGGAAAATTCCAGCGGTGACCAGCGCCGTGGCGTTGGGGCTGATCATGCAGCTGGGAATCGTATTTCCCGGGAACGGCGAACCTTGCACGACGCCTGCGGGAAGAACCCCACCGGGGCAATTTGCCGCGAGAACGGACGCCGCGACTTGCGTCTGGCTCGGAACGTTGATAACCGTGGTGCCAAAGTCGCCACCGTAAGCGGAAGGGAGGGGCACCGGCTGTGCGGTGTTGACGGTGCCCTGGATCAGTCGGCGCCATTCCATGTTGTAGAAGAAGAAGGTTTTCTTGCGCTCCCGATTGTACAACTTTCCGAAAGTGACCGGGCCGCCGACGTTGAAGCCGAAGACATTTAGACGCAACTTGGCGACCGGCTGGGGGGCGCTGTTGAAGAAGTTGCGAGCGTCGAATGCGTCATTGCGGTTGAACTCCCAAGCCGAAGCGTGGAGTGTGCTGGAACCGGACTTGAGCACCATGGTCATGGTGCCGCCCGAAGAGAGGCCATAGTCGGCGCTGTAGTTGGAAGTCAAAGCGCGGAACTCTGCGATTGCGTCGCTGGACGGAGCGATGCTCATGCCGCCGGCGCCGCCGCGGTCGTCATCCTCACCACCATCGAGCAAGTAGATGTTGTGGTTCTGGCGCATGCCGTTGAATTCGACGCTGGCGTCTCCACCTACAGGAGTATTGACGACCCCGGCGCTCATGCCATTTCCGCCGATCTGGCTCGAAGCGCCTGGCGTTAGAGCAGCGAGCTGATACATGCTGCGGCCACTCACGGCGATCTGCGAGATTTGCTGGCCGGTGATGACGTTGCTTTGCTCACCCGAATCGGTTTGGACTCGAACGGCATTGGCTTCGACGGTGACCGTTTCGGTGGCGCTACCGAGCTGCAGTTGGAAATCCAGACGCGTACGATCACCAACCTGAAGGACGACATTTTTCTGCTCGGCCGTCTTGAATCCTGAGGTCTCGGCCTTGACCGTGTAGTGGCCGATGTGAAGGTCTGCGAGGACATATTGACCTGCCTCATTCGTTGGAATCGTGCGAGTGAGTCCGGTATCCAGATTGGTGATTGTGATTTGCACACCTGGGACCGTAGCTCCGCTGGGATCGGTGACTGTGCCAACGATGCTCGCTTCCTGAGCCATAGCCGGGCAGGGCAACCAACAGAGAAATGTAGAGAAGACTAGTAAGAGACGCGCGACGCGCCCACGGCTGTGAATCAAAGACCTTCCAAAATTCAATACTCCGAGTGAATACATAGGATTGCCTCCACTCCGACGATTTATTCTCGACAATTTCCGAGGAACTTACCGAGTCAGGTGGTAGGTGGCAATATCCACTTGAGGTGTTTCCGATATGACCACATACTTTGAGCATGAAACGCGTCTCGAGCGGTATTTCTCCAGTCATCGCGGTGGATCGGAAAGCAAACAAGCCTCTACATAAGCAGATCTACGACGCCTACCGCGCGATGATCGTGGGCCGCAATCTGCGTGCGGGCCAGCAAATTCCCGCGAGCCGAACCCTCGCGTCTGATCTGAAGATTTCTCGGATTCCGGTCCTTACCGCCTATGCCCAACTTCTCGCAGAGGGCTATTTCGAGGCGCGCGTGGGCGCGGGGACCTTTGTGTGCAGTTCGCTGCCCGATCAGACGACGTCCAGTGTGCGGCGCACGAAACAATCGATGCCGGTTCGCGCCGCAAAACGCATCATTGCACGGCGCGCTCTGCGCCTTCCGGCTTATGAAGGAGTCCCTTGGCTGCGGGGACTCGGGGCATTCAGCGTCAGCCAGCCGGCTTACGACCAATTCCCTTTCCAAGTCTGGTCGACGCTGGTCATGCGACATTGCCGAAATCCCCATGCGAGCGATCTTCATTATGGCGGCCCGATGGGACTTGGACCCTTGCGCGAAGCAATTTGTACGTATCTTCGAACGGCTCGCGCGGTTCGCTGCGATCCTGAACAGGTCATGGTCGTTTCCGGTTCCCAACAGGCGCTGGAGATCTGCGCCCGCGTACTGCTCGACACGAAGGATTCCGCCTGGGTGGAAGAACCGGGCTACTGGTTAACGCGGCACGTATTGACTCTAGCGGGTTGCCTTCTGGTGCCGGTTCCAGTGGACGCTGAAGGACTGGATGTGACCGCGGGAATTAAACGGTGTCGGAAGAGTCGCGCCGTGTTTGTAGCACCTTCGCATCAATATCCGCTAGGCGCCACAATGAGCGCTTCGCGCCGCCTGCAGCTTCTGCAATGGGGAGAAAGTTCGGGTTGCTGGATTGTGGAGGACGACTATGACAGCGAGTATCGCTACGGAAGCATGCCTATCGCTTCGCTGCAGGGCCTAGACGCGAATTCTCGGGTCATCTATATGGGCACTTTCAGCAAGACGCTCTTCCCTTCGCTGCGGTTGGGTTACGTGGTGATTCCGCGCGACCTGGTCAGTCGCTTCGCTGCCATCCGCCAGGCCATGGATATCGGGTCTCCCTACCTCTACCAGGCGGTCCTCACGGATTTCATGAACGAAGGGCATTTCGCACGACACATTCGCAGGATGCGCCTGCTGTATAACGATCGCCGCACCGCGCTGATCGACAGTCTGCGCACTGAATTTGGCTCCGCCGTGGAGGTACATGGTGCCGAAGCCGGCATGCACTGCCTGGTCACGTTCCCTGAGGGCTTTGCAGACACAGAGATTGCCCAACACGCTGCACGCGAAAAACTTTGGCTGACACCTCTCTCCCCTTCTTATCTTGGGAAGACCACCCGGCAAGGATTTATCCTGGGGTTTAGCAGCACTCCGGCCGCGGAAATGCCAAGCGCTGTCCAGCATCTCAAGAAAGTGCTGACCTCGCACGGAAGCCTGCCCATTCGAAACAAGAAGGAAACTTTGGCACGCGCGGTTTAGCGCTCGTGGGCAAGAACGCGTCGTTGGCGGCTCGCTTGGTCGCCCATTTGCGTAGTGGTCATGTCGATACCGCTGGAAGTGGATATTGCCGGTAGCGACGTGGCGTGGGAGATTTACGCTCGGAACCAGCTGACGGATGTCTTCAGTCTCGCTCAACCTCCGAGCGGAGCAGAAATATGAACAGCGCTCCCATTCTCATCTGTACCTTTCCAAACGCATTCCTTCTAGTTCTGGAGCCAGTCTTCTGGCCCTACGTCGCCGGCATCGCCGTTTTGGCTCTCGGGCTGACCGTATTGCTCAGGAGTGGCAAATCGCCCGCGATAGGTATCGAAAAAGCTGTAGCCCTTGGTCCGATGTTTTTCGCTGTACCGATGGCCGTATTTGGAGGCGACCACTTCATGGTTCCGCAGATCGTCGCGTCCATGGTTCCGTCCTGGATTCCGGGCCATCTGTTCTGGACGTATTTCGTAGGCACGGCCCTGATCGCGGCGGCTCTCAGCATTGTTGTGGACAAATGTTCGACATTGGCTGCGACCTTCCTCGGCTTGATGATCTTCTCCTTCGTGCTGCTGTTGCATGTGCCGAAGCTGGCCGCGAACCCGGGAGACAGGATCACACTCGCAGTTCTTCTGAGGGACCTGTCTTTCAGCGCGGGGGCTTTCGCTTTTGCGATCGCTCACGGGCGAAAATCCGTGGCTGACTTCACGCATAAGGTGACAGTCGCGTTGCGTTTCGCCATCGCCATCCCCACGCTTTTCTTCGGCGTCGAACACTTCCTTCATCCGCAGTTTGTGCCGGTCGTTCCTCTCAATCAGCTGATGCCCTCCTGGATTCCGGCGCACCTTTTCGTGTCTTATATGACTGGCACCTCGCTGATCGGCTGTGGTTCGTTGATGCTGGTCAATTGGAAAGCGCGCGCTGCGGCAATTTGGCTGGGCATTGTTGCTCTGGCAATGGTGGTGCTCATCTACCTTCCGATGGTAATCGCCAAGCCTTCCGATATCGGAAATGGACTGAACTATTTCGTTGATACACTGGCCTTCAGCGGCACCGCCCTCCTCCTCGCCGGTGCTCTGACAGCGGAGGAGCTGAGAGAGAGAGCGCACCAGCACGATCTGGCCCATCGAACAACGCAGGCTGGAAACGCTGACCTACGGAAATCCAGGCGTAGGGAAATGAATAGGATGACATCACGATCGACAGTTGGATTTATTGCCGCTTTCCTGCTGGCCGGGGTTCTGACTTCATTGACTACACCGCGGACGACTGGGGCGCAAACGGCCCCTTCCCCAGTCCTTGTGGAACTCTTCACTTCCGAGGGATGCTCCAGTTGTCCGCCCGCAGATGAGCTCCTGACCAAGCTACAAGCGGACCAGCCCATTCCTGGCGTCCAGATTATTGGACTCGAGGAGCACGTCGACTATTGGAATCATGATGGCTGGATGGACCCGTACTCCGATGCGGAATGGACCACGCGCCAACAGGATTACGTCGCCAGATTCAAGGGCGCCAGCTCGTACACGCCGCAGATGGTCGTAGACGGGCAAAGAGAATTCTTGGGCAACAATCCGAAGGCTGCGGTAGACGTGATTCGTGAATCCGCGCAAAAACAGAAGGTGTCAATCGCTATCAACACAACACCTCCAGCAAAGGGTGACACGCAACGCTTTGACGTTCGAGTCGGAAATTTACCGGCCTCCAACGGTCAGGATAAGGCCGACGTCTGGCTGGTCGTTGCCGAAGAGGGTCTTCAGGGTTCGGCTAAAGCAGGAGAGAACAATGGCAAATCCTGGAAGCATGCCGCGATCGTCCGGTCCATGCAAAAGATAGGTTCAGCCGCGTCGAGCAGTACCGAGCCGTTCGTGTCCACTCCACAGATCAAGCTGAAGTCCATTTGGAAGAAAGACAATCTGAGAATCGTTGTGTTCGTTCAAGAGAGAAAAACGTGGCGCATTATTGGCGTCGCCACCACCAAAGTCGCGGGCTGATGCCCGGCAACTGCCGTCTCCCGCTGAAAGACGCTGAGCCGAGAACAAATCGCCACAATGGCGACTGGATGTTCACAAGAGGACGATCAGCTACAGCGTGAAGAGGCTGGCGTCGTTAAGACATCAATGAGGACTTGGCGCTTCGTCGCGTAGACGAAGTGTTGGAAATCCGTGTAACATTCCGGCCATGTCGAAATCCTTCTCAGTGTCCGTTCGATTACGACGGGTTACCATCGAAACAGCATTTGTCTCCGTTCCTTTGTCTCCTAACCTCGTGGAGCCGAATTTTGAGCTATCCGGATCAATCAACGCGAAGAAACTCATGCAGGCTGCTGTTGATCTTGGAAGGCAACCCTCGGTCACTTAAACACCCGAAGGTGAGGCGACGATAACTCCGCATCCGATTCAGGCTCCACCGGACTAGTCGGCAGCGGGTGCACGGCGGTACTGCGTCAACTTGGCCGGTTACCGCGGCCGGCTCAAGCGGTCGAGGAAAACGGACAAGCGAGACTTGTGCCGGAACCATGCGCTTCCTAGGTGCGCGGTTCAGACATCCTCTAGTTGAGCTTCGGTCATGCCAAAATAGTGACCTAGTTCGTGGATTACTGTCAGGCGGATTTCATTTCGAATTTCGTCGTCGTTGGAGCAGACCGCCTCGATGTTTTTCTGGTAGAGCACGATGCGGTCGGGACCCGCAGGCAGGTCAAACACGCTTTTCTTGGTTTTTGGTACTCCTTCGAAGACACCGAGCACCAGAGTCTCAGCATCGTCCGAATCAATGATGCCGGAATTTCGCGGGCCTCTACCTGACAGCTGCTCGGGAGGCACGTTCTCGACGAGAACGGCGACGTTCTGAATTCGCTTGCGAAACCTGGTAGGCAGCGCCCCCAGCGCCTCCTCCACCAGTTTGACGAACTTCTCTCGTTCCATCTTACGTTCCTCGGCCGGACGGCAGGCCAAATCATTTGTTTCATATTAGCTCGTAGCTGCTTCGGGTCCAGAGCGGTCTGACCTGTGATCAAGAAGATCTGAACTTCAAGTACCACGGCTCGATCAAACGCGGTTGAGATACACAACAAGCGTGCCAAAAAAGCGCGTATAAATGGTTATGCGGATGGACACGCCGAGTCTTCCTTACGGCACTTATTTCGGTGATGGCGAGATTTGCCAGGAACTTCCGGGCTCCGTATCGCTTCTGACGCCGACGTTGCACGCCGAAGACACGAACGTGGTGTCCGAATTGCGCAAGCCCAAGCCCTACGGTGCGGCAGTCGCTTGGTTACACAGTCTTGAATTGGGCCAAGGCTTCTTCTCGGCGGTCACGTTCGGAGAAATTCAAAAGGGTGTCGAACTCACGCGTCGTGAGGCCGTGAATGCGAGCCGTGGCGGCTATCATGGCGTCTTCACCTAGGGTATCAGACAATTGCTTCCGCCGCTTCTTCCGGCCGGCATGCATTCTCGTGCTCGTGCAAAGGTACATCTCGTTTGACTGCCCGCTGGCGACACACCAAGCGACGGCGTAGTAGCATTAGGCCTAGGAGGGGTCCTGGAAATGGACGATCCCCTATTTGCGAAACTTCGCAGACTGGTCGGCCAGCACGAAAAACTCGTGTACGAAGCGGTCAAAGCGGGTAGCGTGGCCCAACTCCCGCATGAGAGCCAGCTCTTTGCGAAGGCGATGCAAGAACACATGCACCTCAAGCACGTTCACAATGCTCTGGAGTTCGCCGACTTCGCGAGGGTGAACCCTATGAGATCACCGTGGGAGGCAAACCTGTGAATCCGCTGGCCCACTTGACCGCGCATGCAGCGGTCAATGGGGAGGTCGAACAGGATCCTGTGGTAAGGGCCGCATTTGAAAAGATGGTGAGCACTGGAACCTCAGCGCATCACGCCGAGCACATTCTGGGTGCACTGCTCTTCGAAATAGAGTGGGAAACCGCCCGTGCCTTAGAGGCGGGAAAAGATATCGAGAAATTGCAGAAGATGTACATCCACAAACTTCAAAAACTCAGTAGGGATTCGGCCTTTCGCAAGAAACTCGCTAAACGATTCACGGCTGATCATTCTGCATTTGAATAGAAGACTCCACCGACACAATGCCAAAATCCACATGATTTCATAACAATGCTGGCTCCCCCGTAGACTCTGTGGTTATTCAACGACCAAGGCTCGGGAGGAAGGAGCCAGACATGGTTATAGGCGTAGATTATCACCCGAGCTTTCAGACGATTGCGTTTTTAATGGAAGAGACTGGTCAGTGTGGTGAACAGGAACTGAACCACGGCGATGGTGAGGCCGAGAAGTTCTATCGCGACCTACATCAGAGAGGAGTCCGCGTGCGGGTGGGCTTGGAGGCCACCGGATATTCACGCTGATCGCGGCCAGTACATAACAGAGACATTCCAACATGGCGATGGCACCGCTTATATTTGCACAAAGCTTGATGCCGGCCTCAAAGGCGAATGGCCATAGAGCGGGGGCCGGATTTGTCCGGCCTTTCCAAACCATGGCAGACTGGCATTCAGCGAGGAAGCAACTATGGCTACCGTCCGTCAAAATCCCGAAAAGTGGCTCGCCGCCGCAAAGGCTACGCTGCATGTGGACGAGGCTGACCCGCGAGTAGTACGAATCCTAGAATTGGGTAGGAAATTGCAAAGCGGAGCTGGGCTTACACAAGCGGAGTTAGCAGAGGAAGAAGAATTGCTTCAGAACGAGCTGATCGACGATTACACCAAGAAGTATTTGTCGTCTGAAACTAGGAAATAAGGACAAGAGACATTAAGCTCTCGATGCGTCCAAGTGTTCTTTCGCGGATGTACTTTCCTTTAGTAATCTGAGCACGTCGTTTCTGCTACTGACGCTGCGGATGTTCTGCGTTGGCGTCGAATATTTGCCCTACGTTCCGCGCATTGGCGCGGAGTGCAATGAGGGCTTCATCGCATCTCAATTCCGTAGGCCTCCATGTCTGAAACCGCGTCTTTTTGTGGAATAAACCTTGTGATGTGGCGCTCTGCGCTGAGCTAACAACATCGGTCTTCGCGCAAACTCCGTGCTCAACTGTCATGCTTTTCTTCTGCCGCTGAGCGGCTTCCACAAACGTGATTATCTGCAAGCTGGAGGACGCCATACTCCTCAAGCAAGCGAACGACGATCGCCGCCACTTCGTGCTCGAAGTTCGAAAGCTATCGTCGTTTGATTTCAAGCGAGCGTTAACCTGGTCGGAGTGGGCCTGCAAACGCGCGGAGATACTTTGAAGGCGGCTGGCTTCGGTTAGTTCAGCCAGGGCGTCGGCTACAATCTTTCGGGCAGTCTCTTCTGCAAGATGCATCGCCGCATCAATATTGCCGGGCGCTCCGCGTGGCCCGATTGGTCCAACTGGACCGGGGATGGGCGCTCTAGATTCGAGCGTCGCGACCTTGTCTTCTAACGCGGCGATATGGGCGTGGACGAAAAGGGCATGGGTTTCCACGCCTTCCGTCGCTTCCGAAAGACATGGCTGCGAGCCGAGCGGTGCCAGGAAGACATCAACAACTTCTGGATGGGCCATCAACCCGAGACAATGTCCGAACTCTACTCCCGAATGGAGTTCGAATTGGAGCGTCGTCCCGATGAAGCCGAGCGAATTGGAGTTGGTTTCACGGTCCCAACTATCGAAGTTGCTCCAAGTGCTCCAAGAAATAGCGAAGTACATGCACTCGAATTAGTTGGGTAACAGCAGTAGAATCAAAAGAGTAGCCAAGGATGCGCCCGTAGCTCAGTTGGATAGAGCGTCTGCCTTCTAAGGAAGCAGATAAAAGCCACAAGTGTTTTGCTGAGCGTCGCTTACGGTTTTTCTCTCCCGACTTGTCGCCTTCAGTTGTACCGAAATTGTTCCAAAGTCATCGCCGCTTCCGCGGGTTTCATCCCACACTTCATTCTGTGCTATCGGGAACTTGTACTGAACACCAGAAAGTCAGGGAAACGAGGCTCGGAAGGCACGCGTTGCCCCTGGCACGGTAAGCAGAACCATCAACCAACGTCACGATGATTGAGATT
>Ga0157378_10000095_pt1 | contig 84288 bp, 74 predicted proteins | sample M65metaG_FD_115309 | JGI IMG/M metagenome (GOLD analysis project Ga0157378, IMG submission 115309) | Miscanthus rhizosphere microbial communities from Kellogg Biological Station, Michigan, USA - M6-5 metaG | ecosystem: Host-associated > Plants > Roots > Rhizosphere > Soil | place: USA: Michigan... | reverse complement strand
TCCGCAGAAGCCACCGGAGAGTCCGCAGAAGCCACCGGAGGATCCGCAGAAGCCACCGGAGAGTCCGAAAATTAAGGGCGGCGAGTACATGAGGTCCTGAGCTCTGGAAGAAACCAAAGCCAACTCTGCGTGGGCTAGAGCGGCATTTCGCGCAGAGTATTCACCAGGTGGTGCGATGACTGAATACCGCCAGGAGTCACAGGGTCTGATCTGGATCTGTTTACACGAGCCTGCCGAATGTCAAGAGATGGTTGCGCGCATGAGACGTCTTGATGCGTGGGCTCCAGCCCAGGTCCGTGACGTCACATCGGACGGCCGACCTCAATCTCTTACTGAACCTGACGTTCGCTCAACCCGGATTTTGTTGTCTGAGCAGGCAGAAGACATTTACCGGCCATTCGAGCTCGCCTTGAATTCGAAGGTCAAGCCGCTAGTCAAACAGGTGTGGCAGATCGACCTTGCGGATCATTTCGGGACACAGATTCTGAGATACGGACCAGCCGATCATTACGCGCCGCATCAGGACATTGGACTCGGCTTTGAATCGAGGTACTTCAGCGTTGTCTGTTACTTGAATGACAACTTTCTTGGTGGCGAGACTTCCTTCCCCGGGCTTGGCTATACGGCCAAACCTGCAACCGGAAAAGCAATCGTTTTTCCTTCGCACTATCTGCACGGCAGTGTACCGGTGATACGCGGAGAAAAATTTGTGATCGTTTCGTGGCTGCGCGGACCTGTACCTATCAAGTGGATTTGAAAAGCGACTGACTCAAACGAAAACGGAACGATAAAACTCTCGCGCTTCTTTGATTTGGTTTAACAACTCTCCAAGGATTGTCTCGGGCGGATATCTTTCAGGGGGATGCCAAACATTCTGGTTTGTTTCCTTGCGGCTGTAATCGCGTTTGTTCCACCGCTCGTCCCCGTAGGCATAATGAATCATCGTTGCCTGCAGAATCTCCTCCGGCCAATAATTGTGATCGACCAGATGCGTAACCGCGACCCGTTGTCGCAGCTTCACGGCAGTCAATCCAAACGCGTACATAACATCTTCCCAACGCCGCGGCTTGAAGAGATCGATTATTGACATCCATGTCTCACCAAAAGCGCGCGCAATCCCAAAGGGGACTATGTAAGGAACGCTCACGCAGAGCGAATGCTTCTGCTCGTCCAGGATCGCGCGCGTAATGCCAAGTTTAGGCAGCACGTCATTCACAAAGTCGCGATCGTAATCCATGAACGAACTAAATTCTCCGGCAAGGACTTCTGGAAACTCCACTCGGCGCACAAAGACCATGTCAGGATCGCAGAGGGTAATCAGCACGTCCTGGTCGTGAAAGAGTTCGGCGGCGCGCAAAAGGCTGCCCGGCTGGTTCCGGGCCGCGTAATCATTGCCGTCGCGATCGTAGCGATAGTTTGGCGCCGAATAAATCGCACAGCCGGCTTTCGCCAATTCATAAAAGTCGGGATGCCAATCTTCGCCCGAGTCGTGCACGACTACGACCGGCTGGTGATTCATGCGGGTGACGCAGGAAAAGTAGAACAGCTTGCATTGCCACGCGATGTACGGATTATTCTCGGCCGAGACGACAATCTGGTGAGCGGTTGTCATGCGAGTTAACGAATCGTCATGATCACTTTGCGTTCGCGTCCGCCGTCGAACTCGCAAAGAAAGATCCCCTGCCAACGTCCGAGTAGTAGCTTTCCATCTGCAAATGGAATCGTCACGCTGGGTCCGACAAGGCTTGCTTTGATGTGGGCATCTGAATTCTCTTCGTCGTGATGAAAGCCCATGCCGTGCTGCGGAAGCAAAGTACGCAAGGCGTGCAGCATGTCCCGCGGCACGTCCGGATCGGCATTCTCGTTAACGGTAAGCCCCGCAGTCGTGTGCTGCACATAAAGCACAACGATGCCTTCCTTCGCGCCGGAGTCAGACAGTTTTTCCTGAACTTGATCGGTGAACTCAATGAGCTCTTCGCGCTGATGCGAACGGACTTTGAGCGTGTCCATGATTTGTTCGGAGATTACGCGGATTACACAGATTCAAAGAATCAAAGACGGCAAGACGAAAGCCAGCGAGCCGATTGATTTTCCAATCTGCGTAATCTGCGGATCATTCTTCTTCTTCTCCAATCACGCGGCGCATCTTGATTGAATCAGACGGCGACGGCGAGGCGTCTGGGGTTGGATACACGGCCCGCGAGCCAACCTCCGGACGGAAATTTCCGTTTTCGTCATAAAGCCGCTTGTACTGAAGTGTGTTGCGCACGACGCCTTGAATGTAGAGGCGCGTTTCACGGAACGGCACCTCTTCCTGCCACTCATCCATTTGTAACGGCAGTGACGCGCGCCACTGCACCACGCGATTCGGACCCGCATTGTAAGCCGCGGCGACATACTCGATGCGGCCGTACTTGTCCAACTGATCCTTGAAGTACGCCGTGCCGAGTTGAATATTCAGACGTGGCTCAAACAGGGATTCCATCGTGATGGTGCGATCGGTACCGATGCGTCGCGCAGTCGTCACCGCGGTGGGCACAATCAATTGCATCAGGCCGTAAGCTCTCGCGGGTGAAACCGCGCGCGGATTGAAGACGGTTTCCTGACGAATCAACCCGGCGACTTGATATGGATCGAGCCCGCGCGCCTGCGATTCCTGCTTGATGATGTCCCAGTACTGCAGCGGATAGAACACGTCCCACTCGTCGCGACGCATCTCTTCCGGCTTCATCTGCGAATAATCCGGATAGCTGCGTTTGAGATAGTTCAACGCCTGCACGTTGTCGTTTTGTCCGCGATAGATTTTCGCGATGGCGAGATTCACACGTGGACTGTTGGGATTTCGCGCAGAAGGCTCACGCAGTTCTTCCAAAGCCGAATCGTCTGAACCAATAATGTTGAGTTGATCGGCTTTTGCGATGCGTTCGTCTTCCGGAGCGCCGGCGGTTTCTTCAGCCACAGTTACGGTTTGCAGGTTCGCGACTGCGCGACCCACCGGCGAGTCCTCGGCGAATTTCACCAGCGGCGCATTCCCGTTGCGCGTCATGTCGTTCAGCCGTTGCTGTGCCAGGTAGCCATACCAGTTCGCGTCGTAACGCGCGAGCAAGCCCTGATAAATCGCTCGTGCTTCCCCGAGTTTGCCCGCTCGCTCGCTGTCACGCGCCGCCCAGTACGCAGATTTGCCGCGAAAATCAGTGTTGTTTCCGGCGTAAACGGCAAGATGTTCAGTCAGAAGGCGGGACGATTCCGCGAAATTTTTAGCTTCGTGCGCCTGCCAGGCAAGATAAAAATGCGCGGGCGTGACTTCCGAATTTCCCGGAAAGAAGTTCACCGCCGCGCGATAGAAGTAACTCGCGTTCACATCGTCTTTGGCTTCTTCAGCGCGTTGGCCGAGGTATACAAACGTCCGCATCGTCGCGGTGGGGCTGCGCTCGAGCTTCCGCATTTCCTCGGCGACGCTGCGCGCTTGTGCCCATTGCTTCGCACGACCGTACGCGCTGGCCAGACCCATCATTGCTCCACCGCGCTCTTCGGTCGGGACTTGATTCAAAGCGGCAACTGCTTCCGGAAATTTGCGAGCGTTGGCCGCAGCGTCCACGCGAAAAACTCTAATGTCACGGTTTGCAGCTGCTGGAAAACGAGTGAGGGCATAGGTCAATGCGTCGTATGCTTCAGTCCAGTGTTGCGTCGAGAAAAGTTCCAGCCCGCGACGGTTTGCTTCTTCGCCATTGGCGGCAACGGTGCTGGAACCCAAGCGAGTGATCGCGGCTGCGGCTTCCGAAGCTTCCGCCGATGTCGACGCGTAAAAATAGATGCGTCGATAATTTGCCAGTGCGCGCGTCGAATCGCCGCTCTGTTCGTAAGCTTTCGCAGCGATAAGTAGCGCAGTGGGATCATTCTTTTCGATCAGCGGCTTCAGCATCAGCGGCACCGCGGACGCTTGACCGTCCTGCATCAGCATCTGCGCAACCTTCAGCAACGCATCACGCGCGCGCAAAGCATTCGGAAAATCAGTCGCAAGTTTTTCGTAGGCCGCGCGCGCCTCCACGCGCCGATTTGCCTGCTCGAGGGCATTGCCGCGCATCCACAGCGCGTAATCACCAATCGTGGTGTAGTCGGCAAAGTTTCGCGAATCAAGCAACGTCGCGGCGCCCGCATAATCATTGCTCTTCAGCTTAATGCGGGCGTGCACCATCTTCGCGAGCGACCCGGCGGTCGTGCGTGGAAAGTCGTTTTCAATTTTTGCGACCACGTCTTCCGCGGGCAGCACGCCGCCGCGCGTCATCGTGCGCAAATTCTCTCGTGCCTTCAATTCCTGCGGCGTCTGCTGCAAATTCTGACAGCTCGTAATCAGAAAGAGCGGCGCGACGATGGCTACGACGGTGCTGAGGCTCATCAGAAAAAATGCGAACCGATGTTTGCGAATATGAATCATAACAGTGAATTAGATGCGGGCTAACGCGCTGGGACTTCAATATTAACACGGGCGGCTAACGCTCGCGCGTCGTCAATTGCTATCCTTCTCCAGCCAATGCCGAGCGATTCGCAAGCCACGCAAATATTACCGCGAGACTCGCACGCGGGTTTCTCTTCGGGAGATGTTCTGCGCGGGCGTTATCGCCTGGATTCGCAGATCGGTCGCGGTGGCATGGGTGTCGTGTATCGCGCGACGGACCTGGAACTTCACCGGCGCGTCGCCGTGAAAGTAATTTCCGAGAATTCTTCCGACGACGCTCGCGACCGCCTGCTCCGAGAAGCACGGGCAGCTGCCGCTTTAAATCATCCGCACATCGTTTCTGTTTACGACGTTGGTGAGGCTAACGGGTTGCCGTTTTTTGTGATGGAGCTGGTCGAAGGGCCAAGTCTCAGCAGGACACCGCCAACTGACTTGTCGCGGATCGTCGAACTCGGATCACAGATTTGTGCGGCGCTCGAACACGCTCACGCGAATCATATCGTTCACCGTGATCTCAAACCTGACAACGTGCTCGTCTCCACGACCGGTCAATCAATCAAGCTCGCCGATTTAGGTCTTGCGCTGCCGGGACAGGGAGCACGCATTTCGCGCGCGGGACTTGTGTTGGGCACACCGTCATACATGGCGCCTGAACAGGCGCTGGGCCAGGAGGTTGATGCGCGCACTGATTTGTATGCGCTCGGTGTCTTGCTCTACGAGCTAACGACCGGCCGCCTGCCCTTCAAAGGCAATGATCCGCTGGCGGTGGTTTCTCAGCATGTACACGCACCGGCAGTTCCGCCGCGCGTTCTGCGACCAGACGTGCCGCGCGCGCTCGATGTTCTGATTCTTCGTTTGCTCGAAAAAAATCCTGCGGCGCGCTTTCAAACTGCCGCTGAGGTCGCGGCCGCGTTGCGCACTTGTCTGGACCAAAGTTCAATCGAAGGCGACGCGGACGCCGCCCCGGCTGTCGCGATTCTTGACGCGCTTTCCCGCGGTCGTTTGATCGGGCGTGGGACTGAGCTCGCGGAGGCGCGTCAACTGTGGCAGAGGGCGCTGGATGGTCACGGGCATGCGGTTCTGTTGAGTGGCGAGCCAGGCGCCGGCAAGACGCGGCTCGCGCGCGAACTCACGATTCAGGCGGCCGTTGATGGTTCCGTAGTGCTCGCCGGTGGTTGTTACGAATACGAGGCGACCACACCGTATCTGCCGTTTGTCGAAGCGTTTCGCCGATTCGTGCGCGAGCAGAAAGATGACGAGAAACTCCGCGTCATACTCGGCGATGACGCGCCACAAATCGCGAAACTGGCGCCCGAGATCGAGACACGCCTGGGCCCGTTTCCCGCGCGAACTGAGCTGGCTCCGCACGAAGAGCGTTTGCTTTTCTTTGACGGCGTGGTTCAGGTGCTCTCGAATCTGGCGCGCAGCAAAGGACTGCTGTTCTATGCGGACGATCTTCATTGGGCTGATCGCGGCACGCTCTGGTTGCTGACTCATATCCTGCGGCAGATGCGCGAGGAGCGCGCGTTGATGGTCGGCTGTTATCGCGAAACTGAACTCGATCGGGCGCATCCTCTGTCGCGCGCTTTGCTCGATTGGAATCGCGAGCGTTTGGTTACACGCATCACGCTGCGCCGCTTTGAAATCGCCGAAACGAACGAACAACTGAGCGCATTGCTGGGCGAAAGCGTCAGCGCTGAATTCGGCGAAGCTGTGCATCGCGAGACGGAAGGCAATCCCTTTTTTATTGAAGAAGTGCTGAAGGCTTTGATTGAACAGGGTTCAGTGCGGCGCGAAAGTGGCCGTTGGAAGCGTTGCGACGTCGGCGAGCTGGTGATTCCGCAGAGTGTGAAGGAGGCAATCGGCGGTCGTTTGGATCGCGTGAGCGAGCAAACCAACGACGTACTGCGCGTGGCGGCGGTGCTCGGCAAAACTTTCAGCTTTGAGGAGCTGCAAGCCGCAGCCGAAAACCTTTCCGAAGACGTGCTGCTCGATGCTTTGGATGAATCGACAACCGCGCAATTAATCAACACGAGCGGTACCGAGTCCTTCACCTTCACCCATGACAAGATTCGCGAAGTGCTCTACGAGGAGCTCAATCCGATTCGTCGCCGGCGGCTGCATCGACACGCTGCCGAAGGTCTCGAAAGACGCGGCGTCCCGTGTGAGGCCGATCGTCAGGGAGTAACTTCCGCCTGCGCAGTCGAGCGGCTTGCCTATCACTATATCCAGGCAGGTGATTACGAACGCGGACTGACCTATGCGAAGCAAGCAGCCGCGGCCGCAGAGAAGGTGTTCGCGTTCGATGAAGCCATCGCCGCCTACACTCGTGCTCGCGATTGCGCGGAAGCACTCGGCCTGGTCGAAGAACAGGTCGCGCTTGAAGAAGCTATCGGCAAGACGTATCTAATGCACGGCGAATCGATTGCGGCGGGCGAGCACTTCGAACGGGCTATGGCTCTAACGGACGACCGCCACGTGCGTGCGCGTCTGCAAACAGAGGTGGCCGGTTCGTTTGTAACCACCGGCGATCAGCGAGGCATCAAGTATCTTCACGAAGCGCTGAAAGTTCTGGATCCCGAAAAGGAACCGTTAGAGACGGCCAACGCCATATCCAACGAAGCGCGTTTTCATCATCTCGCGGCCCATCATCGTCAGGCAATCGAATTATTGAACCGCGCGGCGGAATTGGTCGCGCCCTTTGCGGCGGCTGACTCAGTTTCCACGTTCGCGGCGCCGATTATCAGCCAGGTTTATACGTACCTCGCGGGCGCGTATCAACATTACGGTCTATATGATGATTCCAACGCATGGGCCCGACGCGCCATTGATTTTGGCGAGCGGCACAACGTGTCGTTTGCTCAGGCGGCTGGTCTTGAGTTCCTTGCCGAGAACGCGATTCACACTGGTCATTACGCTGCATCTGTCGATAACGCGCTGCGTGAACGTGCCATTGCTGAGAGAATTCATTCGCGCGAACGCCGCGCGTGGACTACTTTCGCTGCCGGCCTCAGCTCGTTCCTGCTCGGTGATTTCGAGCGCGCCGAACGCGAGTACACTGAAGGCATCACACTGGCCGAGACGATTGGCGAACGACGCGTCCTGTTGCTCCTCAAAGCGGACTACGCGGTCTCGCTGGCGGCGAGAGGCGTGCGTTTGGGGCGTGAGACGGACGAAGGTCGCAGCGTGCTGGACGCGGCGCTGGACACGGCGCAGCAGGCATTACAGGCGAGCGACGCCCCCGGCTTGTTCTACATGCGATTTGAAAGTCTCCGCTGCTTAATCCACGTTCAAATTTATCGAGGTGAAATGGATGAGGCGGAGGCGACCTGCAGGGCAGCGACGGATCTGATCGCACCGACGGAGTCACGGGTCAGTAAATTGTGGCTGGGGCCGACTTATATCGAAGTCGTATTGGAGAATGCCGCGCGACTTGAGCAGCAAGGAAAGCCCGAAGAAGCTTCCGCGAAGCGCGCATTCGCGCACGAACTGTTAAAGGAGTATCAGCAACTCGTTTCAGAGTGCCAGTCGCCGCGATTTACGAAAGAAGCTGAAGACCTCGCGGAAAAAATGCGTGCGATAAGTGCCGGTACCTAGCAGCCAATCCGAAAGGTTTCTGCACCACTTCAGACAAGTCGTATTTTTTTGTTGCACGCTGATGCTTCGTGTTGCTCTAGTCGAACCTGAAATTCCGCAGAATACCGGCAACATCGCGCGGTTATGCGCGGCAACGAACACGCCGCTGCATATCGTAGGTGCGACCGGTTTTCGCATGGATGAGCGCGCAGTGAAGCGCGCGGGTTTGGATTACTGGCCTGAAGTTGAACTCACGCGTCACCGCGACTTGCACGAGTTGCAAACAAGTCTCCCAGCAGCGCGACTCGTTTATTTCACGACAAAGGCGGAGCGTCCGTATTTGGATTGGAAGTTCGAAGCAAACGACTGCCTCGTATTCGGAAGAGAGACACGCGGCCTGCCAGAGGATCTGCTGCGCAGCAACTGGGAGAACTGCGTAACAATACCAATGCTGAATTCCAAAGTGCGGAGTTTGAATCTCGCGAACGCCGTGTCGATCGTGCTTTATGAAGCGCTGCGGCAGACGGGTGCTTTCAAAGAGAACATTGTGCCGAGCTAATCTTCGTTTTCTTCATCATCTTCATCTTCATAAATTTCATACCCGGTCGCATCGTCGTAGTAATAAGCTGAGGGCTCGTCTGTGTTTGATGTGTCGCCATTCGAACGGTCCGGTTGCGGCCTTTTCGATTCAGACGCTTTGTCGGATGATGAATTAGACATGACCAGTTCCGTGCCGAGAATATATCCGATTACCGATACAGCCATCTCCGGATTGTCGCACACAGAACAAGTGAAGCGTCTAATTGACGGAGGCGCAACCTTCATTCAATTGCGGGACAAGCATAGCGCCCCCAAAGACTTTCTTCGTGATGCGGAAACGGCATTATCAACTGCCCGGCAAAACGACGTTCGCATCATTATCAACGATCGCGTTGACATTGCGATGGCCGTCGCTGCGGATGGCGTGCACCTCGGCCAAACAGACATGCCGGTTGAAGCGGCGCGTGCGCTCCTGGGACCGCAGGCCATCGTCGGCTATTCGACCCACAACCTTGCGCAGGCAGAACACGCGGCGACCCTTCCCGCGGACTATGTCGCGTTCGGTCCCATCTTTGACACGCGAACGAAACGCAATCATGAGCCGGTCGTCGGATTAAATCGACTGCATGACGTAAAAGCCATTCTGGGTCAGATTCCTCTAGTCGCCATCGGCGGCATCACCGAAGAAAATCTCAGTCAAGCCCTGGATGCGGGCGCGAATTCGGTCGCCGTAATCGCCGACTTACTTACAGAACCCAACAAAATCGCGGAAAAACTCAAGCGAATGCTGGCCACCCCTCGCGACTAACGCCCTCAATCAACGATAAACAATTTTTGCTTGCGTTTTCCTCGTGCTATCAGCGACAATGGTTTGCCGCGTTTCGCGGCCACTTCGACTTACCTCACTCGCCGCTTTTGAGATTTCTTAAACTGTTAGTCAGGGAGCGTCCATCGGCATGAGCTTCTTCGATCTGCCGCCAATCATCGAGCGCATGTTGTTGGTTTCTGACAAGATCAGCGACCTCAATTTCTCCGTCGGCCAGCTACCTCAGGTCGAAATCAACGGAAAGTTGACGCCCGTGCAGCCGTTAGGCCTTCACAAGCTGACCCCGTATCAAACTGAAATTATCGCGATGACGCTGCTGCAGGATAACCCCGAAGCAGCTGACCGTCTGGTCAACACCGGCACGGCAGATTTGAGTTACTCGCTGCCTTCGCGCGCGCGCTTCCGCTGCAATATTTTTCAGCAGCGTGGCGTTTACTCTATCGTGATGCGCGTCATCCCCACCGACATTCCGACACTCAACTCGCTCAATCTTCCCTCCCAGCTTTCAGAGATCGCCGAGTTGCGCAACGGGCTGGTGCTTATTACTGGACCGACCGGGTCGGGCAAGAGCTCGACACTCGCAGCGATCATCGACATCATCAACGAAACGAAGCATTACCACGTGGTGGCGATCGAAGATCCGATCGAGTACCTGCACTCGCACAAGAGTTCGACGATCAATCAACGCGAAGTCGGACACGACACCAAAGATTTCCCGTCGGCTTTGCGCGCGGCGCTGCGACAGGCGCCGAAAGTTATTCTCATCGGCGAAATGCGCGATTACGAGACGACTGAAATCGCGCTCGAAGCGGCTGAGACGGGCCATCTGGTTCTGTCAACGCTGCACACGATCGACGCTTCGAAGACGATCGATCGCATTATTGGTTTGTACCCGAAGAATGAAGAGCCCGTGATTCGCACGCGCCTGGCGCAAACGTTCCGTTACATCGTTTCGCAGCGACTGATTCCGCGCGCAGATTTGCGTGGGCGAATTGCTGCGGTTGAAATTCTTCGTTCGACTCCGCGTACGCGCGAGTATGTTGAAAATGGAGAGACTGAAGGCAAGTCGCTGGTTGAGGCGATGCGCGACGGCAAGCTCGACGGCATGCAGGAGTTTGACACCGTCATTAAAGACTTCATTGAGCGCAACGTTGTGTCCGTTGAAGACGGTCTGGCCTTCGCTACGAACCAAAACAATCTGTTGCTCTCGCTTAAGGGTCTCACATCGTCTGACGACTTCATTCGCAACCAGACCGAGGGAGTCATTGCCGATCCGATTTCCGCGATGCCGGCTTTCAGCCTGACCGACTAATACATTCATGCTGGTTATCTGCTCAAACTGCAAAGCACGCCTCCAACTGGACGAAAGCAAGCTTCCGTCGCATGCGTTTAAGTTGCGTTGTCCCAAGTGTCAGAGCCGGATCGAGATTAAGTCCGCGGCTCCGTCAGACAATGACAGCGGCGGGTTAACATTTCCCGTAGAGATGACGCCGCCCCCGACTCAGAAATCTCCGTTTGAGCGGCCGCCACTCGCAGCCCGTTTCAAATCGGCTCATGCAGACGCGGAAGTCGTGGAAATGTCGGCGACGCCCTCAGACGACGTCGTGAAGCTTCTGGCGGAGGTGCTACGACACGCCGACAGCAGTGCGCCAAAATCCGCGGCGTTGAAGCGGGCCGCGTGGAATCGCCGCAAAGCGCTCGTCTGTGTCGATGCCGCACGCAGCGAGGAAGTCGCGCGTGGTCTCGTCGAAAGCGACTATGAGGTATTCGTGGCTGGGAATACCGCCGAAGCACTTGGCCGGATGCGCGAAGATCGAATTGATGTAGTCGTTGTGGACGGGGACTTCGATCCTGTCGAACAGGGTTTCGCTTTTGTCACCAGAGAAGTTAAGTTGATGCTGCCCTCGGAGCGTCGGCGGTTGTTTCTGGTTTACGTAACACCCAACGCGCGCACGATGGATTTGCACGCCGCGTTTCTGCACAACGCGAATTTAGTGGTGAATCCGGACGATATCGCTCGAATGCCGGAAGCGTTGGAAGTGTCGCTGCGCTATTACAACGAGCTATATCGTGAATTGAATCACGTGCTCGCGCTCCCGCCGATTTAACTGTTTCTCCGACAACCGAGTTTGATAAACGAAGCACGCAGTCCCGACGCTTCGGGATGCTTTTGCATTTGCTTAAGGTAGCGAGCTTCGTCGGGGCCGCTCTTGGCAAGAAAGATTTTGGCGATGGCCTCTCGTTCATCGTGCGGCCACTTTGAGACATCGGCGGCCGTCGACAAAGCAATCGCCAGGTCACCGACGAGCTTCATTTGGATTTTATCTTTCAGGTTTCTTAGGCCAAGAATTTGTTCAGCGAATTGTGATGCGTAGTGCTGGAGCTTCTCCGGATTGCCGGCAAACTCTTTTGTCATGTGACGCTGTATGGCCAGACCAATGTTTCGCACCTCAAACCGGTCCCACTCGTGCGATTCCTTTCCCGGCATTTCGAAAAGCATGTGACCTGAGGCAAGTTTGCGCAGCCTTCGCGCGCTCGTGCGATGGCTGGGGTCAGTCGCCATCTTTCTCTCTTCAGCCAGAGTCAATTTCAACAACTCTGGTTTGACGGGCCGAAAGCCGAGCTTTCGATAAAACCAGAAGGCGCCCGACTCGATCCCTTCTTCATTGTCGTGCCCGACCTGATACGGATCGATTGAAAAGACTGTCACGCCCAACAGTTGCCGCATCAGTCGCAGGATGCGGGCGTAGAGCCACGCCGTCTCGCCGTCGCGAAACGTGTAGTAGAGGTTGAAACCGCTCTCCATTCGTTCGAACAGCGAAAGTCCTTCGAAGTACGCGACTGGCACGCCATTCTTGAAAATGATCGCGGCATGATAAGCGCGTAACGGCAAGCGATGTGCGGGAGGAACGCCGACAACGAATGCTTCCGTGCCACGTCCCAGGTTCGCCTTCACAACTCGTGATGGATCTCCATACGTGAAGCCGTGCAGCTCACGATAGCGCACCGCGGAAGTTTCGCGCGCGAGGTCGAGGGCCTTCTCACCTTCCCCTCGCGATAGTCTTTTTACGGGAATCGCCGGCGAATTCAGTTCATTCGGCAAAGAGACGTCGCGGCGTTTGATGAGCGGCTCGTGGTGGAAGAAAGTCCGGCGCCCGGACAGCCTCATGCCGGTGCGTGAAGAGCGCCAGCCAAATTGCCAGGTTACATGAAGCTTTAGCGAATCATAGAGCTCGGCTTTTTGCCGATCGCTGAGAGATAACGACTCAAACCGCTCAACGATCCATGCCAATTGATTCTGGCGGCCGCGTGCGAAATCCAACCACTTGCGATACGGCACGTGCGCTTCGACCATTGCATCTTCTTCGAGCAGCGGCAGGAATCGGCGCATCGTCGCGCCGAATTGGTCTTCACTGTCGAACCAGTCCCAATCAATTGACAGCTGACTTGGAAATTTGGCGACCAGCCAGCGGACCAGCGCATAACTGAAATTGCTGGTGACGTTCATACCGGCAATTCCGGAAACTTCGGGGGTGTCGAGCGGCGAGAGATCTTTGTCCGCTTCGCGCAGTTGCTCAACACGTGTGGCGATCCGTTTCAGATCTTTTTCAGCTTGTTTCAGCGTTTTTTGATTTGGTGGGTAAGCGCACAGAAACAGGAATCTCTCGTGCAGATCGACGAGCGATTCGGCGTCAGAAACCTTAGTTGGTGATCTAACCATTTGTTAGACGAAGGTGGCAGAAGCCCGACCGTAAGGAAGGGCAACTTTCCCAACGAACATCTTCAGAATCTGATGTGGGAGAACAGTTTCTTTCGTGAGCCTAACAAAATACCGTGCCCTCCCTGACGGTCGGGCTTCTGACAGCGCTACAAATGCTTGCGCATGAACGTCGCGATCTTCCACGCGTCGATCGCTTTCCAAGGAAGTTCAGCAGTTGTGTAGTGACCGCAGGGCAACCAGACCACGTCGAGATCTATTCCGAGCCTACGCACTTCATCGATCACCGCGCGTGACAAATCGACGGGAAAAGTCAGGTCGTATTTCGCGGCGATGAAGCGCATCGGCCGCCGCTCCATGTTCAACAGACGCGGAATGAATGGAACCGGGCTGATTGGCCGCCAGAATTCGCGCAACTCCTCGAGCGTCAATATTGGCTCGATCGCTTGCCGCACATGCCGGGTCGAGATGCCTTGCCAGACGACATCGGCAAAGTAGCCCGACACATGATTGAACACGCCGACGTTGATGTCGGGTTCGTGTGCGAACGTCAGGAAAGCAGTGCACGAACCAATGCTTGTGCCGAGGACGCCGATGCGTTCGAAGCCTTGTTGTTTCAGCCAACGCACCGCGGCGCGCGCGTCGAGCACAGCCTGGCGCATAGATTGAATCGTTCGGCCGATGTTGGAACTTACTAAATGCTCAGCGCGCTCAAGTTCCGGGGGCCGACGCTCTTCGTGATACGGCAGCGTCAGACGCAGCGCACTCATTCCGAGTCCATTAAAAATGCGACAGGCTTCAACGTGACTGTCAGGCTGCGCGTTCCATTGCGGCAAAACGAGCACGGCGGCGCGTGGTTTATGCTTTCTTTCGCGCTGCGGCCGAAACAACCGTGCGCGCGCTACATTGTTCTCCGGCGAAGGTGTGCTAATTGCGCTTGTCCAAGTGAGAATGTTCTCAGTCAAAACAAAATCGCGAATCTCCGGCAATTCATAGAAATTCTCGCTGGCTGCCATCGCGCGGGCCGAATGTTGCGAAAGCACAGCTCGCGGATCGTCGCCGTTTACATGATCCATGACGTGCTCCAAGCCCCAGGCAAATGGCCGCACGACGCGATTGTCATCGCGCTTTGTGTGCGCCACTTCGCGTGCCCGCATCCACTTTCCGAACAAATCAGCCATGCTTTAGATCAGCCTCGAAACCTTGCACAATCGAGTCAGTCATCCTAAAGTTCACCCCAAGCAAAATCAAGTAACCCCCGTTTTCCTAATTTCCAGCGCTTGCTGCGCGAGCACATTCGTATTGACGCAGCCAGAGCGTGCGTTCGTTTACGAAGACCGGCATGTCGCACAAGAATCACTTGACCGTTTTGTTTGCGATTCTTCTCCTGACGTTAACGGGTGTGAATGCCTGTTTGCCGAAAAGTCCGCTCGAGGCCGGAAGTGGTGTCAGCATCACTTTGTACGGCTTTTCGGTAATGAAAGAGCCGCTGGAAAAAGTTATTTATCCGGCGTTCGCGGCGAAGTGGAAAACTGAGCACGGCGTCGACGTTCATTTTACATCCTCATTCGCAGGTTCTGAGACGATTACGAATCAAATTCTGCAAGGCGTCAAAGCGCAGGTTGGCATCTTCTCGATCGATCGTGATCCGCAAAGATTGAAGGAGCGCGGATTTGTAACTAGTGACTGGCATTCGCTGCCGCAGAAGGGCATCGTCAACAAGACTCCGTTCGTAATTCTTGTTCGCAAGGGAAATCCAAAAGGAATCCAGGACTTCCCTGACCTGGGGAAACCCGGAATCAAACTCGTCCACCCGAACCCGACGGATTCGGGAGGCGCGCAGTGGTCCATCCTCGCGATTTACGGGTCGGAACTGGTGAAGAGTGAAAAAGCTTCAGGCGAACCCGATCGGGCGCGCGCGTTGCAAACGCTTCAGGCGATTTGGCACAACGTATTTTCGACGCCGGCTTCTGCGCGTGAAGCGCGGACGACATTCGAGCTTGGCAATGGCGATGCCTTGGTCACTTATGAACTCGACGCATTGATGATGAAGCACGCCAACGCGAATGCTGATGCTGAAATCGTCGTGCCTGAGGCGACCATCTTCAGCGAACATCCCGTGGTCGTGATCGACCGCAACGTTTCCGCGACTGATCGTCCGGTAGTTGACGCATTCATTAACTATCTGTTCACGGAAGACGCGCAACGCGCCTTCGTCAAATTCCATTTCCGGTCGAGCACAAACGACGCGCTGAATCAGGAAAACAAGGAACTCGCAACCATCAAATACCCGTTTACAGTTGACTATTTTGGTGGTTGGGAAAGGGCTTATCCGGAAATAATTGAAGGCGTCTTTCGCAATCAGGTGCAGAAGCCGAGATAAGCCACTGAGGCACAGAGACACAGAGATGAAGACAAGAAACAGACCGAAGACTGACTTATCAATCTCAGTGCCGACGTGTCTCTGTGGCGAAAACCCCGGTTGACGAATGAAGATCACAGCAGTCAGACATGTTCGCGGTTATGACGTGGCGCGGCCGGTGAGTATCGGGGTTGTGCTCGGGATCATGCTGCCACTCGTGTTCCTGCCGCTGCTCTCGATCTTCATCTATGGAACCAGCAAAGGGCTCGGCACGTTTTGGTCGTCACTGTCCGCCCCAGAAGCGATCTTCGCGCTGAAGCTTTCAATGGTGACCAGCTTTTGGGCGACGGTCTTCAATGTCGTTTTCGGCCTGCTGGCGGCGTACGTGCTTTCGCGCTACGACTTTTGGGGACGCAATGCGGTGATCGTGACGATCTCTCTGCCGACAGCGATTCCCACGGCAGTCGCGGGCTTTGCTTTGTTGTTGTTGTGGGGACCTTACGGCACACTCGGTCGTTTGCTGAACCCGCAGGGTGTGCAAGTCATGTTTACGCCTTACGCGATTATCCTGGCGAACATCTTCGTCACGTTTCCACTGGCGTTCGGCGTGATTAAGCCTGTGTTCGATACCATGAGTCGGTCGCTCGAAGAAGCCTCGGCAACGATTGGTGCAACGCGCTGGCAAACCTTCTGGCACGTGACCCTGCCGAGTTTGCGCGGCGCGATTGTTTCCGGAGCGTTGCTGACTTTCGCGCGTGCCGTCGGTGAGTTCGGCTCGACAATTCTGGTTTCGGGCAATCTGGCTTTGCGTACACAGACGGCGCCGCTGTACATTTTCGCCAAGTTCAACGAAGGACAGATTGAAGCGGCCAACGCGATCGCAATCGTACTCGCGCTTTTGTCGTTTGTGATTTTCAGCGTGCTGTTCTTTGCGCGCGACTGGCTGGAGTTCGAGGCGCAGGAAGCATGAAGCCGGAGATGAAATTGGTTCCCGACGATCCACACATTTCGTGGGCGCCTGAGCGCGCGGAAAAAACCGGCGTGGCGGCGACCGTGCGCGGCATCAGCAAGCGCTTCAAAAAAGTTCCGGTGCTTGATGACGTCAGCTTCGATGTGGCCGAAGGCGAATCGCTGGTGCTTCTCGGCGCGTCAGGCAGCGGCAAGACGACCATCCTGCGCATCATCGCGGGACTCGAACAGCCCGACACGGGCACCGTGATTCTGCATGGCAAAGATGTAACCGAATTGCCCGCGCGCGAACGAGGCGTCGGCGTCATCTTTCAGTCTTACGCACTCTTCCCACGCATGACTGTGGAAAAGAACATCGCGTACGGTTTGAAGATTCGTCATCGCCGGCGCAAGGAGCGACGCGAAGCGGTAGATCGACTAATCGAGCTGGTACAGCTTGAAAAACATCGCAAGAAATATCCGTGGCAGCTCTCGGGCGGGCAACAACAGCGGGTCGCGATTGCGCGCACCCTGGCTTATAAGCCGCAGGTGCTTCTGTTCGACGAACCGTTTGGCGCGCTGGACGCGCAGACACGCGTGCATTTGCGTCGCGAAATCCGCGCGCTGCTCAAGCAGGTGAAGGTGCCCTCGATTTTCATCACGCACGATCAGGAAGAAGCGCTGGAGTTAGGCGATCGCATCGCGGTCCTGAACGAAGGTCATCTTGAACAAGTCGGCACACCGGATGAAGTTTACAACCATCCGGCAACGGAATACGTGGCCACGTTTCTCGGCGCCGCTAACCTTCTGCTTGGGGTCGTGACCCGCGGCAGCGTGGAAATCGGCACGGCGCGTTTGCCTGCGGAGAAAGAGACGCGGCGATTTCGAGATGGGCAATCCGTGAAGTTAGTGTTTCGTCCCGAGGACGTTTGTCTCAGTCCTGACGCGAAGCTGCCCGAAAGTTGTCGCCGTCTGGCGAACGGCGTGATTGAGGAAGTGAGTTTCGTAGGTTCTTACGAGCGTCTGAATGTGCGTCTGGATTTGGCGCACCGACCGCAGACGGGAGAACTCGCCGCGCCACTCTATCAAGTCACCATCAACACGCCTGAGAAGATGATCGGAGTTCCGATCATGGCGACTCGCCCCAAACCGGAAGCTAACGCGACGCGCTACAAACCTGGGGATCGTGTCGCGGTCGGCCTCACGTCGTTTAGTTTGCTCCCGAATTACACGTTGGCCAGACAGCGATAGCTGCGCGGTCACCGTCGCTCGCGCAAACGCCGAATCATTTGCGGCATCACGAACAGTGTTTGGAGGACCGAGCCCGAAGCGAAACGTCGGGCGAGCGAGCGGAAGAGTTTTCCGGCGCTGGGCGTGTAGTTGAACCACCACATGTCCGGGACGGACGGAAAGCGATTGATGTGTATATGCTGCGCGTTAACCAGTTCAAGCAGTCCGGCGCGGCCGTGCGTGCGTCCAAAACCGCTCTGCTTCACGCCCCCCCAGGGTGTTTGCCCTACCGCGTGGACGTAAAGCACTTCATTGATCATTACCGTCCCCGCCTCAATCTGTTCCGCGATTCGTTTCCCGCGCGCCAGATCGTTCGTCCACACGCTGGCGGTCAATCCGTAAACGCTATCGTTGGCGAGACGCACAGCTTCATCATCCGACCTGAAAGTCATAATCGGGAGCACCGGACCGAACGTCTCTGCGCGCATCACGTCCATTTCGTGATTAACGTTGGTTAAGACTGTCGGCGGGAAGAATGGTCCAGCGGCGTCTGAAGTTCGTTCGCCACCGGTAAGCGCGACAGCGCCGTGAGATGTTGCTTCGTAGACATGACGCTCGACAGTGCGCAGTTGCTGCTCGCTGCTCATCGGTCCGAGATCGCCCTGCTTGTCACCGCTTTGCTGCAACCGTTTCACTTCGGCGACAACTGCGTCAGTGAATTTCTGAGCAATGCTCTCCTGAACGTAACAGCGTTCGACGGCGGCGCACGACTGTCCGCAGTTCGCGAATGCGCCCCAGACAGCGCCACGTGCAGCGTTCTCGATGTGCGCATCTTCCAAAACAATCATCGGATCTTTGCCGCCGAGTTCCAGCACGACGGGAATCAGATAGTTCGCCGCAGCTTCGGCCACGCGCCGGCCGGTAGTGACGCTGCCGGTGAACATGATCTTGTCGACGCCGGCGCCAATCAGTGCCGCACCGGTTGAGCCGTCGCCCGTGACGACTTGCAAAAGTCCCTCAGACAGTCCCGCGCGTTCAAGAACATCCTTAATTTTCAACGCCGTCAGCGGCGTTAGTTCGCTTGGCTTCAGCGCGACTGCATTGCCGGCCATCACCGCCATGACAACTTCAGCGAGAGGTGTGGCCCAGGGAAAATTCCAGGGCGAAATGATTCCCACCACGCCGACCGGTTTGTAAACTAGATACGACGCGCGGCCCATCCAGCCGTACAACCCAATGTTGATGCGCTCGCGTTGCAGCATAGTTTCCGTCTGGCGCGCGAAGTACTGCATGAGATCGAGCGCCGGCGCCATTTCCATCGCGATCCCTTCAGCCACAGGTTTGCCCGTCTCGCGTGAAATGAGCAGCGCGATCTCGTCCAGTTCTTTCAGAATAATTTTGCGGGCTCGCAAGATGATTTGTCCGCGCGCGCGAAAGGAGGTTCGGGCCCACGCCGTTTGAGCAGCGCGTGCCCGATCAACTGCGCGGGCGACTTCTTCGGGCAGCGTCAAGGGCACGCGGCCGATTTCTTCACCGGTCGCGGGATCACGCGAAATGATTTCGGGAGCTTCGGCTTTGGCTGGGATGCTCTGCGCCATGACGCGGATTATCGCATGTCGGAACCACCTGCGGTAGCGGGTGTCTGATCTTTATTTTCGGCGGATTCGGATGGTTAGGATTAACCGACTGTTGCCATAGGCAGTCAGGCGTCGTGCCCGCTACCGCGTCGATGCGCGACTCGGCTACAATGCCGCTTCAATTTCCAGAGCCCGAGGAGCACCGATGATCAAACCGCAACTGAAAGAATTCATACGTCGCATTGAAAAAGATTCCGTGGCCATCATTCCAGCGGCGCGCGAAGCCGTGCGTTCACACGACACGAACTATCGTTATCGCCAGAATTCAGACTTCTTTTATCTGACTGGTTTCGAAGAGCCGGAAGCGATTGCCGTGATTGCGCCGGCGCGCGACAAGAAGTTCACGCTATTTGTCCGGCCGCGCGATTTGGACCAGGAGATTTGGTACGGCTATCGCGCCGGCGTCGAAGGCGCCCAGCGCGATTACAGTGCCGACCAGGCGTTCACCATCGATCAGTTCGATGCGAAGCTGACGGAAATTCTCGACGGTCCGCGCGTGCTCTATTACGCGTTTGGCCACACTGATTCTGGAATCGATCAGAAAATTATTCAGCAGCTCACGATAATGCGCGAGAGTAATCGCAAGCCCTTTGAGCCGCCCACCACGATCATCGACCCCAGCACGATTCTGCACGAGATGCGCGTGCTGAAGTCCGCTGAAGAGATCGAGGTCATGCAGCGCGCTGCCGACATTGCCGCCGAAGCGCACGTGGAAGTGATGAAAGCTGCACGCCCCGGCATGATGGAGTACGAAGTCGAGGCGATGGTCGAAGCTTACTTTCGCAAGGCCGGCGCGACCGGGTCGTCATACACCTCGATCGTGGGTGCCGGCGGAAACGCCACGATTCTTCACTACATCGACAACAAAGATGAGCTGAAGGATGGGGACTTGCTGTTGCTCGACGCGGGCGCGGAATACAAAGGCTACGCATCCGACATCACGCGCACTTTTCCGATCAACGGAAAGTTCACCGACGCGCAACGCGAGATTTACGACCTCGTGCTGAAGACCCAGAAATCGTGTGTCGACATGGTTCGTCCCGGTGTGCGTCTGGAGGATCTCAAGACTCATTCAATCGAGTTGCTTACCGAGGGGATGGCTGAGCTTGGCTTGCTAAAGGGCGATCCGAAGCAGCTAATCAAAGAGAAAAAGTACATGCAGTTCTACATGCACAACCTTGGTCACTACCTGGGCATCGACGTGCACGACGCCGGCAAGTATTACTTCAAAGGCGAATCGCGTCCCGCGGAAGCCGGCATGGTCATGACGATAGAACCGGGACTCTACATCTCGCCGGACACCAGCCGCATTCCCGAAGGCTTCAACAAAGACATTCCGACGAAGTACCTGGGCATTGGCGTGCGCATCGAAGACGACGTGCTCGTCACCGAAAACGGCTCGCGGGTGCTGACCCACAAAGTGCCGAAAGAGCGGGAAGAGATTGAAGCGCTGATGGCGAAGTAGCCGCAGTTAGAGGTATTCCAGCGTCTTAAGCTCGGGAATCAAGCCGTGTTTATGGGCTAACTCGAAATAACGGGTTAGCCCTTTCTGCATTTGGTCATCGACGCGAAACACAATGTTCTGCGTCAGGTAGTTCTTGATTTCGTCTTCAGGTAAATCAGTGCGCATTTTGTAATCAGTTGCAGTCTCATTGAGATGCGCCAGACCCTCATCTCGCGCCGCGGCAAAATCGATTAAGCGAAGTTTTTCCATGGCGTCCTTTGGCGCCATCCACATCGCGAACACAAAACCGAGGCCGGTGAATTCGTGCCAGAGTGTGGCCAGATCAAATACACGAAATTGATCGCGGGGGATGGTCATTGCCGGATCGCCAATGATTAATGCCGCGTCCGCATGCGCAAGCATCGATTTCACGTCCGGGGCCGATGTTTCCCACTGCGGCTCGAATCCCAGAAACTCGCGAAACAGGATTTTGACCAGCGCTGCGGATGTGCGCGACGACTCATCAAGCGCCACTCGTTCGACTTTCTTTAGATTGTTCTTCCGGGTTACCAGCACTACGCTGCGCACTGCGGTCTTGGATCCAACGCAGACATCGGGAACGATCACAACTCCCGGAATACGTTGATACTCAATCACCGGTACCAGCGCGGCATCGACTTCACCGTTCGCAAGCATCGCTGCGCATCGCGCGGGAGCTGTATCGGTGAACAGTTCGACAGCGTCGCGTTGTGAACCGTTTGTGAAACTCCAAATTAACGGCGCGGTATTGAGATAGCTCGATGCTGCAATGCGCGGGCGCATGTCGTTAGAGTACCGACTTTAGTCGGGCTTTTGTAGTCGCGAAATACCCGACTGAAGTCGGCACTCTGACCGCGCTTTGCCGGGCTCCGCTTTCCGTCTATGATTCGCCTCGGCCCTAAATCACTATGCCGATTTACGACGTCACAGTTCCAATCCGCACCGGGATGCCAATCTACCAAGGCGATCCAACTCTAAGTATCGAGCCCTGGTCCGCGATTACTAAAGGCGACTCTGCCAATGTTTCGTTTCTTCATCTCGGAGCGCACACAGGCACGCACGTCGATGCGCCCGCGCATTTTATCGAAGGCGCGAACAAGATTGATTCGCTGCCGCTCGATGTCCTGATCGGACCGGCGCGGGTGGTTCGTGTGCCGGATGATCGGATGGAGATCGATCCAGAATTTCTGAATGGCTGCGATCTGACGAACGTGACGCGTATCCTCTTTCACACACGCAATTCATCATTTTGGAACGAAGGCTTTCGCAAGGATTTCACACACGTTCTCCCCGAAGCGGCCGAGTTGCTGGTTGAGCGCGGCATCAAACTGGTTGGCAACGATTACCTCTCAGTGGAGAAGTTTCATTCCGGCCATCACCGTACGCATTTGACGTTGTTGCGCAACGGCATCGTCATCGTTGAAGGGCTCAACCTGACGAACGTTCCGGCAGGCGATTACGAACTAATTTGCCTGCCGCTGAAGATCGCGGACGGCGCTGGAGACGGCGCGCCCGCACGCGTGGTCTTACGAACTCTGTAATCGTTGATATGCCTCAAGGTAAAGGAGAGCCCGATCGTCAGTATCGTGAACGCGTATTTCGCATTGTTCGCCGCATTCCGCGCGGGCGGGTGATGACATACGGTCAGATCGCGTACATGCTCGGCGAAGGATACACGCCGCGAACGGTTGGCTTTGTGATGCATGGCGCTGACGACCGCACGCCCTGGCATCGCGTCATCAATTCACAAGGCCGCTGCTCAACGATGGGAATCGTTTTGCCGCCAGACAAGCAACAACGGATGTTGGAAAATGAAGGGGTGAGATTCGACAAGAGCGGCCGTTGCGATCTTGAAAACCTAATTTGGAAACCGCGCAGAGCCTCAGTCAAAGGAGCCAAACGATGAACATAGATCCGGTTGCGCAACGCGCGCCCTACGAAGTCAGCCGGCGACAGTATTCAGTCTCCCATCAAATGGCGACGACTGCATTTGATTTGCCGAACTTTCGGGTCACCCAAACGCTCGGAGTAGTGCGCGGCATCGTCGTGCGCTCGCGAAATGTGTTTGCTACTTTGGGTGCGACATTCCAGCAGGTTGTCGGCGGCAACATTACCATCTGGACAAAGATGTGCGAGGAGACCAGGAGCGACGCCTTCGATATCATGATTCAACATGCTTCTGAAATCGGAGCTAATGCAATCGTTGGCGTCCGTTATGACACGACTGAGATTGCGACCGGCGTAACGGAAGTCCTTTGTTATGGCACGGCTGTAATTGTCGAACCCACCGACGCAGGTTATCGAGGATGAATACCGAATCGGACGATTCACGCCTCGAACGAGTTCGGGCTGCCTTCGAATCAGTCGCGTTCGCGAACTTCCTCGGGCTCAAATTGGGTGAAACCAAAGGCGGCGAGCCGGCGATCTGTCTCGAGGTACGCGACGACTTAAAGCAGAACCATGGCGTCGTTCATGGGGGCGCAATCGCCTCCTTAATTGACACTGCATCAGCTTTTGCAATCCTCGCTGTGATCAAGGAAAACGAGAAGGTTACGACCACCGATTTGACTATTCATTATCTGCGTCCAGTGACCTCAGGCCGGATGGTTGCGCACGCCCGGATAGTGCGCGCCGGAAGGCGCCGTTTTGTCGTTTCCGTGGAAGTAGAGAACAACGGAGCCCTCGCCGCGACGGCCATTACTGGCTACGTCAAAATCGGCTGAAACCGCCAAAAACGGCCAAAATCGCCGAAAAACTCGTAGACAACAATGTTTTGAAAATGCCAAAATGGCTTGGCACGTTTTTCTTCCTAGGCGTCGCCTCTATCTCACCACCCCTTCATATGCATTCCCTCTTCAACACCCTTTTGGCACAGCATGCCCGGCAATTGACGTCGGTTCGTTGCGCGCACTCCACGATCGCGCAGCTCCATCGCTACTTCGAAGACGTGGTGCTGGAAAACAATTTAAGTGCGCTGGTGGTAGAAGGTTTGCCCACCGCCGGCAAACGCTCGACACGTGAATTCGCACGCATGCGGGATTTGGCGCGTGGCAGTCGCCGCACATTCTTCTTTGTCGCTCAGGGAGACGAATTTCCAGAGCTCGATATGCCCAGCCGTGAGGAAAACATTCCTCCCGTCATGTTGCCAGACCCGACGACCGGTCACGAGAACGAGCACTTTGTGGTGATTGCTGACGCGCGGTTTTCGGCGGTGCTGGCGACCGTTCGCAACACTGACAAAGAAACCGGGGAAGATGAAGTCGTATGGACGTTCGAACCTGACGTTGTGTATTCGGCGCTTGAATATCTGCAAGCGCGTGTTCGCGCTGAGCATCCATTCTACGCGTCAGTTTTCGGCAACGCGGTGCGCACATCGATGCCCAAAGCCACGTCATTGCAACTTACTTTGGGTGTAACGACGAAACTGGCGCACTTGTTACAGGAGCAGGCAGGCCGCGAAATCGCAGTCAACCGAATTGCAACCGCGATTCGCGAGTCGCTCGAACTTGGGGTCATTCTGCAAAAGACAGTAACTGAAGTTGGCGCGGCCTTGAATGTTGGTGGTTGTGCGTTGCGCGTTGAAGCGCGCACGAAAGCAGATCCGCTGAACTATTCATATTTTGCAACGGCCGAACAAGAAGCGAAGTTGCGGAGCAAAGATGTCAGCAGCGAAATCGATCAGATCAGTTCGCAATTGAGCAAGACCCGCACCGTCTTCACGCGAGACGGCTCAGATAGTCTTGAGTCAGCGCAGCAGTTTCCGCTTGCGGTGATCCCGCTCATTTTCCAGGAACGGTTCATTGGTGCGCTTGAGGTGGTTGACGACAATCCCAGCCGGACGTGGCAGGACAATGAAATTCTCTTGTTACGCACCGTTGCAAACCAAGTGGCCGTGGCGATCAATCACGCCGATCTGTATGCGCAGATGCAAGAGCAAGCACTGACGGACGCGCTGACTGGATGTTACAACCGCCGATCGTTTGAAATGCAACTCGATCGCGACTTGCAGTTGGCGACGCGCCTTGGTAAACCGCTGGCGTTGCTGATGCTTGATCTGGATCGTTTCAAACAACTCAATGACACGGTTGGTCACGACGCGGGCGACCATGCGTTGCGCCTGCTGGCGGACTGTTTCCGTCAGGAATTGCGTGGCGTTGATACCGCGGCGCGATTTGGCGGTGATGAGTTCGCATTAATCCTGCCGGGGGCGGATTCGGATGGCGCGCACATTGTTGCGGAACGCGTGCGCAGCAAGATTGAACAAATTCTTGTCCCTGGTTTTGGACCGCTCTCAGCGTCGCTCGGGATTGCCACATATCCGCTCCACGGCAGAGCGCGCACTGAACTGGTGCAGCATGCTGACTCAGCGCTTTATAGCGCGAAGCGCGCCGGTCGAAACCGCATAGTTCTCTTCCAGTCCTCCGTGCGGAGCCCCAGTTCTCCTGTTTCAGTTCCTAATATTCTTGCTGAGGCTCCTGATCCGGATGCGCTAACTAGTGCGTCTTTGCCAGCCTAATCTTTCTCACTTAAAATTTCAGATCAAAGATTCTGCAAACGAACGCCTGATGGTTCGGTAAGAGAACCAGCCGTCAGGCTTCATTTTGCCGTACTTGGTCTGTTTATGGACGATTTGCGCAAGCTCGCGAGATATTTTCGGCCCTACAAGGTACAGCTTGTGATTGGGATCGCGTGCATCCTCGCCGGCGTACTCTTCAACGTTACCATTCCACAAATCGTCGGCAATGCGATTGACGCACTTCGCAGCGGCGTTACCTGGGCAAAAATCACTACCGCCGCGTTGGAGACGCTCGGCGCGAGCTTGATGAGTGGTGTCTTCCTTTTTCTCCAGCGGCGCCTAATCATCGGTGTGTCGCGTCACGTTGAATACGACTTGCGCAATGACTTCTATGCGCATCTGGTTGACCAGCCGCTCTCCTTTTTTCACGAGCATCGCACCGGTGATCTAATGGCGCGAGCCACAAATGATCTCGCGGCTGTGCGGCAGCTGGCCGGCCCCCTGATTATGTATAGCCTGCAGACGGTGTTCGTGGTAATCGTTATCCTGCCGATTCTGTTTGCCATTAATTGGAAGCTGACCCTGATGCTTCTAATCCCGCTGCCGCTGGTTTCGCTTACGGTCAAATTCTTCGGCCAGCAAGTTCACACTCGATTTCAGCAGATCCAGGATTTTTTTGCGCAAATCACCGCGCGCGCTCAAGAGAACATCACCGGCGTCCGCGTGGTACGTGCGTATGCGCAGGAACAAACAGAGATTCAGGCCTTCAACGATTTGAATTGGGAGTACGCCGAGCAGAACCTGGGACTGGTGAAAATTGATGCTGTCATGCGGCCGTTGATGACTTTTCTCATCGGTCTTGGATTTGTCCTGATTATTTGGGTTGGAGTGCCGCTGGCGGTACGAGCTGAGATTACGATCGGCCAATTTTTCCAATTCAACATGTACCTGTTCCGTTTGATTTGGCCGCTAATTGCGATTGGCTACGTTGTGAATCTGTATCAACGTGGTATGGCCAGCTGGAAGCGCATGCAGGCAATCGCGCGCATCACGCCGGCGATCGCAGATGCTCGTGAGGTCCGAGATCAGGCGCCGCTCAAAGGTCGTATTGAATTTCGCAATCTAACGTTTCGTTACAATCCCAGCGCCCCCGAAGTTCTGAAGAACATCAACCTAATTATCGAAGAAGGCGAAACCGTTGCCTTTGTCGGTCGCACCGGCAGCGGCAAATCGACACTGGTGAATCTGGTTCCACGCGTCATCGAAGCGCCGCAGGATACTGTGCTCGTCGACGGAGTTTCGGTGCGCGATTATCCGCTGAAACAACTGCGCGCTGCTATCGGTTATGTGCCGCAAGAGACTTTTCTCTTCAGTGATTCGCTGGCAAAGAACATTGCGTTCGGTCGCGACGACGCTGAGCCGGCACAAATTGAAATGGCCGCCGAAGTCGGCGGCTTGAGCACCGACATCCAGGATTTTCCCGAACGATTCGACACGCTAGTCGGCGAGCGCGGCATCACCTTGTCGGGTGGCCAGAAACAACGCACTGCGATTGCGCGAGCGATTTTACGCGAGCCGCGCATTTTGATTCTCGACGATGCATTGTCGTCAGTGGACACCTACACGGAAGAAAGGATTCTTAAGCAGCTGCGGGGAATCATGCGCGAGCGGACGAGCCTGATTGTCTCTCATCGCGTCTCAACCGTGCGCGATGCAGATTTGATTTGTGTACTCGACGAGGGTTCCATCATCGAGCGGGGCACCCACGACGAGTTGCTTGCGCTCGGCGGCGAATACGCGGATCTCTACGAGCGACAGCTGCTCGAGGAAGAGTTGGAAGCGGCAAGTTAAAGGAGGGCTTATGGAAACCTTCAGTCCGCAGCAAATGGAAGCCAAAGTCGAGGCGCGCCACAAAGTGTTTCTGATTCTGTGGTGCGCGTTGTTTGTAAGCGTGATGCTTCTGCTGGTGCTCGTCCTGGCGGCCGGCAGCACGGGCGTTCCTAATCCGATGCTGAGTTACATGCTGCTTGGTGTTGGCTCGACGACCGTGCTGGTTTCTTTTCTTCTGAAGCAGCAGTTGGTGCGGAAGGCAATCAACCAAAACAACATTGCCGCGCTGCAAAGCGCTCACATCGTGGCCCTGGCTCTTTGTGAATCGGCAGCGCTGATGGGCGTACTCGATCGTTTCATAACGGCATCGAGCACCAGTTGGTTTCTGTTTGCGATCGCCGCGCTCGGGATATTGCTGCATTTTCCAAAAGAAGGATGACATCCGCGCGGTGTCATACAAGCAGTTCTGAATTTAATGTCTACTGCCGTTCAAAAATTTCACGAAGAAGAAGCCATCGGCAAGACTTACGATTGGCAGGTCGCCAAACGCCTGCTGCGCTATCTGAAACCTTACTTGCGACTTCTGTTTCCGGCGCTGGTGCTAACGCTGATTCTGAATTTACTCGGTGTGATGCAGCCGAAATTCACGCAGTACGCGATCGACTGGTTCATTCTGCCCAAAACCACCAAAGGCTTGAATCTGTTCGTGTTGGCGTTCTTCGGCGTGCAGGTCTTTCGATTTGTCGCCGCGTATTTTCAGTCAGTGCTACTGAACAGTGTCGGCCAGTATGTGATGTTCGATCTGCGCAAGGAGATTTACGACAAACTGCAGCATCAGGAGGTGGCCTACTTCGATCGCAATCCGGTGGGTCGCATCATGACGCGCTTGACGGCCGACGTGGATGCGCTGAACGAGTTGTTCACTTCCGGTGTCACCGACTTGCTGGGAGATCTCGTGATGATTGGCGCGATCGTCGCCGTGATGGTTTACATGGATGTGCGTCTAACGCTGATTACGCTGTTGACTGTGCCGATGTTGTTTGTGGCCACCTCCTGGTTTCGCAAAGGCGCCCGGCGCGGCTTTGACATGGTGCGCACGCGCATCGCGCGGATCTTTGCGTTTCTTCAGGAACACATTTCCGGCGCGCAGACAGTTCAGATTTTCAACGCTGAAGAAAAATCAGTCCGCCAATTCGCAAAGATTAACGACGCGCATCGCAAATCAAACATTGACACGATCTTTTATTACGCCGTGTTCTTTCCGCTGGTCGATTTCATCGGCGCCGTCGGCATTGCCCTGATTATTTGGTACGGCGGCTATCGGGTAATGCAGAACGCGCTATCGCTGGGCGCACTCGTCGCCTTCATTCAGTATTCCAGCTTTTTGTTCCAGCCAATTCGCGACATTTCAGACAAGTACAATGTGCTGCAAGGCGCAGTGGTCGCATCGCATCGCATCTTCAAAGCTCTCGATTTGCCGATCCTGGTCACGTCGCCGGCAAAGCCGCTGAAGACTGGTCGCGCTGCAGGACGCATTCAGTTCGAAAACGTCTGGTTCGCTTACAAAGACGAAGACTGGGTGCTGAAAGATGTTTCGTTCACTGTCGAGCCCGGCCAATCCGTTGCGCTCGTTGGACACACCGGGTCAGGTAAGACGACGATCACGAACCTTCTGATGAGGTTCTATGATGTGCAGAAAGGCCGCGTGTTACTCGACAGCGTGGACGTGCGCGATTGGGATTTGCAATCGCTCCGCGAGAATTTTGCGGTCGTGCTCCAGGATGTGTTTCTCTTCACGGGCAGTGTCGAGAGCAATATTCGTCTTGGACGTAGCGACATTTCCGATGAGCGCGTGCGCTGGGCCGCGACGGAAGTACGGGCCGACAATTTCATCGCGCGTCTCCCGAATGAATATAAGTCAGAAGTGCGTGAGCGTGGCGCCGGCTTATCAGTGGGCCAGAAGCAATTGATCAGTTTCGCGCGCGCCCTGGCTTTCGATCCGGCGTTGCTGATTCTGGATGAAGCGACCAGCTCAATCGACACCGAGACCGAGCAACTAATTCAGCAGGCGATCGCACGCGTGATGAGCAATCGAACTTCGGTGATCGTGGCGCATCGTCTTTCGACGATTCAGCGTGCCGACAACATCATCGTGCTTCATCACGGCGAACTTCGCGAGCAGGGATCGCATCAGGATTTGCTGGCGCTGCGCGGGTTGTATTGGCGCCTTTACAAGTTGCAGTATTCCGACCCGACGCGCGCGACCGCGGAACCGGAGGAAGAGGAAGAAGAGGAGTTTGTTTACCGCGGCCGCGGGCCGAGTTTCTCGTTCGGCGAGGGCATGGGGTAAGAAGTCAATACCGCTCGCGTCAGCGAGTGGAGCAAGCTGGCACTTTACGGTTTAGGGATAACTCTGACCCATCCGCTGACGCGGACGGTACTGACTTTTCCGGCATGTCTAACGCAGATGTCATCGAAGCGCGCCGCACTGCCGTCGATCTTCCGGTAGAAGATCTTCAAAGTGTTGAATGGAACAGCGCGCGGCCCGTGAAAATTGATCATTACTGGTCGGGTGAACTCGCTCCCGCGGGACGCCATGCCGAAGCCCGAATCTTGTGGACGAAAACGGCAATGCTTGTTCGCTATGTCTGCAAGCAAGCGGAACCGTTGGTCATCAGCGATAATCCTCAGACTGAAAAGAAGACGATGAACTTGTGGGATCGAGACGTTTGCGAAATCTTCATCGCCCGCGACCCTTACGTGCTCGCACGATATTTTGAATTTGAAGTTGCGGCGACGGGTGAATGGTTGGATGCTGCGATCGACTTAACCTCGGGTACGCGCGAAACAGATTGGAAGTTCAATTCTCAGATGACGACAGCGGCAGAGATTGGGAAAGGGCGCGTGACGATGTCGATCCGCATTCCTTGGAACGACTGGATTCATCAGCCGCAGAAAGGCGAGCGCTGGCGCGTGAATTTGTTTCGCTGTGTCGGCAAAGATCCGAATCGAGGTTATCTCTCCTGGCAACCAACACACACTGCCGAGCCGCTCTTTCACGTGCCGCAGGCTTTTGGTTCGTTAGTTTTCAAATGAGTCAGATTTCGTGGCTGAGTGTCCCTTTACGCCCTGCGTGATGAAACTTTCCAGGCGATTGCGATCGTGCTCAGACAAGTCAATTATCGTCGCACCGATTAAGTAGTTGCACCCCAGTTCCGCGTCATCGAGCATCTCGTATCGTCGCGGCAAAACCATCATCGACATCGGTCCGTCTGGCAATTCGAGCACGACATGCAGCTCGCGACCTTCTGCCGCGAGGTGATATCCCGCGAGGTGAACCTGCGGCAAGAGCATCCCCAAACCCCTGGTGCTGATGTCGCGTGTATGGCCTTTGAGTGTGCGACTCGAGGGCGCCGCACCGTTTGAATTTGCTTTGCGCAACACCGAAATCGAGAGCACCAATCGCACTCGCAGCCGCGCCGATTGGCGGCGATCTTTCAGATAAGTGCGAACCCGGGACACTACTGAGCGGATCAGCTCTGCCATGGCACTAAACCTTTCTGTCGGGACTGGAGCAAGAGTTGTAAGTCCGCTGGTGGGAAGCCGACTGCGCTATTCACATTCTAGCGTCCGCACGCCCCGGCGGCAATAACCTATTTGGGCCGCTGTCACTCGTTCGAATAGAGCCAGCACTGATTCTCGTGTGAAAGATTCTTTTAGGCATTTTCGGAGACTTAAATGCCTTTTTCCGAAGCTTTAGACTTCCGCACAATTAGTGCTGGCATCGTGCATCGGGTTATATTCGATCTCAAAATTACCTGCAAGTTTGACTGAATCAGGGAACGAATCGTGAGAAGAGCAAAGATTCTTGCCACACTTGGCCCATCGACGCGAGAGCCTAAGATTATCGAAGCCATGCTGGCCGCCGGCGTGGACGGCGTGCGCATAAACATGTCGCACGGAACGCACGACGAAAAAGCGGCTGACATCCTGGCTGCGCGCTCAGCCGCCGAAAAAATGAAACGGCCCTTGGCTGTGCTGGTCGATCTTTCGGGGCCGAAAATTCGCACACGGACGCTGAAGCACCAGCAGCCGGTCACACTCCAGACCAACCAGCAATTCATAATCACGACTCGTCCAATCGACGGCGATAACACGCAAGTCGCCACCAACTTCGATGGTATGCCGCGCGATGTTCATGCCGGCGCGCGCATTCTGCTCGACGATGGCGCGATCGAATTGCGCGTCGAAAGCGTCAGCGACACTGACATCGTCACCCGCGTCATCAATGGCGGCCTTCTGGGCGAACGGAAGGGAATCAATCTTCCCGGCGTAAAGCTGCAAATCCCCTCACTGACGAAGAAAGATCGGGAGGATTTGAAGTGGGCGGCCAGTCAGGGCGTCGATTATTTTGCGCTTTCGTTTGTGCGCAGCGCAAAAGATTGCGAAGAAGCAAAGCAGCTGATTCAGCAAGCCGGCAGCAAGGCGCCGCTCGTCGCCAAAATCGAAAAGGCCGAAGCCATCGCTCATCTCGAAGAAGTCATCGCGGCCGCGGATGGTGTGATGGTCGCGCGCGGTGACCTCGGCGTCGAGACGAGTGTCGAGTTGGTTCCCGTTTATCAGAAGCGCATCATCGAACTCGCGAACGACGCCGGGAAGCTCGTGATCACCGCGACGCAGATGCTGCAATCCATGGTCGACCATCCGCGGCCGACGCGCGCTGAAGCGACGGACGTCGCCAACGCAGTTTGGGACGGATCGGATTGCGTCATGCTTTCGAACGAAACGGCGAGCGGCGAATATCCTGTCGCCGCGGTGGCGACGATGGCGCGCATCATCGAAACCGCTGAGACACGCGACCACGAACGACCAAGCATGATGAGCAAGATCGTCGGCCGTCAGACAGGCCGGGTCAGCCGTGCTCTGTGCGAAGCGGCGGCCTTCGCCGCCGATGAAATGAGCACACGCACCATTGCGGTCTTCACTGAGTCGGGGTTGATGGCGCGCCGGCTTTCGGCTCTGCGGCCGCGTCAACTAATCGTGGCGATGACTTCGTCACCCGCGGCCATTAACGAATTGAGTCTGATTTGGGGGGTAGATCCCGTGCTGACGGCGCAATCGAAAAGTGCGGAAGAATTGTTGAAGATCGGCGAGAAGACTTTGCTTGACGCCGGCTTGGTCGCGCAACGCGAAATGATCGTGATAATGGCGGGCAGATTATCTGGCCTCGGCCTCTCAAGTTCAGTTTCGCTGTATCAAATTGGCGGGGAGTTGGAAGAATCGATTCACATGTCGACTGTTTCGGATCGAACCCAGCCGAAAATATAAACGCTGCTACTGCGGTCGTAAAATCTGCACCATCCGCTCAGATTCCTTTTTCTTCTGCATTTCTTTGCGCACTTCGGCCTCGGACATTTGCGGGTCGCGCCAGTTATCGAGGATGCCAACCTGGTGCACACACTGAATCGTGCACGTGGGCGCGCACCACTTCTCAGTTTTGTACTCGCGCTTGAAGTCGTCCATCGTGTACTCCGCGAGCGGAATACCCGGATAGCCGCGCTGCTGCGAACACCAATGGACCTTGCCGTCTTCGCAGATGTAGAGATAACGCGAGCCCGAACGACAACGCCATTCATAGGGCTTGCCTTCGGCAATGCTGTCCTGAAACCAATTCAGCCGCGCGTGGTCTTTGTTTCCGAGCTTCTTCACCTGATGGAAGATGTCTTTTTCTTTCTGTGTGAGCGGCTTCAAGGTTCCATCTTCGTCGTGAATCACGCCGACGGTCGTGGAGAAGCCAAGCTCGACCGCACGCTTCGCAACAGTCAGAGCGTCTTCGGGATTCTTAATGCCGCCGCCGATCACTGAATTAATGTTGATGTGAAAGTCAGCATGCTCGGAGAGATAACGCAGTTTCTTGTCCAGCACGCGCAGGCTTTTGCGCGAAACTTCGTCCGGCACAACGTTGTCGATACTGATTTGCAGATATTCAAGACCGGCCGCGTTCAAGCGCTTAATACGGTCCGGCGTGAAGTAATAACCGTTCGAAATCAATCCTGCGATCGCTCCAGTCGATCGAATGTGTCGAATGATGTCGTCTAGTTGCGGGTGCATCATCGGCTCGCCGCCGGAAACGGTGATGACCGCCGTGCCCAGTTCGGCAAGCTTGTCGAGGCGTTGCTTCATCACGTCCAGGGGCACGGGCTTCGACGTTTGATCGTATTCGTTGCAATAACCGCACGCGAGATTGCACCGGCGCATCGGAATGATATGCGCCAGCACGACGTGGTTGATCGAAAGTAGCGCCTTCGAGATGAAGGCTGCTTCGCGAGCTTTTAACTTGAGAAAAGTGCTTTTACGCATCCGCAGGTATCAGAATCCAGACAAAGTCGGGAATCGTAAACTCACGATTGTCGAAGGATATGCTGACGAATGTTGCAACGCAAGCGATGTACGACACGCTGCCAGCATGTCGCTCCTTCACAATTCAACAGGCCGGCCGTCTGTCATACTACAAACGTGAAGGGCTTCGGTTTCCCAAAGCCCTTCTTGATGGAAACTCTGTTGCTCGACTTAGCCTTTGATGATCTTGAAGCCCGAATCGGGATTCAGTTTGAACTGATCGCTTGAAATCGAAGCGTTGCGTTCGACGTTGGTCAGACGCACCGTGGTTGAATCGTCATTCTTCTCAACCATCTTCGTCTGCACGGGCATGCCATCGCCGTCCACCCAAACTTCGATGTACTTGTAACTGGCGGTAGTCGTCGGCGTTACTTTGAAGTGTTGTGTCCAAACGCCGCCCCCAAGCGTTTCATCGTGCACGTCCTGGAACTCACCGAACTTTGTGCGGAGCTGTGCGGCCGACATATTCATCAACGCGAGTACATCGCTGTCTCTTTCGTTCTTGATGCGTCCGGTTTTGCCTTGATAGCATTGTTTCAAGCGCGGCTGACAGAGCGTGTAATTGCCATTGAGCACGGCCAGGATTTCATGCTTCGGATGAGTCCATTCAAGTCGCACGGACGAGCTGGCGTTGCCGCCGGCGCCGGGAATGTACATGACCACGCCCTGATACGAATCGCTGTCGCGCAATTGCGAGTTGTACTTCGTCATGCTGATGTTGGCGCGCAGCGACTTCAGGCTCCGCTTGTTCTTTTCCATGCGGGTCAGAATCGAGCTGACCAGACCAGCAGTCTGCGCTTTGGCTCCCGAGCTGGGCAGAAAGCCCAAAGTCGAAACCAAAACCGCAACCGACAAACAAAATGGAATGAACTTCCTCATAATAACTTTCCTCACTAAAATTAAGAGCCCATACGGGCCCTGGTTAACGTGCCGAACTCTTCGCATTGGATGCGGCCGCTCGGCCAAATGAATCCCCAAAATTATAGGGAATGGTCAGCGGATGTCAACCTCGTATCCGACAAGCTTCCCTGTGCCATCGCGCAGTGGTCGGACGTCTGTGACAGTGCTGTCGGGCCTGTGCGCGACCTCTTTTGCGCGCTGTTCAATGGTGCTTCTATCTGCCTGATTGCCAACGACTTCAGTCGAAATTACCACGGTTCTCCGACGCCGAAACTCACTGTTTTCAAACCATGATTTTGGCGTGAGAAATATGAAAACCAAGATCAACACACATAGTACATCCCACTGCCATGAAGTGCGTGAATAGTTCCAAAAAGCAATCTTTCTAGCTGTATTCGACAAGAAGCTCATCGCTAGCTCGCGCGAAATTTAGCCGAACCAGCCACCGATGTCGAGAGCAAACAGGGTTCCAATGCTTCTTTTTGCGAAATCTCACAATAACAAGAATCCCTGCAGCGAATCTTATCCAGGAGTGAGGCTAGGCTGCCACGATGTGACCGTCACGCATTTGGATGACGCGGCCGCAAGCGGCGGCGGCTTCGGGATTATGAGTGATCATGATGATCGTTTGGTTAAAGCGGCGATTCAATTCCTGAAACATGTTCAGGACGATCGTGGAGTTTTCTGAGTCGAGATTTCCGGTTGGTTCGTCCGCAAGCACCAGGGCAGGCTGCGTGATCACCGCGCGCGCCAGGGCGACGCGTTGTTGCTCACCGCCTGAGAGCTCGAGCGGCTTGTGATGCATCTTGTCTTCAAGTCGTAGCAGTCGCAGGATTTCACGTCGTCGATCCGGATCGCCTGCGCCGTTTCCGTGAATGCGTTCAGCCAGGCGCAAATTGCCGTCGGCAGTCAAAGTCGGAAAGAGATTGAAGCGCTGAAAAACGAAACCGATCTTGCGCCGGCGAATGTCGGTGCGTTTCGCATCCGAGGCAGCCGTCAGGTCTTCGTCATCGATCACAATGCGACCTTTTGTTGGCGTCAGCAGGCCGCCAAGCAAATGCAACATTGTCGATTTGCCACATCCTGAGGGACCCATCACCGCGACGAACTCGCCCGCCTCGACGTCGAGTGAAACCCCACGCAATGCCGGCACGTCGACTTTGCCGACGCGATAAGTCTTCTCGAGATTTTCGGCCTTAAGAATTGCCACTTTCTTTCCTGCTGTTGCCGCTAGATTCATTCTACTCGTAAGCCAACGCGTTGACTGGGTCTAAATTCGCTGCGCGCATCGCCGGGTACAGCGCGCCCAGGGCACCGCCAATTAATCCAATCGCGGCCGCAGCCAAAGCCCAGCGCCAACCATATTCAAAAATCAGACTCGTCGTTTTGTGAATAGCAAATCCCGCGCCCAATGCGAGCGCGAATCCGACTACCAGGCCCATCGCGCTGATCAAAAGAGCTTCCCGTTCGATCTCGCTAACAATGTAAGCGCGCGAGGCACCCATCGCTTTGAGAATTCCAATCTCGCGTGTGCGCTCAGTGATAGTCGTGTGCATCGCGAGCATCACCACCAGGGCGCTGACGATGGCTGCCAGCGCAACCAGCACCCGCAGAAAGATCCCGAGGCTCGGAATCGAACTCTCAACGCTGGCAAAAACATCACGGGTGAACTGTACGTTGTTGCCCGGAAGTTCCTGATCGATGCGCTTTGCGACGGCGACGGGATCGGCTGATGCCTTAGTTTTGATCAGAATGTAGGTGCACTTGCCAGGCGCTTCCAGCGTCTCCTGAAGCGAAGCAAGCGTCAACTTTTGCCGCGCACCTGACTCGGGCGAATAAATGCCGACGACCGTATACACCTTGTCGCCGAAAATCTTCAAAGTGCTGCCGACCGGATGTTTGCGCGCGGCTTTGGTCTGATCGATTACTACTTCGTAGTTTCCCTGCGGCGCGCGCCCGTCGATGATTTGCAGATCATTCATGCGCGCAAATTCCGGCCAGTCGACACCTTCAATCTGATCAAACCCGAGGCTCCCACTTGCATAAATGTGACGAATAACCGGAGTTGCCGCCTCGACACCTTCAATCTGCTGCAGTCGTTCGACGTATTTCGTGCTCAGGTTAGCCGAAGAGGCAACCACATTCATGGATCCTTTGCGCGTAAAGATGATGTTGCCACGCACATTTGTCGCCCGCCGTTGCAAATCATTCGACATGCCGCGCGCCAAGCCGGTAAAAAGCATAACCAGCGCCACGCCGAGCGCGACGCCGATGATACTAATCGCGGAACGCAGCGGCCGCTGCCGAATGTTTGAAGCAACCAGGCTGTCGAAGATTTTCATTCCCGAATCACGAACGCAAAAGTTTAATACAAGCGCACACGAACGCCTAGCGAGTCATTCGTGACCGCCTGACAAAGTCAGACCACCTTTTTCGCGGGATCAAGGCTTCTTTGGCGCGTCCAAATCGACTTCGGGCAGGTTAGTCTTGTTTTCCAGCACAAACACTTCGGGCGGATACTCTTTGTCGAGAATAACAGACTCGGGCGACTGGTAGGTGAGACTGATTTCGTAGTGGTCCTGCGGCCGGGTCAGGCTGATCTTCGTCGGCAGCGTGAGGTTCTGTTCGCCGACCGGTTTGAAATCTGAGTAGACCACGTCGGTGGTGAGGACGCCGTCGTCGTCGAATGTCTGCACGCGCGCGAATTGCACCGCGTTCACGCGATTGAACCAGAATCGTCGCAACAATCGAGCTGAGCCGTCGCCCTGTGTTTGCAGCTCATCGAGAAAATAATATCCTCGCACGATACGCTTCTTGCTGGTCGGATCTTTCTCCGACTCAAAGAATTCGCTGCGCGCGTACACCAATCCCTGCGCGTGTGTGTCAATCGGTCGAATCAACACTGCATCGATAAGATGCTGAGGGCGCAAATTCGACAACGCCTTCACCGTCTGGGCCTCGTTTTTCGACTTGGCATTTGTCGGCGTCTCGCTGGCGCCATCAAGTTTGGAATAGGTTGCCGAGTTGGTGCCGCGCACGAATTTCCGGTAGTTGTCATCACCCTTGAAGATCGCAATCCGAAAATGTTCGCCGTCTGACGTCATCTGCGCGATGTCCGAAGCGATTAACGGTGCCTGCACGATCAGGTAAACCTTGCCCGGACGCTGCACAATGACTTGTCCGTCCGCGGTGCGATACTTCTCTGCGACACCGGAAGTGGCGAACGAAGTGTCTTCGAATTGAATGTCTACTTTCGCGCGGATCGATTTCACGTCGACCAGCTTGTTGACCATCGTGATGAGCTGCGGCGTATCAGCGTCGGCCAGTGGCGTCAGCAACTTTTCAACTTCCACCGATTTTTTGACGATGTTGCAGGCGGGCTGTGTGACCAGACACAGCATCAGCGCAAGCGAAAGGGTGAGGCTGCTGGCCAAAATTCGGGCGATTCTAGTCGGCATAATGAAGGCCGGCGCTTTGTCGCAAAACGCCGGCAGGGCCTGTTGTAATCTCGGCGGTGTCACGCTAACAAAGCAGGTTCGTCATTGTCAACGAAGTGAGCGTGAACATAAAGAGAAAAGCGGCGACACGAGTTAGCGTGTGCTCAGAGGCAGTTTGGTTGCAATTCTGTTGTAAGACTTGCGCAGACGGAGATGAGCGCCGGAAAGACTAGTTACGGGTTTGAGATATCCGCGGGCCACCGTTAGCGGCAGCCGTCATGCTCGCAGCCGCAACCGATTTCCATTACATGCGACTTGTCAGCTTCCTTGCAGTACTCACCGCAGTACTTGCTGCCCTGTTCGGCGGGACAATCGCACGGCCCGTGCTTGCATTTGTTCGAGACTTCGTCAGCCATGATTCGACTCCTGGTTGAATCGAACGATTCAGTTTTAGGGGGATTGGTTACGGCTATGCTAGGCGCGATCAGCTTGATGGTCAAGACTGATCAATTCAACAGGCGCGACAACCAATGAACAATACTAGCTGCGCAACTTTGCTAACCGTTCCGCCGCGAGCATCAGCGTCTCGTCTTTCTTGCAGAAGCAGAAGCGAACTTGCTGCGAGCCGAGGTTGGGATCGGAGTAAAAGCTTGAGCCAGGAACGCAGGCGACGCCGACCTCCCGAATCAAGTGACGCGTGAATTCGACATCGTCTTTGAAGCCGAAGCCGCTGATGTCCGTCATGACATAGTAGGCGCCGTCGGGATGAAAGGTCTTGAACCCCGCCTTCTCAAGTTCCGGCAAAATCAGATCACGGCGCGCACGATAATCCGTTTGCAGTTGCTCGTAATACGATGGCGGCAACGAGAGCGCGTAGGCGCCGGCCGCCTGCAAAGGAGCCGCCGCACCGACCGTGAGAAAATCGTGGACTTTGCGAATCGCGCTGGTGATTTCGGCTGACGCGATGCAATAGCCAACGCGCCAACCCGTGACCGAATACGTCTTTGACATCGAGTTGACGATCACTGTCCGGTCGCGCATGCCTTCGATTTGCGCCATTGAAATGTGCGCCATCGCAGCACCCTCTCGCGGGTACAGGATGTGTTCGTAGATCTCATCGGTAAAGCAAAGCGCGTCGAATTCCTGACACAAGCCGGCGATGAATTCCATCTCATCGCGGGTGAAGACTTTGCCCGTCGGATTATTCGGATTGCAAATAATGATTGCCTTCGTCTTCGGATTGAACGCCGCGCGCAGCTCGTCTCGATCGAAACTCCAGTCCGGCGCGCGCAGCGGCACGTAATGGGGCGTGGCGTCCGAAAGAATCGCGTCCGGCGCGTAATTCTCGTAGTAAGGATCGAAAACGACGACTTCGTCGCCCGGATCGACGGTCGCCATCATCGCCGAGATCATCCCTTCGGTAGATCCGCATGTGACAGTGATCTCGGCTTCAGGATCGATTTCAAGCCCGAGATACCACTGGGTCTTCTTGGCGATCGCATCGCGAAAGTCTTTGGCGCCCCAGGTAATCGCATACTGGTTCACGTCGTTTGCAATTGCCTGCATCGCCACCCGCTTGATGTCTTCCGGCGCGGGAAAATCGGGAAAGCCCTGCGAGAGATTGACCGCGCCATACTTCATTGCTTCGCGCGTCATTTCGCGAATTACGGATTCGGTGAAGCGACCGGCTTTGCGCGAAATGCGATGTGATGTTGAAGGTGCCGGTGTACTCATGGATTCTGCCGCGGATTTTCACGGATAAGCGCGGATTAGAAAAGCAAACCGGATTATTTCACTTGGTCTTATCCGTGTCCATCCGCGTTCACCTGCGGCTAGTTTAGCTAAGGCTGCTCAGATTTCAGTTGCTCGATTATTGAGCGGACGGCTGAAGCCTGCGAGCCGTTCGGTGCGAGTCGCAGATAGTTCTCGTAAGCGACGATTGCTTCTTTTGCGTTGCCACTCTTTTCGTATGCCGCTCCGAGCAACTGATAAATGATTGGTTCAGTGTCAGAGAGTTGATTGACAGCGATTTGATATTCCCGCGCGGCGAAATCGTATTGTCCCTTCTCTTCGTAAGTGCGGCCGAGCCCGACGTGCGCTTCAGGTTGAAAGCCATGGCTTTCGCGAATGGCCCGATTAAAGCTACCGATCGCATCTTCGGTCTGGCCGGTCTCGCGATAGATCCGGCCTTCGACCGCAGATGCTTCGGGATATGACGCGCGATAGCGTCGTGCTGCTTCAATTTCTGCCAGCGCGCCATCCGTGTCATTCATGTCGAGCAAAACTCGCGCGAGTCCGACGTGAGCTGAAGGATACGCCGCGCGAAGTCGTAACGCCTGTCCATAAAGATTGACGGCCTTCTGTCGGTCGTCTGAGCTTTTGGCGGAATCGCGCGCAGACTCTGCCTGTTGGAACAGAAGCTCGGCTTGATCGGTTGTGAGTAGCAAGCGAACTTTTAATTCGCCACGGGTTGCGGCCGTGACTGGCATCGTTGTTTCTTTAAAGCCGTTCGCGCGAACGCGCAGACTGTGCGCGCCGTTCGTGACACTCGAAAGCAGTAGACGACCATCTGTATCGGTGGTGCCGCGCCGAATTTCGTCCAGCCAGACGGTCGCCGCTGTCTCGGTCACCACGGTAAGGGTGCGTGATGATTTGAGTTGAGTCTCTGTTTCACTTCGCGTTTGCGCAAACATCGCAGAGGCAGACAACAGGAAGAGAAACGTCGCGAAGGGGACCACCGTTTTCATTTCTTGCTAGCTTTACCGCAATGGGTTGGGCACCGCAACCGATTTGTGGCGATTGCTGTCTTGTAAAAGTGTTGCATCGTGCGGCGTGTCGGTGTAATCTTCGCTCGCATTACTGAACAATTTCGCTCGATCCTTTGTCAGCTAAAGCTGACTTGCCGCTGGAGGAATGTATGCTGATTGAGTCAACGGTTCATCTTCCCGTCAGTTTTGCCATGCTCGACGGAATCATCGCCTGGCCCAAGCCCGACGAGTTCGCCCACATACTGATTAGATGGCTGCACTTTGTGGGCGGCATCACGTGGATCGGGATGCTCTACTTCTTCAACTTGGTCAACGTGCCGCTGCAGAAGAAGCTGGATGCCGATACAAAGAAAAAGGTCAATCCTGATTTGCTGCTTCCGGCACTCTGGTTTTTTCGTTGGGGCGCAGTGCTGACCGTGCTCGCCGGTCTTACGTACTTTGCCATGTACATTCTGAAAGCCGATGTTGCGAACGCGAATACTCTTGGCGGCGGAAACATCAACATCTGGGTCGTGCTGTTGGCATGGCTCGGATATCCGATCGTGTTTTTCCTCGTGGAGTTTTTGCTGATCAAGAAAGTCTCGGCATCGATCAAGGACGGAAGAGTTTGGGCGATTATCATGATTGTGCTCACGCTGCTATTCACATACGGGTTGACTCGATTCTTCCCAGCGATGATCAGCGCGGGCGGTCAGAGCTTTGCCAGCAACCGCGCGATCTCGATTGGCGTGGGCGGCACCTACGGCATTCTGATGTTGCTCAACGTCTGGGGAATTATCTGGCCGGCAAACAAACGCATTATCGGCGCGTTGCAAGGCGGGCCTCCGGCGGCGCCGGAACTGGCGAGACAAGCGTTCATCGCGTCCCGCACAAATGCGTGGCTTTCTTTGCCGATGCTGCTCTTCATGGGTACTGCTTCGCACGATTGGGTGGTATTCATCGGCAAGTAAGCGAAGGGCATCGATTGCGGAGAGGCACGGCGGGCGTCGTGCCCCTTTTTCTTTGGACGTAACAGGATTAGCGGAACGTCTCCATGCCTTCGCCACACTTTCGGTTCATATTTCGCTAAATTGTTAACGGTGGCAGTGTGATTTAACTTCAAGGGAGGCATCATGGGAAACACTTATAACGCGCGGAGTTTTAACCTCAGCAACTTGAAAGGCATTTCTGACGAAACGCTGGAGATGCATTTCAAGCTCTACGAGGGTTACGTCAAAGAAACAAATAAGCTGAATGAGAAGATCGCCGACTTCATTAAAGACGGCAACGTCGATCAGGAAGAGTTTGCGGAGTACTCAGAGCTGACTCGCCGCTTGGGTTTCGAATACAACGGGATGGTCTTGCACGAGTACTATTTTGACAATCTGAAGAGCGGCGGTGGCACGGGCGATCCGACCGGGCGCACTGCATTTCGCCAGGCGGCCGAAGATTCGTACGGCAGCTACAATATTTGGAAAGCGGACTTTGTCGGAATCGGAAAGATGCGCGGCGTCGGCTGGGCCATCTGCTATCAGAATCCATCGAACGGCAAGCTGTCGAACCACTGGATTACGTTGCATGAAACAGGGAATGTTGCCGGTTACGATCCGATCCTGGTGATGGACGTTTGGGAGCATGCGTTCATCCTGGACTATAAACCTGCCGATCGGCCGAAATATATCGAGGCGTTCTTCTCAAACATCGACTGGAGCGCGGTCGAGCAGCGGTTACGTCACCGCAGCGCACAACCAATCGCGGCCTAAAGGCCTTTGAGGTCAGTACCGCCGGCTTGAGCAGGTGGGCCAGGGACGCTCTTTGTTCCATCCACTGACGCGGATGGTACTGACCTCATTGTCGCGCGCTTGCGTGATGTGGCGCGCGAAGGTTGTCTCCCGCCTCAGATTTGTGCTAAAGCTTCATCAATTCAATCCAATATTTTGCGGGAGGCCATGATGAGAATTATTACGTCTGCTGTTGCCCTCTGTCTTGCCTCGTTCTGTTTTACGGGCTGCCAATCCACAAACGAAAACGCGCATACGACTGCGACCACGACTACATCTCCGCCGGTGGCGCAGGAACTCGCGGTGGTTTCTCGACCACAGACGATCGTCGACATGATGAAGCAGCGTGGCGAGCAGGATGAAGCCAAACCCACTTTGAAAGTGATTTCGCCGGCCAACAACGCGACGATCAATGGCTCGACCGTCGACGTGAAATTGGATTTGAGCGGCGATTTGAAAGGCTACATGCCGCACAAAGATCCAGCGACCGGAAAGGGAAATCACATCCACGTGATTTTAGATAATCAGCCATACGAGGCTTACTACGAACTCGGCCAGCCTTTCGAGTTGCGGAACGTCGCCGAAGGCAAACACACACTGCGAGTGTTTCCCTCGCGGCCGTGGCACGAGAGCTTCAAGAACGACGGCGCATTTCAGATGGTAAGCTTCACGGTCAAAGGTGGCGGTGATGCTTCGAAGCCGACGACCACGAATAAAGGCGAGACCATGGCAACTCCGGCGAAGAGTCCCGCGTCGAGCGCAAGCCCCACACCTCCGCGCGAAGGCAAAGACATGGCGAAGAGCAATGCCGGCGAAATCGATGCGACGAAGCCTCTGCTCACTTACAGTCGACCGAAAGGTGAGTACACGGGCGCCGACGCCGATCCAATCATGATCGATTTCTGGCTGAAGAATGCGAAACTTCAGAGTGAAGGCGGCTATTATCGAGTGCGGTACTCAGTTGATGGCGGCGCTCCGCAATTCATAGATGCGTGGAGTCCAATTTGGCTGACGGGATGGGTGAGCGGCAAACACACAGTGAAGCTCGAGCTGGTCGATAAGAACGGGCAGCCGGTCGACAACGGCGGCTACAACGCGACGACGCGCGAAATCAACGTGGTCAAAAAGTAGGACGACTTTCTCCGTGTTTCTGTGGCTCTCTGCGTCTCGGCGGTGAGTTGCTTCGCAAGAAGAATCCACCACAGAGGCCCAGAGTTATCACTGACACAGACAAAAGCTGGCTTTAATCACACCCAGTGTGACAGACTGCTGCGCGCAATCCGATTCCTGGTGAAGTGAGGATTCTCAAATTGAAAAAGTTAGTAGCGCTGATCTTCCCGATTGCCGTGGTGCTCGCTTGCTCGTCGCTCACCCAAAAGTGGGAGACTGTTTCTGAGGACGGCATCACGATCGAGATGCCGGGCAAGCCGAACAAGCAGAATCAAGATATTCCCACTGCCGCCGGAAAAGCGACCGGGCAAATGTTTACGCTCGACAAAGGCAGCGAGGCGTACATTCTTGCCTATAACGACTACGAGATAGCGGCGAACTTGAACATTGATTCTGAGCGACTTCTGAAAGGTGCGTCAGATGGGGCCGTCAGCGGCATTAACGGAAAGGTCGTCAGCCAACGCGACATCACGAATGGCGCTTATCCAGGTAAGGAGATAGTCGGCTCTGGCAGCAAGGACGGAAAGGATATCGAGTTCACGATCAGATTATACTGGGCCAAGCCGCGGCTCGTTCAAACCTTGTACCTGGCCGAAAAAGGAAAGAGCAACCAGAAGAATGCAACGAAGTTTTTGGATTCGCTGAAGATTTCTTAGCGGCGTTTCCTGGTCGAAGACTTCTTTGGGCGCGTTGCTGACGACGGAGACGCGCCCAGTGGTTCACGCAGTTTCTTCGGCAGTTTCGCGACAACCATGTCGTATGAGTTTCGCAGGAGCGCCTTGAGTTCTTTGTCGCTCAAAACGTCGAATCGTTCAATTGCCACCCACTTGTTGCGTGCCATGTAGGGCGCCGGATCCATTCCCTCCTGCTCGATCAATTCGTTGAATTTTTCTTCCGTGCATTTGAAGGACATGATGTATTTGAACGGCCCTTCGAGCGCCATCACAGCAAACATCTTCCCGGCAATTTTAAAGACGAGGTCGTTGCCCCACTGCACGTTTTCTGTGGCATGAGGAAACGAAAGACAATGAGCGCGCACCGATTCGCTGTCCAGCTTACATATCCTCCAACACGAGCAATGCTGTTTGGCCGCCGCCCGACGTCACGTTCAAAAGCGACGACGAAGACAGACGGATCAAAGCGCCTTCGACTTCGTTATGAAACAGAAAAGGATTGAAGTCAACGAACACTTCGTCCAGGCGTAGCCCACCGGAAAAAGTTGGCATCGCAACTTTCTTGAGCGGCACGCGCTGTTGAACCACGTAAGGCCGTTCAAGCGCCCTGGCGATTGCGCGCTCCCAATCATCTGCTGAAGTTTCCCAGCCGAGGAACACGCCGTGGCCGCCGTAGTCGTCGTTCGGCTTGAGCACAAGTTGTTCGCGTTCGCGGCGAATGAGTTGAATCAGGTCATCCTCTGCGCCTGCGAACGTCGTTCTTTCCCTTGTCACGCGCCGCGTCCATGGAATGTGCTGTTGAATAGCCAGGAGCTCGTTCGCGGTAAAGAGATTTGCATAACGTGGGCCGCTAAGGATCGCAAAGCTGGCTTTCTTGTGCGCGAGTTTCGTGCGGAAGGAATTGGCCATGCATACGCGGCCGTCAGCATAGGCCTGCGCCAGTGGATGATCTTCCGCGCATCTTTCCAAAAACTCGTGAATGATGACGCGTTTGTAAACGATGTCGATGACGAAATCTCCGGCGCTCAGATTTCCCGCGCTATATTTCAATTCGCTCGGATCGGCAATGATTGTTGGATAGCCTTCAGACGCGAAATATTTCTGCAGAATGCGAAACTCGCTTTCCGTGGAAACGCCTTTCCAATCAACGATGGCAATTTGCGGGTGCTCTTTATCGCCTCCCCACTCGCGATAGGCCTGAAGCAACGACTGCAACAGTCGCTGGTGCGGTTTGGGCCGCCAGTGTGCGCGCTCGCTGAGCAACTGCTTCATGTGCCCGAGTTCAAACAGCACTTTTTCGAGCTGCATTTGATCGCCAACGCCCGCAGGCGACTCAGCGTTGTATTCGAGAAACTTGAACCCATCGTCAGAGACGTAGGCGTCCAGCCGGCTCGTGACGCACAGTCGCGAATAGCCCGGATCGATTCGCGCCATCTCCGCTTCACGCGGCGTTAGATCAAGCTGCATTAATAACTCATCATCAATCAGTGCGCGTTCGACGACCTTTTCGATCGCGACCGCGATGGTTTTGGCGGCGCGCGCGACTTCATCGTACTGTGTGCGGGTGATGATGTGTGGCCGAAGAAAGGGACAGGTGGGCCGATCACCAAAAACAAGACCAAGTTTGCGCTGCAGATCGGTTAGTCGGTCAAACACCGACTCGTTAAGCTCAGCGTTCCGCACAATGCGGTCGTCGAGCTCTTTGAGCAGGGAAACGAGCATGGCGCCATCCAGTGCTAAACGCCACTGGGTATCGGCGGAAAGTGATTGAGGAAGTCGCGATTGATTCCGGTCAGCCAGGCGTAGCGGTCATCGATCTTTTTCACACCCACAACTCGACTCGCAAATACCAACCAGAAAACCGCCACGAAAAACAGCATCAGACCAAATAACCCAATTTCCACGTATTCGTTGGCGAAACCGAGAATTGGCACTATCAAACCGAGCGCCAAGAGGCTCAAGCCGATGATCAGGAAGGTTTTTCGGCGCGACTTGTGGTTGTCGCACAAAGGAAACTCAACTGTCGCGCGTTTGCTGAGCGCCGCGGCGAGAATCACGTAGAAAAGCGCGGCGCCAAAAATGAGCAGGTACAGCAACGGATGATGCCAGGCTAGTTTCTTGCGCACGCGCAAGCCGTTGGCCGGCGCATTACATTTCACGCAATTGTCCGGCAGCATCGCGTTCTTATCCATGACGAGTGTCTTGCCGTCGCGCCAGATCCCGGCGGCGGGTGGCGGCGGCAAAACGTATCCGTCTGGAAGAACGATTCCCACCGGCGTCGCCGGCTGCGCGGCGGTCTGGGGAATCAGCGCGCCGCAGCGTTTGCAATTGGCGTCAGAGGCGAAGTTGACCAGTCCGCACTCTGGACACTTCCATGATTTTGTCATGACGGATTATGGGATGTAGCTGTCTAAAGTTAGTTTACGAACTCTGATCCGTTGCCGAGATCTTTCAGGCGCTTCACGACTTGATCGATCAGCCAATTTGGAGTTGAAGCGCCGGCCGTGACGCCAACGCGCTTGGCACCATTCAGATCGTCGGGATTGATTTCGTCCTGCGTTTCGATCAGAAAACTTCGCGCGCACTGTTCCTGACAAACCGCGAGCAGCTTGATGCTGTTTGAAGAGTGCTTGCCGCCGATGATGTAGAAGACGTCGACCAGGCCGGCGAGCGCGCGCGCCGCATCCTGACGGTCGCGCGTGGCCGAGCAGATCGTGTTGACGACCTGCGGTTCAACATCGGCCTTGGATTTTACTGCCTCGGCGACTTCGAGAAATGTTTTCAGTTTAAGAGTTGTTTGCGAAACCACGAGCGGCGCGTGTAGCGGAGGCAGAGAGGCAACTTCGTCAGCATCGCGCACGACGAAAGTGTTGGCCGGCGCATAGCCAACCACGCCGATCATTTCAGGGTGATCCGGATTACCGGCGACCACCACGTGTCGACCTTCGGTGGCCGCGCGTTCCGCAAGTCGTTGCACCCGAGTAACGAATGGACAAGTCGCATCGACGACCTGGGCGGCGCGGCGCTCCAGCTCGGCCTGCACTCTCGGTGTTACGCCGTGCGCGCGAATGACGGCAATCTCGTTCGGCTGGACTTGCTCGGGATCCTGAATCGTAGAGACGCCTTCGCACTCCAAACGCTGCATTTCCTGCGTGTTATGAATGAGCGGCCCGAGCGTGCGCACCGGCGCGCCGACTTCCAAAGCGCCCTCGACCATTTCCACGGCGCGTTCGACGCCAAAACAGAATCCGTATTCGTTTGCGAGAAGAACTTCCATCGTTGAAAGAATCTTAGCACAGCAAAACGGCTCGTCAGAACTACCTGCGGCAACGGGTAGTTGATCCAGCCCGAGCGATATCCTCAAGATCAACGGCCCGCTACCCGGGCCGTTCTGACTCTTTTTACCGGATCGGCTCGCGCAGGATGATTTCCGCCGTGCGCGATGCCAGGGCGGCTGCTCGGGAATGTGTTTCGCGCAGCCCGGCAATCTGAAGGAGCGCCTCGCCCGTCCGTGACAAAAGCCGGACAAGATCGCCTTCTTCTGCGCGCGTTTCGCGGACCAGAACGTCCCAATCAGCGCCGTTTGCCCAGTGCGCGGCAGCCGAAGCGGCTGAGAAGTTAATCTCCGGGGCCGCTTCGATGCCTTGTTTCCATTCCTCTGTCGAAACTTCAAAAGAAATCTCTTCGAACTTTACGAGTAGGCTGACGATCGAATCTTCGAGCTCAAGCTCGCCGTAGTCGCGATCTTCGTCCGCGGCCAATGCGGCAATCAAAGCCGCTGCGTGTGTGGCATTAAGTGAAGCAAACAAGTTTTGCTGCAGCGCTCCGCCAATCAGCAGCGGCCGATCGACGCGCAGGTCGGCGAGCCACTTGCCGTGCTCGGTAACTTTCTCTTTTGCGAAGTCGAGATAACCGAAATGATCGAGCACGCGTGCCGCGCGTTCGAACGGCTCCCAAATTTCCGCGCGCAGGCTCTCGATTTCGCGATTGGACTTTTCAATCGCGCCCGCAGGCGCTTGCAAAGACCACAACGTCGAGACGATGGTTTCGCGCTCATCGCCGCTCGATTGTGATGGAGCGAGCGCATCAATCACATCATTGATCAAGCTGACTGCATCATCTTCGCCGGCTTGCGCGTCGCGTAACTTTGGTTCGGGAAGCGCGAGCTGATCGCCGCGATCGTGAATCTCGTCGAAAGCCGTTTCAGCGCGTTCCGGTCGAGTTGAAAATGTGGGCGCAAAGACGCGGCCGACGCGCTGCAGCGGGAACGACGAGAAGCGCCCGTCTTCGCGCATTGCGGTCACGCCGTCCAGCGTGCGCGAATAAACCAGCGCCAGACGCCGGCCGCTGCGACCAATCGCAACCACACGTCCGGGCTGTACGACTGTGTTTAGCCAGCGCTGACGCATCTCGCGCCGCGTCTGTGGAGTTCCCTCGAGCAGACGCGAACGTGCGCTGGCGAGACGTTCAAGCGCAAGCACCGATTCGACCGGGAGATTGATTGCTTTGAGCCGCAGTTCTTCGCGAATCTTATTTACGTTTGCCTCGCGTTGTTTTTCCAGCTGGTGAATGCGAGGTAACAGGTTGCGGAATGCAAAACTGCGCTCGGCAATGTCGCGGACTTGCGCAAAGCTGCCAAACGCATCGAGCAAATTCAGCAGCGACGTGTAGGTCGCGCGAAATTGACTTTCGAGATCATCAGCCGGCGCGGCGAGCAATTCTGCGATGCGTTGGGGATTTTGGTGTGGCCCCGGCGCGGCAATGACGAAACCGACTTTATCTTTTCCGCGACGGCCGGCGCGGCCCGTCATCTGCTGTAGCTCTGAAGCGGTCAGTGATTCCCAGCCGCGATTTGTGCGTCGATCGGCGACAGTGATGACGACAGTACGCGCGGGAAAATCGACACCTGCAGCCACCGTCGCCGTCGCGAAAATCGCTTCGAGTAAGCCCGCGCTCATCATTTTCTCGATGACGAGTTTCCATGCGGGCAGGTGACCCGCGTGATGCGACGCGACGCCACCGCGCACAATTGTGTCCCAGTGACGATGGTGGCGAACCTCGGGGTACTGCTCGACAAAGCTGTTCATGAAATCGCGGCGAGCTGCACGCCGATCATCGGCGATCGTGCGACGACTTAAAGCCGCTTCGGATGCAGCTTCATCACACCGCCGCCGCGTCGGCAGAAACACAATCGCCGGCAGCAGATTGTACGAGCCAAGCGCCGTCAGCATTGTCGCCGGCGGCATTTCCGGCATGCGCAGTTTCATAAACGCGAAGGGAAAGAGGAGGCGAGGGGAAGCGGGTAAAAGGTAAAAGGGAAAACGATCTCAACGTCGCCAGTTTCCCCTTTGCCCCTTTTCCCGTCTTCCCCCCGTCTCTTCTATCAGTGAACTGATCTCACGATTCCACTTTCCGTTCGCCCCGAGCAGCGGCACCAATCTCTTGTCCGGCAAAAGAAAAGCAGCACGAAGCGGCACTGGCCGATCACCTGGCCGGGTCACGACGCCGCAACGCACGCCGCGTAGTTCTTCGATCCACCTCGCAAGTTCTCGGGCGTTTCCGATCGTCGCCGAGAGCAGCAGCATGCGAATGCGCGGCGGCGTCAGGATCATTGCTTCTTCCCACACGTGCCCACGGTCTTCATCGCCGAGGTAATGCGCTTCATCGAAGATGACGAGGTCGACGCGCACGTCTTCACCGCCCCGCAAAGCATCGAACAGTTGATTGCGATAGATTTCGGTGGTCCCGACGATTAGGGGCGCGTCTGAATTTTCTTTGCGGTCGCCGGTGAGGATTCCGACACGCCGTGCGCCAAACTCGTCACCAAACTCCTGATACTTAGAGTTCGTGAGCGCCTTGAGCGGGGTGGTGTACCACGCGCGCTTGCCGGCATCGAGTAACCGCCGAATCTCTTCGCGCGCGATCCATGTTTTGCCGCTGCCGGTCGGCGCCGTTACCAACACATCTTCGAATTCCAGGGCAGCCAGGGCTTCGGTTTGAAAACGATCCGGCTTGAACGGCTCCGGCTTGGGAGTGCCGATGCCTGCAAGCAAATTCTGTAGCTCGCGACCGTGACTGCTGGGACGCGTTACTCGGTCTGGTTGTGGGCGTGGCTGGTTGCGCTCAGAGCGCTCATCCCGTTCGTGACCGCGCGGTTTTCGAAACGGCTTTTTCTCTCGAGGACCTCCCTGCGAACGCATAACTCATTGTAGTCCAGACCCGGGCAGTAGCCCGACCGTGAAAAACGGCTTCTGTGATCGGCTTCACATTGCCTTCGGTTGGCATGCGTCATATTCGCGGCCTACTATGGAAATTGTGAGACGAATTTTGCAGTTCGCAACTCTCTTGTGAAGCAAAGCGTCTAAAACGTTCGATGATGCTGAGATTCGGCGAAACAACCACGGGACTCTTCGACAATTTCGAGGTCAATTCTGACCCCTTCTGGCCAAAGATTTCCAAATTGCTGGGTGGATCGGTCGTCTTCCACGCGTTGGTGATTCTCGCCATTGCTTTGATCCCACCCGTGCGTGACGCATTGAACATCGCGAGGATTTTCTCTGAGGTTGGTCTGGTCGACAGACCTTACACAAAGACCCAAATCGAAAACGAAGGCGACATCACCGAAATCACCACTGAGAAATTCCATTACCCCGAAGGTTACTTCGCGATGGATCAGATTCCGCTGCCGACACCCACGCCCACTCCACCCCCCGTGATTGCATCCGCGCCATTCACGCCCGTACCCGTACCACCGTCGCAACTCGATTCCCTCGCGACGCCGAAGCCATCAGCGAGCGCTTCGCCGCTAGTGGCAGCTAACGCGAGCCCATCGCCGAGTCCGAATGCCGAGGACGAAGCCGCGCGGCAAAAAGCCGAAGAAGAGCTCGACAAAATGGCCGCTGAAAATGGGGTGAAGCGTCCGCGAGAAATCAACACGCGCCCATTCAAGGACTTGTTGGTGGCCGCGAAGAAGTTGAAGGATGAAAAGAAGCTGAACCTCGATGGACAAATTGAAGTGACCGTCGAAGCTGATCGCGACGAACAGGGCAAACTGACGAATGCGAAAATCACCGACAAACGCGGCGACAAGACGCTCGAATCCGTCGCGCAGGATTTTGTCTCAGCGTTAAGTGACAGCGGCGTGCTGGATTTTCTCGAAGGCACGAAGCACTTGAAGGTAACCGTGAAGCTCGATAATGATAACGTCGAAGTGGTGGCGTCTACGGAAGTGGATACCGAAGATCGCGCGCGTCAGCTCGAGCGGACATTTGGCGGGATGATTGTGCTGGGCCGCATCGTCAAACACGGTAAAGACGAAGAGGTCTACTACAACCACACGCAGGTCAGCTCAAATCAGAAAGAAGTCAGCGTGAAGTTTGCGATGACGCGCGCCGAAATGGGCGCATTGCTTTCGAAGTATTCTTCAGAGAAGTAGACGCGTCAATCGATAGAAGGAGGAACTCGATGCGAATGTTCATTATTGGAGCGCTGTTGTTGTCGAACGCAATTGCGTGCGGGAGTCGACAGCAGTCCGCGCACCCGCCCGAGATTTCCCAGGCTTCTGTTAGCAATCCAAGTCCGCAGCAGAAATCAGAACTGAAACTTACCAGCAGCGCGTTCAAAGAAGGCGAAGCTATTCCGCGGGGCTACACGTGCAATGGCGCAAACGTTTCGCCTCCGCTCGAGTGGACTGGCATGCCGAAAACAGCGAAGACAATCGCGATCATTGCAGACGATCCAGACGCGCCTGCGGGCACCTGGGTGCATTGGGTGGTTTACAACTTACCAGCGGAGGGCTTGGGTCTGATCGAAAACACTCCGCAGACTGAGACGCTGAATGGCGGAGGCCTTCAGGGCAAGAATGACTTCGGGAAGATCGGATATGGTGGTCCGTGCCCACCGTCAGGAACACATCGGTATTTCTTTAAATTCTATGTACTCGACAGCGAACTGCCTCTGAAATCTGGCGCAACGAAAGCCGAGGTCGAGAAAGCGATGGAAGGTCACATCGCCGGCCAAGCGCAGTTGATGGGGACGTACCATCGTTAGGAGCGCACGCATCCTGCGTGCGGTTCGCCGGCATCTCTGCCGGCATTGCTGTGACAAAGACGCGAGCAGGGATGCTCGCGCCCCGCCGACAAGGATGTCGGCGCTCCAACTGCGCTCCTGCTTACGGAATCACACCGACTGGCACATGCCATGTATGCAAGTCCAAACGCAGCCGATCGATCTTAATCATTGGATCGGTCGCCGCCAGCTCCTGTGCCTCTTTCAATGAGCCGACGCGAAATACGAAGATACCGCGGTTGTCGCCATCGTCGCCGAAAGGTCCCGCCATCACGAGCTTTTTCGTCTCTGCCAATCGATTGATGTTCGCGAGGTGTGCTTTTTGTAATTGCTTGACCTCGGGGGTGTCGTCGTCGCCGGCCTTACGGTTCGGACCGCGTTTCAGAAAGCCGAAATACACCGTCTCCATTTTCAGGGGCGACGTCGCCGCCTTTTTGTAAATGTCTTCGGACCACCACGGATGCATTTCCGCGACCATCAATCCGGCTTTAACTGCGGGGTCTGTGTCGGTCCAGCTCTTCGCTTCGTCGGCTGACTCGGTGCGCAAAATGAAGATGCCCGCGAGATCAGTTTCGTCGTCGAATGGGCCCGCAATGACGACTTTCCCCGAATCAAACAATGCGACAACGTTGGCGATGTGTTTTTGGACTGTGGCGTTGCGCTCCTCAGTTTTCATCGATGTCCAATTCGGCCCCTTTTTCATGATGGCCATCTGGAACTGCACCAACTTATGTTCGGGTGGCTGAGCAACCAACGTTGCTGGAAGAAGAAGTAACAAGACTCCGGTTGTGAGCAAATGTGTTTTCATATCACTCTTTGGAATTTGAATTGAATTCTGGCAACCGATGAATAAACGAATGGCGCCGAGCGCAGGTTTAAGTGATGATGTTAAGAGTTGTTAATTTACTTTTCCCGTCCTTACGCACGTGATCGGCGGCAGGCCATCTTTGATCTGCGTCCATAAATCGCCGCCGTTGCTTGATCCAAACACTTTGCCACTGCGCGTGCCGAAATAGAGCCCCGTCGGATTGTTCGCGTCAGCATCCATGTTGTCGCGCAGAATCGTTTCGAGCGCATCTTCCTGCGGCAGTCCTGCGGTCAGGGCATGCCATGACTCTCCGCCATCCTTGGTGCGATAGACGCGCAGCTTGCCTTCCGGCGTGCAGCGAAATTCATCCGATTCGATCGGAATAATGTAGACCGTATTCGCGTCGTGAGGATCGATCTCCATGGCGAAGCCGAAATCGGACGGCAAGCCCTTGCCGATGTCATCCCACGAATCGCCTGCGTTGTCGCTGCGATATACGCCCCAGTGATGTTGCAGAAACATCCTCGAAGGGTTCGACGGATGCGTCACCACCTTGTGCACGCACTGTCCCCATTCCGGATATTGCTGGTCGGGTGGCATGAAGCGCGCGCAGATACCTTTGTTACGTGGCTCCCACGTTTCGCCGCCGTCATCCGAGCGATAGACACCGCCGGTCGAGATTGCGACAAAAAGGCGCTTCGCGCTCGATGGATCGGGAAGGATCGTGTGGAGACAGAGACCGCCGCCGCCCGGCATCCATTGGGTGCGGTGTGGATGATCGAACAACCCGCGATTGAGCGACCATGTCTCGCCACCGTCCATTGATTTGTATAGCGCGGCCGGCTCAACTCCGCAGTAGAGCGTGTGGGCGTCATGGGGATCGTTCACAATCTGCCAAATCTGCTTAAGCGAAACGTCTGCGCCTTCGGGAAACTTGATGTTGTAGCTTTCCGGATCGCTCCACGTCCTTCCAAAATCGTTCGAGGAACTCAGAAACGACCCCCAGTACGGACTGTTGACCGCTGCCCACAGTTTGTTTCGGTCGTTGCGACCATCGTATGCCAGCGCGTAAACGCTCCGTCCGGGAAAGTACGGCCCGGCTTCATCCCAGTGCGCACGGTGCGCGTCTGAACGAAAGAGAAATGCTCCCTTCGTCGTGCCGACAAGCAAAAGATTGTCGCCGGATTTTACATCGACCTGAGTTGGAGTTGGCATGGATTGAGCCCCGCGCTGAAATCAAAAAAGCGCGCGCATTATATAAAACTGAGTCAGATAAACCTACGGTCGATCGGACGAGCGGCCGTATCTCAGCTCGCTGACTTTCCGTGGTACGAGTTTGCTTTCGTCTCCCTCCACGATCTCAATGTTTTGATTCTGAACGCGAAATCGCGACACTCTTCTTGAATGCCGCCTCGGGCGTCGAATCGCGGGTGTGGCCATCGATTCGCCTCCCGGCATTCCAGGTGCAGTGCCATCCAGTGCCGGTTGAGTATCCGACTGAGTTTCACTGCTTATCGTTTCGTTCGATACCTCCGCGCGCGAGCTGGGCGGCGAAAGATATGCGACACCGACGGTTGCAACGATGAATTCCAGATACGCAATCAACAACAAAGACGATCGGAAAAATCTCCTGTTCCGGCGCGGCGGGAGTGGCTGAACCTGCCGCGCGGCCGCGACAGCAAATTCGTCGAAATGGGGAGAGGACAGTGGTTTGAAAGGGTCGGGCACCGTGTCGCGCGTTTCGGTGCGAATGTCTTTCATGTCAGTCTTTTGTTCTCCGTTCATACAATTTGTCGGTATTGACGATGGTTACGCAAGAGCCTCGCCGCCTGCGTTACGGCAATCAAATCGTCAAAGACCGAGAAGACATGAAGAGTAATCGCGGTAAACTGATGGTAAGAAGAAGCATAAGATCACATTTCGAATCGTTATGAAATACATAAGACTCTTTGCCGACGACGCTGGCGAATCACACTTCGAAGATGTCGTAATCGAGTTCACCAATAGTGACTACACCTCTTCCGCGCCGCCGCTCGGCTTGTCGCCGGTGTCCACGGCGACACAGTTCGGCTTTATGAGCGCCCCTGCAGGTTGGGGAAGTGACTGGCATGCTTCGTCCGCGCGCAATTTTTTCGTCGTCATCAACGGCGAATGGGAAGTAACCGCGAGTGACGGCGAGACGCGACGATTTGGGCCTCAGAGTTTGCTGCTCGTTGAGGACACGACGGGCAAGGGTCACAGGTCGAGAGTAGTCAGCGCCTCGGTCGCTGCCATCGTGCAGTTGTGAGGTCGGTACCGCTTTCGTAAGCGGGTGGGACAGTGATTCAATTCAGCAAGTGTTTTCGACCCATCCGCCCACGCGGATGGTAATGACCTCCTCATTGCTCTCCGCTCCGCTTCGTGTTAAAAGGTGCTCCCGCAAACCTTGCAGGTTCATTCGGAGGACAATTCATGAAGCATCACTCGCCCCTGGCGAAGTTTGTTCGTCGCCTTCCAATTCTTCTGCTCATCGCATTCGTTATCGCCTGGTCAGCTTTCAAGTTTTCAGATCCCAGCGTTCAGGCGCAGGCGGGTGGCACGCGCCTGTTGCGTACGCCGACCGTCAGCGCCACGCAGATCGCTTTCGCCTACGCGCAAAACATTTGGACTGTGCCGCGCGCTGGCGGGATGGCGCGCCGCATCACGAGTTTTCAAGGCCAGACCTCGAACCCGCATTTTTCGCCGGATGGCAAATGGATCGCGTTCAGCGGCGAGTACGCCGGCAATCTTGACGTGTATGTCGTCCCGGCTGAGGGTGGCGAGCCGAAGCGGCTGACGTGGCATCCGGGCGCAGACACTGTGCAGGGTTGGACCGCCGACGGACGTTCGATCATGTTTTCGACCACGCGCGCGACGTGGTCGCCAAGCGGTGCGCCGCGCTTCTGGACAGTGCCGGTGGAAGGTGGCGTCGAAGAGCCGATGACTCTGCCGCGCGGTTACCAGGGAAAGATCTCTTCCGACGGTTCGCACATCGCGTATCGCATGAACAATTCGTGGGACGAAGAGCGGCGCAACTATCGCGGCGGCCAGAATCGCCCCATCTGGATTGTCGATTTGAAGACCTATGATTTGGTTTCGCCGCCATGGACTGATTCGAAAGACATGGATCCGGTTTGGGTTGGCGATGCCGTCTACTTCATTTCTGATCGCGATGGTGTCGCCAATGTCTGGTCGTATGACACTGGCAGCAAGAAGCTCGCGCAGGTGACAAAGTTCAACGACTTTGACGTGAAAACGATGGACTCCGGCGCGGGCTCAGTGGTCTTCGAGCAGGCAGGCTACATACACGAACTCGATCCGAAATCCGGACGCGAACACGTGGTGAGCATCACGGCCACTGGCGATTTTCCGTGGATGATGGCGCACTGGGAAGACGTCAGCAATCGCGTGTCAAACATGGCGATTTCGCCGACGGGTAAACGCGTCGCGGTCGAATCACGCGGTGAAATCTTCACGATCCCGGCAGAGAAAGGCGACGTGCGCAACCTGACAAACTCAAGCGCGTCAGCCGATCGCGATCCCGCTTGGTCGCCTGACGGCAAATGGATCTCTTATTTCAGCGATCGCTCGGGTGAGTATCGGCTCTACCTTGAAGCACAGGATGGTTTGACGCCACCACGCGAAATTGCGCTCGACCATCCGACGCATTACTACATGCCGTCCTGGTCTCCTGATTCGAAGAAGTTGCTGTTCACTGACACTGGTCTGCATGTGTGGGTGCTGGATGTCGCTACCGGTAAGGCGAAGATTGTCGGCAACGATCCGTGGATGGTGCCGCAGCGCACACTAAATCCGGTGTGGAGTCCTGACTCGAAGTGGGTCGCTTATTCCAGCCGGCTGCGCTCGCTCTATCACGCGATCTTTGTCTCGAATGCTGAGACGGGCGAGAGCAAGCAAGTCACTGACGGACTTTCCGATGCTGTCTGGCCGGCGTGGGACGCCAGCGGAAAATATTTGTGGTTTCTCGCTTCGACGGATTTTGGTTTGCGTTCACAGTGGCTCGACATGACCTCTTACGACCACGACGAAAACTTCGGGTTGTACTTTGCCGTGTTGAAGAAGGCTGACTCGAGTCCTTTATTACCCGAGAGTGATGAGGATCGCGGCGTAGGCACTGGTCGTCGCACACTCCCGCCCGGACAATGTGCGGGCGATGTCGCCGCCGCAGGCGGCGGAGGTGGTGGCGGAGGCGCTGAAGCCGCTACCGGCGATCAAGCCGCTCCGCAAACGCCGCGCGGGCCAAGACAACCTTCGACAGTCCAAATCGACTTTGACGGATTAGGGAAGCGAATTATCTCAGTGCCCGGCGTGCCCGAACGTCAATATTCATCTTTGCAATCTGGCGCTGACGGGATGGTGTTCTATCTCGAGGCGCTGCGCGCGCAAGGCGCCGGCGCCGGTGGCGGCCTCGCCGGAGGCGGCAACGAACTTACTCGTTATCGCTTATGCGATCGCAAAGCGACAACTTTCGCCAGCGGCGTCGCGGCGTTCGAAGTCAGCGCCGACGGCCGCAAGCTTGTCTATCGCGCCGCCGGTGGCGGCGGAGGTTTCGGCGCGGGTGCAGGAGCACGGCAACCTGCGCCGCAAATGTTCATCGTCGACGCAGATCGAACGGTGCCGCAGCAGGGCAGCGGTCGTCTCAACTACACGCTGCGTATGTATCTCGATCCGAAGGAAGAGTTCAAACAGATCTTCAATGAAGGTTGGCGCAATCAACGCGACTATCTTTACGTGCCGACGCTGCACGGAACGGATTGGAACAAAGACAAAGAGATGTACGGCGCCATGTTGCCGTCGGTGATGCATCGCGCCGACTTGAACTACCTCCTCGACATGATGGGCGCAGAGATTGCCATCGGTCACTCGTATGTGCGCGGCGGTGACATGCCCGAAGTGCCGCAAGTCCAGGGCGGGTTGTTGGGCGCCGACTTCGCAATCGACAGCGGTCGCTACAAAGTCACGCGGATTTACGACAACGAGAATTGGAATCCTGACTTGCGTTCTCCGCTGGCCGTACCGGGCTCAAACGTGGATATCGGCGACTACATCCTTGCGATCAACGGCATCGAGCTGAAAGCGCCTGACAACATCTATCGACTGTTGGACGGAACGGCGAACCGGCAAACGTCACTTACAGTGAATGACAAGCCAACAATGGATGGCGCGCGCCATGTAATAGTGGTTCCAGTGGCGAACGAACAGGCATTGCGCACTCGCGCGTGGGTTGAAGCGAATCGTCGTACGGTTGAGAAACTTTCCGGCGGCCAACTCGCTTACGTGTATCTGCCGAACACGGGACAGCCGGGTTATACGAGTTTCAATCGCTACTACTTCGCCCAGCAGGACAAGAAAGGTGTAGTCATCGACGAGCGTTACAACGGCGGCGGTTCCGCAGCCGACTACATCATCGACGTCTTGCAACGCGACTTTGATGGTTACTTCAACAACGTCGCGGGCGATCGTTATCCGTTCACAAGTCCGTCCGCCGGCATCTGGGGACCGAAGGTGATGATCGTTAACGAGATGGCCGGCTCAGGCGGCGACCTCATGCCGTACATGTTTCATTATCGGAAGTTGGGTACGCTGGTCGGGAAGCGGACCTGGGGGGGCTTGGTGCACACGGCCGACACGCCAACGTTCATCGATGGTGGATCGATGATCGCACCGCGAGGTGGTTTTTTTAGTCACGACGGCCGTTGGGCGGTTGAAAATGAAGGTGTCGCTCCCGACATCGACGTTGAGAACTGGCCCAAAGACGTCATCGCGGGACATGATCCGCAGCTTGAAAGCGCAGTTGATGAAGCAATGCGCTTGTTAAAGTTACATCCGCCGGATCGCATGATAAAAGAACCTCCACCGCCGACCTGGGGCGTGCGACCGAAGCGGTAACAAAAAGGATTGACAGCGGCAACGAGCCGAATAGAATGAGGCGCAAACTTTCCAGAAAGGAAACTCTGTTATGACTCTCAACCAGACAAGAGCGTTACTTCTTCTGGTTATCGTCACCTGTTGCGTTGGTGTCAGCGGCAGCACGGGTTCCGTGACTGCGTTGCCGAATCCCGTTTTATATCTGGTCGGGACTGAAGTTTTTCAAAGCAACGGCAAGACCTTCGTTCGTTACAAGTATGACGTCTTCAACAAAGATGCTTATCCCGCTGACATGTTCGCTGCTTCGCCGAACCTGCCACCCTGCGGAAACAACACCAAGGCATCGCGCACCTGGATTGATTTTTACGATCAAACCGGCAAACGGCTGTACGGTTTTTGCGCGTTGGGCAAACCTGCCGATCTGAATGGGATCTACTTTGCGGTTGAAGAAACTGTGATTCCGCCAAGTTGGGTCTATATTGAAATGAAAGATCGGCAAACCAATACGACGTATAAATCGAATCTTGCCGACACCACGAATTGATCTAACCTTAATCTGTTTGATTATCGGCCGAGCTGCTAATGGGCGCTCGGCCGCTTGTTTTTGGAAGCGGTTCAGTTCACGATCCGAGATTCAGATCGATTAAAAATGGATCACGATCATGCTCATTTTGGCGGCGGAGACGCGATTGATCCCGTTTGCGGCATGACCGTCGACAAAAACGCTCCCGCGGGAACGGTCGAATTCGAAGGGCGGACGCATTTCTTCTGCAGCCAGCAATGCGTCAAAAAGTTTCGTGACGATCCTGTGCGCTACCTCGCGCCAGCAGCGCAGCCTTTGACGCGAATCGGAATTCGCCGTGAACCAGAGGCCGCGCGATCTGCAATCGCGGCTCGTGAATACACGTGCCCGATGCATCCGGAGATTATTCGTGATCATCCGGGGAGTTGTCCGATCTGCGGCATGGCTCTAGAGCCGCGCACCGTTACCGCCGCTGAAGAAGAGAATCCCGAACTGACGAATATGACGCGGCGGTTCTGGGTGAGCGTGTTTCTGACATTGCCGGTGTTTCTGATCGGCATGAACGACTTGATCCCCGGGCGGCCGTTCGAGCGCCTTGCATCGATGAATGTCCTGGGTTGGATTCAGTTCATATTAGCGACGCCGGTGGTTATTTGGTGCGGTTGGCCATTCTTTGTGCGCGCATGGCAATCCGTAATCAATCGGAGCCCGAACATGTTTACCTTGATCGGATTGGGCGTTGCGGTCGCATATGTCTACAGCTTCATCGCGAAGATCGCGCCCGGCGTTTTCCCAGACTCTTTCAAAGAACATGGCATCGTGCCGGTTTACTTCGAAGCCGCCGCCGTCATCACCATGTTGGTTCTGCTTGGCCAGGTACTCGAGTTGAAAGCGCGCAGCCGCACCGGAGCGGCGATTCGCGCATTGCTCGACCTCGCGCCCAAGAGCGCAAAGTTAGTCGATGAACACGGAAACGAAGCAGACATGCCGCTTGATCAAGTCCAGGTCGGTGATCGACTGCGCGTGCGGCCGGGCGAGAAGATTCCAGTGGACGGTCGTGTCGTCGAAGGTACCAGTTTCGTTGATGAATCAATGGTGACAGGCGAACCGATGGCCGTCGAAAAACGTGAAGGTGATGCGGTCATTGGCGCCACGGTAAACACGACTGGCTCTTTCGTCATGCGTGCCGAACGTGTCGGGTCGGAAACAGTGCTCGCCCGGATCGTGCAAATGGTCGCTGAGGCACAACGCAGCCGGGCGCCGATTCAGAGATTGGCCGATGTTGTGGCCAGCTACTTCGTGCCCGCCGTCATCGTCGCCGCAGCCGTCACATTCGTCGTATGGGCTTTCTTTGGGCCTGAGCCCCGGCTCGCCTACGCGCTCATCAACGCGGTGGCGGTGCTGATTATCGCTTGCCCGTGCGCGCTCGGTTTGGCAACGCCGATGTCTGTCATGGTCGCGATGGGCAAAGGCGCCACGACGGGCGTGCTTTTCAAAAGTGCCAGAGCGATCGAAGTGATGCGGAAAATCGACACGCTGATCGTGGACAAGACCGGCACGCTCACTGAAGGAAAACCCAAACTCAGTTCCGTCGTCTCGCCGGCAGATGTCGATGAAGCCGAACTGCTTCGTTTGGCCGCCAGTGTCGAGCGCGCCAGCGAGCATCCGCTGGCGGCGGCGATTGTCGGTGGCGCAAAAGACCGCGGCATCGATTTGGTGAGCGTTGACTCGTTCGAGTCAATCACCGGCAAAGGCGTGCGTGGAATCATTGGGGGACGTTCCATCGCTATCGGAAATCGCGCGCTGCTTGATGAACTGAAAATCGATGCTGGAAGTCTGGACAAGGAAGCCGAGCGTTTGCGCGCCGATGGCCAGACAGTGATGTTTGCGATCTTAGATGGACGCGCGACCGGGCTAATCGGCGTCGCGGATCCCATCAAATCATCAACTCCGGAAGCGATTCAGTCGTTGCATGCCGAGGGCGTGCGCGTCGTTATGGTTACCGGCGACAATCGCACGACGGCGGCAGCTGTGGCAAAAAGCGTGAGCGTTGACGAAGTCATCGCGGACGTGCTCCCTGAGCAGAAGAGTGAAATCGTAAAGCGTCTACAAAACGAAGGCCGGCTTGTCGCGATGGCCGGTGATGGCATCAACGACGCCCCGGCGCTGGCGCGAGCAAATGTCGGCATTGCGATGGGAACCGGAACTGATGTCGCGATGGAAAGTGCGGACGTAACGCTGGTTCAGGGCGACCTGCGTGGCATCGTTCGCGCGCGACGTCTCAGTCGCGCCACGATTCGAAACATCAAACAAAATCTGTTCTGGGCTTTCGTTTACAACGTGCTTGGCGTTCCGATCGCAGCTGGTGTGCTTTATCCGTTCGTTGGGATCCTGCTCAGTCCAATGATCGCGGCTGCCGCCATGAGCTTCAGCTCAGTTTCAGTGATTGCGAACGCTTTGCGCCTGAGACGTGCACATGTCTGAGCGGCGTGTTGGCCGACTGGGCTTCGGTTTTCGACCAGTCGGTCGCTCGATTTCCAGCTGCTCCCTCTACCGTGCGTCAATCCGGGCCTTAACCTCAGAGACGAATTGCGAAGTCTCCGGGTCATTCGCCGTTTGCGCTGCTTCGGTCGCCTCAGCGAGCCACTCATTACTCTGCTGCAGATCGTTTTCAAGCTGCGCCAGCAGTGCGAGCCGAGCGGCACTCTCCGCAACGCCGGCACTCACATCGAGTGACAGATAGAGATCGTGCGCTTCTTGCCACAGCCGCCTGGCTTCGTCCGTGGCGCCGATTTCACCCTTGATTACTGCGTAACTGCGTATGGCATTCGCAACGTCGAGCGGTCGCCCATCATTACGACTGCGATAGATCGAAAGAGCTTCAACGTAGCACGGTTCGGCCACGTCAATTTGTCCAGCGTAATAGTACGCGTCACCCAGATGGCGAACCGCATGAGCTAGTTTCAGAGCGTCGCCGGAGTTTCGAAGTCCGCTCACGGCCAGTTTGTATTTGAGGATATTAGCCAGGTTTCGCATCGTGCGCAGATCGTCGTCGGATTCTATCACTAACGAGTCGAGGCCAAGCCGATAAGAACGAAGCGGCGACACTTAACTTGCCGCCGCTCCGTAATGACCTGATTGTTTGAAGATACTAGATTGTTGCGACTGGCCGCGATTGAATCTCGCTGGCCGGCACAAGTGACGGCGCCGCCGTGTCAAAACACTTGCGAATATCATCAGCCTCAACTGTGTCTCGCTCCAGAAGCAATTCGACAAGTTTAGCGATCGACTCTCGATCGCGCGCAACGATTTCGCGCGCGCGGTCGAGTTGCGCGTTGATGATTTCGTTCGTCGCTTCGTCGGCCCGATCGAGAAGGGTGGCACTCTCAGTCTGTTTGTCGGTCAGATAAATTGGCCCAAGCGGACTCATGCCGAACTCGCGTACCATCTTGGTGGCGATTTCGACGGCCCGTTCGATGTCGTTAGCAGCGCCGGCAGTCATGGTGTCTAAAACGATCTGTTCCGCGGCGCGACCGCCGAGCAGAATCGCAATCTGGTCTTCGAGATACTCACACTTCTTCATTAAGCGATCACGTTCAGGCAAAGCCTGGGTCACGCCGAGTGCACGTCCGCGCGGCAGAATCGAGACTTTATGAATCGGATCGCCGTTCTTCATTGCGAGGCCGACAGCGACGTGACCGGCTTCATGGACGGCGGTTGCGTAGCGCTCATCTTCGTCCATCATGAAACCCTGCCGTTCCGCGCCCATCAGAATCTTGTCGCGCGCGTATTCGACATGCTGACGCGCCACTGCTTCACGACTGTCGCGCGTCGCCGCGATTGCGGCTTCATTCAGAAGGTTTGCGAGGTCTGCTCCGGAAAATCCCGGCGTGCCCCGCGCAATCCAATTCAATTCGAGATCGCGATCGAGCGGAATCTTCCGTGCGTGCACCTTCAAGATCGCCTCGCGCCCGCGCACGTCAGCCAAGTTGACCATGATTTCGCGATCAAAACGGCCGGGACGGGTCAGCGCTTGATCCAAAACGTCGGGCCGGTTCGTCGAGCCAATAACGACGATGCTGGACGTTTGATCGAAGCCGTCCATCTCGATCAAGAGTTGATTTAGGGTCTGATCCTGATCGGCAGAGCCTGAGTCATTCGAACGTCCGCGTTGTCGCCCCAACGCGTCGATTTCGTCGATAAAGATGATGCAAGGCGAAAGTTTTCGGGCGCGCGCAAAGAGCCTGCGCACCCGAGCCGCGCCGACTCCGACAAATTTTTCCTGAAAACTCGAGCCTGAGACGGAAAGGAAGGGCACGCCTGCTTCGCCCGCGGCCGCACGCGCCAAGAGAGTCTTCCCGGTTCCCGGTGGGCCATAGAGCAGAACCCCACGTGGTGCACGGCCGCCAAGTCGTCCGAAGCCGGCTGGGTCGCGCAAGAATTCGATCGTCTCAGCCAATTCGGCCTTCGCTTCATCGACGCCGGCAACATCGGCAAAAGTCGTAGTCTGTTTGCCGTTGTGATCGGACAGATTGAAGCCGCCGGTGCCACCATTGATGGTCGCGTGCACTCGCCATCCGACCAGGCCAAACACCGCAAGCACCAAAAACGGCCACGAATAACTGAGCGCGACAATCGCAAAGTTTGGTTGCGTTGAAGCAAACTCAACAGGCACGTGGCTCTTTCTGAACAACTCAACGATCGTTTGACGAAATGATTCGCCGGCGACGGTGCTTTCGACACGCGTGCCGTTGACCGTTCGGACGATCAGGGAATCGCCATCGATGGTTACTGATGCGGCTGTACCAGCCTCTGCGATCGCGTAGAGTTCAGAGTAATTGATTGTCTGTGCAGCGGATTTTGCGTTGCGATAACGCGCGAGCGAGATCGAGGCGCAGGCGAGGGCGGTGACGACGAGGATAAGAACGACGATGGTCGCTTTCTGAGATCGACCAGCGAGCTTTTGAATGCGGAAACTCATAAGTATCTTGCTGGCGGCGCAAAGCAACCGCCCGCAACTCCATAAAATCGATTAGTCAAAGGGAACTAGAGGATAGGAAGCGAAGGGTGTCGGGAGCTAACGAAACTCTAGTGCTCGCGGAATCGCGCGCAAAGTCAATTTAGCAACAACGTTGGGGGCAAGTCCAGCTTCAAATCAAACAAATGCAATTCAATCGCGAAGAAAATTCCACAAAACGGTCCGCGCTCCGTCGCAACGATCTGCGGCGGGGCTCTTCGGGCTGCGGCACCGAATAGTCGCCACACTTCCGTACACTTTCACGGCGCATCGCAGCGTCTCAATTCAAGCCAACTCTTTTGGATTCCCGGAAAAATGCCTTGAGAACAGTCGATTTGGGTGAGGCACGGCCGTTGCCACGTCGATACTCAAAGAATTCGTCTTCGCAGGAGGAGGTAAAACGAAAATGCTTTGGACGATTTTTGTAATTCTGTTGGTACTGTGGCTGGTTGGCTTGGTGTCGAGCTACACGATGGGGGGGTTCATCCACTTGCTGCTCGTGCTGGCGATCATCGTGCTGGTGATCAATCTGGTGTCGGGTCGCAGAACCGTCGTCTGACTCGCGTACCTCTCACCGCGATCAATTTCTCAAGCTTGTCAAAACTAATCGGGGCGGCGTTCGGCGCGCCGCCTCCATTACTTCAATCACGTCGGTTTTGAGGCAGTCACGACACGCGCCTGCGCAGGAAACTTCATTTGATTGTTTGGAAAGTAATCCTGCACAGCAAGTTTGATTTCATCAGCCACTGCCAATCTGTCGGATTCAGATAATGTTGCGAGCTTGGCGCGCAGAGTGTCGGAAGTGCCCGATCGTATCTCCCAAAATTCTTCGCGGGAAAGCGGAGCCTCAATATCGAATTTAAGAATCCTTTCGCTATTGTGGATTGCTCCCGCGTCCTTAAGCGCGGCTGCAAGTTTCCCTTCTTCGGCGAAGCGAAATGCCCCCGGCGCATTCGGATCAACTGGCGCAACCTCGGCATAGCGAGATATCACGTTGGTGATGAGATAGAAAAAGGGATTGAGTTCGCTCTTATCCCACACGACGAAGCCGACTCGGGCGCCCGGCTTTGCAACCCGCAGGATTTCGCCGAACGCTTCGTCGGGAAAAAACATTGCGCCCAATCGGCTCACCACCCGAGCGAACGAATTATCTGGAAACGGTAGAGACTCAGCCGTGCACTGGCGAAACGTCATATTCGTCAGCCCACGTGCGTGTGCTTCGGCTTCGGCAGTCTCGACCATCTCAGCTATTGCATCCGTGCAGGTCACCGATCCCGAGTCGCCGACAGTTTGCGCAATCGTCAGAGACGGTTCACCGGGCCCACCTGCGACATCGAGGACGGAGTGCCCTTCCTCGATTCGGGTGTCTGCAATCAGCGCTTCCGTCAGCGGCGCGAACATGGTGCAAATGGTAGCGCGATGCTTGGCCCAGAAAGGCGCCGAGTCTCGCCATTGACGCAACGTGTCGCTTGTCTGAGGGTTAGTCATCGAATTCGCCTCGGCTTTGGCTAATCGCTTCACTGCAGTCCGTACAAACAACATTCTTCCGCGACGCCTTCAAATTTGCACGTTCCTTTGTCCGAAACTCTGATGCCTGAGCCCGACACGAGATCCATCACGGTGTTGGTAAGCAAAATCTGACCAGTGGTCGCCCGCTCAGCCACTTCGCGGCTGATCTCGACGGCTCTGCCGGTCACATTTTCGCCGCGGACTTCACAAAGTCCCGTGTGCAATCCGATTCTGACTTTATTTGATTCAGGCGCTGCGTCACGGACTGCGCGCGCAGCGCGGATCGCGCGGATTGGACCATCGAACGTCGCGCAGAACGCTACGTTTTCCGAGGCGCACACCCGTCCTTTGAACCATTCCGTTTCGCGAGTTGCCAGGGATCGCAGAGAAGCTAAACCTTTCTTTGCGTTTTCGTTTTCGTCCGATGCGATGGTGAGAATAGTTGCCAGCACGCTGTCCACTTCCTCGGTCGTGCGTACGTTTCTGACGAAGTCCTCGAGTTGCCTGAAGATCGAATCCTGATCGCCGACGTAGATAAGATGATCCGCGCCGGGAAGTTCAACCAGTTTCGCCCCGGGAATACGCGATGCAATGTATCGACCTTCGGCAATGTTCGAATCCAGATCGTCGCGGCGATGCAGCACCAGCGTGGGGACGCGTATCGCCGGCAGCACATGGCGCACGTCGATCGATGTATTCAAACGCGCCAGCGACAACGCCGCGCTCGGGCTGGCGCTTCGCCGCTGATAACTCGCCCACCAGTGCCTAAAGCGTTCGTCATGCGCCATACTCGGCGCCAGATCTTCCACGCCGAACGGACCACCCCACTCATGTTCGATCGCGTTGTAAAATTTCTGGCGTTCCTCGGGCGTTGGCGCCCAGGGATACTCCGGGTCGTAGACTCTTTTGGCAAAAACGCCGAAGGTGATCAGCGCGATCGTGCGCTCGGGATAGGTCGCAGCAAACAGCATCGCCATATTGCCACCTTCCGACATTCCGAAAACGATTGCGCGCTCAGAGCCGACTGCTTCCATCACGGCGCGCACATCGTCCATGCGCTGTTCAAGCGTGGGCATGTTCGTGCCCTGGTCAGACATTCCCGTGCCGCGCTTATCAAAAAGAATCAGGCGGGTGAATGAAGCGAGTTGCCGATAGAAGCGCGCCAGTGAAGGTTCTTCCCAACCGTATTCGAGATGGCTCACCCAGCCGGGAACATAAATCATATCGACTGGCCCACTGCCGAGCACCTGATAGGCAATACTGACATCACCGCTCTTCGCATATCGAGTCTCAGGCTTTAGATCCCCGGTTGTCGTGGCGCGCGGGTTTGGTTGCGACGTTTCGCTTAAGCCTTGCGTCTTGAGATCGGTTGGAGAAAACTGCAGAGTCGCTTCCAGAGAACCGAATCGCGCGGTCGGCGCATCTTCGATCGATTCGAGTAGGGCGCCGTCTACCCGACAGAACTTCATCGTGTCGTCACTGTAGTTCTGTTGACAGGTGGGACATCGTTTCATGGCGAACCGTTCGGAGATCGGTTCGTATGATACTGCGCGTGAATTAAGAGCGAAAGAACTGAATCTGATGCTCTGACTGTTTTCGGCCCAGGCGGCCGTTGACAATCACGAGCGAGAACGAGCAGAGGCCTTCTCTGGAGTTGAGCTGAGTTTACGGGTGGCTCGCGCCGGCGTGCGTACTATGCTGACTCATGTCCATTTTAGCCGGTCGTAGCCGGACAAACATTTGCCACGACACAGGACTGTCGCCGTACAAGCCATCGAGAATCGACGGCTTCGAATAGAGCGTGAAGTCACCGCCAATTGCGAGTGAAAATTTGTTCGTGTTCCAGACGTCACGCGCGCCACCGAATGTGTATGCCCCGATGCGAAACACCGGATGATGCTGTGCGATGCCGAGGAGCGCACGCTCAGATGGGCGCAGCAGATCGTCTTTATCGACCAGTTCAAGCCGCGTGTACAGATAATTCTTGTCGAGAAACTGTACCGTCGATTCGGCTGTGTAACCGTTCAAGTTGATGATGCCATCGTCATGGCCGCTGACATGGTTCCGTCCCCAAATAAACGACGAGGCCCAGTTACCACGATTGAATTGGTGGTTGTACTGAAGCGACGCAGTCGTGCGGCGCACGTCAACTGCCGGCTCCTGATTTTCCGGACTGCGCAGGAAACCGTGGCTAATCTGGATCGCCCAGTCTCGGTTGGGCATGAACCACAGCCGCGCCGAACGCGAATTCCATTTGTGCGCGTCAAAGTCATACCGGTTCTCATCCGGCTCGCGACCATTGAAGATCGATCCTTCCAATTTGAACCAACGATAGGTGAAGCCCGTGGTCAGCACCCCAAAACTGATGTGCGTCGAATCCTGCAAGTGATGCGCGAGCGTCGCCGCAGGGTTTTCCGAAGCGGACGCGCGATGCATGAACGCCACCGGCCCCAGCGCCGGCTCGCCTGGATAACCGAAATACGTAAACCACGTAGCATGTTCGCCGAGCGGATGCGTGTACTGCCCCGACAGTTCCATGAAGAGATCGTGCGGATGCTGCCGATCGATCAGCGGCTGTCCTTTGTAAGTCTCGCCAGTCTGAAAGAGCAGTGGCGAACCGCCGGGCGGAAAGGTGAACGGCTCAGCGCTGAACATCGCACGTAACTGCAAAGTCCCTTTGCCCAGCTTGTGATAAGCCATCGGCATGAACCAATTGGCTGAATCAAACTTTGTGACGCCGCGTGGCCCGCCCTGATGATTCACATCGACGAACAGGTTGTAGTGAAACATCAGGAGCCAATCGTTCTTAGTCCAGTGCTGCATGTACATCGGCGCTGATGAAGGCTGCCACGAAGTTCCTGAACCCATCGCGCCCATTGACATAATGTTGTGCTCGCTTGAGCCGACGCGAATACCCATCTCGTCGTCGCTCATGACAAGCAATGGCCCCGTATTCATGCCGCCCATTTCCATTCCGGGCATATTCACTCCAGGCATTTGCCCCATCGGACTTGCGGAAGGACTTGCGGAAGGCATCGGCATGTTCATCGGTTCCGGCGAAGCGGAGGGCGATGCAGAAGGCATCGGCATGTTATGCGTGTGCGGTGTGGGTGATGACGTTGGCGATGCTGAAGGCATCTGCATGCCGGGCATGTTCGGCATCGTGGGTGTTGGAGACGGTGAGGCGGCTGGTGTTGGCGTCGGCGTGGCCGCGGGCATTCCATGACGGTGCTGTGCTTGAACTGAAAGGAGTCCGAGCAGTGAAACCAGTACCAACTGCGTGAGCAGGTGGGTCAAAAAGGCAACTTTGAACTGCGTTTCTACCACGTCTCAAAAAAGGGGGCGCGACCGCAGCCGCGCCCCAAAAAAAAGGTCAGATTACTGGCCAGTCTTCTTCTTCAAGTCTTTCATGTTGCACGAATCACCACAGCAACAGCACGACTCTTTGTCGCCACTTGCGTGGTTCTTCATGCCGTCTTTTTTCATGTTGCACGAATCACCACAGCAACAGCACGACTCTTTGTCGCCACTTGCGTGGTTCTTCATGCCGTCTTTCTTCATGTTGCACGAATCACCACAGCAACAGCACGACTCTTTGTCGCCACTTGCGTGGTTCTTCATGCTGTCTTTCTTCATGTTGCACGAATCACCACAGCAACAGCACGACTCTTTGTCCGACGACGAGGCATGGTTCTTCATGCTGTCTTTCTTCATGTTGCACGAATCGCCACAGCAACAGCACGACTCTTTGTCGCCACTTGCGTGGTTCTTCATGCCGTCATGCTTCGTCATGTCGCACGAGTCGCCGCAACAACCACCGGACGTGCAGCAACATGAGGCCTTCTTATCGCCGCCTGACTGCGTCGCATTTTGTGCGAACGCGGCGCCGGCCAGCACGAGCATCAATCCCAGCGCAAGAGCCGGGACATATTGTCTAAGACACTTCATTTTTTATTTCTCCTGAAAGAAAGATGATTGCCGGCATCAATTAACACACACTGATGCGTACATTCCCGCCTACGCGGGTGAGAGCGAATTGCAGGCAGATCTCTAGATCAGAAAGGCACAATCGAGCAGATACGACTCAGCCCGATTAGGTAGCCGCAGAGGAGCTACGACAGGTTTTCGCTCAGAGGGTAACAGTTTGAAATCGGAAGATTGTGTTTGAGACAAGGCGGGCGCTTCGTCACTCGATGTCGAGCGCGACGCCACCACGATCGAGCCGCTTGTCAGCGGACAACAATTCATCGAGTTGCCCTGCACTGGGACCGGGATGCTGAACTCCGTGAATTCGCTCGGGGTTGATTCCGCCGAATTGGATCGTTTCGCGCCTCTGCGTTTGGCTTTGCAGCACGCGTGCGCATCCATCGAACCGGACATGTGGTGCATCGCCGGCGCATCGGACGCGGCCGGAGAATCCATCTCGGACGTGGCGCCTTTCGCGTAGCTGACCATCATGCAGCCAGCGCCGGCGCACCAGAACATCATCGCGATCGCAAGTGGTTTCAACAATTTGCCGCCGAGATTCACGCGAAGAAGTCTACTCCGGTCGTTAAGCCTTGTCGAGGGGTCGTTGCTCATATCTTCTGCTAAAAATATTTGCTGGCGGCAACGATGATTACGGTCATGGCGCCAAAAGCGATCTCACTAAAACCAAGTTGCTTCGCGGTCACCGTCCTCGCTTTCGAAAAGCCGACTATCGCTCGGGTCGCCAGCAACGTGAGTGCGACAACAACCCAAGGCGAAGCGGCGTTCGCAGTTGCGAAAGCAACAGCAGCGACAATCGCCAAGATATGCGCAACGACCATCGGCCCGGGCGAAGCATCTGATACTCGGCGGCGCCGTAGACACGCGCGCACGTAGAGGATTGCCGGGGCGGCGCGAGCAATCATGATCGTCCATAGGACGAAACCCGCTTTCGCAGAACCGCCGCCGGAAAGTGCGATCGCGGGCGGGAGCGAAGAAATCGCGATGGCGCCAGCCAGTTCGGAAAGAAGCACGCGACGTCGCCCGGTCCAGTCATGCGCCACTTGCACTAACGCGAATGGCGTCGCGATTAGCAGTGGCAACATAAATTGATGCTGAGTAAACACAAGCGCGGCGATAAACGACGCGATGCCAATCGCGAGATACAGCATCGCGAATCGTCGTGCCAATGCCGTTCGCGGTGACGAGCGCTGTCGGTTTAAGACGACAAGCGTCAACGGATGACGCGCAAGAAAAAATCCAACAGCGCTCAGCGCCAGATAAAAACCGGCGATTGAAGGCGCCACCAAAAGTCCAAGTGCAATGGGTTCGAACAAAAGGCCCCACCCGCCGTGTTCGGCGGGCAAGACAATCGTTTTCAATCGCACGCCGTTCTTTGCGCGCGATTGTGTGGCGACAAGAGTTCGTTCGCTGGCGACCATCACGCTGTCTCAGCTGCCACTTCGCTGCGGACTTTTATCTTCGTCGTCCGCCGCAAGATCAAATCAAGTGCGAAATAAACGAATGCCACAGCGCCGACCGCGAAGACTGTGTCGCCAATCATCCTCAGCCAGCGAAGCGTGCGCATCAGATCGGTCTGCAGGAATTCCGGACTGCGCGCCGCCCAGTAGCCGTTGGCCACTGACTGGTACGTCTGCATCAATCCGACTGGCAGCAGACTCAACAGAATTTCGAGCATCAGTCCGATATTGATCGCCCAGAATGCGAGCCAAATTGGTTTCTGCTTCCAGATCACATCCGGCTTCATTGCCCGCAGGCAGAACAACATCAGGCCGAGGCCTAAAGTTCCATAGACTCCATACAACGCGCCATGGGCATGCACGGCGGTGGTGTTGAGACCTTGCATGTAATAGAGCGCGATCGGCGGATTGATCATGAAGCCGAAGATGCCGGCGCCGACCAGATTCCAGAACGCCACCGCGACAAAGAAGTAGACGATCCACTTGTACTGTTGCAGCCACGGTCGCGCTTTCGACCTTCGTATGTTTGCGACTGCTTCGTAACCAACGAGTAGTAGCGGAACAATCTCGAGCGCACTGAAAACTGAGCCTAACGCGAGCGCGACTGTCGGCGTACCCGCGAAGTACAGGTGGTGCAGTGTGCCAATGATGCCGCCCGTTAAGTAAATCGCGCCGGAGAGAAGTGAAGCCTGCGCGGCGCTCTCGGCATGAATCACGCCCAGCCGCGCAAACAGGAATGCGATGACAACGGTGGCGAACACTTCGAAGTAGCCTTCCACCCAAAGATGCACGACCCACCAGCGCCAGTACTCAACCACGGAGATGTGCGACTTCATTCCCCAGAACAGACCGGGGCTGTAAAAGAGGGCGATGCCGGTGGTAGATAAGAAATAAAGAACGACGAGCGACTTTGCTGTTCCCTTCTGCTTCATCGCGGGAATCGCGCTACGCGCGATCAGGAAGAGCCAGAGGAGCAAACCAACCAACAGCGCAATCTGCCACAAGCGGCCGAGGTCAACATACTCATAACCCTGGTGTCCAATCCAGAACCAAAGGCTGCCCGGGAGTTTGTGCATTACGGACATCCATTGTCCGGCCATCGAACCCAACACGACGATTAACAAAGCGCCGAAAAGCACATCGACACCGAGCTTCTGATGCTTCGGTTCATAGCCGCAGATGAACGGCGCGATGAACAATCCCGCCGCCAGCCATGCAGTGGCGATCCAGAAGATTCCAAGCTGCGTGTGCCAGGTGCGCGAGACAACGTATGGCAGGTATTTCGCCAGCGGAATGCCATAAAAGCCCTGACCTTCGACGCCGTAGTGCGCGGTCACCATGCCCATCACGATCTGCAAAAGGAATAGCAGCGTCACCACGATGAAATACTTCACAGTTGCTTTCTGCGATGGCGAGAGCTTGGCGTCGAGCAAAGGATCGCGATCGGGTACGTGAGACGAAACGATCTCTTCGCGTCGACTCGCGTAAAACCAGACCATCCAGCCGATTCCGGCAAGCAGCATGATGACGCTCACGCCAGTCCACACGATTGCGCTGCTGGTCGGGACATTGCCCACCAATGGCTCAGACGGAAAATTGCTCGTGTAAGAAATCGTGTTGTTGGGACGATTCGTCGCTGAAGCCCAGGCGGTCCAGAAGAAGAAGGAACTCAGTTGTCGCAGCTTGACCGGATCTGACTGTGCGTCCTTTTGAATCGCGTAATCAGAGCTGCCTTCGGTGAAGAGCTTTGCATACCGTTGCAGGTTTGCTTCGAATACCTGCGCGCGAACCGGATCGATTGTCAGACGTCCGGTTGAAGCGTCGTAAGTGTTCTTGCGCATCCTGTCCTGCAAACGCTGGCGCAGCATCGCCTGCTGTTCAGAGGTGGCGCTGTTGTAAGTTCGCGCGAAATCTTTCTGCGACCACTGATCGAGAATCATCATCGATTCGTTGTGCAAGTAGTCCGCAGTCCAATCGGGGGCCACGTACGAGCCGTGCCCCCAGATCGAACCCATCTCCATGCCGCCCATCGCCTGCCAGACGTTCTGTCCGTTTTGAATGTCGTCGCCCGACAGCAGAATTTTCCCCTCTGTGGTGACGACCTCTTTTGGAATTGGCGGCGCCTGCCGAAAGATTTCGGTGCCGACCCAACCGAGCACGGCGAACGAGGCGACAAAGATCGCGATAAAGACAATCCAAAGCTTTTTCATGTAACGAACTCCTCTAATGCTAAAGACCGGTTTCCAGAGCGAGTGCTTTAGGAAATAGAACGTTGTTTTCCAGATGAATGTGTTGATGCAGATCCTGTTCAAATGCTTCAAGCGCTTCGTAAAGAGTCTTGAAGCTGATGCAAGCGTCGGCCGGTACAGTGTAATCAGACGTTACCTTGCGCATCTCGCGCAGCAGATCTCCTGCAGCGTCGTGCTCCATCAACATCATCCGAATTGGATTGTTGACCGTGCCAAAGGGTGGAAACGGCGCGGGACGATTTTCCTGGTGAGCCTTTTCCAGCGAGATGATGAACGGAAACAGGATCTGCTCTTCCTTAAACATGTGTGGCCGCAGATCTTCAAAGAGTTGTCGCATCACGTCGCGCAATGCGAGCAGTTCAGAGTGATTCGCGCCATGCGCCCCAATCACTTTGTCTGCCAATGGCTCAAGCCGCGCCATCTCTCCTTTCGTAAAGACGTGATGCTTGTCGAGGATGTGCATGATCAATACGGTGACGGTCGCTTTTTGCCAATCCGTTTCGCCATTGCCAGAGTCAGGCTTGTCTTTGATCTGTTCGATCATCTGAAGAATGCTTTGGAAATCAACGCCCGCTGACGAGCACGCCGCTTCAAGCGGTTGATCACCGCCGCAGCAATAATCGATCTTGAATTTCTCGAACAAGCGTGTGGACTGCGGCAGCTCCAGCGCGACGTCCCGAACTTTTGTAGTCGAACTTATTGTCATTTTTTCTCCCTCGGATTTGAGCAAACAAATCCAAAGAAACCGCTGGAGCAAAGCTCATGCCCATCCTGAACGCGCGGTTTCACGCACGAATCTGAAATCTTGACTGCGAACATTGACCGGGATTTGCGGAGAATTCCTCAGGGCGCGGAATCACGTTATGGGAATGTAACTGTCGAGCACTTTCATGTAATTCGCGCGTTCGAACGCGGCCGGCTCGGCACAATATTGCTGGCTCATGCTGCCAATCATCTGCGCGACCGATTCATATTCGTGCTCAGTCAGCCAGCCGCTGAGCGCCTCAAGAATTTCGCCGATGCGGCCGACGCCGTGCTGCAACAACTCTGACGCCATCATCGTGACTTTCGCGCCCGCCATGAGACCTTTCAAAACGTCCTGGGCACCATGTATGCCGGTGGTGATCGCAAAGTCCGTTCGCAAACGACCGTACAGAATTGCCACCCAACGCAAAGGCAAGCGCAACTCATCCGGATTGCTCAGCACAAGCCGCGGCGTCACCTCGAGCATTTCGACGTCCAAATCCGGTTGATAGAAGCGATTGAAGAGCACCAGTCCGTCAGCACCATGATCGACCAGACGCTTTGACATGTTTGCGATGGAGCTGAAGAAGGGGCCCAGTTTTATCGCAACGGGAATCGTCACGGCGCGTTTTACCTGTCGCAGCATGTCGACGTACATGTCTTCGACTTCGCGACCCGTGATATCCAGACTGGTGGGAACGTAGTAAATGTTTAATTCCAGCGCGTCGGCGCCGGCATCTTCGATCAATCCGGCGTAGTTGGTCCAGCCGCCTATCGAAATACCATTCAAGCTGCCGATAATTGGGATATCGACGGCCTGCTTGGCCTGGCGAATCAGATTCAGATATTCATTGGGCCAGACGTTGTAGCTGTCCATTTCCGGAAAGTAACTGAGCGCCTCGGCATGGCTGTTTGTGTTGCTGCGCAGATAATGATCCACGTAGAAACTGTCGAAAGTAATTTGCTCTTCGAAGAGTGAATACATGACAACGGCGCTAGCGCCCGCGTCTTCCAACCGGCGAATGCTATCAAGCGAATGCGACAACGGAGAAGAAGACGCGACAATCGGATTTTTCAGCGTCAGACCCAGATAGTTTGTGGTGAGACTCATGATTCGCTTCCTCGCATGGTGTCGGGTACTGGTGCCGGTGTCGGAAACCTACGGCGTCGCCGCCAGTTTCTTATATTGCGTCCAACGATGATTCACGGACTCTTGCGCGCGCCGAAGCAGTGTCTTCGCGGCTTCCGGATCGCTGCGTTGCAACATGCGATAGCGGCCTTCGGTGTAGATGTAGTCCTGAAGCTTGATTTTCGGATCGTGCGAATCCAACTGAAATGGATTCTTGCCTTCATTCTCCAGCGCCGGATTGAAGCGATAAAGCGGCCAGTAACCCGATTCAACCGCGAGCTTCTGCTGCTGCATGCCCTTCGCCATGTCTATGCCGTGCGCGATGCACTGGCTGTAGGCAATGATGAGCGACGGGCCCGGATGCGCTTCGGCTTCGAGAAAAGCCTTCACCGTATGCGTATCGTTCGCACCCATAGCGATCTGCGCGATGTAGACGTCGCCGTATCGCATCGCCGTCATGCCGAGATCTTTTTTGATCGTTGGCTTGCCACCGGCAGCAAACTTTGCAACCGCGCCGAGTGGCGTGGCCTTCGAAGCCTGGCCACCGGTGTTGGAATAGACTTCGGTGTCGAGCACGAGAATGTTCACATCCTGGCCGCTCGCCAGCACGTGATCCAGTCCCCCGTAGCCGATGTCATAAGCCCAACCGTCGCCGCCCACAATCCACACGCTCTTTTTCACAAGCGCGTCAGCTACGCCGAGCAGATCGCGCGCTTCAGTTTCGCCGCGACCGTTTAGTTTGGATTTCAACTCATCGATCAATTGACGCTGCGCATCGATGGTTTCCTGCGATTCCTGATTGCCGTTCAGCAAGCCATGCGCGAGTTCATCGCCGATGATGTCACGATATTTTTCGACTAACTGTTTCGCGTACGCCTGTTGATGATCGAATGAGAGACGCATGCCCAAACCAAACTCGGCGTTATCTTCAAACAGAGAGTTGCTCCATGCAGGCCCGCGGCCTTGCGGATTCGTCGTGTATGGAGTCGTCGGGAGATTGCCGCCGTAAATGCTTGAGCATCCAGTGGCGTTCGCGATGATGGCGCGATCGCCAAACAATTGCGTCAACAATTTGATGTAAGGCGTCTCGCCACAACCCGAACACGCGCCCGAAAACTCGAAAAGCGGTTGCAGCAACTGCACATCTTTGACTGAACGGAAAGTTAAACCGTTGCTGCGATTAACCTCGGGTAATGTCAGGAAGTAATCCCAATTGACGCGTTCGTTGTCGCGCAGTGGCAGTTGCGGTGCCATGTTCAGCGCCTTGCGCGAGACGTTGCTTTTGTCTTTCGCCGGGCAAACTTCGACGCAGAGCTGGCAGCCAGTGCAGTCTTCAACCGCCACCTGAATCGTATAGCGATAGTCAGGAAGTTCGCGCCACTTGGCCGGCATCGTTTTGAACCCTGCGGGCGCGTTAGTGAGATCGTCCTGCTTCATAACCTTCGCGCGAATGGTTGAGTGCGGACAAACAAGCATGCACTTGCCGCATGCGATGCAGATGTCCGGCTCCCACACAGGAACTTCCTGCGCGATGTTGCGCTTCTCCCATTGCGCCGTTGCGACCGGGTAAGTGCCATCGACCGGAAAGGCGCTGACCGGAAGATTGTCACCACGGCCGGCGATGATTTCGGCAGTAACTTGCCGAACGAATTCTGGAGCTGCAGCGGAAACCGCTGGCGGAATCTCGAACGTGCTGTTCACCTCTGCTGGTACTTCTATTTCATGCAGATGCTCAAGCGCGGAATCGACAGCGGCGAAGTTTTGCCGCACGACTGCTTCGCCGCGTTTGCCATAAGTCTTTCGGATCGACTCTTTGATCTTGGCTAGTGCTTCATCGCGCGGAAGCACGCCGCTGATTGCGAAGAAGCAAGTCTGCATGATCGTGTTTGTGCGATTGCCGAGTTGGTTTTCCTTCGCCACCTGATAAGCGTTGATGGAAAAGACTTTGATTTTCTTCGTTATGATCCGTTCCTGAACCGATCGCGGCAGCTTGTCCCAAACTTCGGTCGCTTCGAATGGGCTGTTGAGCAGCAGCGTGGCACCTTCCTCAGCCGCATCGAGAATTTGATAGCGGTCCAGGAAATTGAATTGATGTATCGCGATGAAGTTCGCACGTTGGATTAAGTACGTGCTCTTGATCGGTTCAGCCCCGAAGCGCAGGTGCGAAACCGTCATCGCGCCGGATTTCTTCGAGTCGTAAACGAAATAACCTTGCGCGTAATTGGGCGTTTCTTCGCCAATGATTTTGATCGAGTTCTTGTTGGCGCTGACTGTTCCATCTGCGCCGAGTCCCCAAAACAATGCGCGCACCTGATCCTTCGCTTCAGTCGTGAAGTTCGGATCAAAAGCCAAACTGTTGAAGGTCACGTCATCAACGATGCCGATGCTGAAATGGTTTTTCGGACCGTCTTTCGACATTTCGTCGAAGACGCTCTTGACCATTGCCGGCGTGAATTCTTTAGAACCCAGACCGTAGCGACCGCCGATGACTCGCGGAAAGGATGAAGGATGAAGGATGGGGGATGAAAGGGCGGTGTCTGTTTTCATCCTTCCGCCGTCATCCTTCATCCTTTCATATAGCGCCGTGATCACATCCTGATATAAAGGTTCGCCAGCCGCTCCCGGTTCTTTCGTGCGATCGAGCACCGCGATTGTCTTGACGGTCGCTGGCAGCGCGGCAATGAAGTGCTCAACGGAAAACGGCCGATACAGACGCACTTTTAGCAATCCAACTTTCTCGCCGTTCGCCCTCAATGCAGTGACTGTCTCTTCCGCGGCTTCACAGCCCGAGCCCATCATGACAATCACGCGTTCCGCATCGGCCGTGCCGACGTAGTCAAACAAACGGTATTCGCGGCCCGCAACTCCGGCGAATTTCTTCATCAACTTTTCGACGATCTGTGGCGTGGCGGTGTAGAAGGAATTTGCGCGCTCGCGCGATTGAAAGAAAACGTCGGGATTCTGGGCGGTGCCGCGCATCACCGGACGATCGGGAGTCAATGCGCGCTGACGATGCGCCTGGACAAGCTGTTCGTCGATCATCGCGCGAATCTGTTCGTCCGAGAGTTCTTCGATCTTCATCACTTCGTGCGAAGTGCGAAAACCGTCGAACACATGGAGAAAGGGAACTCTTGATTCAAGGGTCGCGGCCTGCGAAATCAGCGCGAAGTCCATGACTTCCTGGATCGAATTCGCGAACAGCATTCCCCAGCCCGTCGACCGCGTCGCCATCACGTCACTGTGGTCGCCAAAAATCGAAAGCGCGTGCGTCGCAACCGATCGCGCGGCGATGTGAAAGACAGTGCTCGTCTGCTCGCCGGCGATCTTGAACATGTTGGGAATCATCAGCAGCAGGCCCTGACTGGCGGTGAAGGTCGTGGTCAGCGATCCCGTCTGCAACGAACCGTGGACCGTGCCGGCCGCGCCGCCTTCCGATTGCAGCTCGCGCACGAGCGGCGTCATGCCCCAAATATTTTTCTGATCCTTCGCCGCCCATTCGTCCGCCCATTCACCCATCGGCGATGACGGAGTGATTGGGTAGATAGCGATTACTTCGTTGGTCCTGAAGGCCACATGAGCGGCAGCTTCGTTGCCATCGATGGTCACCATGCGGCTGGTCATGATTACGCTGTTACCTCCCGTGGATTACGTCTGGAAAGAAACCAGGCGATAAGAAAAAGAAACGCAGGCGAAACGAACACGAGGAACCATGGACCGCTAACACGGCTGCCCAACAGCCATCCAAAGATTGTGTAGAAGCCGAGTAGACTCGCGAATGAAATAGCAGCGCCGGCACCTTCTTTCCACCATGCGATGATCATTCCAATCGCGACGCCCGCAGGGAAGAAAGCCAGGCCGATCCATTCTCGTGCAGTTATCTGTGTCGGGTGAAAGGGTTCGCCAAACAAGAACAGAGCGAGCATCCCGATGCTGATGAGGCTGGTGAGTCGTGCGAGCCAACGGAAACCCAAAGCTGTGATTTGTTGTCTTGATCTCATCACAACGATCTCCTTTCGCGTCTCCAGTTTCAGGAAACGCGCGGCTCTCAAAGGCGGCTAATCAATTGCCCGGCTTACGCGCGGGCTTTTGACACGCTCGGAACAAACCTTTGTCAAAAAATTTGCCGCAGGCGGTTCCTCGCCTAACCGCCTGCGGCGCGACAAGGAAGTTCGACATCCAGGGGATGGCTGCCGGGCTGACCTTTTGGAATCGATGATTGCGGTCAGCCTTCCTTGTAGTGGCAACCTTTTGATGAGTACGCCGTCACGGTCGGCTTCGAACTCGGACTCGATCGTACAGGGGTACGCGCGAGTCCGGTCTAACTCATCGGCTGCCAATTCAATTCACAATCTGCTAACCAGTGGTGGTTTCTGCGCTTCGAGTTCCCCAATCCTCGATTGCAGCCACTTCCGGAGCAGTATCTCGATTCGTGCCTGTTCGTTTTCCTGCTCCAATTCCTCGATCGTTTCTCCGGTCTCATTTAAAGGGATGAAGTGACACGGTACTTCTTCCGCCTGATGATCGGGCGCGACAAAATCCAGCAAGTGACATTCGTTGCACGGATGCGCGCGATAGGGATAGCCGTAATTGATGCAGGTCAGAGAGTCCTGAAAGGCCGACTTTGGCAGCCACGGCGTGCGAACTGAACGGCCATATCCGCCCTGGTTGATGAAAGCTAATTCATCTTTGAGTAGATCGAGAAGGTCGCGGTCGTCTTTGGTCATGGCATCGTACCTCCCTGTCCTCTCTGACTCTGCTTCATCGAGCAGCAAGCCGCTGCTCTTCGCTCGAGCTTGGGTATCCCCAACGATGTCCCGTGGAAGCAACCAACATGCCTACGATGGTCGCGAAGCATTTTTCTCAATGAAAGAACGCCTGGGGCGAATTGCGTTGGCCTGCGGCCGGCTTCGATTGCGGAAATCCTCAGAGCGCGATGCGGACAAATTCCCACTTCACTGGCGTTTCGTGCTGAGAAGTCGAGCTTTGACGGCGATGCGACGCGGGGCCTGCCGATTGCTGAAGCGACTATGCGAAATTGAAAGCCAGTTTCAATTTCGTCCCGAACGATAGAGGAAAAGAGGAAGCTAATGACGCTCGACATGGTTCCAAAAAACAGCTCGGCCCGCGTGGTTGCAGTTGAATCTGACGAAGGTCACAACCTGCGTCTGATGGAAATGGGGCTCGTGCCCGGGGCGCCGGTTAGGATGGTAAAAACCGCGCCGCTCGGAGATCCACTTCAAGTTTGTGTGCGGAATTATGATCTTGCGCTACGGCGCGCCGAAGCTAAATCCGTTGTCGTCTGTCTCGACGAAAAATGATCGCCAAGAACCTCCGCGTCTCTGTGGAAGCTCAGTGTCTCTGTGGTGAAAATGGTCGAGAAAACTTCACCACAGAGGCACGGAGATCCACTGAGACACTGAAACTAGTGAAGTCAGGAAATTACCAGTACTTCCACGCGAAATGCATGAGCGCCCTTCTCGAAACCAAGCAACCAGTCGAAGCAGCCGGCCCGCTTCATCTTGAGAAACAATTGACCGTCGTTGTTGCGGGCAATCCGAATGCCGGCAAGACAAGTCTCTTTAACGCGCTGACCGGCCTCAGGCAAAAAGTTGCGAACTATCCTGGAGTAACGGTCGAAAGGAAAACGGGCGATTGGGCCCTGGATGATCGAATTCCACCCGCGTCTTTGATCGATTTGCCGGGTCTGTACAGCCTGAATCCAACTTCGCTCGATGAGCAGATTGCCCGAGATGTGTTACTTGGACGCCAGCCTGGACTAGCTGACCCTGATGTGACGATTGTCGTTGTCGATGCGACGAACCCGGTCCGTAACCTGTATCTCGCGACGCAATTGATCGAAACGGAAAGACCGGTAGTTATCGCGCTGACGATGTTCGATCTCGCTGAGCGTTCGGGCCTGAAAATCAACGTGCGCAAGTTAAGTGCGGAACTCGGCGTTCCGGTAATTCCCGTAGTCGCCAAGCAACGTATTGGGTTGGATGACTTAGCGCGCGCAGTCCTGAAAGTTAATCGCGAACATCACATCGGCCGGGGCAGTATTCCGACCGTGAGGGAGGGCTCAGTTTGGGCTCCCAACGAAGCCTTCGGGGATCGCAATCCGGCGAATCGTCAGACGAATCTGATTCGCCGCTACGCGATGATCGAGCGAATCGTCTCGGAGGCGGTGGACGTCAAAAACGATGGCAGGACGAGAATCAGCGAGCGCATCGATCGCGTCGTCACTCATCGAATTTTCGGGCCGGTAATTCTTCTGCTCGTCATGTTGTTTGTCTTTCAGGCGATCTTTTCCTGGGCGAGTTTGCCGATGACGCTGATTGATTCGGTCTTTACCGGTCTCGCGGATCTTGTGCGCGCGCATCTGCCGGCCAGCATTCTTACGGATCTTCTGGCGGACGGAATTATCGCCGGCGTCGGCGGCGTGCTCGCATTTCTGCCGCAGATTCTGCTGTTATTTTTCTTCATCTCGCTGCTCGAAGATAGCGGCTACATGGCACGCGCGGCTTTTCTGATGGACCGGCTGATGCGTGCGGTGGGATTGCATGGCAAAGCGTTTGTGCCTTTGCTGAGCAGTTTTGCGTGCGCGGTCCCGGGCATCATGGCGACGCGCACGATTGAACATCCGAAAGATCGCATCACCACGATCATGATTGCGCCGTTCATGAGTTGCTCGGCACGTCTACCGATTTACACGCTGGTAATCGCGGCGCTCTTTTCGGGAAAGACCGTACTTGGATTCATTTCGCTCGGCGCCGTCATCATCATGGCGATGTATCTGTTCGGAATTCTCGCCGCGATTTTGGTCGCGCTGGTGATGAAGCGGACGGTGTTGAAGGCGCCGCCGACTTCTTTTGTGATGGAGCTGCCGCCGTATCGGCTTCCCGATGCACGCAATGTCGGTCATGCGTTGCTGAGCCGTTGTTCGATTTTTCTGCGCAAAGCCGGAACCGTAATTCTCGCGATGTCGATCTTATTTTGGGCGTTGGCCGCATTTCCGCGCGCATCTTCTGCCCCTCTCCCGTTGGGAGAGGGGAAAGGGGAGAGGGACTTAGCAGTTACACAAGCCCTCACCCCATCCCTCTCCCAGAGGGAGAGGGCGAATCAAATCCAAAACAGTTTCGCGGGTCGCGCCGGCCGCTTCATTGAACCCGTGATTGCACCGCTCGGGTTTGATTGGAAGATTGGCGTCGGATTGATTTCGTCATTTGCGGCGCGCGAGACAATCATCTCGACGCTGAACATTGTCTACAACGTCGGCGACGATTCCGCTAATAAGTCTTCACTGGTTGGTGCGATGAGAAACGCGCGCCGCGCCGATGGTTCTCGAGTGTGGACACCGCTCACCGGCTTATCACTGATTCTCTTTTTCCTGCTTGCTTGCCAATGCATGTCAACCGTCGCCATCGTGCGGCGCGAAACAAATTCGTGGCGATGGCCGCTTTTCATGGTTAGTTACATGCTGGTGCTGGCGTACGTGGTATCGCTGATTACTTACCAGGGCGGGCTGTTGCTTGGATTCGCCTAATCGACGCGAGAGTCAATCAAAACAAGGCGGGCTCTTCGTCAAAACACGTGTAGCAGACGCGTTTCAGCGCTTCGAAACTGAGAAGTTGGATCTCCGGTGCGAAGTAATCCGCGCGTGGCTTCTCGGTCTTTAACAGGTCGGTACTCAAATATTTCTTGTTGTCGTCGGGAAACACAGTCGTCACGACCGCATCATCACCCATCCTATCCTGCACCATCATCCCGCCAAGGAAATTGGCGCCCGATGAAATGCCGACGCCCAGCCCAAGCTGTGCTGCCAGTTTCTGGGCCATCAAGATCGCATCGCCGTCGCTGACACTGACAACCGAATCCAGTTGATCGAGCTGGAGTATCGGTGGAATGAACTCGTCTGAGATTCCCTGAATTCGGTGATGGCCGACTTTTCGTCCGGCGGAAAGCGTTGGCGATTCTGATGGTTGAAGTGGGTGGATCTTCAGTTCGGGATTTCTCTGGCGCAGAAACTTGCCCGCGCCCATGATCGTGCCGCCGGTTCCCACGCCGGCAACAAACGCGTCCGGCACGAGCGAATGAAAATGAAGCTGCCACCAGATCTCCGGACCGGTAGTCTTTTCGTGCGCTTCAACGTTTGCCTCATTGGCGAACTGTGCGGGTAGAAACACGTGCGGTTTTTCTGAAGCTAACTCTTCAGCCATGCGAATGCTGCCGACAAAGCCGCCCTGATCACGTCGTACCGCAACGATCTTCGCGCCCAACGATTTGATCAAATGGACGCGTTCTTCGCTCATCCAATCGGGCATGAAGATCACGACCTGGTGGCCCAAAGCGCGGCCGATCGCCGCAAATGAAATTCCGGTGTTACCGCTCGTCGCTTCAGCGATCGTATCGCCCGGCCTGATGCGATCTTCCTGATAAGCCTTCTTCAAAATGTGAAAGGCCATCCGGTCTTTGATGCTACCGGTCATGTTCATATGCTCGGCTTTGGCGTAGATCACTCGCTCGCACCCGCGATAGAGATAGCGAATCGCGAGCAAAGGCGTGTTGCCGATCATGTGCTTCAGGTTCCGGCTGCGTCCTGAGACGTCGTTCCGCCGGATCGTGTTGAAGCCGATCGTTGGTTCGGGGGCGGTGACAGTT
>Ga0157378_10000094_pt1 | contig 84481 bp, 70 predicted proteins | sample M65metaG_FD_115309 | JGI IMG/M metagenome (GOLD analysis project Ga0157378, IMG submission 115309) | Miscanthus rhizosphere microbial communities from Kellogg Biological Station, Michigan, USA - M6-5 metaG | ecosystem: Host-associated > Plants > Roots > Rhizosphere > Soil | place: USA: Michigan... | reverse complement strand
TTTGTGCGGGGATGTTCGTGTCCGAAGTGAATCTGAAATTCGTGTTTGCCCTCATGCGCTCGACGTAATATTTCTGTGTCGGGTACTGCGTAAAGAACTGAAAGAAATCTGATCCCGGCCGCAATACGCCGTTGTATTGGCCGCGACCTTCGTAAGGAAGACCGGTGGCCGGATTGATCGTGTTGAACGGAAACTGCTGTGGCGGCGCGCCAAAGGTTAGCCCCGGATCCGATAATGGCCGCGCCGGCAGTTCCGGCGGAATGGGCATTGGATCTATGAAGACTTGCGCCGGCTGTGGGCTGCATCCGACGTTGCAGTTGTTCCCATAGCAACCGCTGTTGTGGCCGCCCCACTGGGCGTGCGTGAGTCCACCCTTCGCGATCAACACCCCCGCGCTGGTCATCAATCCCATTTTGATTAAGTCGCGGCGGGTGAAACCCTCTTTGACTAATTCGAGTCGGTTGTTGAGGGCCTGTTGAACCTCTCTTTCTGTTCTTCTGTTTCTCTTTGAGATAAATGCCATGGCTCCTCCTCTTAGAAAGCAGACACATTTCAAGTCAAGACGGCTGGAAAAGCATCCGACGGGTGCTTTTTTGGTTTGGACGTTTACTCGGAAGAACTAAACGGTTGTTTCGGTTCTACCAAACACGGGGGAACGACTTTAAGAATGCGTGCAACGAAAGTTGCTTATGATGGCGCGCAATCTACTACCGTGTTCCGTACTTGTCAATGGTTTGCAGTGAATTCGGTTATCATCGTTTGCAAGAAACTTCAACATGGCTTAGATAGCAAGGGGGATGAAAGTTGAGGCGACAGGCAAGAAAATAAACGGTGTGCCCAAGCCGAAGACTAGCAACACAGGTTTAGCCCACTACCCAAGCTTTTGCGCGTCACGGCGTGGGGGCTATAATCCCGGTTCCCCCGAACAATCGAAACTCGAAATCAACCTTCACTATGAATTCGGCGAAGCTGGAACATTTCAAAAAACTCTTGCTGGCAGATCTTCGACGTCATGCTCGTCAGGTAAGTGACGAACAGGGGAACGCTCTGGGAATGGCATCGGACGAAGCGAAAGAGAGTGCCGACCTCGCGTTGCACGACGTAATCAGCGAACTCTCTTTACAACTTGGAGAGCGCGAATCGCAGATGGTGGCGGACATCGACCAGGCGTTACTACGGATGAAGGAAGGATCGTATGGTCTCTGCGTGAAGTGCAACAAGCCGATCGACGAACGGCGTCTGGAAGCGGTTCCTACCGCGCGCTATGACGCGGCGTGCCAGGAAGCTATCGAAAATGATCATAGGGTTGCTCGACCTTCACTGTAATCGCAATCGACAAAAAGATATTCTCAAAACCAAGTTTCGTGACGAACTATCTTTCACTTCCGATTGGCGATCGTGCGCCGGACGAAGTGAACGCCGTCATCGAGATTCCACGCGGCACGACCAACAAATACGAATACGACAAGCAATTGAATGTATTTCGGCTTGACCGGAATCTGCATTCGCCGGTGCACTATCCCGGGGACTATGGATTTATTCCCAGCACGTTAAGTTCGGACGGAGATCCGCTGGATGTGTTGGTGTTGGTCGACGCGCCGAGCTTTGCGGGATGTTTGATGTCGGTCCGACCGATTGGCGTCTTGCGGATGATCGATCAAGGCAAGGAAGACGAGAAGTTGCTCGCGGTCGGAACTAATAACCCAATCTACCGAGAGGTATCCGATTACCAGCAGCTATACCCGCACCTGGTGCTTGAGATTGAACACTTCTTCACCGTCTACAAGGAATTGGAAGCGAAAAGTACGCGAGTGATCGGCTGGCAGAATGCAGAAGCTGCGCGATCGGTTGTGATCGATTGTAAAGAACGCTTTGGTAAGAACGCGGGAGAAGGTTAGAGTTGATTCAGCCCGCAGCCGAACGCTTGCGATAGTCCTCGCCTTCGATTGCCACTGTCTTGCACATCTCGTAAAGTCGCGAACGCAGCGCGACCCCGATTCGATCTTCCAGAATCTCGCCGTCCTTCTCAGTCTTTCGCGAATCAGAATAATTGGTCGTGAAGATCGTCAGACGCTTCTCGTTGTAGCGGTTGTTGATGATTTGCATCATCGTGTCGCGGACCCAATCGGTGGGCTTGGATGCTCCCAACTCATCGAGCACCAAAACTTCGGCTTCGAACACGGGCTGCAAGACCGTAAGCTCAGAACTTTGTGACACCGGATTGTAGGAATCCTGAATTTGCCGCAGCAACGCACCGAACTGATAAAACAATCCGCGCACCTGATAACGGGCGATTAACTCTCGCAAAATCGCCACTGCCAAATGCGTCTTTCCCACACCCACCGGCCCAGTGAAAATAAGACCGCGTCCATCGATCGTCAGGTAATCATCGATGACGATTTGGGCTTCCATCTTAGCCGCCCATTTCGCGAGTTCATCGTTCGCCGCCTCGTAACCCTGGATCGTGCAGTGCTGGTAGCGTGGCGGAATGCGCGCACTCTGGAGAAGCCGGTCGCGTTGATCGGGCGTCTGACAACGACATCGCCGCGCGCCTTCACCGGGAATGACTTCCATTCCCGTACCGAAACAGCGCGGGCATTCGGCTTGGGCAACAGATTGATTTTCCGGCGCTTCTGTCTCGACCAGGGCCGTCGCTGAATGACTATTATGCTTTGTTGACAGGGTCATCTGCTGAAAGTTCGACTGGGGGCAGAGTATAACATCGGCCATGCTATGCCGAGGTTTCGCCGGTTGCCAGGTTGATTTATCTATAGTTAGGCGGGTCTGACAACCGAGGAAACGCGCTCGCCCAATCTCTCATCAGAGTATTTGAGGTTATTCAGACCGTGCCGGAAGCCGCAAGGAGCGGCGAGCTCGTGTTCCGAGCAGACCGGCACCCAATAACACTCGGTTCCTCCTGTGATGGCCGCCCGGTACGAGATGCCGGGCGGTCTTTTTTATTTGCCGCCGGCAGTGAACATTGCCCACGGCTGCGTCTTCATGTCACGCAGCAGCCCACGCATCCAGCGGTATTCCGCATGATCATTCAGGAATTTGTCGGCAATGAAATCCGGCGCGCACTGGTGACCCATCGCCGCCCAAAACTGCATCTTCTCGGTCATGGAACTATCGACAGCTTTCGCCTGAACGGTGCCGCCGGGAAAGAACTTGCCCCAATCCCACTCCGGAATGCCGCGTGGTGAACTATCGACGACGCCACAAAGGCTGCGCTCGTTCGGTCCATTTGTCTTTTCGAATGCGTCATAGCTGTCGCCCTCCATTTGCTTGACGCGTTCAACGTCGATGCTGCCTTTATGTTGGGCCACAAGTTGCTCCCAACGCGTCTTACGTGCGAGCGGCGAACCGCCAAGATTCTTGAAGTCGAAATTGGTTTCGAGCCGCGCCAGCTTTTCGTCAACCGGAAAATTCGATCCGAGGTAGTAACCGTCTTTCGTCCGCCGCACGCTGTGCTCCTTTAATCCAAGTTCGAAGACCGCGATCTCGCCAGTTTTGTTGTCACCGATCAGCCAGTCGTTCGCATAGCCGCCGTTATTTTGATCCAGCATGATGCGGACATAGTCGTCGATCGAGTTGCTGTACTGAAGGGCTTTGCGCGCGCGAAAGAACTCAGGCGAACCCGCCGGGTCAAACAGAGTGAAACCGGTGATCGTGGTTTCGGTAATCATGATGCCGGCCGAGTTGATGCCGAAATCATCATCGCTCACGATCACCCCGGGTAATCCGTCCATCAAGATCCGGTTGCCCTTTTGTGGCTTGATATCAAAGATGATGTTCCAGCGTTCGCCTTTGATGTAGTCGGTCCACGTGTTGTGACCCATCACGATGCGACCGTCTTTCGTGTAACTACCAGTTGCAACGATGGCGCTGCAGTTTCCCGGCGCATGAGTGGTGGGAACGCGCCCTTGTTTCCGGTCGAGCCAGGGCACGTAGTAGTAGGGCAATTCTTCAAGCGCATTTAACGCGACAATATCCCAGCGATCGACTTTGACGCCGCGGTCATTGAGCCCGCGAACGATGCCATCTAGTTCCTGCTGAAACTCAACATCGATCTTTGGCCAGAGAAGGTCCTGAGAAGCCTTGCGATAAAAGTTCCAATCCTTTTTTGTTTCATGAAGCAGGAAGGGCTTCAGGACTCGCAGCAGATCTTCAGTTTCTTTTGCCAGTAATTTCCCGTGTTGATAGCCGATCTGATCCGGCGAGCCTTCGAGATGTATAAAAATCCAGCCATCGCGCTCAAAGCGGTAACTGCCCTTCATCGGGTCGTCCTTCGCGGAGGCAGGGTTGGACTCGTAACTGCTAAAGCCTGAAAACAACAATGCTGATAAGGCAAACAATAGGGTGGCGCAGATCTTGTTCATAGGATTCCTTCGTCGTGGCATGAAAGGGGCTAAAAGTCGAGCCGAAATCGTCTTCGCGGTTTCACATTTTATGCATGTTGATGCTAAAGTACAGGGTTTGTTTTGACACCCTGACTGCTGTCTGTGGGTACTTTGAGAGAAGTTATCGCAACCGAACAAGCCCCGCGCGCGATTGGGCCGTATTCTCAGGCGATTCGCGCAGGAAATCTTTTGTTCTGCTCAGGCCAGATTCCGATCGACCCGTCGACCGGTGAATTCGTATCGGGCGGAGTCGCGGAGCAGACAGAACAGGTGATGCGCAATCTTTCCGCCCTGTTGAGCGCCGGTCAATCGAGCTTGAAGCAGGTTGTGAAAACCACAGTTTTTTTGGCGGACATGGATGATTTTACAGCGATGAATGAAGTCTATGGGCGCTTCTTTGGAGAGAATCCGCCGGCGCGAGCGACGGTGCAGGCAGCGCGGCTGCCGCGTGACGCAAGGGTCGAAATAGAAGCAATCGCAATTATTGATTAGCGTTTTTCAGCGGGACGCACCGCTTAAGAGTTTAGAGGCGGGCATCGCCCGCCAAATGTTTCAGAGGTAGACAATGGCAAAACGATGTGAGGCTTGCGGCAAGGGTCCGCAGTTTGGAAACAACGTATCACACGCGAACAACCGCACTCCGCGCAGGTTTGATCCGAATCTTCAGCAGGTGCGTGTGCAACTTCCGAATGGAAGCGCGCGTCGCATGCGCGTGTGCGCGAAGTGCATCAAAGGCGGCAAGATCGCGAAGGCCGCTTGATTATCGATTGTCCGACGGCCGCCGGCCTATCGGCGTAGTTTTTAGAAATGAGTGGACGGGCTAGCAGCCCGTCTTACGTTGGAGGAGCAACGAAGTGAATAGAATCTCTACCCCTTTTCTGTGCGTGATCGTTACCGCCATCGCGGTTTTTGGTGTCGCCTGTTCGTCGTCAAGCACGACGCCTGAAAGTACTGTCGCCGCCACTGTCAACGGCAGAAAAATTATGTCCTCTGAAGTTGAGCGCATCATTCATAAGCAGGCGGAAGGCAAAGAGTCTCAGATGTCTGCTCATGATCTGGCGCAGGCGCGTCTGCAAGTTCTTGACGATCTGATTAAGCGAGAAGTGCTGTTCCAAAGAGCGGAACAGGAAAAGCTTTTGCCGACTGACGATGAGATTACTAACGCCATCAACACGCAAAAGCAGCAGAGCGGCATGACTGACGATGAATTCCAGCGTCAACTGAAAACCCAGAATATGACCATGGAAGCGTTGCGCGAAGAGGCCAAGAAAGATTTGGCGATCAATAAGCTGTCGGACAAATATGCCGGAAAGATCACGATTAGCGATCGCGAAGTGGAAGATTTCTACACCGCAAACAAAGGCTCGTTCGTCAATGAACGGGGAGCGCGTTTGGCCGTGATTATTGTCGACCCAGCAGACAATTCGCAGCAGGGAATTACTCAGAACGATGCAAAAGGTGACGCTGCGGCCAAGACAAAGATCGACGGCATCTATTCACAGTTGAAAGGCGGCGCCGATTTTGCGACCGTGGCCAGAGCGCAAAGCGAAGATGCGCAAAGTCTGCTGAAGGGCGGCGACATCGGTTTCTTCAGTGAAGACCAGATGCGACAGTCCGGTTTTCCTAAAGAGATGATTGACTCATTCATGGGCTCGATGGCTGTGGGCGGCGTCACTGAACCGAAATTGCTTAACAACAAGTGGTACATCTTCAAATTGGAAGAGAAGCGTTTGCAGACTGAGAATCTGACCCTGGAGAGTCAGGGCGTGCGTCAGCAAATCACTGTTGAACTTACTAATCAGCGTAAGCAGATTCTCGATGGAGCATTGTTGAGAACAGCCATGGCAGAAGCGAAGATTGTGAATAATCTCGCGTCCGACATCCTTAGCAGCCCTAGTAATCTGGGTTTGCGGCCGGCGGGCTATGATCCCGCGAAGGCAGCGCTGACGAACGCGTCGCCGACGCCGAGTGCGACTGCCTCACCCGCGGCAACTGCTTCACCTGCGAAGAAGTAACCATCAAACAGGAAAGTGGCGGGTGTAAGCTGACAGCATTGAGCTTGCACCCGCTTCGTGTGTCTGGACATGTTGTTTCGTCTCACCGATGTCTACAAATCTTACGGCGCGCAGGACGTGTTACGTGGCGCGTCGCTACAGATTAATCCGGGCGAGCACGTCGGGCTGGTCGGCCGCAACGGCGCCGGCAAGACGACTATCTTTCGTTTGGTGACGGGCGACGAAACCGCCGATGGTGGTGAAGTCGCGCGTACCCGTGCGTTAAAGCTCGGGATGTTAGCCCAACACGTTCACTTCAAAGCGGCGTCAACAGTTCATGAATCGGCGCTAAGTGCGTTCGGCCGCCTGCAACAGATCGAACACGAGATGCATGAGCTCGAGCATCGCATGGCAGATGCGGGTGACGATCTCGAAAAAGTTCTTGAGCGTTACAGCAACCTTCAGCACGAGTTCGAACGCGAAGGCGGATTCGAGTACTCGGCGAAGGCCGAAGCAATTCTCCAGGGGCTCGGATTCGATCGCGACATGTGGCAGTTAGAGACAGACAAGCTCTCAGGTGGTCAGCAAAATCGTCTGGGTCTGGCGTGCCTGCTTCTGTCTGAGCCCGACGTGCTGCTACTGGACGAGCCGACCAATCATTTGGATGTTGGCGCGGTCGAGTGGCTTGAGGAATTTCTGCAAAGCTATCCGAGCAGCTTCGTGATTATCTCGCACGATCGATATTTCCTCGATCGTGCGTGTAGCCGCATTATCGAAATAGAAAATGGTCAAGCGACCAGCTACAAAGGTAATTACTCGCGTTATCTGGTTGAACGCGATGAGCGTCGCGAGATTCAGCAACGCGCGTACGAAAACCAGCAGCGATTGATTGCGAAGACCGAAGAATTCATTCGCAAGAACCTCGCCGGCCAAAAGACAAAACAGGCAAAGTCGCGCCGTACAATGCTGCAAAGACTCGAGCGCGTCGATGCGGTGCGTGCTAATCAGGCTTCCGGCGACTTTCGTCTGCAGGATATCGAACGCGCCGGAACGCACGTCTTGACTGTCACTGAGACATCGATTGGATACGGCGAGAACGTTCTGGCGCGTGACATCTCTCTGATCTTGCGCCGTGGGGAATGTCTTGGCGTGATCGGTCCTAACGGCTCAGGCAAGACAACCTTCCTGAAGACTATCCTCGGAACGATTTCGCCGTTGTCAGGCGAATTGCGTTGGGGCAGCAAGGTTGACATCGGATATTACGCCCAACAACTCGAAGATCTCGACGACCGAAACGAAATCATTATGGAGTTGCGCCGGGTTGCGCCATCGACCGCAACTTCAGGCGAGTTGCGTTCGTTCCTCGCGAAGTTTCTTTTCTTCGGTGACGATGTTTACAAACACGTTCGCGACTTGTCCGGAGGAGAGAAGGGACGACTCGCGCTGGCGAAATTGATCTATTCGGGTGTTAACGTGCTTGTGCTGGACGAGCCGACAAACCATCTCGACATTCCATCGCGCGAAGCTCTGGAAGAAGCACTCGAAGCTTACGAAGGAACGATTGTGACCATCAGTCACGATCGGTTCTTTCTCGATCGTGTTGCCACTCAGATTCTTGCGTTGGATGGCGAAGGCAATGTCGACCATTACCACGGCGACTATACCGAGTATCACAATTGGAAATCTGCGCGCGGCGGCGCGGCAGAACTGCCTGCGAGCGCACCAGCTAGCGAGTCGGAAGGCCGATCTTCAGGAAATGTATCCTCGCAAAAACGAAAGCCTGCGGTTCCCCGGTCGGCTAGCGCAAAGCAGGCAATACCAGCTTCGTCAGGAGACGAATCAAAGCGGATTAAGGTCGTCAAGAAAGCTCGCGGCCCAGATGTCGTGGAAGCGGAAATCGCGGAATTTGAAAAACGATTGACTGAACTCTCCGATGAAATGTCGAAGCCCGAAATCGCGCGCGACATCACCAGGTTGGTTGGCGTTAATGACCAATACGAAGCTACGCAGCGGCGGCTGACTGAGTTGTACGATGAGTGGGAGCGCGCCGAAGGTGTGGTGGTCGGCACTAAGCGCAAGTAATCAGAAAACGTTCGCGCAACGTTCCCTTGACACTCGATCATGCGTTTGTTACTTTCGCCGTCTCGCCAAAATGTCCACATCTTGGGCGAGTTTGCATCCATTTAGGCACGTAGCTCAGTTGGTAGAGCACTACCTTGACACGGTAGGGGTCAGCGGTTCGAGTCCGCTCGTGCCTACCAAATTAGAATCAACAACTTGCAGGGTTTCAGGCTACGCTGGCGTCGAATTTTGTGATGAGCACGCCAAGCGGTTTTCTAAGACTCCCATCCTATTAAACCTTTCTTAAGAGACGAGAAAGGATTCGGAGACCCTAAGAAGGGTACCGAAGTTTAAGTATGAGCGTTGATTGCCGATTGAAACTCCACGTGCTCGTTCACCAAATCGTTTCCCTGAGAATCGAATACGGAAACTACGAAGATAGCGGAACCATCAGGAACAAGCTTGCGGCACAGACCCTGAGAAGCATATGCAGGCGTAACGAACTCGAAAACACGGGCGAGCTGGAGCAGGCCCAAAAGCTGCTCGACCTCTACGCAGAAAGAGCCAAGAGCAGGCCCACATTCCACCCGACGGCAACCCCTAAACCTCCTGTGAGAATTATGCAGTCGCTGTGAGAATAAGGCTCAAGTAAAGATCTTTGCCTTCGACAACGCATTCGCGACCGATAAATGCCCCCGGTAAATCCCGTTAGGCTAATACTCTCCTGCAAACCGCCTACGAAAGGTTTGTGTCGTAACTTCATTTTGTGACCGTCAGTGAAATATAGGTTTAAGAATTGACACGGTAGGGTCAGCGGTTCGAGTCCGCTCTTGCCTACCAATTTTTTCAAAATCCGGCCTGAGCCTAACTTCCGGCTCGCGTTTTCATTACGCTCAAAACATTCTCTTAAATTCCGGCTACGTCTGGTTTCAGGGAGTTCATCCAAACCCGATTTGCCACGCGCCTCATTCATCTCGTATCTTACGACCCCTGCAATAAAACTCATCAGAGGGCAAGAACGAGATGATTCATCACGCGGTGTCAGCGGTGGGCTTCATGATCTTCGCGGCAATCGCCTGGCTACTTTCCAGTAATCGACGAAAAATTTCGTGGAAAACGATCTTCTGGGGAGTTGCTCTGCAACTTCTGATTGGATTCATTATCTTTCGGTTACCTGGTTCGCATCGAGTCTTACTCTGGCTTAATAACGCTGTGCTGGTCTTACTCAACGCGTCTAAGAGTGGCTCGATCTTCCTCTTTGGACCACTGGCGGCCGGTCCCGGAGAGTCAGGCTCTATCGGGTTTATCCTCATCTTTCAGGTTCTTCCGGTAGTAATTTTCTTTTCAGCGTTCACCGCGATGCTCTATCACTTGCGCGTGTTGCAGGTATTCGTGCGACTCTTCGCCAGGCTCTTTCACCACACGATGAAAATCAGCGGCGCAGAATCACTCTCCAGCGCGGCAAACATTTTTGTCGGAATTGAATCGACGCTGGTGGTACGACCGTACCTGGAAAAAATGACGCGCTCAGAGTTGTTGCTGGTATTGACGACGGGCTTGGCGACCGTGGCATCAAGCACGCTCGGAGTCTACGTGTCTTTCCTAAGCGGTGTGTTTCCGCAAATCGCCGGGCACCTGATCTCGGCTTCTGTGCTGGCAATACCTGCCTGCGTAATCGTGGCCAAGCTGCTTATCCCTGAGACCGAAACCCCAGAGACACTCGCGGCCGTCCCGCCGGACGATACGTCTACGCGATCAAAAAATGTGATCAGCGCAATTATCGAAGGAGCTATGGAAGGGCTGAAGTTGGCCGCCGGCGTCTCAGCACTGCTCATTGCCATTCTGGGAATCGTTGCCTTGATCGACAAGATATTGAGCGCCGGCAGTTCGTGGCTGGGGATGAGCGAACCGCTTTCGTCTGTCAGAATTCTGAGTTGGTGTTTCTATCCCTTTGCCTATTTGCTCGGACTGCAAGCCAGCGATGTGCCAATTGCGGCCCGCTTGCTGGGCGAGCGAGTAATTCTGACTGAGGTCTTCTCTTACAACCATCTCGCACAGGCGATCGCCGGCGGCCAAATAACCGATCCTCGAACCGTGGTGATTCTGAGTTATGCGCTTTGCGGATTTGCGCACGTCGCAGCGATGGCCATTTTTGTAGGGGGCACGGCAGCCCTTGCTCCTTCGCGCCGGGACGATCTGGCGAGCCTCGGCTTGCGAGCCTTGCTGGCCGCTACACTGGCGACTCTGATGACCGGGTGTGTGGCGGGCATCTTCAGCACTGGCGAAGGTGTATCGTTGATGACACGATGAGGATCGATTGCTGGCGAGCCAACCGTTAAGGTTCGCCGAAGAGCAATAGCGCTCAACTAAGGGAAGCTGGACGGGGAAGCTGGACGCCAGCGGCCTCTGTTTACTGCATCGGGCCTGTAGATGCTCTCGTGACGCACTTCAAGTTTTCGCATATCATGGCGCGGCGATTCGCCCCTCAAATCAATCGCATGCCAAAAACAGTTTCAAAAAATCGCCGTTTCGCATGGCTTCTGTTCCTGCTCGTCATCATCGGCGCAGTCGCCGTAGTAGCGGTTCCTGTTTGGATTATTCAGCCATTCAAGGCGCAAACGGATCGCGGCGTCGCGATCTCTTATGCGATGCGACGTTGGTCGCCAATCATCACCGTTGCGGCCGTCATAATTTCGTTACTCATTGTCGGGTGGTTGTGGCGCGGCACACGCTGGTTCGCCAGGGCCGCACTCGTTATTCTGCTGTTGCCTTTGCTGGCGGCCACCTGGTTCGCGCGGCAAAATCACTTCGAATGGATGTTTCATCCGCTGCCTCGCGCCGCTTATGCAAACGCGAAAGACGTATCGTTCGTCGGCGATTCAGACATGGTGCTGGCTGTTGAGAATAATGGCGAAGCAGTTGCTTATCCCGTGCGGTTCATGGCCTATCATCACGTGGTGGAGGACGTCGTTGGAGGCACGCCGATCATCGCTACTTATTGAACGCTCTGTCACACCGGTCTGGTGTGGGAGACAACAGTAAACGGACAGGTGCTGCACTTTCATCTCGCAGGCATCAACAACCAAAACTTCATCATGCGCGATGAAGAGACTGGTTCGTGGTGGCAACAAGTCACTGGCGAAGCGATCCAAGGTCCACTCAAGGGTCAGAAACTGCATTCGTTCTTTCATGACGAGCTAACGTTCGCGTTGTGGAAGCAAGAGAAGCCGAAAGGTCGCGTGCTGCGTCCTGACGAGTCAATCGAGCGCGCCGGTGAGTACGCTCCCGCAAATTGGGAAGAGCGCATGTCGCGCGTGCCGGTGACGACTTCGGCAGCGCCCGATAAAGCCTTCGAACCACGCGCGTTGATTGTTGGTGTCATGGTGAATGACGCATCGCGCGCCTATCCCTTCGACGCGATCCTGAAGCAAAGTCCGATCATTGATGAACTCGGACGCGTGCCGATCTTGATTGTGTTGGGCGACGATAAGAAATCCGTGCGCGTTTTTGACCGAACACTGGAGGGCCGAAAACTTGAACTGTTGATGAAGCCTGACGTCTCACCTTTGCGGCTGTTAGATGCTGAGACGGGAAGCGAGTGGGATTTCTCAGGGAAGGGGATCAGTGGCCCGCTTGCCGGGAAACAATTAACGAAGATTCCCGTTCTCAATGACTACTGGTTCGATTGGAAAACTTATCACCCGAACACGACCACTTATCAGCTTGGAAGCCGCTGATGCGTAGACGAATCACTCTGATTCTTTTTCTTCTACTGTTCCTTTGTGGCGCTTCATTCGCGCAGCAGCCACACACGCTGACGGGGGACGTTCGTCTCCACAAGGATTTTCATTCCAATATTCTGAACAACGATCGCAATGTCATCGTCTATCTGCCGCCGGGCTACGACAAAAGCAAGTCTAAACGCTACTCAGTCTTCTACATGCACGATGGGCAGAACCTCTTCGACGGCGCGACGTCTTTTATCCCCGGCCAGGAATGGCGCGTCGATGAAACTGCGGAAGCGCTGATCAAAGCGGAAAAGATCGAACCGTTAATCATCGTCGGCATCTACAATACTGGCGCTGAACGCGTCAACGAATACACGGCGACACAGGACCCCAAATACAAAGCAGGTGGGAAAGCCGATCTCTACGGACGTTTTCTGGTTGAAGAACTGAAACCGTTCATCGACAAGGCCTATCGCACGAAGATCGATGCACGGCACACAGGCATCGGCGGCTCTTCGCTGGGCGGACTGATTTCGCTTTATCTCGCGTTCAAATATCCGATGGTGTTTACGCGTGTCGCGGTCATCTCGCCATCTGTCTGGTGGGCTGACAATCACATCGTGCACTTCACGGAGAACCAATCAGGGAAGTCGCCGCTGCGCATCTGGCTGGACATCGGCACGAAAGAAGGACGCGACAGTGCGGAGGCGCAACGAACTGTCGACGGGGCCCGGCTTCTGAAAATAACTCTGGTTAGCAAAGGCTGGAAAGAAGGCAAAAATCTCAAATACTTCGAAGCTGACGGCGCCGCGCATAACGAAAAAGCATGGGCCACCCGCACGGCGGCTATCCTCGAATTCCTGTTTCCGAAAGAGATGTAAGATAATTCGGCGGCGCTCAACGCCCCGCGGGAGGATCGATATGAAGATAACTCGAACGGCGTTCGTGTTAATGCTGCTGACTCTTTGCTCATTTGCCGTCCACGCGCAAGAAACGGCGACGGTGCTCACTGGCGCGGAACTCACGCGTGTCTTGCCCACGTCATTTTATTTTCAAGGACAAAACGCTCCGACACAGATTCGCAATTCAGCCGCTGCGCGATTCGGCACCAACCGCTACGTGATCGTCGGAATGGTTGATACGTCAGGATATGCGGCTGACATGCGTGCGAAGTACGAAGGCTTCTTCATTACCGATTCCGCGGTCGAAATCAACGGGCATGAGCTGAAAACGGGGGCATATGGCTTTGGGTTCACTGATGACGGCAAAATGAACGTACTGGATCTCTCGGGGAAAGAAATACTTTCAGCTTCGACAACCAAAGATAGTTCCTTACAACGGCCGAGACCATTGATGATGGCCAGGAGCGGTGATGGGGTGAGGCTCTTCAGTGGCCGAGACTACGTGACGATTACTCCGAAGTAAGTTCATGGCCCAAACGAGCGCGACGCGACTGCTCTCCCTGGTGTAAGAATTCCAACAACTGTTTGACAGCGCTTGATTCCGTACGTATTTTCGTTGCGTCTCCAATTGCCAAATCCGCTAATGAAACCAGCCGGCGCCACTGATTCAATATGCTGTCGAGAAATCCGATATTCATCGTTATCGTTTCTTTGTGCTTGTCACCAATAGTTTCGGCGCAGAATCCTCAACAACCGCCTGCAGGGGGCGCGTCAACTGGAGCGCCGCTCAATTACACGAGCAAACGAACTGTCGGCATCACGGATCCTAAGGCACCGGTAATCTTCGAAGACATCACTGATAAGACTGCGCTCGCGAATTTCAAACATCGCGCCGGAACGCTCGCGAAAGATTACATCTTCGAAGCTCCTTCCGGTGGCGTAGCGATCCTGGATTATGACGGCGATGGCTTGCCTGACATTTATCTGTTGAATGGTTCGACCATTGCGGCGCTGCAAGGAAAAGAGAAGCCGCCGCGTGCGGCTTTGTATCGCAACCTGGGTAACTGGAAATTTGAAGACGTCACCGACAAGGCGGGCGTGGCAAACGAACGATGGGGGATGGGCGTAGCCGTCGGCGATTACGACAATGATGGCCGGCCGGATTTGTTTGTCGGCAACTTCGGCATCTCGCGGCTGTATCACAATAATGGCGATGGGACGTTCACAGATGTGGCTGAAAAGCTCGGCGTCGCGCGCAAGGGTTGGAGCACGGGTGCGAGCTTCGGCGACTATGATGGCGACGGCCGGCTGGATCTGTTTGTGCCAGGCTATGTCGATATGGACCTCGCCAACCTGCCGCCGAATCCAAGCGAAGCGCTGAAGCCGGGCGGGGTCGGCCAGAATTTCTGTCAGTTTCGCGGCGTGCCGGTGATGTGCGGCCCGCGCGGTCTCTCAGGCGAATCGGATACTCTCTATCATCAAAAGCCTGACGGCACTTTCGAAGACGTCAGCGTCAAGTCCGGTGTCAACGATCCGCAGAAGTACTACGGATTCTCTTCCGCATGGGTGCACGCCGACGATGACAACCTGCTTGATTTGATCGTCGTTAACGACTCAACGCCCAAACAGCTTTACATCAACAAAGGAAACGGGACTTTTGAAGAGACCGGTTATCCATCGGGCGTGGCGCTAAACGAAAACGGACGCGAGCAGGCCGGCATGGGACTCGCCGTGGGCGATTACGACAATGATGGGCGAGTCGATTTTCACATCACAAATTTCTCTGACGACTCGAACGTTTTGTATCACAACGATGGTGACGGGAACTTCACGGACGTAACATTCCAGGCCGGTTTGGGCGAGGTGACCATTCCGTTTCTCGGTTGGGGGACGGATTTTCTTGATTACGACAACGACGGGTGGAAAGATCTTTTCGTCGCGAATGGTCACGTCTATCCGACAGTTGATAATCATCAGTGGGGCACAAGCTACGCGCAGCAGTCGCTGCTTTTTCATAACCTGAGGAACGGAAAGTTTGAGCGCATTGGCGCGCCGGCAGGAAGTGCGCTGGCCCAGGCGTGGTGCGCGCGCGGCATTGCCACCGCCGATCTTGATGGCGACGGCCGACTTGATTTGGTCATTAACAATACCGACTCCAAACCGACGCTCTTGCGGAACATCGCCATAGGCGCAGGTCACTGGCTCGAAGTGCGGCTAGTGGGCGACGTAACGAAGAAGAGTCCCCGCGATGCCATTGGCGCGATTGTGTACCTTACAACCGGCAAGTTGCGACGGCGGCAGGACGTGATCAGTGGCGCCAGTTATGCTTCACAGAACGATATGACGGTGCACTTCGGCTTAGGCGCGTCGACGACAGTGGATAAGCTTGAGATTAAATGGCCAGATGGTTCGTCTGAAACCGTGACTGTACCGGGCGTCGATCGAAAGCTCGCGGTGACAGAAGGAAAGGGAATTACCAGCCGCTAGCGCTCCTCTCTATCACCGATGTTTCTTGACTAACGTCGCCAGTCTATATTACTTATCCGCATCAAGCCGCTAACGGCGCTTGCCGCATTCACGGTCGCTGCTTAAAACCAGAATCGATTTCCCCGAGCGCGTGTAACCATGCGACGAATTGATCTGAAGAAAGTCCGGACGGCCCGTCTGGCAACCATTCGTAATATCAATCGCCAGATCGTCCTGAATTATGTTCGCGAGCGTGAACCAATTTCCCGCGCAGAGATTGCGCGCGAGACTGCTTTGCAAAGATCGACGGTCTCCGCGATTGTCGATGACCTGCAGGCTGACGGCCTGATTGAAGAAGTTGGCGAAGGTGAATCAACGGGTGGACGTCCACCGACACTGCTTCGTTTGCGGTCCGCCGGCGCGATTGCCATCGGAGTGGCGATTACACCCACCACTACAATCCTCGCGACAAGTGATCTCGCGGGCCGCGTTCTCAAGCAAGAAGAGTTTGCCACTGATCGCAATTATGATCGCACGCTAGACGCACTCATAGAATCGATCGAAGAAATTCTGAAACATAATGTGGGAACAATCGAAGGTATCGGCATTAGCTTGCCTGGATTGATCGACCCTTCCACGGGTACCGCCATCTATGTTCCTTATTTTAAGTGGCGCGATTTTCCCATCGCGCATCAGGTTGCTTCTGCGGTAGGTGTGCCGGTGACGATTGATAACGACGCAAACGCGGTGGCGCTGGCGGAGCTTTGGTTCGGCCGACCTGAAGTAAGCGGCGCGCGCGATTTCATCCTCGTGCTCGCAGCTGAGGGCGTCGGCACCGGCATCGTCTTCGACGGACAGATCTATCGCGGTGAACGCGGAGCTGCCGGCGAGTTTGGTCACATGATCATCGGCACACACGCTCCGGTTCCGTGTTCGTGCGGCAACCGCGACTGTTGGGAGGCATTCTCTTCTGAGCGGGCGACGGTCGCTCGTTATCAACAGTCGCTTGGCCGAGGTTCGCCAGACGTAACATTCGGCGAGATTGTTGACAAGGCATTGGAAGGCGAAGCAAACGCCGAAAACGCTCTGCGTGATATGGCGTTGTGTCTCGGAATCGGGATCTCGAATCTGGTCGTCGGCTTTAGTCCCGAAGCGGTAGTTGTGGGCGGTAACATAACTCGCGCTTGGGGACTAATAGAGGGTGCGCTCCGCACCACCATCGAACATAGCGTTCGCCGTGGCCTTCCATCCGCCCGCATCTTACCGTCGACGCTCGGCGAAAACCCGACGACTATGGGAGCTTTGAGCCTGATTTTAGCGGGCAAATTTGCTGCTTCAGCCTTTGCCGCTTAGCTGGCCTTTACTCCCATCGGGTTTCCACTGTCCGTCTGCGCATTCTTTCCCAACCAGTTTTTTTGTGACATAGAGGAAAAACTATTGACACTACTGGGGATATTAGGCTAAAAACTTCGTTCGTTGAGGCAACAAACTTCAAGCGGGCAGCAGTTCCTTCAGTCAGACAATTAGTTAACCAACAACTCAACCCTGAAGTGGCGAATGAGTTGCAAAATTCAAGTGACGCTCGTCCCAAAAGTGCGCAGCGTGCACTTGTCTGTTCCTTACCTGCGAGGTACCAGATGATCATGACAAACCAGATCTTTAAGGCCATCCTAAAGGGTATCGCCGTAGCGATCGTAATGGTTTTTGTGGGGTTGCCTGTATGGGCACAAAACAACAAAGGAACGATTGTCGTAACCGTTACGGATCCTAACGGAGCAGTAGTTCAGAGTGCGAAGGTTACTGCAACTAACCTCGCCACAAACGCCAGCCATGAAGCGGCGACGAGCGATGCGGGTACTTACACCATCGCCGCGTTGGAACCCGGCAATTACTCGATAGGCGTCGAGGCGCAAGGTTTCCAACCGGCAACCGTTCCCGAAGTTAAGCTCGAGACGAACGCGCGCCAAGCCGTCGACGTAAAGCTCACCGTGGGCGGCGTCGGTGGAACGACGGTCACCGTTACTGCCGAAGCGCCGCTGGCTGAGACAGAGACCAGTGTGCGCGGGGATTTGATTACCGGCCGCGAGGTTACCGAACTTCCGATACCGCAGCGCAACTTCACGCTCTTGGCCGGCCTCTCGCCCGGGGTACTGCGCCCGAATTTAGGACTACTGGGTGGCGGGGGCAACTTCGTGGCAGGCGGCGGCGGACAAAATAATACAGAGTCCACTCGCTTCCGTGAATCGGGCGGCTCGGTGCTTGTGGTCAACGGTGCGCGCGCAACTAACAACAACTTCACGCTGGATGGCGTTGACAATAACGAATCGCAGTTTGGTCAAATCGCCATCTACCCACAACCTGACGCCATCGCTGAGTTCAAGGTTGAATCAAGCGTGCCTTCCGCTGAATCGGGACGCGCAGGTGGCGGCATTATCTCGACCACGTTTAAGTCAGGCGGCAACGACGTGCATGGCACGGTAGGCGAAATTTATCAAGGGCGTTTCTGGAGTGCGGCGGCTTCCAAGTTCGACGACGATGTGACGAATAAGGTGCCGAACTACGTGACGCACAACTTTTATGGCACCGTTGGCGGCCCCATCTTCCTGCCGCGTTTTGGCGAAGGCGGCCGCAAGCTGTACGACGGACGCAACCGCTCCTTCTTTTTCTTCTCTTACAACGGCCAGCGCAACTCAACGCCGATCTTCGGTGGCACAGGCGACCCGCAGGCGGTGCCCGTGCCCACAGCGCGGATGCGACTCGGTGACTTCGGCGAACTATTGCGGCCGGGCACGTTGCGTACCTACCAGCTCGCGGGCGGCGGCACCGTTGTCGCGCCTCAGGGAACGATCTTCGCGCCCAATGGGACGCCCATCCCCGGCAACGATCTGCGCAACTGCCCGAGTTGTGGCGCGTTTTCACCGTTTGCGCAAAATTATCTGAACGCTTTCCCGCTGCCTAACCTACCGGGCATCGGTCGAAACTTTCTGACGAATCGCAAAGAACATGCGATCGTCGACAGCTATGACGTGCGCCTTGATCATAGGTTTGCGGAGAAGAACTCGATCTTCGGCCGCTACAGCAAATCGAAGACTGCACGCAGCCGTGACAACTTTTTCCCGCTGGGCACTTCGCCTAACAATCACGACCTGCCCGCGGGCCCTTCTGCTGGTGATGAGTTTGGCAATTCGAAGGGCATTACTCTCGGCGACACGCACATGTTCTCTCCGACTTTCATTAATGATGCGCGCTTTGGCGCAACGCGGGTGGAAATCGGCATCTTCAACACTGGCGTCAATGGCACGGGTGGGTTCAGTCCGACCGTCTCAGCCGATCTGGGTGCACGTGGAATCAACCTCGATCCCAACTCGAGCGGAATAATCCTGTTCGGAATTGTGGATAATCTGAACAACGAAGATCGAGCGCTTGAGTTCACCGGTGACGGCGGCCCGTTTTATTTCACGTCCAACAATTTCAACTTCGCGGATACTGTCACCGTGGTGCATGGTCAATCGACCTTTAAGTTCGGTGGTGATCTGCGCGTCCGCCAGAATACGAACTTCGACGGTGGTCGCCTTGGTGGCACTAAGACCAACACGCAGTACGGGACCACCGGAAGCGGCTTCGTCTCAGGAAACTACAACGGCATCGGGCCAAATGATACGGGTTCGTCTGTAGCGAATTTTTTGCTTGGCTATGCGCCAGGGTTTATCGGCCGCGGCATCCCGGGCGGACCCTTCTTCCAGTCTTCCAAAGAGATCGCCTTCTTCGTGCAGGATGACTGGAAAGCGACTTCTGACCTGACGCTTAATCTGGGTTTGCGCTACGACGTCTTCACGGCCCCGACCGAACGTTTTGATCGGCAGAGCAATTTCGATCCTGCCAGCAAGACTTTCATTGTGGCGGGAAAGGACGCGCCCGGCGGACGGGACCTCGCGGACACGGACAAAAATAATTTTGGACCGCGCATTGGCTTTGCCTACAGTGGGCTACGCGACGACAAGCGGTTGGTCATTCGCGGTGGCTACGGCTTGTTGTATGCAGTTGACGTAAGCGGGGCGCAACCATTGACTATCAACCCTGGCACGGGCTCAGCCAGCTATAGTTGTACACCGATTACAAGTCCCGGCGGTTGTCCGTTTGCGGCCCTTCGGAACCGTTATCTCTTCGACTTGGGCGTGCCAGTTCCCACCAGCCCCGTCGCCCCTCCGGGCACTGTCATTCCGGCGACTGGCAGTGGCGTTCAGATTTTCAATGATCCGAACCGCAAAGACGAGATGTACCACCAGTACAATTTGACGGTGCAGTATGAGTTCGCGCGAAATTGGCTGGCCGAAGTAGCTTACGTCGGATCATTGGGCCGCAATCTGCTTACGCTTACGAACATCGGTACCGGCAACGACGAAGGCGGTCCCGGCTCGCGCGAAGTAACCGGCGTCGGCGCCATCACCACGACGCGCTACAACGCGAGCTCAAGCTACAACGCTTTTCAATCGAAGTTAGAAAAACGTTTTTCGCAAAGTCTCTCGATTCTCGCTACTTACACCTGGGCGCACGCGATTGACACTTCGCCGGGTGGTATCTGCTCGAACGGCGCGAGCGCGCGTGATTGCGGTCCGGACGATCCGCTTAGACCCGAACTTGATCGGGGCAGCGCCGATACGGACGTCCGCCACCGATTCACTTTCGCGAACGTTTACGACTTGCCGATTGGGCGTAATCGCCGTTTCTTGCAGAACATTCCGAAGGGGCTGGACTTCGTTATCGGTGGTTTCCAACTGAATAACATCGTTCAGTGGCAGACCGGCCCAGTCTATAACGTTACCTGTAACGGCGGGCGCGTGGATCTGCTCGGCGATCCGACGCCAACCGCCGCTGACCGCGCCGCAGGCCGCCAACTTAACCGTGCTGCCTTCCGTTGCGCGACAACTCCGATATTCCCGAGCGATCCCAGCAGTACGCATATCGGCACCCTGGGTCGGAACGTCTTCCACGGGCAGCAGCAGTTCTATTGGGATGCGACACTGTTTAAGAACTTTCCGGTACGCGCAATTAGCGAAGCGTTCAATGTGCAGTTCCGCTTTTCGGCTTACAACGTGCTGAACCGCGTGAACCGTTCGTTTCCGAACGGCGACATTAACAACACGAACGACTTCGGACGCGACGTGAGTGAGCAGCGTCGGCGGCAGATGGAGTTCTCCCTTAAGCTGATCTTCTAAAGGCGTCAGTCTCGATTGTTCGCATCGCGCGACAGTGGCGGGCAAGCTGTATCGCCCGCCAATCTTTTTATTTTAGGAGCGAACGTCGGAATTTGGCTCTTCTAAGAAACACCGAGACACAAATGCAACACGGCTGGGTTCAGTTACTGAAATTTTTCTCGTGCGCTTGCCTGTTCGCGCTTGCCGCGCAGTACGTCGCGGCTCAAGACCAGCCGAAAAGCATCGGCGGCAAAGAGCATGACGATAATGTCCTCGGGGTGCGCATCGGAATGGACGTACCCACGGCACTTGAGACTGTTTTCCGCAACGCCAACCGCAAACCCGGTCAGGAGAAACCTGACGCGAAGAGAAATGAGGGCGAGGGTAAAAAGGATGTGCGCGTGCTTTACAAGGGGTTGAAGGCCGGAGAGCTCGAGCTTGTGTTTGCGAATGGCCAGTGGGTCAAAGAGATATTGCTCGTTTATGCCGGCCCGATTCCAATCGACACTTTACGGCTGCCATATTCGAGTGACATAAACGAAGCCATCGGCGGACAGCGATATGATGATCGTTACACGGTCGGTTACATCGATGCGAACAAGCTGGAAAAGTTCTGGTGGCGCGATCAGGACACCGGCCTGGGGTATCGGGTGCGGATCGGTTTTATCTCAGGTAAACTGACGGCCGGTGGCTCGCAGGCCATCACTTCGATCACCCGCAAGCTGATCACCGTCACGCCAGGAGATGAAGCGAAGTTTTTGAAAGCTGCGAGCGGCGGCTAAGAGTTAAAGGTGTGGTGGTTCTGAACATGCGTTGTTCGCTAGCAAGGTCGCCAGGTCGGTTAAGGCGCGTCGCTGCGTTGTCTGTCGCGGTTACCTGCGCAATTTTAGTCAATCCCATCTTTTCACATGCCCAACAAACGCGCGCAGTTTCGACCCAACAACCGCCACTTAACGACGCCGCTGCTCTCTTGCAAGCGGGGCGGCTGGACGAAGCGGAAGCAGCTGTACGTTCCTACTTGCGTAGTGCGCCGCGAGACCCCAGCGGGCATACTCTGCTCGGCGTCATCCTCGACCAGCGCGGTCGCGAGGCAGAAGCTGAGCAGTCGTATAACACAGCGCTGAAGCTCGATCCCAACAACGTCTCCGCGCGTTCGAATCTCGGGGTGCTGCTCGCGCGTACCAAACGAATCGACCAAGCCATCGAGATGTTTGAAGCGGTTCTGCGGGTTGAGCCAACCCATGCAAAAGCCAACTTCAATCTTGGCGCACTTTACAGCGCGCGGGGTGATTACGCGCGTGCGATCCCACTGCTGGAGCGCGTACTGAGCCAACAGAAAAACCAAACCGGGATTAGCGATCTCGGACTGCTCATCATGCTGACGGGCGCTTACCTGCATGTGGAACGCATCGATGATGCAAATAAACTGGCGGATCGAATCGAGCAACTCGCGAACGACGACGCGCGTACTCTTTTTACGCTCGGGTTGACGCTCGCCGAAGGGCAACAGTACGCGCGTGCGGCGCAACTGTTTGAGCGCACCAACACTCTGCGCCCGCAGAGATATGAGGTGCTCTACAACCTCGGCATTGCCTACTACAACCTTGAACAACTCGATAAGGCAGCGCAAGCATTGAGATCTGCGGCGCAGCTGGCGCCCCGCGAAGCCGATCCCTTTTATCGCCTCGGTCTGATTGCGTCGGCGCTTGGCGACAGCAAGCTGGCCCTTGAATACTGGAGCAAAGCGATCGAACTACGCCCCACTCTTGCAGAAGCCAATTTTATGATCGGCGAAGAACTGCTCAAGCGGCGCGTGCCCGAAAACGCGGTGCGTTTCTACGCGCGCGCTCTTGAACTGGATCCGGGAAAGTTGATTTATCACATACGGCTCGGAGTCGCACATGTTCGCAGCCAACAGTATCAGGAAGGGCGCGCCGTCTTCGCCCGCGCGCTTGAACGATTTCCAAACGACGCCAATCTCTATTTTCTGGTAGGCTATGCCGCCCGTGCTGAAGGGCAGTATGACGATGCCATCGCCGCATTCAAACGGTCGCTCGAAATCAAGCCTGATAACCCGGACGTGTTTACCAATCTCGGCTTCATCGCGGGACAGCGGGGACAAGATGCAGAAGCGGAACGTCTGCTGCGTCAAGCGATCAAAATCGATCCCGACAATTTTCCGGCTTATCACGACCTGGGCCGCCTGTTAGTGAAGAGTAAACGCTATGACGAAGCGTTACTCCTCTTGCAGCGGGGGGCTGCTCTGAACAAAGAAGATCCCGGCGTGCATTATCAGCTCTTCCTCGCCTACTCGCGGCTGAAGCGCAAGGCAGACGCGGATCGCGAGTTGGCCATCTTCAGACAGTTCGAAGAGACGCGCAGTCACGCACCGACACCGCCCGGCGCCTCGAGACCGGGCATGGCGTCAGAAGATGCGACCACTTCGCCGCCGCTTCCCGCTGCCGCAGCCGGTGATGGGAATAAGCCGCCCGAGCCTGCGCCGTTGCCCCAATCGGCAACCGCGGGGTCCGCGAAACGACCCGGGCCATAAGAACGCATCGAGCCAGACTTGAACAACGTTAACGATTTTGCAGTTACTTCGCCCAGAGTGCCACAGTATTAAGCGAGGCTAATGTCATGCAACGAAGGTTGGAGTGTCTTGTCGGAATTTTGTTTCTGGTCGTCACTTCGATCTGCTTTCGCTTTGGCATCGGTCGGGCCGACGGTGCATTGACGAACGTTGGCGATCATTACGCTGACGAGATTTCAAAGACTTACGATTTCAAATTTGGATCGAATCCTTTCTCTCCAAGTAACGCAACCACCAGCACCGGGACTTTCATTCCGGGCGAGATGTTCGTCCCGTCGAAGCGCTGCGGCACCTGCCACACAGACGCACATGCGCAATGGCGACAGTCAGCGCATGGGAACGCATTCCGCGAGCCCTTCTATCAGAAGAATGTAAAGGACATTCAGTCGCAAAAGGGAATCGAGTTCACCCGACACTGCGAATCCTGTCATAACCCGGCAGCGCTTTTCACCGGCGCGCTGACTAAGAATTCGAAAGTGAAGCGGCCTTTCGATGACGATGGTGTGTCATGCATCGCATGTCATTCGATCCAATCGGCTAACAGCAAAGGCATTGGCGGATATGTGATGGGAGAGCCGGCGCTACTCGTCAAAGCAGACGGAACGAGATTACTAACCGGGGTAACGGATCAGCAGATTCTCGACGACATTCCGTCGCATCGTCGCGCGATGATGCGTCCGCTCCTGAAACAGCCGGAGTTCTGCGGCGCGTGTCACAAATCGCAAGTACCAAAGGAACTCAACGATTACAAGTTCCTGCGGGCATTCATGGTTGCTGATGAGTTGCAGCAGTCATCGTTCTCCAAAGAATCGCCGCACCCGTTTTATGTACGTGACAAAGAGACGTGCAACACCTGTCATATGAAGCGCGAGCCCGCCCCTCTGTTCGACGTGTCGGCCAAGAATGGCACACTCGTGTCGCATCGTTGGGCCGCAGCCAACACCGCGATTCCCACGTTCTACAAATGGAAAGAGCAGCTTGAAGCCGTCGTGAAGTTCATGGAAGACGACAAACTCGGCGTAGACATTTTCGCCCTGAGGCGTAAATCGCGCGGCGGCCCAACCGAAGACTTTATCGCGCCAGTTAATCGCACTAACTTCGCGATCGCCGGCGGCGATCGCATCACCGCGGAAGTAGTCATTACCAACAAGAATATCGGCCATTCATTTCCCCCGGAATTGCGCGATTTTTACGAAGCCTACATTGAATTCACTGTCAGCGACGATAGCGGCAAAGCGCTCTATCGGTCAGGCTTCATCAAGCCCGACGGCTATCTCGAAGAGTCCGCGCACAACTACAAAACTTATCTGGTGAAGGCTGACGGGACTTACAACGACAAGCATCACATCTGGCGCACGCGCGCGTTCGCCCAAAACAATCAGATTAATTCCGGCCGCTCAGACGTGGCGCGCTACGAGTTCAACATTCCGGAAAATGTAAGCGGGGCGTTGCATTTGACGGCGCGGGTTCGCTATCGGCGCTTCACCCGCGTCTTCAGCGATTACGTTCTCGGCAAATCAGTCGATTATCCAATCGTCACAATGGCTACGACTGAGTACGTTATGAACATTGGCGCGAACCGCGCGCAGGACGCGGATCCAAACGACAAGACCGCCGTGCCCGACTGGCGCCGTTGGAACAATTACGGTATCGCTTTGTTCGATCAGCGACAGTATCCGTTAGCAATCGAAGCGTTCGCGCACGCGGCTGAACTCGACGAAAAGTATCGTCCCATGGCTCTGGTAAATCGTGCGATGGCGCACATCGAGTTGGAGCAATACGACGAAGCAGCGGCGATTCTCGACGGCGTAGTGAAGGCAAATCCGACAATGGCGCGCGCCCTGTTTCAGCAAGCGCGGATCTTCATGAAACGCGGCCAACTCGATCAGGCAGAGAACAATTTCCGGCAGGTGCTGGCGCAATTTCCACGTGATCGCATATCGCTGCAACAGCTCGGCGAGCTATGCAAGATTAAACGCGACTACAACGGGGCAGTCGAGTGCTACAGCAGAATTCTCGCCATCGATCCGGAAGATCTTGGCGCGCACTACAATCTTATGCTGGTCTATCGCAAGCTGGGACGGATGGATGAGGCGAAGCGCGAAGCGAAAATCTTCGCCGATCTAAAGGATGACCCTGGTGCGTTGTCTCTCGCAAACCAGTTTCTGCGGAAGCATCCGGAGATGAGTAACGAAAGCGTCTACTGGCATGTTCACGATCTGAGCCGGGCGCCCGGGGAATAGTAGAACATGCGACCAGCCGGTTCTGGTACGCAACGAATTAGAAACGCAACGGCCAGGCAGGCGGTTGTATGCAGAGGAGTGATGATCGTTCGGGATGATACACAACGTGCGACGGTGGGTTCCTGGTAGTCTGCTTTTCTTCTTAATTGTATTTCTCTTAATTGGACTGACAGTTTTCGCAACGACGTTCCCGCAAGCGCGCCCCGCGAAACCGCGCGGAACAGACGTGGCCGAACTTTTTAGGAACAACTGCGCGCGCTGTCACGGTGCTGATGGGCGCGGACAGACGCCTTCCGGAGAGTTGTACAAGGCGCCCGATCTGACTGATGAAGAATGGTGGCGAGAACACTCCGACATCAACAGCCCTCGCAAATTGATCCGAATTGTTACTCGCGGCAAGGGCGCGATGCCGGCTTTCGGTAAGAAACTAAAGCGAAGCGAGATCTCGCAACTGGTGAATTACGCGCGACGTTTTCGTCCGCGCAAGTAACCGCGAGGAATGCTCAATGACCTTTGCCAGAGCCAGCGGCATTCTGCTTCACCCGACTTCATTACCGGGGCCGCATGGCATCGGTGACGTCGGCGGCGAAGCTTACCGCTTCGCAGATTTTTTGCGCGCGAGCGGCCAGTCGCTTTGGCAGGTTTTGCCTCTCGGGCCGACAGGATACGGCGACTCGCCATATGCCTGCTACTCGGCGTTCGCCGGGAACACTCTACTCGTCAGTCCCGAGCGACTTTTAAAAGAAAACCTGATCAGCGAAAGCGATCTGGCAGCCCTGCCTCCGCTACCTGAAGGAACGGTCGATTTCAGCACGGCGCACCAGCGGAAAGACGCGCTCCTCGCGAAAGCATTCGCAAATTATCAACGCACCACCGACACCGAATTCCGCAGCGAGTTCGAAACCTTCGCGGAACAGAATGCTGCCTGGCTTGACGACTACGCGCTGTTTCGCGTGCTGAAGACTGCGCACGACGGAAAGCCCTGGTATGAATGGGAGGGCTCCCTGGTCAAGCGCGCTCCCGCAGCTTTGGCTCGCGCGAAAGCGGAACTGCATGAGCAGATCGAGGAGCAGAAGTTCTCTCAATTCATTTTTTTCAAGCAGTGGTCAGAGCTAAAGACTTATTGCAATCGCCACGGGATTCAAATCATCGGCGACATTCCGATCTTCGTCGCACACGACTCGGCCGATGTCTGGACGCATCCGGAACAATTCAAGCTGAATGCAGACGGCTCAAGGATTGTCGTCGCGGGCGTCCCTCCCGACTATTTCAGCGAGACAGGTCAGTATTGGGGCAATCCGATTTTCAATTGGGACCAGATGCTCGCCGATGGTTTTAAGTGGTGGATCGAACGCGTTCGCTCTGCATTGCAAACCGTGGACACGGCGCGCATTGATCACTTTCGCGGCTTCGCCGCGTGCTGGGAAATTCCGGGCGAGGATAAGACAGCAGAGCGCGGCCGTTGGGTAGAAGGACCCGGACGCGAACTGTTCAGGGCAATCCGCGATGCGCTCGGTGAACTTCCCATCATTGCCGAGGACCTCGGTGTGATCACGCCGGACGTAGAGAGGTTGCGCGATGAGTTTGGTTTTCCCGGAATGCGCATCCTTCAATTCGCCTTCAGCAGCGATACAAAGAACATTGACCTGCCGCACAACTATCACCCGAACGTGGTTGTTTACACCGGCACCCACGACAATGATACGACCGTGGGCTGGTTCAATAGCGTCGCCGGCGAAGGGTCAACACGCACGGCTGAGCAGATCGAGTGTGAGCGCAGTTTCTGCGTAAAGTACATGCAGATCGAAGGCGAAGAAATTCATTGGGACTTTATTCGCGCCGTCTTTGCGTCGGTGGCCAACACTGCAATCGTTCCGATGCAGGACGTGCTTGGATTGGGAAGTGAAGCGCGCATGAATCTGCCGAATAGCACAGCAGGGAATTGGTTGTGGCGATATCGACAAGGAGTGCTGACTAAGGAAATAGCAGCGCGACTAAGGGATTTGACGAGCTTGTATGGCAGACTGCCTGAAGGCGAGGAGAGCGAGCAATGCGAGTGAGGGTAATCGCTGTTCAGACAATCAAATCCCTCTGCGCAGTCAGTGTTCTGGTCATTACTTCGCAGGCCACTTTTTCCCAGACTGCGCCACAAGTTACTAAAGTCGAGCCGCCCGGATGGTGGGCGAATCACTCGATTAACCCGGTCAGAGTCTTGATTCACGGCAAGAATCTCAAAGATGCGAGTGTCATCGCGCCCGGCGCTGGTTTGACCGCCGGCCGCGTCGCAACGAATGCGACGGGCACGTACTTGTTTGTTGACATTACGATGGCGCGCTCGGTTGCTGCCGGACATCGATCGCTGAAGCTTTCCACTCCCGAAGGTTCAGTCGATGCGCCATTCGAGATTTACGCGCCGTTGCCTCGCGCCGGACGTTTCCAGGGTTTTACGACCGACGACGTAATCTATTTGATCATGACCGATCGGTTTAGTGATGGCGACCCTGCAAATAACGATCCGTCACAGTCGCCCGGCATGTACGATCGATCGCGGACTCGTTACTACCACGGCGGCGACTTCGAAGGGGTCATCGCGCACCTGCCCTATTTGAAAGACTTGGGCGTGACGGCGATTTGGCTGACACCCTGGTACGACAATGTCAATCATCTCAACGAGCGCGAACAGTATCCCGATCGTCCCGGCGAGCAGAAACGAAAAATTACGGATTATCACGGCTATGGCGCCGTTGACTTTTATGGTGTTGAAGAACACTTCGGCACGCTGACGAAGCTGCGGGAGTTAGTCGATGCGGCGCATAAGCTCGGAATCAAAATCATTCAAGATCAAGTTGCGAATCACACGGGCCCATATCATCCGTGGGTGAAAGATCCGCCGACGCCGACCTGGTACAACGGCACGGAAGCAAGCCATCTGGCGAATGTTTGGCAGACGTGGTCGGTGCGCGACCCGCACTCAACCCCACAGGTTTCGCGCGAAACTCTCGAAGGCTGGTTTGTCGATATCCTCCCTGATTTGAACCAGAACGATCCGGAATGTGCGCGCTACATAATTCAGAACACGCTGTGGTGGATCGGCATCACGGGAATAGACGCTATTCGGCAGGATACTTTTCAGTACGTGCCGCGTACTTTCTGGCGACAATGGATGGCCGCGATCAAGCGCGAGTATCCGAATCTGAATGTTGTCGGCGAAGTCTACGATGGCGACGTGGCGCACACCTCGTTTTTTCAAGGTGGCCGCGCGCGTTACGACGGCATTGATGATCGACTCGATACACTGTTCGATTTTCCGCTGATGTATCCGATCAGGCGAGTTTTCGCCGAAGGTAAAGACCTTCGCGAATTGCCGCGCATTCTCGCGAGCGACCCGCTTTACCCGAATCCAAGCGTGCTGATTCCATTTATTGGAAATCACGACACGAAACGTTTCATGAACGAGCCCGACGCGACGATCGACGGAATGAAGATGGCGCAAACTTTGATCATGACGATGCGCGGAACGCCCCAGCTTTATTACGGTGATGAGATTGCGATGCAAGGCGGCGACGATCCTGAGAATCGTCGCGATTTTCCCGGCGGGTTTCCAGCAGATGGGATTGATGCTTTCCACACCCGCAACCACACCCAGGATTCGGTGTTTCAACATCAGAAGTTGCTGGGACAACTTCGAAAGGAGTTGGAACCATTGCGCCGCGGCAACTTGATTAATCTCGTCGCCAATGAACATCAATATGTTTACGCGCGCAACACCGCGGCTCAATCGGTGATCGTGGCCTTCAACAACGATGCGAAAGCGGTCACGGTGCAATTCGATGTGAACAATCTCAAACTGGCCAATGGCACGAACTTGGCAGATCGGCTCGGAAATGTGCACAACGCGCGTGTGGCTAATCGAATGCTGAAATTCGAAATTCCGGCGCGAACTTCAGCGATTCTGACCGTACGATGAACGAGACTCTTGTCGTTGATGAGTTTGCCAACCAAATCTCTTGCCGATCAAGTCGCACTCGTCACCGGCGGCGGTACGGGAATCGGTCGGGCCTTCGTTGAAACGCTCGCATTGGCTCGCACAACAGTCGTAATCGCTTCGCGTCGCGAAGAACTACTGCGACGAACCGCCGCCGAGATTAACGAGACGGTGGATGCCGAGCTGGTGTTTCCTTATGCACTCGACCTCCGTGACGTTGCGCAAATCGACGCTCTTGTCAGCAATGTGATCGAGCGCTGGCAAGCAATCGATGTGCTCATCAACAACTCTGGCATAGCCGTTCCGGAGACGGTCGATCAAATTACCGAAGCCGGCTGGGACAAAGTGATGGAAACGAACCTGCGCGGCGCGATGCAGTTAACGCGCGCTGTTTTGCCGCACATGATTAAGAGCGATTTTGGTGACGTGGTGAATGTCTCTTCACAGGCGGGAAAGCACGGCTATGCGGACGTGCCTTCGTACTGCGCGGCAAAGTTTGGACTGCTTGGCTACGCCGAAAGCTTGCGCGATCACGTGCGGAAGATCGGCGCTAACATTCGCGTCTTCAATTTCTGTCCTGGCCTGGTGGACGTCGAAAACAGCGCGCCTGATTCGGAACCAAAACCTGGATTCATTCACGTCCAGAACATGGCGCGCACCTTGATCTATGCGCTTTCGCTCGATCGAAATGTCGTACTGGAAGACATAAATATCTACGCCAGATAAAGAGGAGCGACGATGAACAAACCACGTCTGAGTTTCTGGCAGATCTGGAACATGAGTTTTGGGTTCCTCGGCATTCAGTTCGGCTGGGGCCTGCAGCTCGCAAACATGAGCGGCATCTACACCTACCTTGGCGCAAAGCCCGAGCAGGTGCCGATTCTTTGGTTAGCCGGACCGGTGACAGGACTACTCGTACAACCAGTCATCGGCTCGATGAGCGATCGGACATGGAATCGGCTCGGCCGCCGCCGTCCGTACTTTTTGACGGGTGCAATCCTCGCGAGCATTGCCCTCTTCTTCATGCCGGACTCATCGGTTTTATGGATGGCAGCGGGACTGCTTTGGATTTTAGACGCGAGTATCAACGTTTCTATGGAGCCGTTTCGCGCCTTCGTCGCCGACAAGCTGAACGTCGATCAACGCACCGCCGGTTTCGTGATGCAGAGTTTTTTCATCGGTATCGGTCAATCACTCGCAAACATCCTGCCGTTTCTTTTCCGGCGCTACGGTGTCGATAAGCCGACCGCGGCGGGAGCCAGCGTAATTCCCACCAGCGTCAACTACGCGTTCAAACTTGGAGCAATCGCGTTTGTCATTTGCGTGTTATGGACAGTTTTCACATCGAAAGAATATCCGCCCGAGAACATGGCTGAGTTCGAGAAAATGCGGCGCGAACGACGTGGCATTGTGGCGGGCCTGAACGAAATCTTCTCTGCGATGCGTGAGATGCCTTCGACGATGAAGCAACTTGCGGTCGTCCAGTTCTTCACCTGGTTGGGACTGTTCTGCATGTGGATGTTTTTCGGATTGATGACTTCGTACCACGTCTTCGGCGCGACGAGCGAAAAGGATCCGCGCTTCACTGACGGTCAGGCCTGGGGCGGGAATGCCTTTGCAGTCTATTCAATCGTTTGCTTTGCGGTCGCCTTCCTTCTGCCGCCGCTCGCGCGCGCCACGAGCCGCAAGACCGTTCATGCGATCGCGCTCGTTTGCGGCGCGGTTGGACTGCTGTCCGTTTATATCATTCACGACAAAACCATTTTGCTTTTCACGATGGTCGGCGTCGGCATTGCCTGGGCGTCGATTCTCGCAATGCCCTATGCAATTCTTTCAGGCGCGCTGCCGGCGGCCCGCATGGGTGTTTACATGGGAATCTTCAACTTCTTTATCGTCATTCCCGAAATCATCGCTTCGTTTGCCTTTGGGCCGATCATTCGCGCGATTTTCGGCGCGGACAATCCGCGGTCGCCGATGTTTGTCGTGATGGCGGGCGGATTATTTCTGCTCTTGGCCGCTGTTTCGGTGTTGTTTGTGAAGGACGCCGGCAGTCTCGACGTCCCTGAGCGCGCCGTACTTGATGCCGACAAACAGGAGATGTTCACAGTTCAGGAGTCGGCCCAACCTGTTCCGAGCACCGGCCTGGTCGATGAATAGTCGATGAATAATAGCTACCATTACACGAGAAAAAGAATTGGCGCGCTACTCCTGGGTGCCGCCGTTCTGGCGTGCGCCGCGCCGCGACTGCCAGCCCAACAACCGGCGAGTGACTTTTCGAAAGTGGATGCCCGGCCTGCACGCGATTGGGTGCGCGACGGTGTCATCTATCAAATTTTTCCGCGTAACTTTTCAGCCGAGGGAAACTTCAACGCGATCACCACGCAGCTAGATCGGCTAAAGGACCTCGGCGTCACGATTCTCTGGCTGATGCCGATTCATCCAATTGGCCAGGAGAAGAAGAAAGGCACGATCGGCAGTCCGTATGCCGTGCGCGACTACTACGCAATCAATCCGGACTACGGCACGAAGGATGACCTGAAACGGCTGATTTCCGAGGCGCACAAGCGCAGCCTGAGAGTAATCATTGACATCGTGGCCAATCACACCGCGTGGGACAGCGTGCTGATGAAGCATCCCGATTGGTACAAGCACGATGCGAAGGGAAACATCACTTACCCGTATGATTGGTACGATATCGCAGCGTTGAACTACGCGAATCCGGAGCTGCGACGCTACATGACGGAAATGCTGAAATATTGGATTCGTGATTTCGATCTCGATGGCTTCCGCTGCGATGTGGCCGGTGAAGTGCCAACAGAGTTTTGGGAGAACGCACGCGCGGAGCTGGATAAGATCAAACCCGATATCTTCATGCTGGCCGAAGCGCACAAACCGGATCTGGAAGTGAAAGCGTTCGAGCTTGACTACTCCTGGCCGCTGCACAGTGCGTTGACGGATGTTTTGCAAGGACGCGCGCCCGCTGCTGAGCTTCGCGCGGCGTGGGAAAAGGAGTCTGGCGAATGGCCGCGCGGCGCGTTGCACCTGCGCTTCTCGGACAATCACGATGAACGCCGCGCAATCGCGCGGTTTGGCGAGCCGGCGGCATTAGCCGCGTCGGTGCTGATGTTCACTCTCGACGGGGTACCATTGATTTACAACGGCATGGAAGTCGGTGATACAACAGAATCCGGCGCGCCCGCATTGTTTGAGAAGCTGCCGATTTTTTGGGCAATTGCTGCACGACGCCCGGAACTCCCCCGCTTCTATTGGCAGATCACCAGGCTCAGAAGTCAGCATGATGCTTTGCGCAGGGGCTCGATGACATGGCTGCGAAACTCCGATGCGTCGCGGGTAGTCTCTTACGAACGGAGTGGGAAGGGCGAAGACATTGTCGTCGTGATCAACTTCTCGAATCGGCCATTCGTTGGTTCGGTCGAAGTGGCGAGCGGCCAGTCGTTTCAGGACATCACGCCCGATGTCCGGCCGCCGCTTCCGCCCGACGCGCCGGCGCCTGAAGTTGCAAAGCGCGCGCGCATTAATTCATTGCCGTCGATCGCCATCGACGCGTGGGGCTATCGTATATTTATCCGACGCATGAAACCTTAACGACAGACTTAATGACCAGCGCTGACAGAACCGATGATCATCTCGTCTTCGCCGTCGACCTCGGCGGCACACATCTTCGCGCTGCGACGGTTGATAAGAACGGCCACATTCACTTTCGGCTGAAACAAAGAACTCCCATTACAGACGATCCGCAGGACATTGTTTCGGCTTTGATTGCCGCGGCACGCGTCTGCGACGAACAGAGCAAAGCGCAAAGTCATTCCGTCGGATCAATTTCGATTGTGGTGCCCGGCACCGTCAACGGTGCCACCGGCAAGATCGTCACCATTCCAAATATCCCTAGTCTCGACTCGTTTGAACTAACTCCGGCGCTGACGAAAGCACTCGGGCGACCGGTGATGCTTGAAAATGACGCGAACGCAGCCGCGGTTGGCGAGATGTGGCAGGGCGCTGCGCGCGGCCATCAGGCGATTGTCTGCGTGACGTTGGGAACTGGTGTGGGCGGCGGCGTCATTTTGGATGGAAAGCTGTGGCATGGCGCGAACGACTCGGCCGGTGAAATTGGGCACATGTGCGTGGAACCATTCGGCGGCGTGGCGTGTAGCTGCGGCAGTCGCGGCTGCCTCGAAGTCTATGCGTCCGCGACCGCGATCGTCCGCATGGCCCGCGAGGGCCGGCCGCGCCATCCTTCATCGAGCCTGAATGCGACAGATGATCTCACGGCAGAGACCGTCTTCGTCGCAGGCACGGCAGGCGACGCACTTGCTCTCGAGGTATTTCATCGCCTCGGCGACTATCTCGGCATCGGGTTGGCGAATCTCATCAATATTTTGAATCCCGAGATGATCGTGATTGGTGGTGGCGTGGCCAACGGGTGGGAATTGTTTGAGCGGCATATGCGTCATCAGGTGGACGAACACGCTTTTCCTTTGCCCGCGTCAGAAGTAAAGATTGTGCCGGCCAAATGCGGCGATGATGCAGGCCTTTTGGGCGCCGCGCGACTGGCGTTTTGCCGAATTACCTAGCGGCGCTTCTCTGATCTTTAATGAAACGATTCATCACAATCCTGGTTTCGCCTTTTATTCTCTGGGCAACGATTTTCGCGCAGGAGATTGACGTCACCCGCTTACAAAAAATTGGCGATGCTGTCAGTTTTGTTCGCAGCGAAAACGGTATCACGATCAATTGTCGGGACAACTCACAGGTTCAGTTAACCGTTCTGACTGCCGATTTGATTCGCGTTCGCGCCGCTTTCACCAAACCCATTCCGCCGAAAGACCATTCCTGGGCGATTGCGAAAGATAATTGGTCCAGGGTCGCGTGGTTCGTCAGTGAGACAAGAGATGCGATTATCGTTACCACTCCTGAAGTCGAAGCCGTCGTGCATCGCGCGCCACTCCTGGTTGAATTCCGCGACGCACATACGCACAAAACAATCAACAGCGACGAGCAGCCGATGAGTTACGACGCACGTGCCGAGTTACGTTCGATCACATTCGATCCTGAGGCTGGAAGATTCGTCGCGGTGGCGAAGAAGCTTGGATTTGACGAACACTTTTATGGGCTTGGAGAGAAGGCGGCCCATCTGGACAAACGGCGCGGCTTTTTTGTGAATTGGAATTCAGACACCCCGGGTTACACCCTCGGGCGCGATCCCATTTATCAGACAATACCCTTTTATCTCGGGTTGGAGAACGGTATTGGTTACGGGATTTTTTTCGACAACAGTTATCGCAGCTATTTCGATTTTGGCCGACTATCGCAGGAGCGTATTTGGTTCGGCGCTGAGGGTGGCGAACTGAACTACTATTTTTTCTACGGACCTTCACTCAAAAAGATTTTGAATCAATACGCCGATCTTACCGGCCATATGCCGCTGACGCCTCTGTGGGCGCTCGGCGTGCAGCAATGCCGCTACAGCTATTACCCGGCGTCGATGGTTGAAGAAGTCGTGCGTCAATATCGCGAGCGTGATCTGCCTTTGGACGTGATTTACCTCGACATTCATTACATGAATGGCTATCGGGTGTTCACGTTCGACCCGATTCGGTTTCCCGATCCAAGCGGATTGACGGATAGATTGCTCAAACAAGGGGTGAAAACCGTGGTCATCGTCGACCCGGGCGTGAAGTACCAGCCGGCATCGGTGAGCGCGCAGAGAATGACCCCATCCCATCCCGAGGTTCGGTCGCAGAGTGATCGCTACTACGTTTTTGATGAGGGTGTCGCTGGAAATTATTTTCAGCGCCGGAAAAACGGTGATGTGTTCATCCCCCGTGTATGGCCGGGTGACAGCGTCTTTGTCGATTACACGCGCGCCGACGCGCGTAAGTGGTGGGGAGATTTACATCGCGCCTACACAGAGAGCGGCATTGCTGGAATTTGGAATGACATGAACGAGCCGGCGGACTTTGTCGATCAGACGGGCAAAAACCAGCGCGATGTGGTCAGTTACGACGAAGGCGAGAACTCGACGCACGCAAAGAACCGAAACGTGTTTGCGTTGTTAATGGCTCGCGCAACCTACGAAGGTCTCGCGCGTTTGCAACCTGATCGCCGTCCGTTCGTCGTCACGCGCGCCGGCTACGCGGGTATCCAGCGATATTCGACGATGTGGACGGGCGACACGAACAGCACGTGGGACTCTCTTGCGTTGAATGTGCCGATGTTTACGACGCTTGGGCTTTCGGGCGAGCCCTTCGTCGGCAGCGATGTAGGCGGCTTCATCGGCCGGGCGAATGGTGAATTTCTCGTGCGCTCATATCAAATTGGTTTTCTTGCGCCATTTTTTCGCAACCACCACGCGATTGATGGATACGATCAGGAGCCGTGGCGTTTTGGTAAGTACTACGAGGACATCATTCGCAGGTACCTGAAGCTGCGTTATCAATTGCTGCCGTTTCTGTATACGACTCTGGAAAGTGCGCACCGTACCGGCGTGCCTGTGTTTCGGCCGCTGATGCTGAATTATCAGGATGACGCAAGCACGTACAATCTCGACGATGAATTCATGATCGGAGATGATTTGTTGGTGGCGCCAATCGTAAAGCCTGACGTGACTTCACGTCTGGTTTATCTCCCGAAAGGTATTTGGTATGACTTTTGGACGAACAAGAAATACGACGGCGGCACGATGATTCGCGCCGAGGCGCCGTTGGAAACTGTGCCCATGTTTGTGCGGGGCGGGGCCATCATTCCGATGGGCCCGGAGATGAAATACATAGGGGAGAAGCCCGTAGATCCCATCACACTCGCAGTCTATCCAGATGAAAAAGGCTCGGCGGCAACGACGCTTTACGAGGATGATGGAACGAGCCAGGCGTACGAACGAGGTGTCTTTCGTCGCACCGCGATTAGCGCGACCGGTCGTGGCGGCCGGTATGTTGCCCGCGTGGATCCGCCGGAAGGGAGCTACAATCCACCAGATCGAAAGTTTCGGTTCGTGGTAAGACCCGCACCGGCCGCGAGCATAACTGTCTTAGATAACAGCCGACGAAATCCTAACCGTTAACTGTGCAATGACCTGGATCAAAACAATCTCGGTCGACGAAGATGAAGATGTCCGCCGCGCGGTCGATGCGCAGCGCGAACTTTATCCGGTTGAATATTCGATTCCCATTCATCCATCGGCTGACGGCCAAACCTCTCAGATCGTTGCGTCGCACAGTTTGATTCCTGCCGCGTTGCATCATGCCTTCGCGACGTTTGGTGTATTGATGTCGCCCGACTTGGGGCTGACGCGAAGACAACATGAAATGATTACGACTGTCGTCTCAGTCACTAACCGTTGTCATTATTGAATTGAGTCTCACGCAGAGTTTCTGCGTCGCGTCACCCTGGATGAACAGTTGGTTAAGGCACTCCAGGAAGATTATCGGACCGCGCCGATTTCAGAACAGGACCGCGTGATGCTTGATTACGTCGCACAGTTAACCAGCGACGCCACCCGAATTTCAAAAGTCGATCACGAGAAGCTGCGCAGTACTGGCTTTGACGATCGCGCGATCCTGCAGATCACTTTAATCGCAGCCTGGTTCAACTATATCAATCGCGTTGCCGATGCGCTCGGAGTAGGACGAGACGGATAGCGGTCTATTTTTCTCCTTGAGTGGTGCGCGCGTTCAGCACCACCGATGAAGAAATGAACGTTTTACCGGCGAGGGCGTCTCTGATTGCAGGTCGCAGGTCGGAAGCCATTCGCCGCTTCAAAACATAGCCCGACGCTCCAGTTCGGAGGGCTGCTTCCAAAAAATCGACATCTTCGTGAATTGTGAGGAAAAGCACCTTGGCCTTTGAGCCGCGCTGCTTCAATTGAATGGCTGTCTCAATGCCGTTGAGCGCCGGCATTGAGATATCGAGCAGACAAACGTCCGGGTGGAGTCTTGATGCTGCGTCCAGCAGCGTTCGGCCGTCCTCCACAGCTTCGACGACATCGAATTCCACTTCGAGATGACGCGTGACTCGATCGCGCATCTCTTTATGATCGTCTGCCAAAAGAACGCGGGGCCGCTTCATGGCCTCTCCTACTTGAAACTGGTGTGCAATGACAAATGACGGGCGACTAAACCACCGAATGGTCGCAATCATATGTCAGGTGCGCCTGCCAAAACACTGGCAAAACTGACAGGCCGCGAATGCGAAGAGAGGCGCCTGGAGGGCGTCAATGGTGTCGCCGTTTGCAACGAACCGGGCTGGACAGCATGAGCAAAACTTCGACACCCAGGAATTGTTGGGACACTCGTTGGCGGTGAAATCAAGCGGCGACCAAGTGGCTATTCATAGCGTATTGAACCAGCTCCGCCGTGTTCTTGATGCGCAAATGTTCCATCATTGTGTATTTGTGGAACGCAACTGTGCGTGGTGAAACGTTTAAGATAAACGCCGCCTCCTTCATCGACCGTCCTTCCGCCAGTAGCTGCAAGACTTCTTTTTGCCTCAACGTTAGGTGATTTGAACTCTTCAGGTTCTTGAAGTGATTGATCGAAGAACCGATCACATCTTCAGTCATCCTCGGCGTAATGTAGGTGCCGCCGCGAACGACAATACGAATCGCAGAGACCAGTTCCGCGCCGGCCGACGACTTCAGCAAGTAGCCACTGGCTCCTAAACGGAAAGCCTCGGCCGCCATGTCCTGGTCCTGATTCATCGTGAGATATATCAGTTTGACGGTTGGCATTAGCTGTTTCAGACGTTGACCAGCCGTGAGACCGTTCATTGTTGGCATACCAATGTCGAGCACAATAACGTGCGGATTCAGTCGGGGTGCCGCGCTCAAGAGTTCATGGCCATCACCGAATGCGCCGACAACGGCGAATTCAGGCTCAAGCAGCTTCTTCAATGCATCCAGGATCAATCTATGATCATCTGCGAGTACTACTCGGGTGCTTAACATAATTCCTCCATCTCACTCTTAAAGCCCGGACTGCCTCGCTGGAGAGTACCGACTGACCAGGCAACGGTGTTCCTGTCGGCCTTCGCGTCATTGCGATGGCGTCAGGGGAACGGAAACTTCGATGGTTGTGCCCTGCATCGTTTCGGACTTTATTTCGATCCGACCATCCAAGAGCCGTAAACGCTCTCGCATGCTGGTAAATCCCAGACCGTGCCGCATGGCACTAGATTCAATGTCAAAGCCACAGCCATCATCGAAAATCGTGAGCCTAATTTCGTGCTCCGATTTTTCGAGATTTACTCGCGCCGATTGCGCGTCGCTGTGCTTCACCGTATTGCGCAGCGCTTCCTGCGCGATTCTGAAAAGGCACAATGTAACGTCTTGCGACAGATGCGTAGGGAAACCAGCGTGCCGAAAAACCACAGTCAATTTGTCGCTCGACAGTTCCTTACACAGGCTCTCAACAGCCGGCGCCAAGCCGAGGTGATCCAGCTTTGATGGATGCAAGCGGTAAGAGATCCGATGAATGTCGGCGGCGATCTCTTCGACACTATTCTGCAGTTTGTGAACGAGTCGCCTTTGGGCGCGCGGGTTCTTCGCTTCCGCGCCGAGTTGCTCGAGTTCTATGGACAACAGCGCCATCCGTTGATTTAAATCATCGTGAAGTTCGCGCGCCACGCGACTGCGTTCCTTCTCTTGAGCGGCGATCAATCGGCTTCCCAAGTCACGCAGCACGTCCTGGATCCGCTTCTGCTCGGTGATGTCGATCATGAAGCCGTGAACGCCAACGATTCGTCCACCAGCACGGGTAATGCTTACGAGGTTGTGTATCCAAACGGACGTTCCGTCGTTAGCAAGCATCCGAAAGGTGAGATCAAAGCTGTCGGCAGCTCGTGATTGCGAGGCGCAGACCGCTATCGCTTGGTCGCGATCTTCCGGATGAATATTTGAGACCAAAAAGTCTGGCGCATACCAGTCCGCAATCGGGTATCCGAGAAACTCTCGTGCTTGCGCGCTCACATAGGTGTACCGCCATGTTTCGGGATCGGCTTCCCACGCGACGATCTTTGTCGTTTCAAGCAGTTGGCTGAGGCGCTCTTCACTCTTTCGTAGCGCTTCTTTAGGAGTAACTAAGTCGTCGTGACTCACCAGGATTCTGAAGCGCGAGCCAGGCAGATCAAGACGCGCCGCATGCACCAACAGTGCATGTGTGCCTCTGATGCCGGTGTATGTGTACTTCCCATTGACCTCTCTGACGTCGTCAGCAAGAAGTTGGTAAAGATCATCACTCAGCGTGGGCCGGTCGAACGGATTTGTCTGATTCGTATCCTGTTCCCTGCGATAGAAACTGAAGTAAGTTGGCGACTGATTGCGGTTTCTCGTGAAGCGATGATTTTGTTCAAAGATGTTCCACGCGCGACTCGCATAGAGAATCGTCCCTGCTTCATTTAAGAGTGCAATATTCGACGCACATGCTTCGACGAGGTCCTGAAGGAATTTCTCAGTAACTTGTGGGCGCTCATCTCCGATGCGAGCGCGGGCAACGGCTGACGCGCCCAGCGCGGGGCTTGGTTGGCCACTCGATCGTAGAGAAGAGGAGAACATCTGATCTTCGTGCGCTTTTAGAATCCGCTCAGTCATCTTCAGGGGAACTTCGGGTCGTGGTTAATTTACGATTGCCTTTAGTTCGCTGCTGCGTTTGCTCAATACTGTGATTGCGCCATGGAGAATTGCGTGATCAGCCGAATTGAGATAATTGTCCAAATCCGTCTCTGTCTCCCATTCGGAAATGATCAAGGATGAATTCTCGTCTGCCACGTCCACGTACAGGCGAAACGCCTTACAGCCGGCTGCGCCGTTAAGTGGCTCGAGTAGTTGGGTCATTGTCTGAAGAAATTCGGCTCTCTTTTCCGGATAGATCGTCACGCTTGAAGTATTCAAAACCATCTCATTCACCTTTGGGCAGACTCGTGCCTTCCAAGCACGCCTTTGCGGAAAAAGGGGGGCGAATTGTTGACGGATTTAATGATCCGAATCGCGAAGTAATGCGACTTTTTATCTGGCGCCAGTGATAGTGCAAATTGTGTGCAGCAACGCACTGGCTGATGAACACGGCAAAACGAACTTGCAATCAAAGTACTTACAAGTGCTAACCCGGCTGCACTTAGGAGCTTTCCTGATGCCCTGAGCCACTGTATTTCGCGGCACCCGCGGTATTCCGCGACCTGCGTGAAATGTATTGACGGAGGGCCTGTAAGATTTGCCAGTTACGATTGAATTGAAAAAGAACTAACCAATTTCCATCGTCTGTCAAAAGCGAAGATCGTGCTCGCCCGCTTTAGATCGCTGAACCCTCGGGGTGGAAGTAACGCAATGTCACAACGAACCTCGAAAGTCACGGAAGGCCGTTTTCAACTGGCGTTCGAACACGCGCCCATGGGCATGGCCATCGTCGATTTCGATTATCGAATGCGTCGCGTGAACAAGGCGTTGTGCCTCGCTCTCGGCTATGAGGCCGACGAATTAATGAAGCGCAAGTTCATTGAGATCACTCATCCGGATGATGTGCAAAGAGATCGGTTGTTAGCGGATCAACTCTTTCGTGGCGATATCCCTTCGTACCGCCTGGAGAAACGATTCATCACGAAGGAAGGAACCGTGGCGTGGTTGGATCTAACTGCACTGCTGGTGCGCACGAAGCGTGGGAAACCGCTGTACGGACTCGCGATGGTGGACGACATCACGGATCGCAAACGTTCGCAGCAAGCCCTGCGTACGAGCGAAGAGCGATATCGCTCGTTTGTCGCGAACAGTTCTGAGGGAATCTGGCGCCTGGAGGTTGAAGAGCCAATCGATACGAGCTTGCCCGTCGATGAACAAGTAAGCCGCTTGTACCAGCATGGCTATCTCGCCGAGTGTAACGACGCTGTGGCCCGAATGTATGGGTTCGAAAGGGAGGATGATATAGCCGGGGCGCGCTTTGGCGAATTAGCCGAAGTGGCGCAGCCTACCACGCCCGCCGCGTTGCGAGAGTGGATCATGAAGAATTATCGATTGCGGGATTGGACGACAGACATCAATACTCATCACGGACGACGGTGTCTTTCAATTAGCTTGTTGGGAATTGTCGTCAACGGCAGGCTGTTGCGCGCTTGGGGCGTGCATACGGACGTGACCGAACAGCGCACGATGACAGAGGCTTTGGAAAGCTCGCATCAGCAACTCCGTCTCTTGTCGAACCACGCGCAAGAGTTGCGCGAGAAGGAGCGGATCGATTTGGCGCGCGAGCTGCACGATAGTCTCGGGCAGTCACTAACGAGCATAAAAATCGGGTTATCGGTTGTGCGAAAGGAACTTGGACAAAATGGCGCGCAGCCAAAACGCGCAATCCTCGAGAGGTTTACCGAAATCAACCAGCAGCTAACCGAGACGATCGGAGCCGTGAAATCGATATCGACTGGGTTGCGGCCGGGCGTGCTGGATAAGTTCGGGCTCGCGGCCGCCATCGAGTGGCAATGCCGCGAATTCTCGCGCCGCTCCGGAGTTAAGTGTGAGTTCAAGATGCCGCGGGCGAAGTTAGACCTGTCTCCAGATAAATCCACGGCTTTATTTCGCATTTTGCAGGAAGCGCTAACAAACATTTCGCGGCACGCGCGGGCAACCCAGGCCAAGATCTTTCTTCGTAAAGGTAAGCAAGCCGTGTCAATGACAATTGTCGATAACGGGAGAGGCATCACCAGTGAAGAGATAAAAGCTCCGCAGTCGTTGGGCCTCCTGGGAATGCGAGAACGCGCGGAATCAATAGGCGGCACCTTTTCGATTGAGGGCACTCCGCAGAAGGGAACTGTGGTGAGTGTTCGCACGGAAGCCGCAACAGAAACCAGAACAGGTCGCGGACTGTAATAATGACTGAGGTATTAATCGTAGACGATCATCCGATCGTTCGTCGTGGGCTCAAAGAGATCCTGCGATCCGAGTGCGACCTTCATCTGTTTGAGGCTGCCAACGGCTTGGAAGCGCGCGATCTGATGAAACAAAGCGCGTTTGATCTGATCATCCTTGATTTGGATTTACCCGGATTATCAGGGCTGGAGTTGTTAAAGGAGATACGCCGCAATCACAGACAGGCGCGGGTATTGGTGTTGAGCATTCATCCGGAAGATCAATTTGCTGTTCGCGTTTTGAAGGCCGGCGCCTCAGGCTTTCTTTCCAAAGAAGCGGCACCTGAGCAACTCGTAAAGACCATTCGCAAAATTCTGAAGGGCGCGGTACACATCAGCGATCGAACTGCCGATCTTCTTGTGCAGCGTCTTGGAGACAAACATCATACTCACCTACACGACAAGCTCTCAGACCGTGAGTTTCAAATTCTGTGTCTCTTTGGCCAGGGCAAAACTCCCAAAGAGATTGCCGCTACATTGACGCTCAGTCCGCCCACGGTCAGCACTTACCGCGCTCGCATTCTCGACAAAATGCACATGCGAACGACGGCTGAACTCGTGAAGTACGCCGTCCAGAACAAACTCACTACTTAAATAGTTACGTTCCCGCTCTAAAAGCTCGATCTATGCTTGGCGTGTCGAACTATTTACGACGCGCGCGTCTAAAACACTTGACGGCAAAATCATTCTGACATTGATTGTTCGGGCGGAAGAGAGACTTCACACTAGCCGTGAATGGATTTGCAGGAATTAAAGAATCTCAAAATCGTTGTTATTGAAAACTCGGAAGTCATCAGAGACGGTCTCAGGGTGGCATTTGCTGAAGCCGACGGTTTCCAACTGGTTGGAATGGCTGCCGGCGGTGATGAAGGCCTCAGTTTAGTTCTCTCGGAAGGGCCCGATGTGGTCCTCATGAACGTTACTGCGCCTCATCATCGTGGTATGGGATTGTTGCGCACAATACGCAAACTCGACCATCGGCCAATCGTCGTGGTTTTTGCAACAGACGATGCGCCGGAGTTGAAAGCCGCTTGTCGTGAAGCAGGCGCGACGTTCTATGTGCTCAAGTGGCAGCTCCGGGATTTGATCGAGTTACTACAACTGACGCGCAAGTTTGTTTGAGTTTCTGGCTGACTTGATACATGAGCCCCCGGGCCAGCGGGCTAAGGTGTCACAGTTCGAGCCAGAGCCGGGTTCAGTTGCGTCCCTTCGCCTTCATTGAGCAGAAAGCGATGCACTGAACCCGCTAAAAGCGCCCCGAAAATCGGCGCTACCCAAAACAACCACAGTTGTTTTATCGCCCAGCCCCCCACGAACAACGCCGGCCCGGTGCTTCGCGCCGGGTTTACGGACGTGTTAGTTACCGGAATGCTCACGAGGTGAATTAGCGTCAGCGCCAGGCCAATCGCGATCGGCGCCAGGCCCTGCGGCGCTCGTTCGTCAGTCGCCCCCAGAATTACGATCAGGAAGAAGAAAGTCATCACGACTTCGACGACCAGCGCCGCGACCAAGGTGTAGCCGCCCGGCGAATGTGCATCGTAGCCGTTCGACGCGAATCCGCCACTTACATCAAAGCCGGCTTTGCCACGCGCAATCAGATAAAGAATTCCCGCTCCGGCAATTGCTCCCAACACCTGCGCCACGACGTAGGGAATAATGTGCTTTCCCGCAACTCGTCCCGCGGCGAACAGGCCAAAAGTAACAGCAGGATTGAAGTGTCCTCCGGAAACGTGTCCGACCGCATAGGCCATAGTCAGGACCGACAGTCCGAAGGCGAAGGACACGCCCAAGAGTCCAATCCCCACCTGCGGAAAGGCCGCGGCCAGGACTGCACTACCGCAACCGCCAAGCACGAGCCACAGAGTACCGAGGAATTCTGCGGAAGCCTTTTGCGTTATGCTGAAATCATTCATGGTTGCACCTCATAGTCTTTGCCTCAATTGATAGCTGACATCGCGACGCGCACAGAGGCCGACATGTAATCCCAAGTGGATGTCTATGGATACTGTCAGTTCTGACAGGAGGCAGGTGAGCGCGGACGGGAGAGAGGGAAAGTTTTCAGTTCTGCGCAGCGACTGTCTGTTTACTTATGCCGAGTTTAATCATGCGGGTCCGCAGGGTACTCGGATTCAGTCCGAGTAGTTTTGCCGCGCCGTGCGGGCCTTCGATGCGCCACGATGTGTGTTCGAGGATATGCAGAATATATTCGCGTTCGACTTGCTCCAGGCTTTTCAGATTAGTCGGTGATGGAGTTTGATCCTTCGGTTGTTCGAATATATCGACGAGGCTGAGGACGTCGCCGTGCGCGTAAATGACCGCGCGTTCGATCACATTTGCGAGCTCGCGAACGTTGCCCGGCCACGAGTGCTCCTTCAATTGTTGCATTGTTTGGGGAGTGATGGAGTTAATCGGCTTGCCGAACTTGTTGGCGCAGTTGGCTGCAAAGTGTTCAACCAACAAAGGTATGTCCTCCTTGCGTTGTCGCAAGGGCGGGACCGTGATGGGAAACACGTTCAGCCGATACCAAAGGTCCTCGCGAAAAGTTCCTCGTTCAATTTCGCGCTTTAAATTACGGTTGGTGGCAGCAATGATGCGCACGTTGATTTTGATTGGATTGCTGCCTCCCAATCTTTGCACTTCACCCTCCTGAATTACCCGCAGTAGCTTCACTTGGGACTCGAGTGGCAACTCGCCAACTTCATCCAAAAAGATCGTGCCGCCATCAGCCAGTTCGAAACGTCCCAGTTTCCTGCCCGCGGCGCCGGTGAACGCGCCTTTCTCATGGCCGAACAATTCGCTTTCGATCAACGTTGCCGGCAATGCAGCGCAATTTACTGTGATGAGGGGCCGATCGCTGCGCGCACTCGCAGTGTGAATAGCGCGTGCGACTAATTCCTTCCCCGTACCTGTTTCACCCGTAATCAGCACGGTCGAATCAGTAACGGCGACGTGATTGACTTTAAACATCACGTATTTGATCGCGTCGCTTTCGCCGACCATCTCGCCAAGATTCTTCGCCAGCTTAATCTCTTCCTGAAGGTAGATGTTTTCTTCTTCGAGTTGGGCTTTTAGCCGTTGTACCTCTTCGTGAGCGATGACTAGCTCTTCATGAGCACTAGCTATCGCCGCTTCTGATTCTTTTCGATCGGTGATATCGACGGCCGAGCCGATATAACCCAAAAACTTTCCCGTGGGAGAGAGCCGTGGTGTGCCATGCGCTAATATCCAGCGGTACTGTCCGTCAAACCGCCCCAAGCGATATTCGGAGTGGAAGCTCTCGCGGCGATCAACGGCGGCAAGAATGTTGTTAAGGTAACCCTCGCGATCCTCCGCGTGAATTCCTTCGGACCAACCGTTACCGAGTTCCTGTTCCATCGTCCGTCCGGTAAATGTCAGCCATTGCTGATTGACGTACGTGCAGACGTTTTCAGTGTTCGCTACCCAAATCATGACTGGCGCTGTATCGGCCATCACGCGGAAGCGCTGCTCGCTCTCGGCCACCGCTTGTTGCGCCAGAATGCGCTCAGTAATGTCGCTTGAGGTAATTAGCACGCAATCCTGGCCTCCGATTTCGAGTCGCTCCGCTGATGAGAGCAATATGCGGTGCGATCCACTCTTGGTGCAGAAGATCGTTTCCACGTTTGATAGTGATCCGCGATGTACCAACTGCCCCATGAACTCCTCTCGCTTTGTTGATTCAATCCAGATACCAAGCGCCAGGGAACTGTGGCCGATTACTTCCTCGCGGGAGTATTCGCTCATTTCGAGAAAGCTGTCATTGATGTCGAGGTAGACGCCGTCAGCCATGGTGGTTATTGACATGGGTTGCGGGTTTGAGCGAAACGCCTTGCCAAAACGCTCTTCACTCTCGCGCAACTGATCGAGCGAACGTTTGCGCGCAGTGATGTCCCGCACGACGCTGAGAATGTTTTCGCCGCTGGTTACCAGTCGTGCTTCGTACCAGTGCTCGATGCCTTGAATCGTGAGTGCGTACTCGACGATCTGAGTTTCTCCGGTTTCGACCGCACGTTCAAAATACTGGGAAAATTTCTTGGCAAGCTCTGGCGGTAGGACCTCGCTCATGTTCTTCCCCAGGTATTGCTCCGGCGGGAGCAACAATTGCTCCTCGTCGCTCGCGTGATAGTCGAGATAGACCCCGTCACGCGTTTGCAGAAACATGAGGTCGGGGATGGCGTTAAGAATCGCCGTCTCCTTCTCCTGGGTTTCCCGCGCGGCGTCTTCCGCGGTCTTGCGTTTCGTTATGTCGATGTTTACACCGATCATTCGTTCAGGCGTACCGTCGGGAGCGCGCAACACCCGCCCACTTGCAGACAACCACACGACCTTTCCATTGGGGTGGACGACGCGAAATTCGTCATAGTAGTCGTCATTGCCGTTAGCTAGCACTAACCTCACTCTCTGCATGGCTCGTTCACGGTCGTCCGGATGGATACCCTCAATGAATCTTTCCACGGTCGTGGGGCCTGCGTCCTTCTTCAGCCCCAGCAGTTTCCACATCATCTCGGACCACACGGAGTTGCCGGTTCGCACGTCCCATTCCCAAGTGCCGACGCGCGCAGCCTCTTGGGCCCTGCGTGATCGCTCTTCGCTCTCGCGTAGCGATTGTTCGGCTAATTTGCGGTCCGTAATATCCAGCGAGACGCCGCGTAAGCCTTCAGCCGTGCCATTAACTGTCAGCACAGGACTCAAATGCGATTCAATCCAGACGAGCCGTCCGTCTTTTGCGCGCCAACGGTGTTCTGAAATTGTATCCGTTCGACTCGCCATCGCAGCCTCGCTGTCGGCTTTGGCGCGCTCGCGATCTTCATCGGCCATTATTCGGAGCCCGAAGCCGGGCGGCTCCGCCAACCATTCCTCCGGCGTGTAGCCGAGCATGGTGCGCACATAATTGCTGACGAAAGTCGTCCTTCGTTCATTTGTCACCGGATCGGTTACGGTTTCCCAGACCATGCCGGGGACGTTCGAGACGATTTCTCGCACGCGTTGGTCGGCTTGCTTCGTCTTTTGTTCGGCTCGTCGCCGTTTTCGGTCTGCATTCAGTAGCTGAAGGATGAGGAGTCCCTCAAGGATGACGGCGGCAATTAGTCCGATGATCGTCCATTTGTAATTCTCCCAAAGCGAGACCTGTTTGAACTTAACGATGGCACCGGGGGGAAGACTGCTTTCGTTGATGCCCCAGCGCTTGAGTTCGCGTGAGTCAAATATTGGGAGGCTGGGAATACCGTGAGGGGCGATCGCTTCAGGCTTTTCGCCGGTCATCACACGCAATCCGACCTGCGCCGCTTCGAGGCCGAGCGCGTCAAAGCTGACAACCTGACCGCCGACAATTCCGAGTCCCACTTGAGCGTCGCTGTTGCCATAAACGGGCGCGCTTGAGACAGGAGAGATTTGGCGAATGACGGCAAGGTTACCGGGGTTGTTACCTTCACGATCCTTTGTGCTTGAGACGAACAGCACGATGGTCTGCGGCGGTAACCCGCCCAACGCTTTCTGAAGTTCTGCAATGGTCAGGCCGGTGAGATAAGAAAACATGACGCGTCCCTCAAACGGACGCAACTCTTGCTGGACGACTGATCGCCAGTAATTGTCCCATTCGCCAACGCCGGAAATCACCACGACCTGCCTGGTTCCCGGGTGCAGGTTCAGGGCCAGTTCCAGCGTGGCCTTGTAGTTGACCTCTCCCCAAACGCCGGTAAGGTTAGGTCCTCCACCCAAGCCAGTCAGGTTTTGCTGGTCAAGAACCAGAAAAACGATAGGGGCGCTGGGAAACAACGTCCCGCGATTCTTCAACAACAATCTCAATGCGGGAGGGTTGACGGCAAAAATCAAATCGAAGTGTTTTCCCGCATACTTCTGCTGTAACTGGGCCACTAATTCCCTTTCATAATTGTCGAGTGGGGTGCGTACAGCATCCAGGTATTCTGAATACATTTCGACAGGCACTGTCGACTTGGTCTGAAGCGTGGAACGCAGGGCTTGTTCGACGATGGCTTGTGCGGGATTGTCGGATTGATGTGTAAAGACTATTAAAACCCTCTTGGTTCCTTGCGTACTCTGTGCGGACGCTGAAGTCGCAAAGAAGGTCGCAATCGCCAAGGCGATTAGGGCCGTCCGGGCCGATATCACGGTCAATGCGAATCGTTTCGCTGGCATGGACTCACTAGAGTTCGAACTTCAGCCCGAATTGGAATTGACGCGCGGGCGCCGCGCTCACAAATCCTAGCGGCGCAGTCGGCGGAAGACCGCGGACTCCCTTGAAGTCAAACGGGCCAAACAGGAATTTCGGATCACAACCGTTGATGAAGCCAGGTTGGGATGTCGTCCCACATACCACATCGTTCACGCGCAAGAAATTTGCGCGGTTGAGCAGGTTGGTCGTTTCGACGATGACCTCAAGCTTGGCCGATTCTGAAATAGATCGTACATGAAATGACTTGCTTATTCTCAGATCGACACTGTAGTAGTTCTCGCCTATTCCTGAGTTTCGTGGCGCGTGAAACGGTCGGTCAGTTGTATTTAGATCGCCGTTAACATCGCGCCCGATGTAAAGATTGAATGGAAAGCCACTACGTAATGTGACGATTGGACTGATCCTAATATAAGCGAGCGTTCGTGCCACCCAGTTTTCTTGCGTGCTTCCATTGAACGGAGTTTCGTAGGTCCCACTAAGAACGAAGCTATGCGGCAGGTCGTAACCTGACCGTCCTCGATCTAGATAGCGTCGTGTCGGTAGATATGGCGTCGAGCCGCCTGAGAAATCGAGCACGTCGTCAATCGCTTTGCTGTAGGTATAACTGGCGCGGAACTGGAAGCCCTCGGAAAATCGTTTCATTACGGAAGTAGTCAGTCCGTAATAGATCGAGTTACCTTCGGATGAATGAACAATCTTCTGCGAGATCGAAGGATCGATCCGCACAAGTTGTGGGCCGAACAGATCGCTCCCCGGCAAACCCGGCACGGGAACGAGTTGACCATTCTCGCGGTAATTTCCTTCTATCGCAATCGGCAGATGGACGCCATGAAACATCTGGCCGGCGATCTCAAACACCAAGCCGTGGCCAAGGTCTTGCGAAACGCCGATGCTGGCTTGAACTGTGTAAGGGTTATCGTAGTCAGCCGCGCCTTCTGCGATCCGCCGGTTAGGTTGACCTGGTCCCGGGATGATCCCAAAGGCGCGAACATCGGCCTCGCTTAGAGCCACGGAAGGAAGTTTGCCGATGCTTACTCCGTAATCCCAAAGTGCCTGCGTTGACTGTGCGCCATCCGCGAGGGTCCGCGATTGAAGGTTGATGAACTCGCCGCTATCGACTTGCAGAGTGGCCGCGTCCAGAACTTGAAGTGATACGGGAGCGTAAAAAGTGCCGAAGCCGCCGCGCACTACTGTCTTACCTTTTCCAAACGGATCCCAGGCAAAGCCTAAGCGCGGAGAAAGACTGAGATTGCGGTCGAGCGGCTTGGGCTCACCGTCGAAATTCAGGCGTGCGCCAAGATTTAGAGTCACCCGCGTGCCTACCCTCCACGACACCTCTCCGAAGCCGCCAAAATTATGTTGCCAAGCTTGAAATCTCGTATTCCCGAAGCCTTGTTGCCAGTTGGCAGGAAGGCCAAGATTGAACGCCTGAAGGGACGTTAGAAGCGTATCCGCTGGAGGTGCCAAGACGCCAACCAGTGTTGCCAAATCCGCCGGTGCGACAGCGCGCGTCAATGGTTGGCCGGCGGCAAACGTGAAGATTCCGCCAAAGGCGAGCGGGTTATCCAGATGTGCATCCACCGGACGGTAGGAAGCGCCGACTTTGAATTCCCGCGTGCCGACGCTCCAGATCAAGACATCGTCGAATTGATACCGTTCCTGCTTCGTCACTGAGGGGATCGGGAGGACGCGGCCGTAATCGAGCAGCCCGGCAATGCGAACCAGAGTGCTTTCCGGGGCTGCGGAGACCTGGCTGTAGTCGTCGTCGGCAAACTGAAAGCGGAACTGATTGACGAGACGGTCCCGGAAAATATGACCCCACGATCCTACGGTGGTGTAATCGTTAAGCAGTTCAACGATTGCGTTGGTTGGGGCTACGAGGTTGTCGGCTGGCAGGAGGTTGTTGTCTTCCTTGGCCCAGGTGAACCGGCCGTTGAAAAAATCGTGAGGACCTCGGTTGTAATCCAACCTCGTACTCCAATTGTATGTGCGGCTCGGCGCCGTGAATCGCCCCTCGCTCTTTTGCAGCAACTCCATCGTCGTCGGATAGCTCGCGCTAGTTAATGCAGTCTGCAACCGAGAAGCGATAAGTCGCGTTGTATTAGTCGCGTTTGGTCCGGATGTCAGAGTTTGGAGATATGCTGCTTGGGCTAATGTGGGTGCCAGTAGCGAAGCGTTACTCGTGTAAGAACGGAGCCTGGTGATGTCGTAATTGAGCGCCTCGAACGAGGTGAAGAAGAAAGCTTGATTCTTAACCAGCGGACCATCGAAGGTGAAACCTGGGACCACTCTCTGTTCTGGCGCCTTCTCGCCGGTTGTGTTTAGAGGATCACGCGCCGCCATCTTTTCTGATCGATAAAACAGATAACCTGAACCGTGAAACGCGTTGGACCCACTGCGTGTTACTACATTGATCGCCGTGCCGGCGGAAAACCCGTACTCAGCGGCGTAAGCATTCTGGTTAACCTGAAACTCTTGCACCGCCTCGATGCTCAAGTTGCGGATTCTGAGACTGCCCGCGCCTGAATCGTTTTCGCCCCCATCGATCGAAACGTAATTGAATCTTCCATTACCGCCGCCGACCGAAAACCCCGAGTTAGGGGTGGTGGCGACGCGCGTCTGTTGCACGCGCGCGGCCGCGACATCAGTTATCCCCGGGAGAGTGAACACATAAGAAGTGAAATTCCGCGAAAGATTTGGGAGCGTATCAATCAGCCGACGTTCGATGATCGCGGATTGCTGCGTACGTTCGGTGTCAACGAGAATCGGCTCTGCGACAATCCTCACCGCTTCGTTGATTTCACTAACTGCCAGCGCGACATTCCGGACTTGTATCTGTCCGATGCTCAGAGTTAGGTTCCGCAAAATCTGGGAACGAAATCCGGCCGCGTCAACGCGCAACTCATAGACTCCAGGGGGGAGTAGCGGCAACCGATACCGTCCTTCGTCGTCAGTCTTGGCAGTACGTGCTACCCCGCGCTCGGAACTGGTAACTGTCACCGTCGCTTTACCTACACCGGCGCCCTCTTGATCCGCAACAAAGCCTTCGATGGATGCATTCGCTACATCCGATTGCGCGATGATGGCGAAGTCGCCGACAGCTGGTAGTGATAAAAGGAGAAGAGCAGCTAAGAATGGTCCAATTGCGATCAGCGCGTGATCAAGTTTACGACGCGCGTGGAACAACCGGCGGGCATCAATTACGACACTCGATAGTTGGAGCGAACTCCTGAGGAATGGCCAGCCAACCCGTAAAGGATCGCCTCCACAAGTCTCATGAGTACGGCCGGGGAGACGCATTGCTTTGCCCTACTTCTGTGAAATTCCTTCCGCGTTATACCGCGGCAGGGTAGGGGCGAGACTAGTTCGCTTCGGCGAAAACTGCGCTATTGAACGGGTGCGAGCACCGTTTGGGCGACTGGCTCGCGGTTTGACTCATCGTCTGTCCGGCATGGTACATGACCAGGTCAAATTTAGGAAGGGATTTTGCGACGGTATTTTAAGAAGTTTTGCTCAACGCCGGCGTCCGCCTCCGCGCATCCCGCCACCGCCGCGCATGCCGCCACCGTATCCGCCGCCGCGGTAACTACCCGGATTGGAAGGCCGCGAAATGCTGCGGTTTTCATAAGTGCCCAAGTCGCGGGTTCGCTGTGTGCCTTCCCGCCGCCTCCCTGCGTCCCGGTTGAGGTTGTTCATGGTTGAACGGTCGACTTGTTGGGGCCGATTTCCGCGATCGCCGGCGCGATCACCGGTCGCGCCATCGCGTCCGGGATTTCCTTGTTGCCGGTCACGTTGCAGGCCTTCCTTACTCATAAAGCTGTCGCGGACACTGCCGTCAGGTTTCTGAACCTGATTCCATTGACCGTTGTCCCACTTGCTCCAGTTGCCGTTCGCGTCGCGGCGATATGCGTTGCCGTCCCGACCAGCATAGACATTGTCGCCTTTCGATCCGACAAAACCTTCGCCACGACGATTCACCAGCGTGCCGCCTCCGCTGCCTTGCGTTATTCGGGTTGTGTTGCCTGCGCTGTTTGTGAATCGTTTCGTGCTGGCCCAACTATCCCCGCGTTGCACTTGGGTTGATCCCCAACTGCCGTACACACCTGAGCCTTGGCGCGTCTGGGCATAAGTTCCGGTGCGCGGATTGTACGCTTGGGCTGCGCCGCGCGCCCCGTATGGACCATAAGCAAATGCTCCGCGCGCGTACGTTCCGGTGCTTGGGTTGTATCTGGCTCCGAAGCCAACGCCGCCGTATGGACCATAGATTCGTCCGGCCGTTCCGTAGACTCCTGTGTAAGGGTTGTACCAGGATCCATATCCGTACGTTCGCCAGTACGGGTAATAAATCGGGTAGTAGCCACCGTACCAGTAATACGGCGGGTAATACCAACCCGTGCCCCAAACGGTACAACCCCATCCGATCATCATTCCGGTGTACCCGGCGACTGAAGCGTAAGTAACCCAATCGTCGCTGTTATTGTCATCCTGTTCGACGGTGACATAGGTGACGTCATAGACCGGTGAGCTTGGCGGAATTTTGTAAATCTCGTCCGGAACCGACGTCGCCAAAGACCACGCGCCGGCAGGTCCGGTCGAGACAAACCAGACACCCTGGTAACACATGTAATAGCTATCGCCGACTCTAACGATCTCCTTGTCCGTGTTGACGGCGCGATGCAATGACGTTCCGCTGATTGGTTCGAATTGCGGCTCTCCCTGATACATCACTTCGGGCGCCTGAATCTCTTTCTTGTTGACGCGTGCGATTTGCGGGACCTGCGCTAACAGCACTGCTTCCGCGGCTTGATCGGTTCCCGGAACCGACGCGAGCACGCGCGAACGCGGATGCTCGAGTGAGATTTTCTTGAAGTCTTCGGGCAACTCAGGTGTCGCAAAAGTCCAGTGCACCCCGTTGATATTCGGCGCGCGAAACCACCTGCCCGCCACGAGATAAAAGATCGGGCCGCTTGGACCGAGCCGGAACAGATCGCTTTCCGTATTGTTGACCCAAAGCAGATTCGTTCCGGGCACCGGCACGTACTTTGGTTCGCCGTTCAGCAAAATCAATTCCGACGGTGTGGTGGTGACGTTCACCTTGGGAACGTGCGTGATCGGTTTGCCGGGGAGATTCAAGACAACTTCTTTCCAGTTGTCGTCTTCCGCCGGTAATTTCTTGAAGCTGTCTGGCAGCTTGCCCGCAGGTGTCCAGGGGCCGCCGAAGGCCGTCGCTTTCAACCAGCTTGCATCGTCACGCAGGTAATATGTTTTGGTCGGCGTGTATTGAAAAACATCCCAGTTGGTATTGACGGCGAATTTTAAATCGTTGTCCTTGATCGGACTCCAGATTGGTTCGCCATCGAAGCTGACCAGGATTGCGGGCGTTGTGCTAATGAAGATTTGTGGGGGATCTGCTTTGAGGCCGTCGACGTTCTTCGGCGCAATCAGGCTCTTGTCTACCTGTACCAGGACGCGATCGAGTCCAATCAGACGATCTTCTTTGGGCAAAATGTTCTCGACGCCTGTGACGATCTCCTGAGTTTGCTCTTTCGAAAGGGTTTGAAAATTCGTCTCCGTGACCTTGACCGCCGAAAACTTCACCAGGCGTTCCGTGAGCGCTACCGAAGTGTCCGCCTCCAATTTGATTGTGCCCATCGCCGGCTTCTCTTCGCCTTTCGCGACGTACGAGACCGCGGACATTGCCACCATGTGCTTCTGTGTGTCCCAATTCAACACTTGGGGTTGAAAGATCACAATCTGCGCTTCGCTCGGCAAACCGAAAGCCCGCGGCCACCCGCCATCACCTGACTGAAACGATGATTTACGAGTCGTTGCCTTAGGCGCTTGCGCGCTTGAGCCAAGCGGGTGGAACGAGATTAATAAAATTGAAACAGCGAGCACTAACATCAGCACAGAGATTTTTGTTCGCATGATCATCCACTTCCTGATAAACAGAATGGTTGGCTTCGTGCGCCGGACACTTCAGCCAGAATGTAGGATCGGTGCCTTTCCGAAGTAACTGTCAGATTTAACAGGGGGACACGCATGTTCTCAATCGCGGCGGCAAAGGGCGTCACTAGTCCGATAGGCCGCTAGCGGGCAATGCAACAAGAACTTGGCTGGTGTAAGTGGCGGTATAAGGTGCTTAGACGGAATCGTTCCGTCTAATTACATAGTTGGGTATCGTTGGAACTCATGGAAGCCGATGTTGAATTAATCAAACTCGCTCAGTCACTCATGCAAGATGAGCAATGGTCTGACGCCATTGCGCTGATTGAATCGGACGCGTCGCATCTAACCGACGCCGAACTCTCTTGGAATGTTGGGTGGGCCCATTTCAAACTCGGTAACTACGATGCGGCAGAGTTACATCTAGGCCGCGCGACGCAACTGGCTCCAACTCGCGCTGCCGCTTGGTGGGCGCTCGGCACGGCGCAACGCGAAAATGGATCGTTGGACGAAGCCGAGCGCAATCTAAAACATGCGCTCACGTTGAAGGATTCTTCGAATTCGCGCTCGGCATTGGCGCTCGTTCTTATGCAACGCGGAAAACTTGGTGAGGCAGAACAAATTCATCTAACGGGCCTAGAACTTAAACCCGAATCGCCCGAGCGGTGGAAATCCTATGCTTGCTTCCTCGATGACATCGGCCGTACTCAGGAGGCTAACGCTGCTTATAAGAAAGCGCGTTACTTCGAAGGTGCGTGACTATCCGCGATGCCCAACAAATCGTTGGACGCGAGCGGCGGGAGCGTGAGCCAAAGGCAAAAGGAAAAACGTAAAAGGAAAAAGAATTCGCGCCGCCTCGTCAACTCAAACGTTCGGCATCTTTCTTGCTTCACGATACAGCATGAAAACAGTCGCGGGTTGCTTGATTCTAGTCGCAATCACGTTGAGTCAGCCTTGTGGGGTCTTATGCCAAGAACTGACGCTTGAAGATCGATGGAAACTTGAGCTGGCGGAAAAATCTGCAGACCGCTTTGTCGAACGTTTTCGACGAACGCTCGATTTTGGTACCGTCTGGCCAGAGTTTCACATGTCCGACATTTCATGCACCGTAAAAACAACCGGGATCTTCAGCTTGAACGATTACAAACGATTGAAATTGGACAAAGAACTGTTGGAGAGGTCCTACGTGGCGGTAATGAACTACTTTTATCTGAGGAGTGTTCACGACCTCACTGTTTCTCGTGTCGATTCCAATCTTTCCGAAGACGCAATTACGCCGAAGGAAATTCGCTTAACTGAGAGAAGATCAGTATACGTTAAGACAAATGGTAAAGAACCGAAGACGGCGAGAGATCTTGAACAAATGACTGTAGAGTTGCGCCGCCTGGCTCGCCTTTACCGCAAATACATTCCGCGAAACGCGATGCGGTCGGCAGCCTGGCGCGCAAACAACAACTACCTGATGAACCGGAGCAACACAACACACCTAGGCGTATCATCCGGACACCCCGATTTTTGCATCCCAGAAACAACCAAGTACTACATGGTCGACCGAGGTCTGTTCTATTTCTACATAATCGAAGAAAAAGGCAAAATGAAGATTGCCGGGCTTGCGATCGACCTGGAGTAGGATGTGACCACGGTGCCGAACAACTCGTTGGACCGGAGCGGCAGTAGCGTGTTTCGCATCAAGACTGGTGCGGCGATGGTTGAATGAAATCGCGCCGCCGCATCAACTCCGCGGTTATGCGGTTTCACTTTGCTTCTGAGGAATGCAATGGTCACTAAAGTCGCCGATGTGCGAGACATTGTTAAGACGGGTGTTGCGATTCCTCATAAAGCCTTTCCGAACATCAAGGCACTCGCAAAGAGTGACGACTGGGTAAAGCGGGAAGTCTCGGCGACCGCGCTGGTTGAAATGAGCAAGAAGCAGCCTGAAACAATCGTCGCGGAAATGCTCAGTTGGAGCCAGGACGACAATCCTAATGTGCGACGAACTTCCAGCGAGGGGTTGCGTTACATCGCCCGAAAGCATCCTGCCGCCGTGCTTCCCGTCCTCGAAAACCTGAACACCGACTCGAATCTGTACGTCAGGAAGTCAGTAGCAAACGTCTTGCGAAATGCCGGCAACTATGACCCCGACTTTGTGCTGGACGTCTGCTCACGTTGGGCGAAGTTGGGTGACCCCAATACAAACTGGATCGTCAAAGATGGCTTGCGGAAGCTTAAGAAGACTCGATCCACGGAAGTAGATGCCATCATCGGATCGTTGCATGCGGTTGGCACCGCATAACAAATCGTTGGACGCGGGCGTTGGGAGCGTGAGCCAAAGGCAAAAGGAAAAAGGTAAAAGGAAAAAAGAATTCGCGGCGCCGCGTCAACTCAACCGTTCGACATCTCTCTCATGGCACCCGAAACACCTTACGGACGCAACAATTTCTTTCTTCGTCACGCGCCCGTTTTGCTGATCATTTCGCTCGTGTGGTTTGCGCTGACCTTACAACATCGACCGGTTTCATTCTTCTACATTTTAGCGTGGTTCGTAATCGGGCTTCTTTATAGTCTCGTCATGATTTTTGGCGTGGGTATTCGCCGCTCAGCGTTCTGGGATTTTGTCTCTTTCGTCATTCTCATTGGCGGGGGATTCTTTGTGTCGGACGTGCTCTTACTTGATCGCGTTGGCTCTGACTGGTTCGGTTTCTCGCAGGGAATGGCTATTGTGTTCGTATGCTTCTTTGGTTTGAACTGGGCGCTTCGGCGTAAACTACTCGTGACCTAACTGCGGCGATGTCGAACAAATCGTTGGACGCGAGCGGCGGGGCGAATGAGCTAAGGGGCAAGGGCAAAGCGCAAAGGAAAAAGAATTTGCGCCGCCGCGTCAACTCAGACGTTCGACCGCTCTAATGACCATGGATCTTAAGGATCGGCGATGGAATGAAGTGCGTGGTGGTTACAAAGATCTCTATGATCCTCGTCCGACCATCGCGAGCCTGGCAGCGAATGACGCGGATGACGCTGTTTGGGCTGAACTTTGGAATGAACTTCATCATCAAGGTGATGTGGGGGACGCATCGTATGCGGCTGTCATCTTGCTCGCTGACACCCTAGGTGCACGGCCGCCCAGGGACTGGAACTTGTTCGCACTGGCCTCCACTATCGAGGTTGAACGCCATCGCAGAACAAATCCACCAATCCCCGAGTGGTTGTTGGAAGACTACAGACGCGCATGGAAGCACCTGGTCGAAATGGCTTTGACGTCTTTGCGATCGTATGCGGATCCGTCACTCGTGCAAGCGGCGCTGGCGGTTGTTGCTCTGGGGAATAATTCAGTCAAACTGGGGGCGCTAGTCATTGGCATGGATTCTTCTGAACTCGACGAAATACTCAACGACAAAAGCGCTTGGCGCGACCTTTATACCGACGCCGTCGAACAAATCGCTGGACACGAGCGGCCGGGGCCGGGCGGCTAAGAGCAAAGGGCTAAGCGCAAGGTGAATGAAATCGCGCCGCCGCGTCAACTAAACCGTTATGCGCTATTTGGAGGTCAATTCAAGATGGGGAGTAAAGTGACATTCTCAAGGGCGAATCTGCGTATCTGTCTTGTCGTCGGCATTCTCCTGTTGCCATTCGCGGTCAAGGCGCAGGGAACCGCAAGCAAGTCCGCGGTCGTTGATGATTCTAATGTAAGGCCACCGATAACCAAGGTGGATCTACAAATCGTAAAGCGTGCGCGTGAGATACTCGACTCGCCAGCGAAATGGAATCGCGCCGACAACCGCGAGTGTCCAGCGGGAGCCAAGACTTTCAGCTTGTATTGCGCGCTGCAAATGGCAACGATTGAAATGAGTGGGAAAGCCGAACATCGTGGCGCGGCTCTCCAGGAAGCGCGTTTCGTCATAGATGAAATCGCAGCTGACCGAAACTATCAACACCGCCTGATGAACTACAACAATGACCCGACAACAACGTTTGCCGATATTCAGGAAGTGTTTCGTATTACCGAAAGCCTCATCGCGCTGAGGTTAAAAGCCAACGCCGGCAAGCAGTAGCGCGCATAACCAATCGTTGGACGCGAGCGGCGGGAGCGAATGTGCGAGGGGCAAAGGGGTAAAGGGAAAAGATTTCGCGCCGCCGCGTCAGCTCAGACGTGAGCCGGTCCAAATAGTAATCGTTTCGAGGACCAACACCATCAGGAGGATGACGATGAAGTACGTAATCAGCTGGTTCGAACGCCCGCAGGGCTCGCCCATGGAGTACGAGAATGCCCAGAAGCGAATCCTTGAGGTATTCGGTCAATGGAAGGCGCCCGCTAATTTCAAGATCGAATTCTTCGTAATACGAGTCGGCGAGTGGGGTGGGCATATGCTGATGGAATGTGACGACCCGGTAACCATTCACAAGTTCTGTTCGATGCTTCCTGCTTTCGTATTCGAAGTGCATCCCGTCATCAAGGTCGAGGAAGCGGTCCGCGGTGAGCTCGAGGTAATTGCCTGGCGAGATGCCCTGAAGAAGTGATCGTGGCACCCATCGCCTTCGGCCGGACTACGGGCTAAACAAATCGTTGGACGCGAGCGGCGAGGCGAATGAGCTAAGAGGTAAGGGCAAAGCGCAAAGGGGAATGAATTCGCGCCGCCGCGTCAACTCTGCCGTTAGACATCTTCTTGATTCCAATAGTTGAGAAAATCCAACTGAGAAGAACACTTCCATTATTGCTGATTCTTCTGCCTGCGTTGGCGGCCGCGCAAACGAAACAGGTTGCGCGCTCCTACCCACTTGTTCTCATTCACGCAAACGTCATTGATATGGCGGCCGCGAAGCCGAAACGCGACATGACTTTGATTATTGTCGGCGACCGCATTGCCGTGATCGGCAGGACGGGAAAAGTTCGCTTGCCCAAAGCTGCCCAAGTAATTAACGCGGCGGGCAAATATGTAATTCCAGGTTTGTGGGACATGCATGTCCACCTCGGTGACGCAGACTTTGACAAGAATTCTTACCTTCCTCTTTTTGTTGCAAACGGCGTCATGGGCATTCGCATTATGGAGGGCGCGCCGGAATTTCATCTCTGGCGCAAAGAGTCTGAAAGCGGCACCGTATTGGCTCCGCGAATGGTCATCGCCAGTCAGATGATCGGTTTTGGAGACCTATCAAATATTTCTGAGGCGCAGGCGCGAGAGGAAGTAAGAAAAGCTAAACAAGCGGGCGCAGACTTTATCAAGGTTCACGACAATCTTTCCCGTGCAACTTATTATGCGTTGGTTGATGAGGCCAAACGTTTAGGTCTGCCCTTCGAAGGACACACGCCAATCTCAATCACGGCTGAAGAAGCGTCTCAAGCCGGGCAAAAGAGCATCGAGCATTTGACCGGGTTGGGTCCTGCCGAGGCCGACATGGCAATTGCCGAAAAATGGTTAGCCGTTTTCAAAAAGAACCAAACGTGGCAGTGCCCGACCTTAATCATGCGTCACAACTATGCTTTCTTAGATGACAGTAGTTTTGCGCGTGACCCTCGTTTGAAATATGTCAAACCTTCGTGGAAAGCGCGCTGGTTAAGAATGACGAAAGAGACTGAAAGTTGGCCCCAAGGCGAAGCGGCAAAGAGAAAGGAGACAATCCAAAAGGAAGACGAACTGGTAGGCAAGATGCAGAAAGCAGGCGTTGGCATTCTAGCGGGAACTGATGATCCCAACCCTTATGTTTTCCCCGGATTCAGTCTGCACGATGAACTTACTTTACTTGTCAAAGCTGGGTTGACTCCAATAGAAGCGTTACGAACGGCGACGTACAATCCAGCAAAGTTTCTTGGCCTGTTACGCATGCTCGGCACCATCGAAAAGGGGAAATACGCAGACCTTGTGCTGCTCGACGCAAATCCGCTCGAAGACATCTCCAATACGAAAAAGATTGCCGCCGTGATCATCAATGGGCGTTATCTGGGGAGAGAATCTTTAGATAAAATGCTTACTGCCGTCGAAGCAGCAGTAAATGGAAAATGAGAACTGGGTTTGATACGACGGCGATGTCTCACAAGTCGTTGCAGGTGAGCGCGGGAAGGTATCTTTCGCTACTACTCTTGTCCGGCGCGGCTTGTGTGTCGCTGCCCGCGCCATCTGAACTCAACCGTTCGGCGTCGTCTTAACCCGGAGTCTAATCATGAAATTGGACACCATCGCCACTCGTTATTCTTTCTGGGGAATTGTGCAACCAATGTCTGCGTTGCATGAACAGCTTCCATTCGCACGGACGTTTACTCGGGAGGAATATAATGTAATCTCGCGCGGACTTGTTCCTGGGGACATGGACGACCGTTGGTTTATCTTTCTGGAAAACAACCAACTCTACTTTCACCGGAGTTGGACTGGTACGTGCATTTATCAAATCACGCTTGATCGTGCGGACAGCGATTCAATCGTGGTCACGGATGCTTTGGTAAATCGCGATCCCGATGAATACAAGATTGCCGATGACGAATTTGACGTCGCGCTACTCTCGTTTCTGATAGATAATTTGCTCCTGGGGCGACAGGCCCATTTGCCGTCACGTCGGCATCCGGCTGGTGTGTAGCATCACATTCATTTCTCACTGGCGCCGAACAAATCGTTGGACGCGAGCGGCGGAAGCGCGAAGTAAAGGCAAAAGGAAAAAGGGTAAGAGGAAAAAGAATTCGCGCGGCCGCGTCAACTTAACCGTTGGACGTGGGCAAGGAACAGATGAAATATCATCACATCGGAATACCGACAAAAAGCCCGCAGGACGGAGAAACTTATCTTGAAGCGTATGACATTCATTGCACGGATCACGAAAACAACCCGTACGGCATTCAATGGATGCGATATGGAGATGAATGCACGTTACCAACCATTGTAAAAGAAATTCCACACGTTGCCTTTGAGGTGGACGATCTGATAGAGGCACTCGAAGGAAAAGAAGTCATCATAGAACCCAATTCACCCAGCACGGGTGTCACGGTGGCGTTTATTCTAGAAAACGGTGCTCCAGTAGAACTCCTCGAATTGAGCAAGGAATAGGATTGTTTGATGATTCAGTTCCCGGTGGGGTTGAGTTGCGCGCTAATCGCGATAAGGGCAACTATGTGAAAATCGTCAACCGCGACGGGCGCGAGCAGACGCTCAAGCCCTAATCCTATTCATTCGCCTCTAACGGTGTGAATTAGCAAGGGCACTACTAGTCGCGCCGCCGGCGGCGCAGCTCAACCCGATCTGCGTACCTTTGTGGCAATGGAGCAATTCCAGCTAACACAACTTGAAGGTCAGCGCACATGGACCGATCAGCTCAAGATCTGGTTGCCGAGGATTGCTGCAGCGCTTCTATTCTTCTTCATCGGCCTCAGTAAGTTCGGTCGACAATCTCGCTGGATCACAACCTTTGAGCAGATCGGTTTTGGCCAGTGGCTCCGATATGCAACCGGGATTCTTCAGCTTGCAGGAGGCGTCATGGTATTAGTTCCGCGCACGTTCCTGCTGGGTATCATGATGCTGGCCGTAACGATGCTCGGAGCGATGATCGCTTGGGTGTTTCTTCTTGGCGCTCCATTCAATGCAGTTTTCCCAGGAGCACTGCTCATAGGACTGATAGTCATAGCGGCCGAAGATTTGGTTAAGCTCTCGCAAAGGTGACTGCTGAAGGTGGGCATCGACTCAAACAAAACACCGAGACACGACTGAACTGAAAGCTGCAGCTCACGCAGCGGACTCATCCTCCGCCCCTTCATCGTAACTTCCACCGATACCTTGTAAGTCAGCTGCGTCCGCCAAATTCTGATCATCCAAATCGGGAAAAGATCGCTTTGATGACGTCCTGAGCAATTTGAGTTCTTTGCGCAGAACCGGCGCCCGCCGCTCAGGCAAGGTTTCAATCAGATTTTCGATCATTGCGCGCAGACGCCGCTGCACCTGAATGCTCTCGTCACCGTACTGGCGAATTTCGGTCGTGCCAAGCAGGACGAAATCCTCCCAATTCGGCGTGCGGTAAATCAAACGCAGATTGCCGGATGCATCTTCCTCGCGTCCGTCGCCGAGATAACGAGTGCCAATGTCGCGAAGCAGGTGATGAATTTGATCGATGGCAAGTACGGCAGTCGTTGGGTCGTTCACCGCTGGTGACAACGCTTTGTTCGCAATGTCCACGATGATGCGAAACGCAAACAGCGGATCCTGCTCGAGCGTGCGCTCGTGACCGACCGCCACCATGTCCTGTAGTGCGTTGTCAGATAGATCGTTTCCGCCCACATAAATGCGAAAGAGCGGATCGCCGGTAGCGACAAAGTCGCCAACCTCGGGCATCAATTCGATCAGGCAGTTTGATTTCGACGCGAGCGCCACCAATCCCTTGCGATTGAAGGCGAGCACAGCGCCGTCAGCGACATTGGTCACCACCCGCGATTTACCATTACCCTTAACGTTCGGGGGAGGGGGAGGCTTGTCACCTTCCTTGAGCAGCAACGGATAAACTGCGCGGATGACGTCGCGCGCCGCCAGTCCCACCAGCCGAGAAGCGGAACTCGGCCGCAGAGTCTTGCCCATACCGTCGATGAACAGGAGGAAAAGCGCGAGATTTACCAGAAACCCGTACGCAGCGATATAACCGGCGATCAGCGGCACGCGATCTTCGATGCGAACCAGCACCGCCACTGAGAAAGTGAAGGTGTAGACAAAGAGCGCCAGGGCCAACTTGCGAAATGGATCGCGGTAGATCATTGCGATGATTCGCGGAGTCAGTTGCGCGCTTGCCAATTGGATCGAGACGAGGACCGTCGACGAGACGAGGACTACCAGCGTGAATGTCGAACCCGCGACAGTGCCCATGATGGTGCGCGCTGTGTCGGGCTGAATATTCATTTTCCAGCCGAAGCTTCGATCGATGCGCGTGATTAGTACGACCGAAGCGATGGCCAGGACTATGCTAATGGCGGGCAGTATCCAGATCGAATTACGCAGGTAAAGGCGAACGTGATAGCGCTGCAACCAGCTCATGGGGGTCGGGATCGAGGCGAGCGTCAGCGCAGTTGAATGTTCACGAGGTTCCAGGGATTCTGGTACAGCTCAATCTCCAGACGCCCTTGCTTATCGAGATCTAACTGCGCCGCCGGCAATAATCTGCCTTCCTTCTTCTTGCCGTCTTTGCTGAATGTAATTTCCATCGCGGACAGTTGATAGTCTGTCGTGCGCGTATCGGCCCAGACTTCACCAAATCGCAGCAGACGATTCGTAATCATGCGCAGCATTACGCTCCCGTCTTCCTGATCGAACCTTCGTATGTAGGCGAGATCACCGCCGAGCGTTCCGGTAATTGCCAGACGCCCTTTCGAAGGCATCTTCTCAAGCGCATTTACCAGTCCTTCGTTGCCTTTTGCCCTGAAGGCTTCGAGCAGGATGGCCTGATCAGACGGCGGCGAATACTCATTGATTCGCGCAGTGATGCTGTAGTTGCGCCCCATCTGCGTCGACGTGCCCATCGCTTGCGCCTGAATTGTGATTGGCTTTGAAAGTTTGAGCGGCGCCTTTTGCGCGGCTCCTGAGTTCGAGCAAGTGAACACAATGGCCCCAAGAACGAAGACTACGAGAGTCATCAGCAAGATTGATGTTCGTTTCATGGTCGTACCTCCACCTAAATCCGAGCAATCGAAATCACACTTTGGGTTTGCAGTGAATCGATTTTAGGTTTCGCAGACGCATGACAATAACTGTCAGAAGTTACAGGTGCAGGCATTCCCCAGCTCAACGATTGCGCGAGACCAAGGCCAGTCACTGGCCGTTGATAACTCTTTCCAGGATTAATTTGTAAGGATCAGACGAAACGGTTATATAGCCAAAGAAAGGGCGGTCGTTAACGACAATCATGAAGATTAGCATCGCCAAAAAAGCTGACATCAAAGCGATTAAGATCCCATGCAGTTTCGCATCCTTAATGTTGTAAAAGTACGCGATGAAGATGCTGATGGCGGCGCCCACCCAGATGACTGCCCACATCACATTCGACAAACCACCATTAACGGCGTCGATTCGCAAGCGCCGATTGTCGATAAATTTGTTGAATGCCGCGAGGGTCTCGCTGTGCAGGGCGGATTGTCCGGCGTTCGCCGGTTGGAATGCGTAGAGCTTCAGTCGGAATTCATCCACCAGGTCGGCTCCCGCGAGTCTCTGCTGACCACGTCCCGCCTTTTGCTCAGGCCAGGCAGTCTCAATCACAAAAGTGGCGTAGTTGCGCAGATTCTTTTGCAACTCGGCGCGCAGTGGGTCGGGATACCCACTGACGTCGTGATAGAGAGCGCCGATCGATGAGGCCTCCTTCGAAACCAGCTCAGACGCGTTTGAGTTTGTATTCCAAACGCCAACCGCAATTAAGCCCACGGTGATTCCATAAAACACCCCGATAGCCTGCACAGTGCCACTAACCGCGTCGTTTGTTCCCTCGTGATAATGCAGGTGCGGCAGGATGAATCGACGCGTAAGAAGCAACCCCATGAGCGAGATCGTCTCAATTGTGACGATTAGAAAAACTGCACTGTAAAGAGGCCGGATTGTGTAGAAGAAGATAGGCATATCGGGTAGCCGTTGCTGAGGCGCATCAAGGACTGATGAGACTAACGTCGGAAGGAATCTGCAGATCGATCATCAGTGTCATCAGTCAATCGGATTCTCCAGGGTTGTCGATGAACTCACGGCGGCAGCTTAGGATCAAGCAAACCGGCCCAGAACTGTCACTTTTTACAGGAACGGTTTGCCGTGAGCGTTAGAACTATTTCGTGCGAGGGAATTTATTGAACATCTTCTCGACGGATCTTCTGATCGGTTTGTCGACCCGTTCGGCGTCCTTTGCGGGATTACCGCTCGGACCATCTTTCAGCACATGCACAGCGCTGGCCCGCCAAACGGTGTTCTTTGTTTTGCCGTCGACAATGTTCACAACAATTGAACCCTTGGTAACTGGATAGCTGGAAAGACTGGTCACCGTGTTAGGGGCTGCTGAAGTACCCATTTTGTCTGAGAAGACGGGGTATCCGGTCTGAATATCTGTATTGCTGGCGGCAAAGTACCCGACGCTTAAATCGCCATTCTCTTCAACCTTCGTCAGGCCTTTAGCAGCCATTGCCTGTTCGATTGATTCGACGATGGTTTGCTGAATCATCGGATTGCCCGGTGGCAGCGGCTTGTCCCACGAGTAGGTTTTGTAATTCGAAAAATTTACGTTCGGATCAGCCGTGGCTTTCACTTTCTGACCCTGCACGGCCACCGCCGAAACGATCAAAATGAACAGAGTTGCGAGTTTTTTCATTGTGGTCCCCGCTGATTGACGCCAATACCCGCCGAGCGGATCGAGTGTAGACGGCGTTCCATCAGACGGTAACTGTTATTTCTAACAGGGAAGGCGAAACCGTGTTTGGCGGTGACTGTCAATTTTGACAGTATTCGGCGCGAACGAAACCCGCGAGGATGTGTTCGGCAAGCATCGGCGCGGACAGATAGAACAGCTCGCGCCGAAACTGGGGAGGACTTGCGCGCCGCGCATTCTTTGGCGACAAGAGGCGTAGAGCAGCACCTTCCTGATGGGCCGGGGCGGGGGTGACTCGGCCCATCTTTTTGTCTTGCGAACGAACCTCACACCTTGAGAACGGCCTATCTTCAACCTCTGACGAGCCCCGATCTGGTCTCAGCAGTTACCGGATGTATTAAGGGGACGAGGCGAGCATGGTGGGCCAAGAAATCAAAGTCGCATCGCGGGTGCGCGCCCGTCAAAGCTCTTTAGGCAGAGTAGAGGCGGGAAGGACCTATTTCGCGACGAACTCAGCCGTGATTGTCTTGCGAGTGGTCTTACTCACGACCTGAAACTTCAATCCCGAAATCGATTTACGATCGTCAGTAAGAAAGATCTTGCCGCCGCCGTCGAGGTTTCCACCGGTGACGCTGCTCGTGATTTTCAAGTCGATGCTTTTCGCCTTTTCGCTTTCACGCGACCACGTGCCGGTAATGAAAACAGTGATGTCGGTGATTAGGTTCAGCTCGGCTTTGCCGTCTGCGAAAAGCTTTACGACGACAGCGTTAAGTTTGTATTCCTCTTTACCGAGCTTGATGGTTCCTTCACCTTTTGCGCTGGCGACGAGCGACGCGGGCGGGTCATCCGCAGCAAAGGTAGAGAGCGCGACTGCCAGAAACAACACCATCGATGCAATTGGAGAATACTTTCGCATAAACATTGCCGCTCACCGTCGCAGAGGCCGACGTCTTCTTTTCCGACTCTAGCTGCGCTCTGAGATAGTGCAACACTGTCAGTTCTTACAGGATCGCTAAGAATTCTCTGCCGTGAGATTTCTGCGTTGCAGACGCATTTGAAACATGGCGTTGACGATGGCGAACACGAACGCAGTCGATAATCCGCAAAGCAGCACGCCGGTAACACCCTCAATACCGCCAAGCATTCGCCACGCGCGCGGCAACACGACATCACCGAAGCCGATCGTTGTATAGCTCGTGGTCGAGAAGTAAAGGGCGGTCTCGAAATCCGGAAAGAGTGAGTTTCCAAAATAAAAGGCTGCCCAGATCGCAATTTCGATCATGTGCAAAATGATGATTGCCGAAAAGGCCGCAATTAGCAGCCCCATGTAGCCAACCGTGCCCATCCGGTCCTTGCGCTTATCTCGTTGATCGAGCATCCAGTCGGCTATGAAGACGATGCAGGCCACGTGCACGACCAGGCAGACGGCCACGATGCTGAATGCGATAAGAAGTTCTTTGATCATCGAACTAAAAAAGACTTTAGACCTCAGTATTTAAGGCCCTCTTTGCTTCAATCCGCACTGTCACTTTTGCCAGTACAACCGCTGATCCTCGCTGGCTAAGATTTCGAGACAGTCTGCAGCATTGGCGCAGGTGAGAGTGTGAATCGCTTTGGTTCCCGACCTGTTGAGCAAAAGCAATACGAAGGAGTCAGGCCATGATTAGTCGCCATCCGCGCAGTATTTACGCAACCACGATCCCGTTGTTTGGTTTGGTCCTGCTCGTCGGCGCGTGCAGTAAGAAAGATGCCGGACACAGCAGCGCTGCGATTCCGCCGCCCACCGTGGTCGTTGAGCGAATCGATCAGCGCACGGTTCCGATCTACAGCGAGTACGTTGGACAGACCCGCGCCGAGGAAACTGTGGAATTGCGCGCGCGCGTTGAAGGCATCCTGCAGAAGGTTTACTTCCACGAAGGCACGCCTGTTCGAAAGGGACAACTGCTCTTCACGATTGACAAGCGACCCTTCGAAGCCAACTTGCAGTCGGCAAAAGCGACGCTCGCGAAATCTATTGCTGACCTCGCCCAGGCAAAGCAACGGACCGATGTCCTGAAAGCGCAGGCTGAACTGGCCGACGCCGAGGCGACTCATAGCAAGACCCAACAGGACCTGGCGCGCGTGTCTCCCTTGGCGAAAGAAAAAGCCGTTACTGAATTGGAACTGGATGCGGCCATTGCTGCCGAGAAATCAGCGAAGGCAAATGTCGATGCCAAGCAAGCGAACCTCACGAACCTCGAAGCTTCGGTTAAGTACACGATCGAACGTGCCGATGCGGAAGTCTCCGCAGCCAAGGCGCGCGTGATTCAAGCTCAATTAGATTTGAGCTATTGCGACATCTACTCACCACTCAACGGAGTGATCGGCTTTCTTCAGGTAGACGAGGGCAACCTGGTCGGGCGCGGCGACGCGACTCTGTTAGCGACGGTCTCGTTATCCAATCCACTGCTGGTCGACTTCAACATCAGTGAAGTTGAATACCTGAAGCTGACGAACCGCGACAACCCGGGGAGTCGTGCGAAGGATGTGCGGTTCGATCTGATTCTTTCCGACAATAGCCTTCACAAAGAGCCCGGAGTCTTCAAGGTCCTTGACCGGACGGTTGATCCTTCGACGGGAACGATGAAGGTCGAAGCGAGTTTTCCGAACCCAAGCAGTTATCTGCGACCCGGACAGTTTGCACGCGTGCGCGTGGCCGTTGCCGAAAAAGAGAACGCGATTCTGGTTCCACAGAAGGCGATCCAGGAGTTGCAGGGCGCGAAGACGGTTATGGTCGTTGATGCGCAGAACAAGGTTCAGGTGCGCACAATTAGGTTGGGAGATAGATCCGAGAATTACTACATCGTGCTCGAAGGATTGAACGCCGGCGAGCGCGTGATTGTCGAAGGCATGCAAAAGGTCCGGCCCGGCGGCGAAGTCAAAATCTCTGGCGCGTCCGTCGCCAGCGACGTCACGCCACACAAGGAAGGCAGCTAATCGATGGCTAACTTCTTTATCAACCGTCCCATCGTTTCCATCGTCATTTCCATCCTCATCGTTCTGATGGGCGTGGTGATTATCCGTGGACTCTCTGTCGAGCAGTATCCGTTTCTGGCGCCACCCAACATTCGCGTCACCGCGACCTATCCGGGCGCATCGGCCGAAGCGGTCGAACAATCAGTCGCAGTTCCGATCGAGCAGGAAGTCAACGGCGTCGACAACATGATCTATATGAAGTCGTCGAACACCAGCGACGGCCGCATGTTATTGGACGTCAACTTTAAGGTGGGAACCGATCAAGATACCGCGAATGTGCTGACACAAAATCGGCAGGCTTCCGCGGCGGCACGTCTGCCGGCTGAGGTCACTCAGCAGGGCGTTACAGTTAAGAAACAGAGTCCCAGCATCCTGATGGTGATTTCTCTCTACTCGCCAAAGGATGCTTACGACGCAAACTTCCTAATCAACTACTGCGGCATCAACTTGCGCGATCAACTTCTGCGCATCCCGGGAATTGCGCAGGTCGATCTCTTCGGCGGTACCGATTACGGCATGCGCGTCTGGTTCAAACCGGACATGATGGCCAAGCTCGGGCTGGTGCCGGCGGACATCATTAACGCAATCAAAGAACAGAACATTCAGGCACCGGCGGGGAAAGTTGGCGGCGCACCGACGCCGAAAGATCAGGAGATGACTGAGACGGTGAGCGCACCGGGCCGGCTGATTACTCCTGAAGAGTTTGAAAACATCATCGTGCGCCAGACTGCGACGGGCGCGGTGGTACGCATCAAGGATATCGGCCACGTCGAACTCGGATCGCAGGACTACAACTCGTTCGGAAGATTGAACGGAAAGCCGGGCGGAGCAATGGCTGTCTACTTGTTGCCCGGCGCGAACCAATTGAAGGCTGCCGAAACAATCTACGAGACGATGGAACACGCCAAGTCACTGTTCCCGCCCGACATGGATTACAAGATCGTCTATGACACGACGCCGGCCGTTGAAGCTTCGATTCACGAAATCATGAAGACGTTCGTGGAAGCATTAATCCTTGTCACTGTGGTCGTCTTCATCTTCCTGCAAAACATCAGGGCGACGATTATTCCGATGCTGACGATCCCCGTGTCTTTGATCGGCACGTTCATCTTCTTTCCCGTGCTCGGCTTTTCCATTAACACACTTTCGATGTTCGGCCTGGTGCTGGCAATCGGAATTGTCGTCGACGACGCAATCGTGGTGGTTGAGGCAGTAATCCATCACCTTGAGCACGGTCTCACGCCGAAAGAAGCAACGATCCAGGCGATGAAAGAAGTATCAGCGCCGGTGATTGGCATCGCGCTGATTTTGTCCGCGGTGTTCGTGCCTGTGGCGTTGCTGGGCGGCCTAGTCGGCAGCATGTACAAGCAGTTTGCACTGACGATCGCAATCTCGGTGCTCCTTTCGGCGTTCAACGCGCTGACGCTGACGCCGGCGTTATGCGCGCTGATGCTGAAGCCGCCGAAGCCCATGCGCGGTCCGTTGGGCGCATTCTTCCGTGGTTTCAATAAGGTATTCGAAGTCACCACTAACGGTTATGTGAGCGGATCCCGCATCTTGGCGCGGAAGGGAATCCTGACGATTGGAATCGTTGGCATCGTAATTCTCGGCGCAGTTTTCTTTGGCTCACGCATTCCCGCCGGGTTCATTCCGGAAGAAGATCAGGGAATCCTCGGCGTCAATGTGCAACTGCCGCCGGGGGCTTCACTCGAACGCACCAGCGAAGTGCTGAAGAAGGTTGAAGCGATTCTCAGCAAGCAACACGCGATCGAGTCATATCAAACCGTCGGTGGGTATGGCGTTGTCACTAACACGTACCAGCCGAATTACGGGACGCTCTTCGCGCGATTGAAACCCTGGGAAGAACGCCATGACGCCAAAGAGAAGATTAGACCGATCATGGCTGAGCTGACGAAAGAGTTCGCGGGAATTCCCGAAGCGGTAATCTTTCCGTTCAACATTCCCACGCTGTCCGGGTTTGGCGCCGCTTCCGGCTTCAATTTCCTGATTCAGGATCGCAGTGGGTCGATGACGGTAGATGAGTTGGGAGATCAAGCGCGGAAGTTCATCACTGCAGCTCGACAAAAACCGGAACTCGGCAACGTCTTCACGTCATTCGATCCAAATTATCCGCAGGTGAAAGTCGATCTGGATCGCGAGAAGGCACGCACGCTGGGCGTCCCAGTCAACGATGTCTTTCAGGCGATGTCGACCGCGATGGGCGGCGCTTACGTGAACGACTTCAATCGGTTTGGCCGCTTGTATCGAGTCTATGCGCAGGCAGAACCGGAAAGTCGTTTGAGGTCTGAAGACATTGGTCACATCTACGTTCGCTCAAAGACAACGAACCAGATGATTCCACTTTCGACGTTGGTTTCGGTCAAGGACACTGCCGGCACGGAGATCACGACAAGATTTAATTTACTGCGGTCGGTAGAACTCACCGGTGCGCCTGCTTCCGGCTACACATCGGGTCAGGCAATTGCCGCGCTCGAGCAAGTATTCGCGGAACAGATGCCCAAAGAGATGGGCTTTGCTTACTCGCAGTTGTCGTATCAGGAAAAGATCGCGCCGCCGCCGCTGCCCACACTGATTCTCGCAATCGTCTGTGTCTTTCTCTTGCTGGCTGCGATGTACGAGAGCTGGCGTTTGCCTTGGGCCGTTCTGCTTGCTTCGCCGCTCGTAGCTTTAGGAGCATTGTTTGGCGTCTGGTTTTTTGGATATGACAACAATGTCTATGTCCAGATCGGTCTCGTGATGCTGATTGGTTTGGCGGCGAAGAACGCGATCTTGATCGTTGAATTCGCCAAGGCCAAGCACGATGAAGGATTGTCGCTGGAAGACGCGGCGCTCACGTCCGCCCGCCTGAGATTTCGTCCGATTCTCATGACAGCCTTCGCATTCATCTTGGGAGTGGTGCCGTTGATGAAGGCCAGCGGCGCCGGCGCAGGTGCCCAGAATGTAATGGGCACCGGCGTCTTCTTTGGCATGTTGGTCGCGACGGCCCTCGGCGTATTCATCATTCCCGGCAACTACACCTTCATTGAAGGCTTGGGGCGCAAGCGCAAGAAAGTGCCGGCTGGCGCGCCGGTCGAAGCGGCGCCATCGCCGGTGTCCGCGCACGCAGTAGGTGGTCACTCATGAAAAGAATAGTCGTTCTGTTTTTGACGATTAGTCTCTTGCAGAGTTTTGCGTTCGCGCAAAGCAAAGCGCAACGGCCGCGTGTCGTGGCGCCAAAGCAGTATCGCGCCGATCCAAACCCGCAACCGGATCCACAGACACTGGCTGACTCCAAATGGTTTGATGTCTTCAAAGATCCAAAGCTGCAGGACCTGATTCATGAAGCTCTCGTCAACAACTACGACCTGCGCGAATCGATTGCGCGCATCGATGTGGCGCGCGCGAACCTCGGTCTGGCGCGCTCAGAACAGTATCCGCAGATTTACGGCAGCGCGGACTTGACCACAATCGGGCGTTCGCGGGGCGGCGAACTCGATCTTCCCAACTCAGTCAGCAAAGGTCGGACGTTCGGAAGCGTGTTGCTGAATTTGATCACGTTCGAACTCGATATCTGGGGACGCCTGCGAAAACAAACAGAAGCGGCGCGCGCCGATCTGCTGGCAAGTGAAGAAGCACGCAAAGATGTGTTGACAACGATCGTCGCTGAAGTTGCCACCTCCTACTTCGCGCTGCGCGAACTTGATTTTGAATTGGAGATTGCGAAACGCACGCTGACGTCGCGGAAAGAATCTCTCCGCATCATCTTGTTGCGTGCCGAGCGCGGTGTGTCGAACAACCTCGAATTGAGACAAGCGGAAGAGTTGGTTTACGCCGCCGGCGAAGTCATTCCGAAAACTGAACTCGCGATCGCGCAGCAGGAAAACTTTCTCAGCGTCTTGCTGGGCAGAAATCCCGGCCCAATCGCGCGCGGCCTCGAACTGACTGAACAACAAATGCCGGTTGAAGTTCCGGCGGGATTGCCGTCCGACTTAATTGTCCGCCGGCCTGACATTCTTTCGGCCGAAGACAGCTTGAAAGCAGCCGGCGCTCGCATCGACGTCGCGCGCAAAGCTTATCTTCCCCGCATTTCATTGACTGGGTTCCTGGGATTCGAAAGTAACTCACTCACCGATCTGTTCAAGAGTTCACGCTCAGTGTGGGGTTTCATCCCGCAGGTGACCCAACCGATCTTCACCGCCGGCGCGCTCAAGTCGAACGTGCGTTTCACCCAGGCTCAACGCGATCTGCTGCTCGTGGATTATGAGCGGACCATTCAGACTGCATTCCGCGAGGTTTCTGATTCGCTGATTGCATACGGCAAGACAAAAGAAGTGCGCGCCCAGCGCGAACTGCTCGTGCATACCCTTCAGGACCGCGCGCGGCTGGCGTACATGCGCTACAACGGCGGCGTATCGAATCTGTTGGAAGCACTCGATGCCGATCGCGAACTTTTCGATGCTGAACTGAGCTTGGCCCAGGCGCGCCGCGATGAACTATTGAGTGTCGTCGCGCTCTATAAATCGCTCGGTGGCGGATGGCAATCCTAGAGTGAACCGTGGAGAGGGGAAGGGAACATGAATCCTGAGTTTCGGAACACAAGATGGTTCTTGTCCGCGGTTTCTATCGTCGCGGTGCTGTTGGTTCTCAACTCCGCATTCCTCACCAGAGCTCATGATGACGACAAGAAAAAGAAGAAACAGGCCAAAGTCCTCGCGATGAAGGACAAAGCGCTGGCGGATCTGATTAAAGGTAAGCCTGAGGTTGCGTCGGAGATTAACAAGGCGCCGGGTTATGCAGTCTTTGATAACAACGGCATCCATCTCTTGCTGCTCGCCACATCGCGCGGAAACGGCGTCGTGATATCGAACGGCAGCGCACCGCCGTTCTTCATGAAGATGAGGCAGATCGGCGCCGGGCCGGGCATTGGGGTGAAGGATTATCGTGTGATCTTCGTCTTCAAGACCGCGGCGGCGATGAATAAATTCAAGAGTGGTGGCTGGGATTCGACGGCCGAAGCCGACGCCGCCGCGAAGACGAAGAACAGTGGCGGCGCAGCGAGCGCCACCGGCTCTTCAGTCGGTGACACAAGAATCTACACCATCACGAAAAAAGGCATCGCTCTCCAGGCGACTTTCGGCGGGACAAAATTCAGTAAGGATGGCGACCTAAATTGAGGCCTGGGAAATCTCATTCTGTCCTCGCGCCTCTTCAGTTGCGGAAAAAGGAGATATGAACTTTGAAGAACTCTTACATTGGTGCAGTGTGCGTTGCGTTGCTACTGTTCACAATCACGGCCGTCGGACAGCAGAATTCAAGCTCAGCAACTGCGATAAAAGATGCGAGCGCACCGACAAGCAAGGAAGTCCCCGTGGTTTCCGACGCTGATTCAAAGTCGGACAAGGTTTCGACCGCGCCCAGCCGGACAAATCCGCGCCCGCAGGGCGACACTGATCCCGAAAAGTGGAGCTTTGAAGTATCTCCCTATATTTGGGCGGCTGCGCTGAAGGGCGATCTCAGAGTTCGAAATACAACCGCGCACGTTGATGCAAGCTTCAGTGATATTTTCCACAACCTCGATTTTTCTATTGCCACAGCGGCTGAAGCAATCAAAGGGAAGTGGCGGGTTTTGATCGATGAAAATTACATCAATCTCGGCATGACCGGCACCGGGCCTTTGGGAGAAACGACCGACGTCCAGCCGACGCTGAACTTTTTCGAAGTTGGTGCTTCTTACGCGCCAGTGATTATTCGAAATAAGAACTCAACCGCGAATGAGCCGTTGCCGCCCGTCTTTTCGCTTGAGGTGCTTGGCGGTCTTCGCTACACCCACTTTGGCTTGGGTTTGCAAAGAGGTACTAACCCGGCCATCGAAGGCAGCCGCAATCTGGTCGACTTTTTTGGCGGCAATCGTTTCAAAATTCGTCCTCACCCCAAGGTGACCCTAATCGAGAAATATACTCTCGGTGGTGGCGGCTCCAATTTCGCGTGGACGTTTACGAGCACCGTCGACTACAGGTTCCGCAAATGCCTCTCGGCGTGGGGCGGATACCAAGTGTTGAGTATGGACGCCGACGACCCTTCGAATGTCATCGGCTTTGACGGCCAACTGCGTGGATTAATTTTCGGTGTGACAATTCACAAGTAATCGAATCCGATTAAGCATGCCGGGCTTCGGCCCGAACTCCTTGTTGCGACCATTTCACGTGGTGCTGGCGAATCAGCGCGATCGCCTCATCACCGGTGGGAACGCAAACCGGAATGTTGAAGTCTTCAGGACTTGCGAGCGGCTGTTCAAACGAAGTCATCTGATTTCGCGCCCATTCGATAAAGCCCGGCCACATTTTTCCGACGAGAATTAGCGGTGTCTGATCGAGATGCTTCACCTGAAGCAACTGCCAAATCATCGTCGTCTCGAGCACTGTGCCAATGCCACCGGGCGCGACAATGAAAGCGTCGGACGCCAGCACGAAGTGATGCAAGCGCGTAAAGAACGTCCGATGCTCGAATGCAAGTTCAACGAAGGGATTTACTTCCTGCTCGAATGGAAGATCGACGCGAATGCCGACTGATTCGGCCCCTTCGCCGGCAAGCTTAACGCCTTCATTCGCCGCCTGCATCAATCCAGGTCCCCCACCGGTGATGATGTCGCAACCCAATTCGGCCAGCGCTTTGGAAACACGTTTCGTTTCTTCATACGTAATCGTGCCGGGCTTGGCGCGCGCGGAGCCAAAGATAGTGACGCGATAACGATCGTCACGCGATGGCTTAAGGCGCGTCAGATTGTTGACCACGTCCCACAGCCCGAGCACTGAATCGATCAGTACCTGCTTGACTGCCGGTTCGTCGGCAAGGCTGACTGCGTTTGTTCGTTGGGTTGAATCGGTTGCACTCATGTTGGTCTCCACGAATGTTACAGAACCGCGAGCGGTAGCGGCGGGATAAAGCGCTTCTAAAGCTTGAGGTTCAAAATCTCTTGAAGAGAACCCGAGCGAGGCTCTTTAACCCGCTCGCTACCGCTCGCGGTTCTGTAACTAGTTCAGATCTCAATTACATCACCCAGCTTCGGGCACTGCGTCTTGATTCCGTGTTGCGATTCAATGAGTCCGGAAAACACGCCACGCGCACGATCCTCACCGTGAGTAATGATTGTTCGTGGCTTTGACGGCGCCACGGCGCCAAACCAATCGAGCAGGCCTTGCTGATCGGCGTGCGCGCTAAACCCGCCCATTGTGTGAATCGACGCCCGCACCGGGACTCTTTCCCCGAAAATGCGCACAATCTTTTCGCCATCCACGAGTTGACGTCCCAATGAATACGCGGATTGGAAGCCGACGATCAGCACCACCGTGCCGGCGATCGGAAGGTTGTGTCGCAGGTGATGGACGATGCGACCACCGGTGCACATGCCGGCGCCGGCCATGATCATGCATGGACCGGTGACATCGTTCAGCGCACGAGACTGTGCCGGCTTGGAGCAAGCCTGTGCAATATCGAGGTTCTTGCGCAGCTCACCCGACGAAACCATGTTCTTCGCTTCGTCGTCGAAGAGTTCGTTGTTCTTTCCGTAAATCCGAGTCGCTTCGATCGCCATCGGGCTGTCGAGATAAATCGGAAACTTCGGGAGCGTCTTGCGACTGAAAGCTCCAGCAAGCAGGTAGAGCAACAACTGGGTGCGTCCGACGGCAAACACGGGCACCAGAATTTTGGCTTTGCTTTCGATTGCGCGCGCGATGATTTCGCGTCCTTCAATTGCGGTTTCGTGCAGCGAGCGGTGATTACGATCGCCGTACGTCGATTCCATGATCACGGCGTCCGCTTTCGCGAACGGTTCAGGATCGTTCAGCAGCGGCGCACCGCGCGGGCCGAGATCGCCCGAAAACACCACCACTTTCTTGCGGCCGTTTTCTTCGACCGTTAGTTCAATACTGCTTGAACCAATGACGTGGCCGGCATCAACGAAGCGCGCGCCGATTCCGGGGGCGACTTCAACTTGTTGATTGTATTTGATGGGCCGAACGAGCGGCTTCAGATTCCGAACATCTGTTTCTTCGAAGAGAGGATCGAGCGCCGGTTGCTTCGCGCGAGCGCGTTGTTGATTCTCGCGTTTTAGATCGGCCTTCTGAAGCATCATCGAATCGCGCAGAATCATTGTGGCGATGTCGATGGTTGGCTGCGTCGCGAAGATTGGTCCCTCGTAGCCTTTTCGCGTCAGCAGCGGCAGACGTCCCACGTGATCAAGATGCCCGTGCGTCAGCAGGACTGCATCGAGCTTGCCGCCCTCCAACTTATCCGGACGACGGTTCTTTGCCTTTTCCTTTCGTCCACCCTGGAACATTCCACAGTCGACCAGGACGCTCGCGTGCTTTGTCACAACGTGATAAGCCGAGCCGGTGACGTCACCCGTCGCACCGTGGAAATGAATTTTCATCGAGCCTCTCTAAGCAGCCACAGAGGCACAGAGAAAACCGATAAGAAAAGGAGTATTCCCCAGCCACGTTAACTTTCTCATCTTTTCTCTGTGCCTCTGTGGCCAACCGGTTAAAACGGCCAGCGCCATTCAAGTAATTCCGGCTTATCGATGCCGTGCTCGTGTGCGAACCTTCGTGCATCGATTTGCAGGTTCCGCAATCTCTCTTTGGCGTGCGCGCCGATAGCCTGCAACTTCGGCACTCGATCGATGACATCAATCGCGAGTGTGAAGCGATCGATTTCGTTGTCGATCGCGAGTTCCATCGGCGTGTTGATATTGCCGCGCTCTTTGTACCCGCGCACGTGCAGGTTCTTGTGATTGTTCCGGCTGTACGCCAAACGGTGAATCAGCCACGGATACCCGTGGAAATTGAAAACAATCGGCTTGTCGGTCGTAAAGAGACTGTCAAAATCGCGATCACTCAAGCCATGCGGATGCTCGCGATCTGTTTGCATCTTGAACAGATCGATGACGTTGATAAATCTAATTTTCAGGTCAGGGAATTCCTGGCGAAGCATCGCCGTCGCCGCCAGTGCTTCCTGTGTCGGGATGTCGCCGGCGCACGCCATAACGACGTCGGGCTCTTGTCCCTGATCGTTGCTCGCTTGTGCCCAGATACTGATCCCTTTGGTGCAGTGCGTGATTGCTGCGTCGATGTCGAGGTACTGAAGATGCATCTGCTTGTCGCTGACGATCACGTTGATGTAGTTCTCGCTGCGCAAACAATGGTCGGCCACCGACAGCAAACTATTCACGTCGGGCGGCAGATAGATGCGCGTAACCGAGGCGCGCTTGTTGACGACCACGTCGAGAAAGCCTGGATCCTGATGAGTGAACCCGTTATGGTCCTGGCGCCAAACCGTCGAAGTGATCAGCAGATTCAGTGACGCGATGCTTTGTCGCCAGGGAAGTTCATTACAAATCGAGAGCCACTTGGCGTGCTGGTTGAACATGGAATCGATGACGTGGGCAAAGGCTTCATACGTCGCGAAGAAACCGTGCCGCCCGGTCAGCACGTAACCTTCCAGCATCCCTTCCAACGTGTGCTCGCTCAACATCTCAATCACGCGACCGTCGGCTGCGAGCTCGCCGCCGTTGTCGTCTTCCGGAAAGCGTTCAGCGATCCAAAACTTCTTGCTGACCTCGTAAATGTTATCGAGCTTGTTCGAACTATTCTCGTCAGGGCCAAAAACACGAAACGAGTTCATGTTTTGCTTCATCACGTCCCGCAGAAACATTCCCAGCGGGCGCGTATTCTCAGCTTCGATTTGTCCCGGCTTTTCAAATTTGGCGGCGTAGCCGCGAAAGTCAGGAAGCCGCAACGCGCGTTTGATCAAGCCCCCGTTCGCGTGAGGATTCGCGCCCATCCGCCGCACGCCAACGGGCGTCAATTCTTTTAGCTGCGGAATGGGCATGCCGTTTTCATCGAACAACTCCTGAGGTCCATAGCTGCGCAGCCATTCCTCAAGCATCTTGAGGTGCGCCGGATTTTTCTTGACGCCTGCGAGCGGCACCTGGTGTGCGCGCCAAAATCCTTCGAGCTTCTTGCCGTCCACCTCCGCTGGCGCAGTCCAACCCTTCGGCGTGCGGAGAACGATCATCGGCCAGCGCGGACGAGTAGCGAGTCCGGATTCACGTGCTTCGCGCTGTGCGTTTCGGATCTGCTCAACGCAAACATCGAGCGTCGCGGCCATTGCCTGATGCATCGACGGCGGATCGGAGCCTTCGACGAAGTACGGCGTGTAGCCATAGCCCTTGAAGAGATCTTCGAGTTCGTCGTGACTGATGCGCGCGAGCAGCGTCGGATTATTTATCTTGTAGCCGTTCAGATTGAGAATTGGCAGGACCGCGCCGTCGCGAATCGGATTCAGGAACTTGTTGATGTGCCACGACGTCGCGAGTGGCCCGGTTTCGGCCTCGCCATCGCCGACAACGGCGGCGACGATTAAATCCGGATTGTCGAACGCCGCGCCACACGCGTGCGACAGCACGTAACCCAACTCGCCGCCTTCGTGAATTGAGCCGGGCGTCTCAGGCGTGCAGTGACTGCCGATACCGCCGGGAAAAGAAAAGTCTTTGAAGAAACGTGCGAGGCCGGCCTCGTCCAGACTCTTCTCCGGATAAATTTCTGAATACGCGCCCTCGAGATAAACCGGCGCGAGCACGCCCGGCGCGCCGTGCCCAGGTCCCGCCATGAAAATCATGTCGAGATCATCGCGTTTGATGACTCGATTCAGATGAGTGTAGATAAACGAGAGCGCCGGACTCGCTCCCCAGTGTCCCAGCAGGCGATTCTTGATGTGTTCCGGTCGCAGCGGCTCGCGGAGCAGGGGATTGTCCTGAAGATAAATCATCCCGAGCGCGAGATAGTTGCACGCGCGAAAAAATGCATGCGTCTTTTGTGCTTCATCTTCAGGCAACGGCGCGCCCTGAATGGTAGAGCGCGCCGTCCCGAAGCAGCTTAGTTTGTTGATGGCTGTTTGGCTGGCAACCACATTTGAGCCCAATCTCTGTTGTTAGTGAATGACGATCCCGGCACTTAACCGGATGTTGTCTTGTCTCGTGCCGGGTAGGACGAAATTTGTTCCGGCCGGCTGGTGCGGCGTCGGCACGAGCAGAATCCCCAACTGTTGGTCGCCGCGATTGATGATGTTCCAATCAATCTGCACCGCACGGATGTCGATTTTGTGATTAAGCCGAATGTCGAGTCCGCCGCCGAAAGCCATGGCGAAACTCGTTTCGTTCACATGAAAGTCATTGACGCCGAAGATTGCTCCAAGATTTGCGGCGTCCAGATCAACCTTTTGATGGGCCACACCGAACAGCGCGTGTGCGAACGGTTTCACCCGCGCTTCAGTGGCGTTGTCTTTGAATTGTATGCCGCCCAGAAAATTCTGCACGGTAGTGTCAACGGTACCGTTTCCGGCTGGTCGCGAGAAGTCGTCCTCGCGCAATCCCAACGAGTAGTCACCCTTGACTCCCCAGTACTTATGAAAGTTTCGCGTGATCGACAATTCGAAACCGCGTAGGACATTTCTCCCGCCGAGCACGTCGTTAACGGCCGAGATGTCGGTGTCGCCCGCCAGCGTGTCGAACCCTAGCGCAGAATAGCCACCAAAGAATTCCCACTTCTTGTAGTCGTCGTGTTGAGCGAAAGCCGTCGGGGCCAGAATCATGACAAACGCGATTAGTGCAAAAACCCTTTTCATCTATATCCTCCGTGATTTGTTGTACTTGCATCGTTTTCTGTCATGGGTAATCCGAACGTAGCAATGGCTCTTGGGAGCGGCAACTGTCAGTTTTGCCAGTGTGCACGCAGGCAACCAATCGTTACGATTGATTCGCGATGCTTGGAGCTTTAAAGAAAACTGAGCCGGCAGAGCGACTTGCCAAGATCGAAACCGCCGTCGCGTTGTCGGGAAATTTGAAAACGCGCGTACGCGCTGATCTGATTCGCATTTATGGACCAGCTTTGCGAACTTCATTCGTGCAGAGTCCGGCACTGAGCGGTGGAATGCGCATTACAGTCGGCAGCGATCTTTACGACGGCAGCGTGAGAGGAACGCTCGCCGCATTGGAAGGGGCATTGCGAGATTGATCAATTTGTTTGGCCGTTTGAACGGAAGAGTTCTAGAAATTCTCTGCGCTTCCTCCGCGCCTTAGCATTGGTTGGTTGGAACCGAACCTCCGCGACCGCCGAAGCGACGGCGGGGAGGTTGCGCAGAGAATCAGAATTACAGACCGCGAACGGTAGTGAGCGGGTCGAGACTCACTTCTTGCTCGAGCTGAGTCCTTGTCCCGCTCACTACCGTTCGCGGTTCTGTAAGCGCACTCATCCCGTAATCTCCGGAATCAGATAGAACATGAGCGCGATGATCGCGTAGACGGTGATGAGTTGGACGCCTTTATACCAATTGGACTCACCGTCCGCCGACACCATCGCGCCAATTATCACCGCCATAAATAACGAACCGATTTCTGCGCGTCCGAACGACAGCGAGAGAGGTTTGGGAGCAATGAAATAACTCGTCAGCACCAGCAATGGCGCGACGAACAACGCGATCTGAATACAACTACCGAGACCGATTCCTAAACTCAGATCCATTTTATTCTTTCGCGCCATCGCAATGGCCGAGCCACTCTCAGCGGCGCCACCAACAATCGCAACAAAGACGATGCCAATAAACACCTGCGACATGCCGAGCGCGTGACCGGTTGCTTCTGCAGCGCCGACCAGCTTTTCGCTCATCCACGCGGCGAGCACAGATGCCAGCACTAGACTGCCCACTGCGCGCGCGACGCTCCATTGCTCCCCGTGATGCTCCGCGTTCTCTGTTTCGACACTGGCGAATGCGGTCGAATGCGTCTTCAAAGAGAAAAGTATGTAGAGTGCGTATGCGACGAGCAATAAGATTGCGATGCCGATGTTGAGAAGTTTCTCTTCGCGAACAACTCCTTGCGGCGCAAAGACGCGGCTAAAAGCACTCGGTACAGTCATGCTGATCGCGGCGAGAAACATCATTGTGCTGTATGCGCGGGCGGCGGTTGGGTTGAACTTTTGATCGTGGAAGCGAAGACCGCCGGTCAGAAACGCTACGCCGAGCGCCAACAGTAAATTCGCGAGAATCGCGCCGACCAGCGATGCGCGCACCATATCGAGATAGCCCGCGCGCAACGCCACCAGCGAAATGATCAGCTCCGGCGCGTTGCCAAACGTCGCGTTCAAGAGTCCGCCGATCGCGTCACCGGTGCGTGTAGCCAGTTGCTCAGTCGCGCGAACAATCAGCGCTGCGACGGGGACAATCGAGATACCTGCCGAAAAGAAGACGAGTGGCGCGGGAGCGTTAGGAACTCGCTCAAGGATTAACGTGATGGGAACAAAGATGAGGAGCCAGTTGATTGGCGTCCGCAAGAAATTGCTCAGCGGCGAACTAACGGGTAAAGGAAGATCATGAACAGTTTGACTCATTTTCAAGGCCCTCACTTTTGACTCTCAATTGTCTTGGTAGCTAACGCGGAAGAGTGATCGCCTGTGATCAGCTTCGGTATGAAACTGACGCCGACCGCCGCAACAATACCGAGCACTGTTTCGACGGACCGATATGACGCATAAGTCCACGGATGATCGTTAAAGTTCACCAGCACCAGCGCACAGACGTAACCTGCCAACTTGGCCGCCGACGGCATCGAAACCAAATAGCTGATAAGCATCGCGCCGAGAACAGCGATCCCCACAATCACTGGCGTGGCTTGTGAAGTTGTGGTTGTCGCAACGCTAATCACCGCGCCGAGGGTGGCGCCCAGAATTGTTCCAAGCAGCCTCTGAAAGGCGAGGTGACGAGTCGTCGCCGGAGAAAGATCTGTGACGATGATCGCCGCGATTAGCGCATAGACCGGAAACTGCAGACCGAACTGGCGCGCGAGGAACAACGCTAACGCCGCCGCTGCACTCGCACGCGTCGAAACTTGAAGCGCAGTAACTGCCGACGGTCTTAACCAAGGTAGCTTCACCGTTCCATCAGTCGGGACTCAAAATGCCTGCAATCCTTCAGCGCGAAAGACGTGACATGCGGACTCGATCAGATCCTGTGATGGTGGCTCGACGCCCGCGAGCGTGTAATCAAGCCCGAGCCGCTGCCATTTGAATCGGCCCAACTGATGAAATGGCAGTACCTCGACGCGCTCAACATTTCCCAAGCCGGCGGCGAACTTCGCAATCTGCGCAATGTCCCCCAGGTCATCCGTCAATCCCGGTACCAGGACAAAGCGCACCCACACGGGCGTCTTCCGCGCCGCCAAACGACGCGCTAACTCAAGAGTGTTTGTAATGTCTTTTCCCGTTAGTTGCAGATGCTTGGTGCGATCCCACGCCTTGATTCCAAGCAACACGAGATCGATCGTATCCATCTCTTCATCGCCGAGACGCGAACCAAGATAACCATTCGTTTCGATAGCCGTGTGGATGCCCATCTCTTTGCAGGCACGTAAGAGTTTGACGGCAAAACGATCTTGCATCAGCGGCTCGCCACCACTCAGCGTAAAACCGCCGTGCATCGTTCTTAACCCTTGTCGATACTTTCGAATTTCTTCGACAGCGCGATCGAGCGGCACCGGAAATCCATTCATCATGTTCCACGTGTCGGGGTTGTGACAGTACAAGCATCGCCACTGGCAGCCCGCCGTCCAACCGACCACCCGCACGCCGGGCCCGTCGACTGCTGAGCCGGTGGTGAACGAATGAAGAAAACCCATTTCACCGGTTCTGAGCGCTTCGCGTACCGCCGATTCAGACACCCCGCGGCATTGATCCAGGCGAAGTTCGTAGGGGCTTTTGGCTTGAATGTTCGGAGTTTGGAGAGACTCTTCTGGCATCATAGGACGCTACTTCAATTCCCGTGAAATGTGCGACCGATCACGTCCATTTGCTGCTCACGGGTGAGCCGGACGAAATTCACCGCATAACCTGAGACTCGAATGGTCAGATTCGGATACTTGTCGGGATGATCCATTGCATCGATGAGCATCTCTCGATTCAGAACGTTGACGTTCATATGAAAGCCCGTAACGCCGAAGAAAGCATCGAGCATGCTGCGCAGGTTGATAATGCGATCGGCGGGAACTCTGCCGAGACCTTCCGGAATTAATGACGTCGTCAAAGAAATTCCGTCCGCGGCGTCACGATAGGGAATCTTGGCGACCGAAGCGCCCGACGCGTGAATTCCATGCGAATCGCGGCCGTGCATTGGGTTAGCGCCCGGCGCAAATGGTTCGCCCTGGCGACGACCGTCCGGCGTGTTTCCCGTAGCTTTTCCATAAACAACGTTCGACGTAATGGTGAGAATCGATTGCGTGTGCAGCGCGTTGCGATACGTTGGGTATTGTCGCAACTTATTCATGAACGTTGTCACGAGCCACGCCGCCAGGTGATCGACGCGATTGTCGTTATTGCCAAATTGTGGAAACTGGCCTTCAACTTCGTAATCGGTGACCAGACCTGTTTCGTTGCGCATGACTTTGACCTTCGCATATCGAATCGCTGACAGGCTGTCGGCGACCACGGACATTCCCGCCATGCCAAACGCC